>ENA-OQBG01000048-OQBG01000048.1-human-gut-metagenome-genome-assembly--contig:-NODE-48-length-40826-cov-7.861250_pt1 | contig 40826 bp, 37 predicted proteins | sample MGYA00242746_ERZ504551 | MGnify/ENA primary metagenome ERZ504551 (study PRJEB26092, sample SAMD00036289) | human gut metagenome | host: Homo sapiens | study: EMG produced TPA metagenomics assembly of... | reverse complement strand
GGCCCTGATCCGCAAAGCGAATCGTGTCGTCGCTGTCATATGGAAATGACCGGCTCGCTGAACTGCGCGTGTATGAAGTTTCCACAAGTTCGCGGATGATCATGAGCGAGAGGTGACCGCCCTGTTCCTTCATGGTGCGATGGACGGTGTTGGTCACATCTTCCAGGTACGTACGTACATCCGCCTGTTCGACTACGATGACGCGCGGTGTGGACAACATGTCGTCGTACACCGAGATTCGCGTCGTGTATGCAGATTGCGACCGCTCCGTCGCCCCCGTTGAGGCGCCGCTACGGTTGGCTTCCTGTATTGGCGCTGCTCCCGTGAGGTGGGTGTTGTCCGGAGCCGGATCGCCGGAATCCACAAATGGGTAGAAGTCTTCTGACATGGTGCGTTCTTTCTACGTTTGCCGTGAACCTAGGATAGCAGGTCACGTTGGAAGCTTTCAAAACTTTTCAACAAGTTTTCCCATTGTGTTGAAAAGTGTTGGAAAGAACTGAAAAGTTATCCACATACTGCTAACAACCTGTTGATAAGTGCATGAAAAGTTATGAAAGAAACGGTTCGTGACGGGAGGCGCCAATGCCCTTGATCGCGCACCTTCGAAAAGTATGCGTATTTCATGGTTGCGAGATTGACATTCCCGCACCATATTCCCTACAATCTCTTAGCTCACGCGTATATTTTTCGAGTAGTCGAAACGCACCAGGAGGATGTTAACCATGAAGCGTACTTACCAGCCGAACAAGCGCAAGCGCGCCAAGACCCACGGCTTCCGCGCCCGTATGGCCACCAAGGCCGGTCGCGCCGTTCTCGCCCGTCGTCGCGCTAAGGGCCGCAAGCGTCTCACGGTGAGCGACAACTAAGCTCTCATGCAGACCATCAAGTCCCATCAGGACTTTGAGCGGGTGTTTACTCAGGGGAAGCGGCTCAACCATCCTCTGATTCGCATGGTTATATGTGATTGTGTCAGCGAAGGCGATCCGGCTCGGGTCGCCTTCGCTGCTGCCAAAAGGTTGGGAAATGCCGTGGTCCGCAACCGCTCCAAGCGTGTGCTGCGAGAAGCCGCGCGTTCCTGTGAGCTGCCCATCGAGGGCCACGAGATTATCCTCTTCGCGACGCCCCGCACTCGTACCGCTTCTCCTGAGGAGATGCGGCTGGCTCTGCTCGCTCTTTTGCGTCGGGCTCACGTTGTCCACAACAACTGAGCAGGATGTGGAGTACGGGGATGTTCAAGCGCTTTTGCCTTGCCGCGATTCGCGGGTACCAGCGGTATATTTCGCCCCTTTTACCCGATGCGTGTATATACATCCCCACCTGTTCTCAGTATGCTGTTGAGGCAATAGAGAAATATGGCGTGGTCAAAGGCTGTTGGCTGGGTGTGCGGCGTATTTTGCGCTGTCATCCGTTTCATGCCGGCGGGTATGACCCCGTGCCGTAAGTATTGGTTCCTACTGTAAGGATTATTGGTATGTGGGACTGGATTGTTCAGATTCTCTTCCAGGCGCTTCAGCTCATACAGGGCTTTGCGGGCGACTGGGGTCTTTCCATCATCATCTTGGTGGTGATTATTCGCCTCGCTTTGACGCCCATGATGCTCAAGTCGACCAAATCGACCGCTCGTATGCAGGTGCTGCAGCCTAAGCTCATGGAGATTCAAGAGCGCTACGCGGACGATCCCCAGCGGCAGGCAGAGGAGATGCAGAAGTTCTACTCTGAGAACAAGTTCAACCCCTTTGGCGGGTGCCTGCCCCTGCTCATCCAGATGCCGATCATGATCGCGTTATTCAACCTCCTGCGCGACCTCGGTCATTACTTCCCCAGTGCTGCTGAGCAGGGCTTCTCCTTTTTCAACATCCTGCCCAACCTCGTCATGTCTCCCTCCCAGGCCTTTGCTGGTGGGTTTGCCGAGGCTCTGCCGTACCTGCTCGCCCTGATCCTGTTCGGTCTGCTGACGTTCATCCCGCAGCTGTACATGACGCGCAACCAGACGGGCGCCCAGGCGCAGAGCACCAAGATGATGATGGTCGTCATGACCGTTATGATGCTCTTCATGGGCTGGGGTCTTCCCGCCGGCGTCCTGTTGTACTATGACGTTTCCTCCGCATGGCAGGTCATCCAGCAGATCTTCGTCACCCAGAAGGTCATCGAGAAGGCTAAGGCCGAGGAGGAGGAGCGCATGGTGAACGCTCCCATCGAGGTCGATGTGGTTCGTCGCGAGCACAGGAAGCGCCCCCATAAAAGCCGCTAATGTCGCTAGCTCACGTAGCGGATTGTAATCTTATTTAGGTACCAAACTATGGAGAAGATCATGGCTGACGAACTTGTTGAAGAGATTATCGACGAGGCTGTAGAGTCTGCTGATGAGCAGATTGTCGGCCAGTATCCCGAGATTGCCGTCCATTATAAAGAAGGCGTCGCCTTAACTGATGAAGAGCTCGACACCATTGCCGATGTCGCCATTTCCGTGGTGCGCTCCATCCTTTCTCATTTCGATGCGGAAGGGTCTTCCATTGACGAGTACGAAGGTGATGAGGGTGAGCTCATTCTGGATATTACTGCCCCCGACTTAGCTGTCCTGATTGGCCGCCATGGTCGCACGCTTGAATCTCTTCAGACGCTTGTCTCCCTGCTTGTGAGTCGTAAGCTTGGATTCCGTTATCCGGTGTCTATTGACGTTGAGGGTTACAAGAGTCGACGCCACGACAAGGTTGTGAGCATGGCAAAGAACGCTGTCTCTCGTGCTGTTTCTCAGGGTCGTTCGGTTAACCTTCCTCCTATGTCGGCATATGAACGCCGTCTTGTTCACATCGCTCTTCGTGAAGACGATCGCATTGATACTCACTCCGAAGGTGTGGAACCTGAGCGTCGCGTGGTCATTACGCTTCGATAAGCTTCAAGGTATTTGCTTGCGAAAGGGCACCTTCGGGTGCCCTTTTCTTATGACTGAACTTCTTGATACACTAACCTCAGTCATTTTGATTGGATGGTGTCTATGTCGCAAGAGACGTCTCGCAGGATTCAACTACATGCACTCGGTGAATCCGAGGAGCAAATTTCAAACCTCGTAAATGAGCTTATCTCCTACTGTTTAGAGCTTGATATTGAGGTCAGTAGGGACGAAGCGGAAATGTGTATCAAGCATCTACTCATGGTCAATCAGGTCAATGAGTATATGAATCTCACAAGGATTCAAGATATTCACGATGCCTTGATTCTGCATATCGTCGATTCCCTTGCCCTTACCAGGGATCTGCCCATTGAACCGGAAAGATTCTTGGATATTGGTACCGGCGCCGGCTTCCCTGGTATTCCGTTCTGTGTTTACACCGGCTGTGATGGTGTGTTACTCGACTCGGTTGGCAAGAAGGTTCAAGCCGTTCAGGCATTTATAGAGGAACTTGGATTAGAAGGTGTCGAGGCTGTTCACGATCGCTGCGAATCATATGCTACCGCGCATCACCACGCTTTCGATATCGTCCTTGCGCGCGCAGTTGGACAGATGAATCTCATTGTTGAATATGCCACTCCATTTCTTGAAGAAGATGGCTATTTGATTGTTGCAAAGGCAAACCCCTCCAAAGATGAATGTCATATTTCAGATCAAACAGCTTCGATATGTGGATTGGAACTCATTGGTTCCGATGAGTTCGAGTTGCCTCGTGGGTTGGGTCATCGCACAGTGTTTCTTTACCAGAAAGTCTCGAATCCAAAGATTCATCTCCCTCGACCTGTTGGTCTTGCTAAGAAACAGCCCTTGGTTTCTTAGTCTCTTTTCCAATTCATGTTTGTTTTATTGTAACCACCTCATGTTTGGGGGTGGTTATTTCTTTATTCGTCTTGTCTTTTACGTTATGCGTTTCTAGTTTTGAGTTATGTTCGAAGTGTTGGTTATTGTGTTTTCCAACTGAACCAATCTAAATAGATCATCCATTCATGTCGAGAATGCTATTAAAAGAAGAAACAGGTATTGAAGGGTAACACAATCGCGTTTACCCTCAGTCTCCCGATCTTGTTTCACGTGAAACTGTGATTCATCTGGCTTGATGTAATGCAGATGATTGTTATATTTCTAGCTAGTTCATGGCTGTTTGTTTCTTAAGAGATCTAATCCTCTGGCAACTAAGCATATAAGTACTATGTTCAAAACAATCACGAAGCATCGGTATTCAGTGCGCAAATAATGTTCTCTCAATTGGAATGGAAATTTCATTATTGATATCCCAATGTGAAGCCATAAGCAGCTTGAATTGACGGCATAGGTGAATTTAAAAACAAGATATCTCTTACTAGCTGTTTCACGTGAAACATATTAAGATTGTTAATGAGTTATATCGTTGGGACAAAAGGACGTTGTTGTGTCCGCAATGTTTCACGTGAAACTTGATCCCTATGGGAGTAATGCAGCATACATATTGAAGATCCAGGAGGGAATGTGGGATTTCGCGACGTTAAGCGCTCGAAAAGTGCTAAGCCATTGCACACAATTGCAATAATCAATCAAAAAGGTGGCGTCGGAAAATCGACAACAACGGTAAATCTTGCAGCAGCATTAGGAAAGCAGGGACGTAAGGTTCTGATTGTCGACTTTGATCCGCAAGGTAACAGTACGAGCGGAATCGGAGTCGATAAAGAGGAACTTTCGCAATGCATCTACGATGCGCTCCTGCATGATGTTCCCGCAGAACAACTCATTCACGATACGGTTAGTGAACGGGTATTCATCATTCCGGCAACTATTCAACTTGCCGGTGCCGAAATTGAGCTCGTTTCTGCTATGGCCAGAGAGACACGTCTGAAAGATCTTCTGGATCCCGTTAAAGAGGAATTCGATTTTATCCTCATAGATTGTCCACCCTCACTTGGCTTGTTAACGATTAATGCACTTGCTGCCGCAGACAGTGTACTCATTCCGATTCAATGCGAGTATTACGCACTTGAAGGCGTAACGAAACTCTTGGAGTCGATGCGTATGGTTAAAGGTCGCATTAATAAAGACCTTGATACCTATGGTGTGCTAATGACCATGTATGACTCGCGAACTTCTTTGTCGAATCAGGTCGTTGAGGAAGTACAGAACTATTTTGGAGATACCGCCTTCAAAACCTGCATTCCTCGTTCTGTAAAGGTGTCTGAGGCTCCTTCGTACGGTATGCCTGTGATTGAGTACGCGCCACATAACAAGGGCGCAATTGCCTATATGGATCTGGCTAAAGAGGTGATTCGTCGTGCCTAGTCCAAAGAAAAAGCCCGCGCTCGGACGTGGTCTGGGTTCTCTTATGGGGGAAGCTCAGTCTGAGACTGGATTTGCAGCCCCTGAGACGGAGATGCCGTTGGAGCAGATCGTTCCAAACCCCAATCAGCCACGAACTCATTTCAATGAATCTGAACTCGAGGAGTTGAGTGAGTCAATTCGCGAGAATGGTGTCCTGCAACCGCTTCTCGTGCGAAAGAATGGCTCTAAATATGAGATTATTGCCGGTGAACGTCGGTATCAGGCCTCGAAGATAGCGGGACTCGAAAAAGTTCCGGTTATTGTTAGGGACGTTGACGATCAGAAGATGCTCGAACTTGCGTTGATCGAAAATCTTCAGAGATCCGATCTTAACCCCATAGAAGAGGCAAAGGGTTACAAGCAGCTCATCAAGGCGAGTGGAATGACACAGGAGGCTCTCTCGAAAGCTGTCTCTAAGTCTCGTTCAGCGATAACGAATTCACTTCGTCTCCTTGACCTTCCAGAGTCGGTCCAGCAGATGATGTACGAGGGTAAGCTGACTGCTGGTCATGCGCGCGCCATTCTTGCTGTTCCCTTTGAGGATGCAAGGATTAAGCTTGCTGAAAAAGTTATTGCTGAAGGTTTGTCAGTTCGTGCGACTGAAAACCTTGCTCCGTTATTTTCAGTCGGAGATTCGCCGCGTGCACCTCGTCCGGTCACACCGCAGTCGTATAAAAAGGCAGCGCGTGTGCTGCGGCAGATCTTCAATACCAATGTTAAGGTGCGCGCGACACGGGGTAAGAATAAGATTGAAATCGAGTTCAAGGATGAGGATGACCTGCAACGCATCCTTGAATCTATGGTCGATGTAAATAATGATTGAGGTAAACGATGAGCAGGGCATCTGAGATTGCTTTAACTTCGTTGGCAGTGGGGCTTGGAGCTGTTGTTGGATTCATTGTTGTGACGCGGCCCGAGTCCATCGAACGAATGAAAAATGGTGTGACCGATATCTTCTCAACTTCGAAAAAGAAGGTAGACGAGATGTCGGAAGAAGTTGCTCTGCGAACAGCACGGTTGACCAAGAATCCTCAAGTCAATCAGGACTGGGTGGAAAGACAGTGGGAGTCAATAGGTTATTAGGTACCTAACAATAAGTAGGTGTGAAATACTCGGGAAGACACCTCAATGCTTTTGATCCACCCAATGCTAAGCATTAGCCTCAGGCTTTGAATAACACCTCCTTCATGTGGGTTGATGAGAGAGATATAAACATAGGGGTCGCGAACACAATTCGCGACCCCTACTTCGTTTCATGTGAAACACATCACCCGTGGATTGATGGTCTCCCCTGGGTGGTGCCTCCTGTTCGCCCCATAGGAAGCGCTCTTGGACAGTTCTCCCGGCTGGACCCTTGAGTAACTACCTGGACGACGTCTCCTTGGCAGTGTCCCCTACTGAACGCGGAGGCGGCGCTGCTTGAGCTGGCCGCACGCGGCATCGATATCGCTGCCGCGAGAATTTCGAATAGTCGTCTCGACGCCGTGCATGGTTAAGCGGCGCTGCAGCGTTTCGACCTTCTCGATGGGAGAAGGACGGAACGGACTGTCGGGAATGTTGTTGAGCTGAATGAGATTGACGTGGCAGAGCGTCCCGGCGCAGAAGTCGATCAAAGCCTGCATCTCGGGATTGGTGTCGTTGATGCCGTCGATCATGGCAAACTCGTACGTTGGGCGGCGGCCGGTCTTCTCAACATAGAGCTGGATGGCCTCGTGGAGCCGGGGAAGCGTGTACTTCTTCACGCCAGGCATGAGCTGGTTGCGTGTTCCCTGGACGGCCGAGTGCAGAGAAATCGCAAGCGTAAACTGTTCGGGAAGCTCAGCGAATCTGCGAATGCCGGGGATAACGCCACAGGTGGAGACGGTGAGATGGCGCGCTCCGATGGCGAGTCCATCGGGATCGTTGAGCGCTCGCAACGCGTCGATCGTAGCGTCGAAGTTAGCGAAGGGCTCACCTTGACCCATGAAGACAACGCTCGTAACGCGCTCGCCGAAGTCACGGGAGACATGGAGCACCTGATCGACCATTTCTTGAGCCGTCAAAGAACGGGAAAGGCCGGCAAGGCCGGTCGCACAAAAGGCGCATCCCATGGCGCAGCCCGCCTGAGAAGAAATGCAGACGGCCAGCTTGTTTCGATTAGGCATGCCAACGGTCTCGACGGAGACGCCATCGGCAAATTGCAGGAGGTACTTGCGAGAGCCATCCTTGGAGACCTGTTTAACAAGCTCAACCGGTACATTGAAGGAAAAGCGCTCTGATAGCTTCTCACGCATTGCCACAGGGAGATTGGTCATCTCATCAAACGAACATACGTTCTTCTCGTGAATCCATTCGTTCAATTGCTTGGCGCGAAAAGCAGGTTGACCGAGTTCTTTGACCAAATTCTGCAGTTCCTCTAAATCGAGGAGACGTATATCGCGTGCACGATCGGTGCGTTCCATTTGTCGCCTTTCGGGTGGTGAGATGCTCGTGCGTCTCAAGGGCATATATACCTATACAATAGGGTATTGTTGGGCATTTGCGATGCAGATGCGCAGCTATTGCGTGAAATGGACACCGCTCCCTCGCCATAACGGGCTTTGAGGGGGATTCGAGCCTGAAAGGTGACATCATGAGCGACAAGACGCGCCAGGACATGAAGATTGCAGTCCTTGCGGGAGGAATCTCGGATGAGCGCGAGATTTCCCTCGCTTCGGGTGCTCATGTCGTACAGGGGCTCGAGGAGGCGGGTTATGGAGCGGTGGAGCTGGTTGATCCCGCCGACCCGTCGTTTCTCAACACCATGTCCACGGGGTCGTTCGATGTGGCGTTTATCGCCCTCCATGGCCGCGGTGGCGAGGATGGCATGACCCAGCACGTGCTGGAATTCATGGGCATCCCTTATACGGCTTCGTCTCCCCTTGCGAGCGGCATCGCCATGGACAAGGACCTTTCCAAGCTGCTCTATCGCCGCGCCGGCCTGCCCGTCGCGCCGAGTGTGACGTTCGGCCGCGCCGATATGCCTTCGATAGAGGAGATCATCGAGGTTGTGGGGCCTCAGAGCTTCGTAAAGCCGGTGGTGAACGGCTCGAGCTACGGTATTTCCCTGGTGAAGGACCCCTCGGAGCTCGCCGCTGCTATTGAGTTCGCATTCGAGCACGGTGAGAAGGTCATGGTGGAGCGTCGGGTCTTTGGTACCGAGTGTTCAGTTGCCGCCGTTGGCGATGGCGACACCCTTCGCGCTCTGCCCGTGGTGGAGATCCTCATGCCCAAGCAGTCGGAGTTTTACGACCTCGAGGTGAAGTACGCCGACCCCGCCGAAATCCATCGGATTCCAGCCCAGCTGCCTGAGGATGTCTACGCACAGGTGCAGGATATCGCCTGTCGCGCGCATGAGGCGTTGGGTCTGTACGGTATCTCGCGTACAGACGTAATTGTCACGGAGGAAGGCCCCGTCATCCTCGAGACTAACAACATTCCCGGCATGACGCCTGAGTCTCTCGTGCCTGATGAGGCACGCCACGCCGGTATCGCGTTTAGCGATCTGTGTGTCGAACTGGTCGATCTGGCCCTCGAGCGAGCCGGTCGATGAGCGCCTCCGCCGCGGCATCACCGCTCGCGATGGCTGCGGCGGTGCTTCCGGGCACTCCGCAGCAGGTTATTGACGCATACGCAACGCTCGCCGCCCGTGCCGAGACGCGTTCGTTTGGCCTGATAGAAGATGACGTGGTGGTGCTCGATACCGAGACCACGGGGCTATCCCATCGTGAGAACGAGCTGATTGAGATCGCCGCCGCCCGTTTGCGCGGTCGCGAGATCGTCGATCGCTTTGATACGTTCGTCAAGCCCTCGGGGCTTATACCGGCCGAGATTACGGAGCTTACGAGTATCACGAATGCCGATGTTGCTCACGCCCCTTCCGCCGAAGGGGCGGTTGCCGCTCTTGCGGAGTTCGTGGGTGGCGCGCCGGTGATTGCCCATAACGCAGCCTTCGACCGAGGGTTCATAGAGGCCGTGAGTGGCGGCTCGGAAGTGTCGGACATCTGGATTGATTCGCTCGCCCTCTCGCGCATTGCATTGCCGCGTTTGAGTTCACATAAGCTCGCGTCCATGGCCGAGCTGTTTGGGTGTGCGAGCGTGTCTCATCGTGCGAATGCCGATGTCGAGGCGCTGTGCGGTGTCTGGCGCATCCTGCTTTGCGGGCTTGATGACCTGCCGCTCGGCCTCATGCGCCGTTTGGCGGATATGCACCCCGATGTACCGTGGAGCTACCGGCCGATCTTTAGCTTCTTGGCCGGCAGCCATCCCGAAGCAGTGTTTTCGCTGGTAAGTGCCAGACATGACATTTTGGCCGCCGACTCTTCGTCTGCGGCGGGATTTGGTGCGCGTATCGATGCCGATGAGCTTCCGGGACTCAATATGCCCTCGCGCGAAGAGGTCGAAGCGTGCTTTGAGCCAGACGGTCTCGTCAACCGCATGTACCCTGGTTACGAACCGCGCGTGGAGCAAATGCAGATGGCAGCCGAGGTACGTGATGCCCTGGCGACTTCTTCGCATCGCGTGATCGAAGCTGGTACCGGTGTGGGCAAGTCAATCGCCTATCTCGTGCCCTTCGCTCAGGCGGCAAAACGCAACAACATCACGGTTGGCATCGCCACGAAGTCGAATAATCTGGCGGATCAGCTGATGTATCACGAGCTGCCCCGTCTGGCCCGTGAAATCGAGGGCGGTCTGACGTATTGTGCCCTCAAGGGCTATGACCACTACCCATGCCTGCGAAAACTTGAGCGCTTGGCGCGCGCCAGCGAGGTCCACACCACGCGCGACCCGGCAGACACGCTCACCGCCATCGCCGTTATCTACGCCTACGCCTGCCAATCGCCCGCTGGCGATCTCGATGGGTTGGGCATTCGCTGGAGGAGTGTGCGAAAGGCAGATCTCACCACCTCCTCTCGCGAATGCGCTCGGCAGCTGTGCCCCTTTTACCCCGACAAATGTATGGTCCACGGATCTCGCCGGCGCGCCGCCCGCGCGGATGTGGTGGTAACCAACCATTCGCTGCTCTTCCGCAATGTCGCGGCGGACGGAAAGATCCTGCCGCCTATTCGTCATTGGGTGGTTGACGAGGCCCATTCGATCGAAGGTGAGGCTCGCAGGCAGTGGGCGGTCACGGTCTCCGCGGACGAGAGCCGATCGATTTTTGAGCGGTTGGGCGGTGCGCGCACCGGTTCGCTGGGGAGGATCACCCGAGACCTCGCAGCTTCTGACGCCGCCACGTTGTTCATGGGTTTGACCGCCAAGGCGACCTCGAGCACGCAACGTGCATCCCTGGCCATGGCCGATCTTTTCGATGCCGTGCGCGATCTCGCGCGATCTGCCCGCTCCGGATAGCGGATACGATACCGCCAACATGTGGATTGGCCGCGAGGTGCGGGAAAGTGCCGCATGGGGTGTGTTCGCCGAGGTCGCGAATACGGCCATCGACGCACTCGATGAGGCATCAAAGAACCTCGCCTCACTCGTTGAGACTGTGGCGGAGGAAAAGCCGGAGCTTGTCGCAGACGTCGCAGATGGGCAACGCCGTCTCAAGGAGCTGAACGACGGACTCAAGCTGGTGGTGGAAGGCACCAACGACCGTTATGTCTACTCGTGCCAGGTCAACCGCCGCATCAAGGCGGGTGGGGAGAGCCTAAGCGCCGAGCGCCTTGATATTGGTGAGGCTCTTGCTGAAAATTGGCTGCCCGAGATGCACACGGCGATATTCGCCTCGGCGACCATGACAGTTTCGGGCAGTTTTGATCACTTCACCCATGCCGTGGGGTTGGATCGCTTGGGACGCGAGTCCTTCCAGACTCTACACCTCGATTCGAGCTACGATTTCGAGCGAAATATGGCAGTGGTGGTTGCGGGCGATATCCCCGATCCGCGTAATCGGGCGGCATACCTCGATGCTTTGGAAAACCTGCTGGTAGACGTACATATGGCAATGGGGGGCTCAACGCTCACTCTCTTTACGAATAGGCGTGACATGGAGGAGTTGTTCGACCGCGTGTCTCCCCGCCTGTCAAAGGAGGGCCTCGCTCTCGATTGCCAGAAGAAGAACACGTCCGCCAAGATCCTGCGTGATCGATTCCTCTCCGACGAGACGAGTTCCCTGTTTGCCCTTAAGGCGTTTTTGGGAGGGTTTTGACGCCGCCGGCGACACCCTGCGCTGCGTGGTGATTCCCAAGTTGCCGTTCTCGAGCCCGACGGACCCGCTCTCGTGCGAACGCGGTGTGCGTGAGGATCGCGCATGGGCCCGCTACTCGCTGCCCGAGGCGGTGTTGGAGGTCAAGCAGGCCGCTGGTAGACTGATTCGCACGTCGACCGACGCCGGCGTTTTGGTGTTGGCGGATTCGCGTTTGGTGACCAAGGGGTATGGCAAGAAGTTCCTCTCGTCTCTGCCCGCCGCGTACCAGCGTATCGAAAGCCACAGGTAGGTCGCTATCTTGAGCTTTGGCGTGCCAGCCACCGGTAGTTTGGTCGCCGCGCCCCGTGTCTATCGTGCGTAGGTGATGAGAGCAGCTCTGAGCTCATCCGGCGCCTCGATGATGAGCTCTCCACCGGCAGCGAGCACCTGGTCGAAGAGCCATGGCGTTGAGGTATAACTCACGTTCGCCTCGACCGTGCCATCGTCGTTGCGCTTCGCGCTATCGCGGTCGATACCCGCCCATGTGGACGCGTCGAACGCCTCTTGGGTGCTCCATCGCATCTTGGCGGTGTCTCCATGCTTTTGCAGGCTTTCCGCGGCGGAGAGGCGGACAAAGGGATGGTCGATTACGGAATCCTCGGTCAACTCGACTGAATCGATGCGATCGAGTCGGTAGCTGCGCTGCCCACCCTTCACGACATTCCACGCCACGAGGTATGCGGCATCACCCGCGACCTCGATGTACCCGGGGTCGATGATTCGCTCGCACGGGGCATCTTCGGATATGGCGCGATACTTCATGCGCAGGCGCACCCCATAGGCGATTGCCTCGGCGACGGCGGGATAGAATCCGCCGAAGAGGGCATCGCCGGAGAGGAGGCGCTTGCCTGTGGCTTCATGCGTGATGGGGGCGAGTGCCGTCGCGATTCGCTCCCGCACGCGGTTGTCGAGGTTGCAGCGTTCAAGCGCTTGGTTGAGCGCAAGTGCCTCGGGAGCGGTGAGGCGAACGGGTTCTATTGCTCCGGCGTTGCCCATGAGGGAGACGCGATCTTCGTCCCGCACGATGGCGATGCGCGCACCCGTGCGTTCATCGGCGATTGACTGGAGCAGTTCAAAAACGCGCTCGAACTGGGATGAACTGATACCGAACTTGCGGCAAAAATCCGTGATGCGTATATGGCCTCCTGTCGATGCGGTGAGGGAAGTGAGAAGAATTAAGCACAGATTCGTAATCTCGTCCCTACCCAGGGGCTTATCATTGCTGTTCATGCGCCATTACCGCCTTTTGTTTTATAAGGTTCACGCAGTCGACGAGCACCTTGGGTCCACGAACGGAAAGGCCGATATGAGCGTGCTCGAGGGCAAATCGCGCTGCGGCATCAACGTCCCGTACGTCGACGGACCATTGCGTCGACCCGTCCTCCTCATCGCGTGTCTCTCCCCTGCCTTTGGTGATGAGTTCGATCTCGTGAGCGCCCACGCCGGGCGAAAAGGAGAATTCCGCCAAGACGGGGTTGCATGCGGAGAAGTCAAAGGGGAGGAATTGAGAGCCGGTGATGTCGAACTCGGAGGGAATCACGTAGGGCCTGCTCGATTCCGGTGAGCTTTTCGCGGAGACAACGCGGTCGGTTCTAAAAGTGCGCAGCCCGTCTGCCCCATGGTCGCGTCCGACAAGATATACGTAGCTCCCCCGTTCAAAAGATCCGTAGAGGTCGACGGTGTGGATGTTCTCGTTTCCGCGTGCGTCGCGATAGGTAAACGACGCCGGCCTTCTGCGCGAAAAAGCGTTCCACAAGTTGGTGAGATCGCGCTTGATGTTCAGCGGCTGCGTGCTGGAGCTCCGGGGAGATGCCCGCGGTTTCACACAGTTTGGTGCGGGCCATTTGGAGGGGCCAACGCGCTGGATCGTCGGCGTGAAGTGCAAATATCTGGTCGATTGCCGCAACTGCCTCCTCCGCATCGTACGGCGAGAGCGCGGCAGTGTCGGCATGCGTGGAAGTTCGGTCGATCTCCCAGCTCCGCTGCTCGTTTTTGGCGTTGTGGGAGTCGGACGCTCTCGAATATGGACGCCGAGAGAGGCCAAAGATTCGCGATCGCGGGCAAACGCCTTGATGCGCGATTCGCGAGATGGACTGGTGTAGCCGATCTCGGGGTCGTTGATGATGTGCTCAGTGGTGAGGGGTTCTTGTGCCACGCTGAGGGAGAACATGAGGTTGAGCATGCGCCGCGCGATGTCTTCGGACTTCGTCCACGCACGCGGTTTCACCTCGTCATGTGCGGCATTCGAAGTTCCGTTCTGCATGCGCACCCTCCCGTTTCCCACTTGGTCAACACCTGCTCGTTGGTTACCTCATTCTAGTGTAAGGAGGTGGGGTGTTCTGCTCATGTTCGCCGTGTGTTAATGGGGAATTGCGACTGCAGGAACCATATTGAGGGGTTGAAATTCTGCAGGTAAAGCATAAGTAAGGGTATACTTGCGACTATACATGCGCATCGTGAATTCGATGCGTTTGCACATAAGCGAGTTCGATGTGGAGCCCACATGGCGAATACGAAACAATACCTGAGCCACCTACTGCAGAACACGGGTATCACTCCGGCGTGTAGTGAAGAGGAGCGCGAGGCGGCCAACGTCATCGCGAAGATCTTTGCCGATCACGGATTCACGCCCGAGATGCAAGAGTTCAGCGCGAGTGGCATGACCAAGGTTGCCCAGGCCATCTTGGGTATCGTCGCTTTCGTCGGTGCCGTGCTTTGCGGCATTGGAGGGGCCCTTGGCGTGGTCGGCCTGCTTTTGGCCCTCGCCGCCGCCGTTGTCTACGTGCTCGAGCGCACGGGTCGCCCCGTGATCTCCGGTTTGGGCTCTGGTGGTTTGAGCCAGAATGTCATCGCCTACCATCGTGCTTCCGGCCCGCTCGCCTCGCCCCGCAACCGCCCTGTCGTGGTGGTCGCCCATTACGATTCGCCGCGTGAGGACCTGCTTGCCCGTGAGCCGTTCGCGGCGTACAAGCCCCTCATCGTCAAGTTGCTGCCCTTTGCGATGGTCGCGCCCGCGGTTCTCGCGTTCATTCGCCTGTTCCCCGTTCCGGGTGCCGCCAAAGCGGTGCTTTGGGTTCTCGCCATTCTTGCTGCTTTGGTTCCGCTGGCGAACGGCGTTGCGATTATTGCCAATCGTTTCGTGTTGCCGTATACCACGGGTGCCGTGTCGAACAAGTCTTCCGTTGCCGCGATGCTCGGCGTGATGGATGCCGTTTCGCCGTACGAGCTTGGTGAGGAATTCCCGCATGATACACCGGCGGACGAGTATTTCGCCGAGCAGCAGCGCATCCTCGAAGACGCGATCGCCGCGGCAGAGGCGGCTGCTGCCGCTGAGGCGGAGGCTGCCATGGCTTACCCCCACGAGGTTGAGGGGCAAGACGAGCAGAATGGCGAGGCGGACGAGGTTACCGAGACCGCCGAGTTGGTAAGGTTGTCGAGCAGGTTCCCGAGGTGCCTGTGGTGCTCGAGCCCGTCGACGTGCTCGGCGCGACGGCTACCGATCTTCCTGCTGTTGATCTTGGGTCGACGGTGACCATGAATGTCGAGAACGATGTCGCTCCCGCGGAGGATGAGGTCGAGGAGCAGCTCGACGCCGATGCCACGGTCGCCACCATGCCCGCTATTGATAGCGCGCCTGTTGTCGAAGAGGACCTGGAGAGCGAGGAAGAAGATCTCGGTGCCGGGACGCAGTCCGAGCTTGATTTGGATGCCGCCGCCCCCGAGCCCAAGCTTCCCTTCTACTTGAACAGCGCGGGCAACGTTCGTTTTGGCGCTGACGTGATTCGCGGTTTGGGTATGCTTCCCGAGAGCTGCGTCGTGCTGTACGAACCGGGTGATGAGCCCGAGCCCGAGACCCCAACCGCGTTTGAGGTTGAGCATGAGGAGGAGGCTCCCGCCGCCGACGCGTATGACGCATACGACACCTACGACGAGGATGTTGAGCTCGAGCAGGATTATTCCGAAGAGGACACTAACGATGAGAGCGAGCTCGCCGAGGCCTACGATGAGGCTGAGGATGAGGACGGATTTGAAGAAGCGTTCGCCCCTCAGGAAGAGGTCGAGGAAGAAGACGACTTCGACGTCGTGATGGAAGCTGAGTATGAGGTCATCGAGGACGAGGCTGAGGACGAAGCTGCTGAGGAGACGGCCATGGCGGCGAGCGACGAGACTCCTTCTGAGGATGGGAACGCCGCCGTTGACGCTGCTGCAGAGGAGGCCCCTGCGGGGCAGCCCGTTGAGGAAGAGCATCACGTGGAGGAGGATCACGAGGATCAGGACGCAGCTGGCGCTACTGAGGTGTTCGCGATGCCCTCTGCCACGCCTCGCGGAGAAGCCGACATGTCCGGCACGATTGCCATGCCCGTCCAGCCCTCCGTCCAGCCTGTGGAGACGGTTGACTCCCTCATGGCCCAGATAGACTCTGCGGTGCCGGCACGCCCCAAGCGCACCATCAACGTGCCGAGCACGGCGGACGCCCCTGTGCCCCGGGTACCCCAGACGGCGAACCGCGCCTCCTTGTTCGATTTACCTGATCCTTCCGCCGCCCCGGCCGATCCGTTTGGCGTTCAGGGTGTCCCAAATGTTCCGAACCAAAGCGGGACCGCTGATGTCGCCTCCGAGGCCCGCAGTGCCTTTACGGTCATCAGTTCTCCCGAGCCCGTTGCAGCTCCTGAGCAGTCGTTTGAGACCATCAGCGCCCCGGCGCCCGCTCAAGAGAAGCCGCACCGTGGAATCGGCCGCCTCTTTGGACGCAAGAGGAAGAACGATGACAGCATGAGTGAGTGGCTTGGTGTCGATGACTCGTTTGATGCCAAGTCCACGGGGAACGACATCGGTTCCTGGGACAACTTCGACGACGGATGGAAGGGCGGCGCCGCTGGCTACGACGGCGCAACCGAGGAGGAGCTGCGCGAGGCCGTTGCCGACATGGGCGATGACGAGCTTTTGGGACACGACATCTGGTTCGTGGCCACGGGCGCATCCGAAAACGGCAACGCCGGCATCCGCGCCTTCCTCGATGCCCATCGTGACAAGCTTCGCGGTGTGTTCCTCATCAACCTCGAGAGCGTGGGTGCGGGTCAGCTCGCCATGCTCGCCACCGAAGGTGAGCAACGCGTCTTCAAGGGTGACAAGCGCATCATGAAGTTGGTCCAGCAGGTGAGCAGCGACTTCCATCGCGAGTGTGCGACGGTCGACATGCCGTACGTGACAACCGATGCCCATGTCGCCATGGGTATGAGCTTGCGCTCCCTGACCATCGGTGGTGTTGAGGGCACCGGCTTCGCCCTCGCCCATACGGAGGAGGATCAGCCGTACAACGTGGATACGGACAACGTTGCCTTCGTGTCCGATGTGGTCACCGAGGTCATCCGCCGCTCGTAAAAGCGGTACACATGCTATAGGGGAGAGACCGTGTTCAGGTACATCAAGGAACATTGGGTTCAGTATTTGATCGGGGCGACCATCGCCGTCTTGCTCGGGTTGGGCTTGTCGTACTATCTGGGAGAGAAATGGTCTACACCTGATAGCGTGCGCGCTCAGCGAGCTGAGGAGAATCAGGCTGTAACCCAGGAGGACGAGGAGCTAACCGAGTGGGTCTCTAGCTAACCGAGTAGGCCTCTGGCGCCCGCCCTTGTCGTTTGCCCCCGGCCCTAGCGATATGCCTGAACTGCCTCCCATTTCTTGGACACAAGAAATGGGAGGCCCTTTTATGGCTGGAAATGCTTTGTACGAAGTGGTCGCGATCGTGCTTGCAGTTGGACAAAGATCACGATGGTTCTTGTGCACTCTCCTTCATGGGGTGACGGGCAGGTCACCAAGCTGAGTACACGGCGAGCCCGTTCGATAAGTTCCTCCTTGTTTTCGGCGCAGCATGAGGCGTCTTTGGAAAGGGAGCGCAAAAAGGAGCGCAGACCACTGTTGCTGGCGAATCGGAACTGCTGGATGTCTGGGTATAAGGCATCGACGTTGATTGCCATGAGAGGCTTAAACGTTGCATCTCCATGCTCGGGGGTTGACCAATGCGCATCTCCGATGAGTGAAAAGGTCTGCTGTTCATAGGCGTGCGAAAGCGGCGTGAACATCGAGTCTGGCGCATCCACGGTGTGTCCATAGATGAGGATATGGGAAGCTTCCGTAGTGCAACGGGGGTCGATATAGGGACAGCCCAAGGTGCTTGCCCTCCCCCAGAAATCGTGTTTCAAATACCATCCGCCAGCATGCTCTCCCCGTTCTGATGTAACGGGGTAGCTGATGCTCGTGCCCTCAACCGTTAGCCATCCGACTACATCGGGGTTCTCCTTCCTCAGAGAGGGCCAGTCGATGCCCTCTTTTGCCGCGTTGTTTGGGGAATCGCCAATCACCTCGACCTCAAGCGTGCTATATCGAGATAGTGAGCGTGACGTGCCGGCGGCCATGATGCCCGCCGTCGCGGCGAGCAGCGTTGCAGTGAGCATCATGGCGCGCTTGAAGAGCGGTCGAATACGTCGTCCTCCAACGCTCATGATCGCCGTTTGAGATAAGGGCGCTGCGGCCGAACACGTGCTCTCCTGCCGCAGGCGAGGCCCACACCGCCGGCGGCTAGTGCCCCGGCAAGCAGGAAGGGCGCCGGTGATGCCCACCCCGTTTGGGCGAGCGGGCCCTTGGGTTCATTGCCCGGCGTTTGGGTTACGTAGTCTTCGTCATGGTCTTCGAGTCCGGTACCGCCTCCGTTGCGATACAAATCCACGTGGGCTGAATTAGACAAATCGGTGCCGGCGAGATATTCGCCGGTCGCGCGCATGTGAATGACTGCGGGGGACAACGACTGTTCCGCTGGATTATCCCCCTCGCTCTTTGAGCTTTGCGCGCGCTCGATACGGTCTAGATCATCGTGCGGATCTTTAAGGTCATCACGCTTCCAAGAATCGCGCCGTGACGTAAACGACTGCTCCACTCGACCATACTCAAGGCGAATACCCGTGATGTATTCCCCCTCACCTAGGCCAAGGTCCTTTGCGAACAACATGTGGGCTTCGTCTGCCGGCAGGTCTTGTGTCCACAGGGCCCAGCCCGCATAAGAGACCGCGCGACCATCATCGCCTAGATGCACCGTGGCGGGGTCGGTGAGCCAGGGGTTGTCGTGCCCATCGTCACGCGTCGCGTTTGCACCACTTTCATCCATATGGTCATCATCGATGTTGTTCGTGGTGTACCACACGTTGAGCTTGCCGTCGAAGTCCTCGCGCGCAACCGGCGTCGTGATTCCCTCGAATATCGCCAGCCCCTCGCGCACGGCATCCAGGTCATCGGTGACGGTGAACTCGTCGACCCAGGTGGAGCTTGTGTTTCTAAAGTCGATGCTGTAGTCGAATCGGCCTTCGGGGGAGACCGTGACGTTCGCTTGATTAAGACCGTCTCCGTTTTCGACGGTATCGGGTGCCGTTGGGTCGGCGATTTCCTGACGCTTGTCGATTTCCCCTTGAACGGTAACGGGCTCGTCGTACATGGTGACGGTCTGCACCGCCCCCGTTTCCTCAACGGTGAACGCGACACTCTTGGCCTTGTCGTACCCGCGTGGGGTCATATCCTCAACGAGCGTGTAGGTACCCGGTGCGAGTCGATCGATACGATGGGCCTCACTTCCGCTCGTCCACTGCTCAACGACTTCACCCTTATTGTTGAGGATGCTCAACTTGGCTCCTTCCACCTCCTCTTCGTTGGTGATATCCCTTTTGGAGATCTCGACTTTTGTGTAGTCGTTTTCTACGGTCACGGTGTGGGTTTGCTTACCCTCAATCTGGCCATGTGCGTCGACTGAGAAGAAGATAGGAAGGTATGGGCCAATAAAACCAGGGGGAGCCCCCGTTTCTCGCAGGCCATACGCCCCCTCCTCCAGGTGCTTTACGGTCAGAGTTCCGCTCGCATCCGTGGAGGCGTCGAACGTTGTGGCGCCGCCGGTAAGAAGGATGGGGAGATCTGTCCACGTCCCCGAATCGAACATGGCGTATGAGGCGGTGGTTCCCAAGGTTGCGGTGTGCGCCTCACCTCCATCGACGGTTAGCTCGTAACGCCCGGCAGAAAGATCGCTTGCTGTGTAAGCGTTGTCTTCTTTCCGATACGTGAGCTCAACCGGCTTGCACGCATCTCCCGCATGCGCGAGTGTCGCGCTCGTACCGAACACCCCTTGTGTGATGGAAAGAACATATCTCTGGTTTTCGACGATGTCGAGTTCCTTGAGGTCGATGTCGAGTTGCTTGCCATCGCGAATAACGGAAAGCGCGTATAAGCCGGGCTCGAGGTTGGTTTGGGATGTTGTGAGTTCGAGGGGAGAGCTTCCCTCACGCTGGAGGGAGACGGATATGGCGTCTGGCTTGACGAGCTCGATGACGGCGTAGGGAACGCGCTGCTGGGCGCAGACGGTTGATCCCTCGGGAGCACGCACCGCGATCGCGCCGCCCTCGTTCGGAGAGACGGAGATCTCGTCTCGTCTATCCCACAAGGAGAAGGACGCACCTTCCAAAGGAGCACCGTTGTCCGTAATGTTCTTATCGACTTCAAGATGCGTGGGTTCATTGGCCGCTTCGACATCCGCATACACGAGGTTCGTGGAGCTGTCTTGGTATGTGAGGGTGAATTCGAGCGGCGTCGCGTCAAGAACGTGCCCATCTGGAGCCTTCGTTTCAACGAAGGCATAGCGCGCGCTGCCCATCCCTAAGGGCAGTTCTCTGGACTGTGCCCAGCCGCCTTCCTGCGTCACCACGTGATCGACGATCTGTCCGGCGGTTGCCTGAATGGTTCCATCGGGGCTGATAACGTCATCGAGGGCCACCACATCGAACTCGGCGCCTGCAAGGCCATAGGCTGCATCATATTTGCTCTGGGATGATATTTTCCCTGTTTGAAGCGATTTGCTGGGCTCCTGAAACTCGGTAAGGTGTGGACAATCATCCTTTTCAGAGCAGGTCTTGTGGATGGATGCGACTCCCCGTGCCTGCTCGTCCGCCACACGGACAACAGTCACCGGGCCGGTTTCATGCTCGTCTGAAATGACGACCTTGACATCCTTGTTTGGAAGAAGATATGGCTCCCGCGCCGCCACCTCGCGAAGATAATACGTTCCCGACCTGAGTGCCTCGGGAAACGTGACGGTTCCCGTCTCGTCGGTTTCGAATATGGAGACTTCACTGTGGTTGGGATACCAACCTCTTGGGTAATAGGCTTGAGATCTTTGTCCAAGAGTTGGAAGGAGAAGCCGGCGAGCGGTACGGTTTGCCCGCTTTCGGCATCGGCCTTGACCACCTGGATGCGCGAGGTGATGAGGTCGTTATCGACGATGTAATGTAGGCTCGCCCCGTCTGCCATGCGTCCACGCCGATGGTCCAATCGGGACAGGGACGATAGCCCTCAGGTGTGGTGGAAGGATCTTCGCGGACCGTATAGCCCTTGGCATCATAAGGGAGCGCGCCGGATATGCCCTCCACGCGTTTTCCCTCGCCCATCCAGGGTTTCTGCGGGTCATCCGTCTTGTCGGCGGCAATCGCCTCCCGATTCACCGTCTCGGCGCGATCGGTGGACGCTTTGCCGTTCTCGTCGGTGATGAGGAGCCAACGGTTTTGCCGGTTGTGTTCGAGATGATCTCGAATCGGATGCCCGGCCCGGCATGTTGCAGCCCCGATCCCTCGGCCCCGGTGTCACGGTATTTGACGATGTCGATGTCGAACGCGATGACATGCTCGATGAAATCATCGGGCTCAAGGGTGATGACCTCGGCATCTCCCAGCTGATCGGCGCCGACCGTGTAGGTATGGGCGTTTGGATCAAGCTTGTATCCCGCAGGTGCCTTGGTCTCGGTGACGACGATGTTTCCGAGCGGCACCGCGTCGAACACGACTGACCCCTCTTTGTTTGTGGTTCCCGTTGCGCTCCAGCCGGATGTGGAGGTTGATGTCACGCGAAACTCAGCACCCTCGAGCGATGCTCCCACCTGCGCTTTCCCGCCCGTGGCGGAATCCTTTTTGGCGATGATGAGCCGTACGGTCCCCGCCTTGTCGGAGAGGGGGACCGAGCCCTCGGAATCACCGGTGGAGAATTCGATGCGCTGCTTGTTGAGGCTGAACCCTGCCGGCGCTTTGACCTCTATGGCGTAGTATGAGGTGTTGGGCGTGAGCTCGCAGGAGGCGTGCCCATGCTCGTCCGTTGTTATTGAGGTGACTTTTGCCCCATCGGACGCTCGATAGATGTCGTAAACGGCGCCTTTGAGGGAGTACGTCCCGTTTCCCTTGGTGATTTCGACATCCGCCGACGTCTTGGTAAACCGTACTGTTACCTTGGGGTTGTAGCGCAGGTGGATCTCTCCCATCTGCTGCGTTCCCCACATCTCGCCTTCGAGGAACGCGTCGGCGTTTGCACCGCCGCTCGTGTTGGAGTGGATGACGATGGAATACGTGCCGTCCTGCTGGAGAGTTCCCACATAGTCATAGGTTCCGTCGTAGGGGACGGCGTAATGAATGCCCGAGATGCAGCGCCCATAGGCGATCTGCGTCGACCCATCGGGAAGATGGATCGTTGCCTTGCATTGGGCCACGGCACCTTCATAGTATGCCTGCTGTTTGTTCGTAATGACGATGTCCGCCTTGCCGGTGATCGTGCTGGGTGCCGCATATGCGGTAGGTGTAGCCTTGCCGCCCTCCATCGTTCCCGCCAGCATGCCCAGCGCGACAACGGCGGCCACGGCGAGCGCGGCGAGTAGCTTGGGAGCGGGACGTCGCGGTTTTGCACGCGGCCCTCTCGATGCGATGAAGTGATCGTGTCGCCGGCGCGCGGCGAGGTGTGTCCGAAAGCGTTTCACCGTTCCTCCCGTTCTCCCGTGTTGTATGGGGAGGAAAGCGTAGGGGACGCTTTTGTCCCTTTTTCCCGCATGATGCCCGGATTGTCTGGCCTGGGCACCGGTAACATCTGACAGCACGCAAAAATTCAAGCTAGGAGGTAATACACTGCCAAAGGAGCGAAGGCAACGGGGACAACCGCCCTCGGAATCATCGGATAATCTCCCCATATCCGCACGGCCCGTCACCCTTCGGCCAAGGTTTCGACCAGCCGGTGAACGCACATGCGGATACCCGAGAAACAAGTAGGCTAATAGCTGGCATTTCGCCGGTCTCGGCTATACTTTGAAGCGTTGTAGACACAAGACCGAGAGGTACTACCATGGATAACGCTTCCGAGAAGACCCCGCTCGTCGGAATCATCATGGGTTCCAAATCCGATATGCCCGTCATGGAGGGCTGCACGGCCGAGCTCGACGCCCTCGGCGTGCCCTACGAGCTCGTCATTGCGAGCGCCCACCGCAATCCCGCGAAGGTCCACGAGTGGGCGGAGACCGCTGCCGACCGCGGCATCAAGGTCATCGTCGCCGCGGCTGGCAAGGCGGCCCACCTGGGTGGTGTCGTGGCGGCATTCACCCCGTTGCCGGTGATTGGCGTCCCCGTGAAGACAAGCGACCTGGGCGGACTCGACTCCCTGCTTTCCATGGTTCAGATGCCTTCCGGCGTGCCGGTTGCCTGCGTGGCCATCAATGGCGCCAAGAACGCCGCAATTTACGCCACGCAGATTCTCGGCGCCACCATGCCCGAGTACCGTGATGCGATCGCGCAGCTCAAGCGCGATATGGCCGAAGCGTAGCCCGGTATGGCAACCGGAGGAAGGCACTTTAAGCCCAGTGGTGCCGCGACCCAGCCGAATACGACCTCAATGGGAGGCGCCGCCGCCTCTCAGAACCGGGGGTCACATACCGCCTCACCGCCTCGCCAGATGTCGCACGTCACCGCGCCGCAGAACCGGGCGACGTACAATGCCGCGCCCTCAAGCGGGGCGCGGGTGTCCCAGCCTATTCGGCCGCCCCGCGTAGCTCAGGCTTCTCCTTATGCGCGCCCCCAAGGCTCGACGGCACGCGCGGCGGTAGGCCCGGGTCGACGTCGAGCGCGCCACGACCCCGCCGTGGTCGCAATATCGCGTCGTACGTGCTCATCGCCATAGGGGTCGTGCTTTTGCTCGTGGCCGGCGGTCTGTTCGTTCATGCGCAGATTGGTTACAAGCAGGCGGCGGATTTTTACGATGGCCTTACCAAAGAGGCGGTTACGCTCTCCGATGAGGGCGGTGATGGTGTGCCGGTCATCGACTTCGATGCGCTCAAAAAGGTGAACGAGGACGTGGTGGGCTGGATCTACATCCCCGGCACGAACATCAACTACGTCGTCGTCCAAGGCAAAACCAATGACACCTATCTGCGTACGCTGATTTCGGGCGACTATAACGCCAACGGCACCGTCTTCCTCGATTCCGAAGGAACCGCGCCGGGTCTTGTTGACCAGCAGACGACGCTGTACGGTCACCACATGAACGACGGCTCGATGTTCACGCAGGTGTACGATTCGCTTGATCAGGAGAAGTTCGACTCGATAGAGAAGGTCTACTACATCACGCCCGAGAAGACCTACGAGCTGAAGCCCCTGTTTACGATGCGTGTTGATGACGACTACGTCGAAGCGCGGCAGACGTCGTTCGAGGGTGATGGTGGTCTGGCGCAGTACCTCTCTGATTCCATTAAGCACGCCGAGGCGAAGGCGACGGACGCCGACACGGAGTTGAGCAACGCAACCAAGGTGCTCACGCTGGTGACCTGCGACGATGCTTTCTTGGCGCAGACCAAGCGCGCCGCAATGGTGTGCACGCTCATTGCCGAGTACGACACCGTCCAGCCCTAAGCGTAAAACCGCGCGCTCCAAAAATCCGTCCCCGCTCCAAAGGGGGTACGTTCCCAAACGCCAAACCGCCCGGCGTGCCATTTGGGGACGTACCCCTTTTGGCACGCCGGGACCCTGTTGCGGGTGGAGTGCCACGAATCGGGCGTTTTTGTAACGAGTTTTGAGGCGTGCCGAGTAGAGGGACATTTTGGCATCATCGCCGCAGATAAAATCTTTTATCATTGTCCCTCTACTCGGGGTGTTCGGAAACTCGTTACAAAATCGGCCGATTCGTGGCTTTAAGAAGTTGAGGAATGGCCTCGGGACGCGTCCGAGGGTCTGCGATAAATCCCACACTTTTTGATTGAGGTACTCGTTTCTGGAGGCTGTTAATATGGAATACTGACAATAATCACTAGAAAAGTATACAAAGTGTAGTTGTTTCTACTATAATTTGTCAGTATGAAGTTCAGAGACTACATAGAAAGAAATCAAGTCTTCACCGTTGAGCAGCTTATGTCGGAGTCTGGTATGTCTGCCGCATCGGTGAGGACAACTTTGGATCGCGCGATAAAGCATGGAAGCATCGAGAGAATTCGACGCGGCGCATACGTTTCAAAGATTGGCGATTATTCTGGCGCGGGCGTGAGTGCGCTGGATGTCCTTGCGGCGATCGATTTAGATGCAGTCATTTCTTTTCACTCTGCCCTTGAGGTCCACGGCGTTGCTCATAATGTATCAAGCATGTGTCAGTTTAGGTCGAGAACAATAAAGACCAAGTTCTCCTATGGCGGTGTTTTGTATGTACCATACGCTTGCGACAGATCGATTCGCTATCAGTTGATAGGAGCGGTTGGCGCTAATGGGGCCGGAGTTACCACGCGCGAGCAAACGCTAGTCGATTGTTTGCGCTATACAGATAGGGCGGGTGGCGTAGAGGAGGCGCTGCGATCCCTTTCGCTTTTTCCCTACCTTGATGTTGATGAGCTGCTTGCTCTTGTGGAGCAAGGGTCAGCCTCGCTTGCTGCGAGGGTTGGCTGGTTGTTAGAGCAAAAGCAGCGCGATTGGCGTGTGCTAGATGAGCAGCTCGACCGACTAGAGACCATGGTGACGGGCGGACCATACAGGTTGGACAAAAGACAAACGCGAAGCCCGGGTTGGTCAAAACGCTGGAACCTGTGTTTGCCAGCGGATCAAGAGGAGCTGCGCTCATGGGTCCTATAGATATTGAAAGCTTCCGACCGGAAACGCTCGACAAGGTCAACCGCCTTTTGGAGCTGCTGGCAGAAATGGGTCGCCACCCAGATTTAAAGGGCAAGCTTGCGATGCATGGTGGTACAGCGATCAACCTGTTCATGTTTGGTCTTCCGCGTTTGTCGGTTGATATAGACATGTCGTACGTGGGGAGTCTTTCACGGGCGGAAATGATGAGAGAGCGTCCAGGGATCGAGCGCGGCATACAGGAAGTTGCAAGCTATTTAGGATATAGAGTTGACGCTCGCGAAGGCGGGCATGCGGGACGGACATTTGTATTGAGGTATAGGGGAAACTGGGGAAATGATCATGTAAAGATCGATTGCATTTACATGAATAGGTCGCCCCTGATTCCGCTCCGAGTGAGGCAGTCTCCGCTGCGCCCCGATTTGGATGTTTTGATGTTTGACGATTATGAATTGGCAGGGGGCAAGGTCAAGGCGTATTTTGACAGGGTCAAAATACGCGATTTGTACGACATCGGAAATCTGGCGGAGCACTGTAGCGGCGTAGAGGCGCCAGACGAGCTGCTTCACAAGGTGCTGCTGTACTATGCTTCGCTGTCCGCTCATTTTCCAAACAGCTTTATTGGCAGGTCACTTCGTTTTGAAAAATGTGAAAAGGAGGTCGAAGAGCAGCTCGTCCCCATGTTGCGCCAGCTTGAAAAAGCCCCGACTCTCGATAGTCTTATGCAAAAGGCGGAGAGGTTTGTCGAGAGTTTCGTCCTTCCCAAAAACGATTTAGAAAAAGAATACCTGGAGCGATTGTCCCAAGGGGACTACTGCCCAGAGCTTCTTTTTGGAGATGGTGAAGTTGCGCAGCGCGCCGCGCAGAGTCCTGAGGCACAATGGAAACTGCTCAATCTAAAGAAGATGGGTGGTTGATGTGCTGGCGGCGCGATGTCCGCGCTTGCCATGCGAGTCGTCTCAGGTGTTCCAACAAGCGCCATCTGGCAGAAAGCGAGTTTACCCATGGCAGATATGCCTCTATCGACGCGTGGTTGCGCGAGGCCAAAGCGGACCCGTCGTTCCGCGCGTGCGGCATGTACCTTGTCCACAACGGCACCGTGCGTGAGACCCCCAAAGCCGAAGCACGCGGAATCGAAACCGATGGTGTCCAGCCCGGCGACAAAGTCACCAGCATGCACTTTTCCTACGACGAGGACAAGGTCGCCGCTGCGGTAGAGGAGGCGCGCACCCTGCCCGGCATTGGGTACGTGCGCGTATGGCTCAACTCCGGTGAGCTTGCGGTGGGCGACGACATCATGCTCGTGCTCATCGGCGGCGACATCCGCCCGCGTGTGATCGACGGCCTGCAGCATCTCGTGGCAACCATCAAAAACGAGTGCGTCAACGAGATTGAACATGGGGAGGGGCGGGCGCAGTGACGCTCGATTGCGTTCTGCCCGGAAGTTCAATGGATGTGGATCGTATATATCCCCGAAGTGGCTAAAAACTACCGTTTTGTATCGCTCGTCCCGCCAAGGACACCTCGGCCAAAGGACCGAGATTGGAAAAACGCCTGTTCACGTGGGTGTAGTGTTTCCACGAATCGTTTTCGCGACATGATGCACCCCGGTTAGGGGCGCGTTTAGGGTGAAATGGGCAGCATGGCGCCGCGCTTATGGATACAAATCGGTATTTTTTAGCCAGTTTTGGCGCGCCTGCAGATATGAGGTGTCTCGGGTCATTCTCCTTCGCCAAGCTCGCGTGTCAAGGGGCTCGCCCCCCCCTTTTTTGGCATGTTGCGGCTGATCCTACGCCTCCGTCTTGGGCGAATCCACGCGGCTCGAGGTCTTGGGGTGGATCGTCATGCTCTGGAAGCGATGCTCCATGTACGCGTTGTCGAAGTGCTCGGCGTAGAACTCCTCGACGGGCGAGCTCGGCGCGATGCCGCTCTCACGGCAGAACCAACAATCGAGCGCCTGCAGCGTCATGACGCCGTTCGTCAACATGAGCGCGGCCACTACCGTGGTGAGTGAATAGCGCATCTTCCAGGGGATCAGGTTGATGAGCTTGAGAAGCCTGGGCAGGCACAGCTTGATCCAGAATAGGCCGAGCGTGCCCCACATGAGCATGAACGGCGTAGACGTGCGCCCGGCGAATAGGATCGCCATCGGATCGGGCACGCCGGGCAGCAGCTCATAGGAGTAGCTCCATGCGATGGCGCCGAACGACGTCTGCATCCACCAACTCACAGCAGCCTCGAACACGCCGCCGATAACGGCACTCACTAGGAAGATAATGACGAAGCTCTTCTTGTAAAACCGGTTGAGCGCGATGGTGAGCAGCACGGCGCCAAAGCCGTAGATGGGACTGAACGGCCCGAACAGAAGGCCGGCTCGATCCTGGTAGACGCCCGGTTCGACGTACACCATATGGAAGATGACCTCGATGATGAGACCGAGCACGCAGCACACCATGAAGACCCAGAACAGGTTGAAGAAGTTCAGCTTAATGTAACCCTCACCTGTAAGATCGCGGCCGAGCATGCCGCCTGCCGCGGCAACGCGGTCTTCCAGGTCGCGCAAGTGACGCTGGAGTTCGCGTTCCTCGCGCAAGGTGGGGTCGATGGTGGTCGACAGACCGGTGAGGATGGCGAGCTGGATGGCGGGGCGGATGAGGTGCACGCCGATGCCCTGGAGCATGACGTCGATGAGGATTTGCCCCACGGTCATGACGATGAGCGCGTATGCCCAGCGTCCGGCGTCGCGGCGGTAGCTTTTGAGAAGCGTCCAGCCAAAGATGATGAGCGCGACGGAGGAGATGAAGGTCAGCACCGATCCGATGGCCGTCATGGTGAAGGTGAGCGTGAGGTCGGAGCCAATCAGCGCGCTTTCCTGTCCAATGGCGAGTCGGTACAGGATGATTCCGAAGTACGCGCCCATAAGCGGGAGCGCGATGATGCCGTCGAGTGCGCAAAGCGCCCCGTACACGCGGATGATGAGCGGGATGGTCTTGCGCTGCTCGGCGGTGAGGTTGTTGGGATCGAGGTCGTTACCGGGCAGGTCGTAGTCGGGGTTGGATGCTGTACCGGCCGCGGCGCTCGTGCTGCTGGTCACGTGCTGCTCCTTGCGTGCGTTCGAAATGGGCTGTGTACTCATGGTACCCGTTTTGGCATGCAAGGGGGGAGCGGGCGGCCTGCGGGCATGGCGTGCACAAAGGGACGCGTACGCATCGGTCGGCGCCGGGGTCGGCTGCGCAGTTCATGCCCAATGGCACGCACGATGGCGTCCTGCCCGGGCTCCGCAATCGCCGCGGCGCAAAACGGCCCGCCGACCGTGTGGTCGACGGGCCGGATGCCGTTATGGGAATCGCGGAGCGCTTACTCGCCCAGCAGCTCCTTCTTGATGGAGGCGGCGGCCTTCTTGCCGGCGCCCATGGCGAGGATGACGGTGGCGGCACCGGTCACGATGTCACCGCCGGCCCACACCTTGGGGTTGCTCGTGCGGCCGTCCTCGTCGGCCTCGATGAGGCCCCAGCGGTTGAGCTCGACGTCGGCGCAGAGCTTGGCGAAGGGGTTGGCCATGGTGCCGATGGCGGTGATGGCCACATCGCAGGGGATCTCAAAGGCGGAGTCGGCCACGGGGACCGGTCGGCGACGGCCGGAGGCGTCGGGCTCGCCGAGCTCCATGCGCTCCAGCTTGACTGCGGACACAAAGCCGTCCTCGCCCTTGATGAACTCGAGCGGGTTGACGAGCTCCAGGATGTGCACGCCTTCTTCCTTGGCGTGATGGACCTCGGCCAGTCGCGCGGGCATCTCGGCCTCGGTGCGGCGGTAGGCCAGCGTCACGCTGTCGGCGCCCAGGCGCAGAGCGGTGCGGGCGGCGTCCATGGCAACGTTGCCGCCGCCGAACACCACGACGTTCTTGCCCTGGCGGATCGGGGTGTCGTAGACGGGGAAGTCGTACGCGTGCATGAGGTTGGTGCGGGTGAGGTACTCGTTGGCACAGTACACGCCGGGCAGGTTCTCGCCCGGGACCTTGAGGAAGCGGGGGAGACCGGCGCCCACGGCGAGGTACAGGGCGTCGAAGCCCTCCTCGTTGAAGAGCTCGTCGGCGTCGAACAGGCGGCCGGCGACGGAATTGTACTCGAAGTGCACGCCGAGCTGCTCCAGGCCGTCGATCTCGCGCTTGACGATCTTCTTGGGCAGGCGGAACTCGGGGATGCCGTAGGTCAGCACGCCGCCGCCGGTGAAGAAGGCCTCGAACACGGTGACGTCGAAGCCCTCGCGAGCGAGCTCGCCGGCGCAGGCGATGCCGGAGGGGCCGGAGCCCACGATGGCGACCTTCTTGCCGTTCTTGGGCTTGCACGCCGGGGCGCGGCCGACCTCGTCGGCCATGTCGCCCACCATGCGCTCGAGTTGGCCGATGGCCACGGCCTCGCCCTTGCGGCCGAGGATGCACTTGCCCTCGCACTGGTTCTCCTGCGGGCACACGCGGCCGCAGACGGAGGGCAGCAGGTTGTCGCCCTTGATGGTTTCGAGGGCGCCCGCCCAGTCTTCATCGCGGATCTTGGAGATGAAGCCGGGGATGTTCACGCCGACGGGGCAACCCTGCATGCACAGGGGCTTCTTGCAGTCGAGGCAGCGGTTGGCCTCGGCGATGGCGTCTTCCTTGGTGAAGCCCGTGTCGACCGGGCGGAAATCGCACGCGCGCTCAGCGGCCGGCTCCTCGTTCGGAGCAGTGCGGGGAGCGCCGATGTTCGGGCGATACTTCTTTACTTCTGGCATGCGCAGGCCTCCTCATGACGCTTGGTGGAAACGGCCTCTTCGCCGCGGTAGCTGGCCTGGCGCGCGGCCAGGTCGTCCCAGTCGACGGCGCTGGCGTCGAAATCGGGGCCGTCGACGCAGGCGAACTTGGTCTCGCCGCCCACCTCGACACGGCAGCAACCACACATGCCGGTGCCGTCGACCATGATGGGGTTGAGGCTGGCGATGATCGGGATGTTGTGCTCGTGGCAGGTGAGGGAGGAGAACTTCATCATCGGCACGGGGCCAACGCAGAAGGCGTGGTCGATTGCGTCCGTCTCGCACAGGCGCGCGAGCGGCAGAGTCACGACGCCCTTCTCGCCCATGGTGCCGTCGTCCGTGGTGACGTATAGGCCGGCGAGCGGCAGTGCGTCGAACTGCTCATGCAGGATGAGGAGGTCCTTGGTGCGGGCACCCATGATGACGTAGACGTTCTTGCCCTGCTCGCAGAGCATACGGGCTACGGGGTAGGCGATGGCCAAGCCCACGCCGCCGCCGATGACGGCCACGGAGTCGCCCTCGATCTCGGTGGGCTTGCCCAGCGGTCCGGTGATGTCGCGGATGAAGTCGCCCTCGTTGAGTTCGGAGAGGCACTTGGTGGTCTTGCCGATCACCATGAAGATGAACTCGATCCAGCCCTCCTCCGCATTCCAGTTGGCGAAGGTGAATGGCACGCGCTCGCCGGTCTCGTCGATGCGCACCATGAGGAACTGGCCGGCGTGAGCCTTCTTGGCCATCCTCGGGGCGTGGACGCGGAACTCGAACACCTTGTCCGAGAACTGCGTCTTTTTCAGGATTTCAAACATAGAACCCCTCTCTGATTGGTCGGGGGCGTTTGCGCAGGTAGCGCGCGCGAGTGCCCCGATGAAGCCTAAGCGGCATATGCGCCTGGCGAATATGCGCATACGGTGTTCAGTATACCGCGCGTTTCCCATTCGGGGTTCGAACCGATGTGCTATCGGGCCAATGGTGGGCCGTTGTTCGGTGGGCGTTGCTGGGAAGCAGCTAGGGATAGTTTTACAACGACTGCCCGGCGGTGTTCGTTGGCGTCTCTATCTCAATTCGGTGCCTGTCCCTAAATTGAGGTTGGGTTCCTAGTGCTTGCCGTTGGATCCCGCGCCGCCGTTGACGTGGTCGCGGGCGAAGATGACGCCGCGCGTCACGGCCAGCGCGGCGGCCTCAGCGGCGGCTTGCGTCATGAAACCGAAATCCTCGGCCTCCTTGGCGCGCAGCTGCTTGAGCACGAAGTCGGCCACGGGCATACGTCCCGGAGGGTCGCCAATGCCGGCGCGGATACGCGAGAAGTCGCGGCTGCCGAGCTTGTCGATGATGGAGCGCAGACCGTTGTGCCCGGCGTGCCCGCCGCCGACCTTAACGCGTACATCGCCCGCTGGGATGTCCAGCTCGTCGTGGATCACGAGCAGCTCTTCGGGCTTCACTTTGTACTGCGCACAGAGCTTGGAGATGGGGCCGCCGCTCGTGTTCATGTACGACTGAGGCTTGACCAGCACGACTTCGCGCTTGCCGCCCTCCTCTTCGGGGTCGTTCACGCTGATGAGCGCGACCTCGGCACCCGCCTGGTTTTTCCAATAGCTCACGCCCGCCTGCCGAGCGAGGATGTCGATGGCGCAAAAGCCGGCGTTGTGGCGGGTAGCGGCGTACTCGTCGCCGGGGTTGCCGAGGCCGGCGACCATGCGGATCTTCTTGGGTTGTGCTGCGGCCATGAGGTCTCCTTGCTGTTGATACTTCCTGCAGAACATGGTGAGTGTGCCGTGCGGCGCTGTCAACGACCCCCGCAGGGAGAGCATAAGTTGCTGATGGTCTCGAAGCCCTCGCAGCGCTACACGGGCTTAAGCCCCACCGCACCTCGAAGGGCGTTGAGCAGGTTTGCCTGCTTGGTGCGATGGCCTTTTCCTTGGTACCTAAACCGCACGTGGGCAAAGCGGTATATGATGCGCGCGATGGCTTCGAGCGCTTGGATGTCGCGCATTTGGTCGCGTTGAATAACGATAACGATGATACCCATGCAGCGAAGGCCGTTGTTGCGGTTGCCGTCGTGGATGCGAGCGGGGAGTTCCTCGTGCCCCGTGCCGTTGTATTCAACGTCGACGTTGGCTGCGGGAATGAAAACATCGGCAACGGCATAGGGCATGCCCGATGACATGAGCACTGCGTCATGCGTAAAGTCGATGCAGTGGTTGAGCAGCATGCCGTCGGGTAGCGCGGCGCAATTAAAGCCCCCGTACTGCATGGGGAATCCGAGCATGCAGTACTGAATGGTTTCTGCCGGCGAGGCGGAATTGGGTGCGACGAGGTCGACCGCTCGGCGAAAGGCATGGTCGCGGCTGCTTTTGGTCCACTTCGCGATTGCCCTGAGTTGCTTTATGGCGGCTGCGGGCTCGCATGAATAATGGGTCTGTTCAATCTCGACCTGCTGGTTGCCGTGTGTGCGGTGCGTTGCTGCTCCGTCGGGCGCGCCAAGGGACGTGTCGGAGACGTCGTTAATCTCTGGGTCGATCTCGGTGGAGGTGTCGAGGCCGCTGAGGTGCGTTTCGGCTGACGCGGAATTGGGGATCCGGATGCCGTCCATTGACGACCACGTTTCGCCCCTCGCAATGGAAAGCGTTGCATCGTGAGGCAGGGAATACGTTCCAAGAAGCTCCATGAGGAGCGTGGCGATTTCTGGGACGGAGCGGCCACGCGAATAGAGATATGCGGTGAACGCGGGGGAGGTGCAGTAAAGACCGCGCTCGATTTCGAGGATGGATCCAGCGGGAAGATCGCGCGACATAACATGGCACGTCAGGGGCTTTCTGGCTCGGCGACATATTGGGTCAGATACGAGAACGTCAAGGCGCTCACCGTCCTCGCCATTCCAAAGGGCATAGCGACCAAGATAATCAAAATCGAGTGTCGAGAGGTTGGGCTTGCAATTCGCTAGAACTCGGCGTTGTTCGGCGACGGTAAGCGACCTCCACGGAACGGCAGAATACGCCCCTCGTGCACGCCTGATTGCGCGCAAGGCCGAAATATGTGAAAAAACAAGTGCGTCCATGTAAAGAAGCTACATCAAGGCGCGCGCCCGTGGCACGAGAAACGTGAATTGGGAAAAGTGGCTAAAAATTACCGTTTTGTATCGTCCGTCGGCTGCTGGCGGACGATTCCGACGGTCTTGGGCTCTTGTGGTCAAAGAAAACGCGGCGAAACTGCTTAAAAATGGGCACAAACAAGCGAATAGGGCCGAATGAGGGTGGTTGATGGCACCAAGAACTGCTTCTAGGATCATTTGAGGGATACAAAACGGTAATAATTAGCCATTTTTCTAGAACCTAGATGCTTCTTAGTGGAGCACCATGGAGGTAAGGCTCTCCATGAACGAAAACGGAGTTGATCGGAAAGAAAAAGCCCCCGTTTCCCAGGCTCCAGCCTGGAAGACGGGGGCAACCTGCCGCAGAACTCTGCTTGGTGCAGCTATGAGCGCGGCTACCTTACATGGCGAAGTCGCCGCCCACGAGCGTGCTTACGGACTGCTCGTAGTACACGGCGGAGATGGTCTCGGCGAACTCACCGGCGACGGAGATGGTCTTGATCTTGCCGCCCTCCTCAACGGGGATGGCGTCGGTGACCAGGCACTCGACGATAGGCGCATCGTTCAGGCGCTGGATGGCCTCGCCGGAGAAGATGCCGTGGGTTGCGCACACGTAGATGTCGCCCGCACCGAGAGCCTTGAGCTCGCGCACGTTGGAGCACAGGGTGCCGGCGGTGTCGATCATGTCGTCGTTGATGATGCAGGTCTTGCCCTCAATATCGCCAATGATGCCCATGACTTCGGCCGCGTTGTGGCGTGGACGGCCCTTGTGCGCGATGGCGAGGCTGCAGCCGAGCATGTCGGAGAGCTTCTTGGCGGCCTTGGCGCGACCCACGTCGGGGGAGACAACGACCAGATTGTCGGTATCGAAGCCCTTGGCGTCATAGTAATCGGCAAAGAGCGGCAACGCGGAAAGGTGGTTCACCGGGATGTCGAAGAAGCCCTGAATCTGGCCCTGGTGCAGGTCGAGCGTGATGATGCGGTCGACGCCGGCGCACTCGAGCAGGTTGGCGACGAGGCGGGCGGTGATGGGCTCACGCGGGCCGGCCTTGCGGTCCTGACGGGCGTAACCGTAGTGGGTGATGACGGCGGTGATGGAGCGGGCGGAGGCGCGCTTGGCGGCGTCGGTGGCGATGAGGAGCTCCATCAGCATGTCGTTGACGTTCCCGCCGGCGACGGACTGGATGAGGAACACGTCGGCGCCACGGACGGTCTCGTCGTAACGGGCGTAGATCTCGCCGTTGGCGAACTGCTTGAGGGTGAGTCCGGAGAGCTCAACGCCGAGCTGGTTGGCGATCTTCTGGGCGAGCGGACGGTTGGAGGAACCGGAGTACACTCGCAGGATCTTGCTCATATCAACGGTCTTCTTGGGATCGGTTGTTGGCATGACTTCTCCTTTATACGCCACAACATCCATACACCTTCTATATATTAGCCACTTTGCCAGCTATTTGACCATCGATAATCCGCCCAAGGAAACTTCATCGGTGAGAGGGGCGGTATTTCAATTGGGGACAGGTACAAATTGAAAATATGTTGGGCCTGCGGCGTTCATGAAAAAGCCGGCCTTCCGAAGTGACGGATGGCCGGCGGACCCTTGGCGAAGCACCTCGGGCGGCATGTTCAATTTGTGCCTGTCCCCAATTGAAACTTAGAGGCGAGCGCGGCGCTTCTCGGTGTAGCCCTCGATGATGCGCTGGTCGCTACGCTCGACGGCGAGCGCGCCGCTGGGCACGTCGCGTGTGATGCAGCTGCTCGCGCCGGTGATCGCGTCGTCGCCGATGTTCACGGGGGCGACCATCATGGTGTCCGAGCCGATGAATGTGCGGTCACCGATGATGGTGGCGTGCTTGTTCTTGCCGTCGTAGTTGCAGGTGATGGAGCCCGCGCCCACGTTGACGTCGCGCCCATGGTGGTGTCGCCAATGTAGGAGAGGTGCGGCACCTTGGAGCCCACGCCAATGGTGGACTTCTTGATCTCCACGTGCGTGCCCACGTGCGCGCGGTCGAGCAGGTGCGTACCCGGGCGCAGGTAGCAGCGGGGGCCGCAAGTGACGCCGTTCTCGATCGCGACGTCGATGGCCACGGTTTCGTCGAGCGAACAGTTGTCGCCGGCGACCACGTTGGTGAGGCGGGTGTTGGGGCCGAGCTGGCAGCCCTCTCCGATGCGGCAGGTGCCGATGAGGTGCGTCTGCGGCCACACGACCGTGTCGCGACCGATTGTCGCGTCGGGGGAAATCCACGCCTGGGCGGGATCGATGAACGTGACGCCCTCGGTCATGAGGTGCTCGTTGATGCGGTCGCGCGCGATGGCGGTGAGCTCGGCGAGCTGCACGCGGCTGTTCACGCCCAGGCCGTCGCGGTAGTCGTCGCAGTGGAAGATGGTGACGGCATGGCCGTGGCCCTTGAGGATCTCGACCATGTCGGGCAAGTAGTACTCAGCCTGCGCGTTGTCGTTGCCGATTTCGCCGATGTGGGCGGCGAGCAGCGCACCGTCGAAGGCGTAGCAGCCGGCATTGCATTCCAGCAGCTCGGCGTCCTGCTCGGGCGTGCAGTCCTTCTGTTCGATGATGCGGTTGACCGAGCCGTCTGCGGCGAGCTCGATGCGGCCGTAGCCGAAGGGTGTAGGCGGAGTGAAGGTGAGCACCGCACCGGCGTGTGTGCCGTTGGCGACCGTGTTGGCGAAGGTGCGGATGGTGTCGGCCTGGATGAGCGGCAGGTCGCCGTTGAGGACCACGATGGGTCCGGCATCGATGCCGGTGGCCTCCAGCGCGCAGCGGACGGCGTGACCGGTGCCGAGGCGCTCGGCCTGCTCGACGCACTCGACGACACCGGCGGCAGGCGTGCCCTCATAGGCACTGGCGATCATGGCGCGGACCTCATCGGAGTGGCTACCCACAACAACGATGACGCGGTTGCAGCCCGCCGCGAGCGCGGAGTCGATGACCCAACAGGCCATGGGCTTTCCCAAAATCTTGTGAGACACTTTGGCATGGTTTGACTTCATGCGCGTGCCCTCGCCGGCGGCCATTACAATCGCGGTAACATCCATATATGGCTCCCAAAGATTGGTTGCAGGTTCCACGCGCGCATGGCGCGCGTAATGCGATGATACCGCAGCGTGGGAGGCGGATGGTGCGCACCGGGGGATGCGCGTGCAATTGTCACAGGGGAGGTGCGCTCTTGGCTCAGGCAGTACGACACACGGCGTTCGACGCCATGCACCCCGTGGTGCCCGCGGTGTTCATCACGATCACGCTCGCTCTCACCATGTTTTCGATGCATCCGGTCTTGGTGGCTATCTCGTTCGCCGGCGGATTTGCATACGCGGCGTGCGCGCGCGGCATCTGGGCGGCGCTGAGCTCACTGCGCTGGCAGCTGCCGGTGGTTCTCGTGATCACCCTGGTAAACCCCCTGTTCGTCCACATGGGGTCGACCGAGCTGTTCGTGTTCTTTGGGCGACCGGTCTTTATGGAGAGCTTGCTCTACGGCTGCGCGATGGCGCTTTTGTTCCTCGCGAGCGTTCAGTGGTTCGCCGCCGCCTCCGCGATGCTTTCGTATGACAAGGTTTTGGGCTTGTTGGGAAATTCGATTCCCGTTGTGGCACTTATGGTCTCGATGACGATGCGCCTGGTGCCGAGGTTTTTGAGGCGGGGTCGCGCGATTGCGTCAGCGCAGGATGTGGCGCGGAGCTGCGCGGTGTCTGCGGGGGGCGGTGTCGAGAACGGTGCAGAGGCGAGGTCGAAGGAGCATGGTTCGCAGGGGCCGCGTGCGTCGCGGGCGAGCGCGGAGGCCGTTGTCGGCGCGTCGGCGCGGCGCCTGCCGTTGAGATCGGGGGGACGCGCTGCCCGGGGTCGAGGGCTGCCCGCCGGCGTTGCGAGCCGGTTGCGTCAGAGCTCCGTGCTCATGGGGTGGGCTATGGAGGACTCGCTTGAGACGGCCGACGCCATGCGCGCCCGGGCTGGGCGCCTGCAAGCACAGGACGCCTACATGCCGTATCGGTTCACGCCGCGCGATGCCGCCGCGGCGGCGATGCTGCTGATGGGAGGGCTCCTGTGCGCGTGGGTCTCCTGGACGTTGACCGCGCCCTACGCGTTCTACCCGCGTCTAGCCCTATTGATATGTGGTGGGGTACCTGCCGTACGCAGCCTGGATGTTCACGCCCGCCGTGCTCCATATATATGAGATAAGGAGATTCGCATGAGCGATTGCCAAGCCGGTATGGGCGGCGGAGGCTCGGCGTGGATGACGGAGGGCCCTGTGCGGACGATGGGCTTTGCACGGGCGGCACGGGGTGTCGTGCGGACGACGGCGGAGCTCGCGCGCAGGCCGAAGCCCCCGCACATGCGCTTGCCCCGGCGCTCTCTTTCCAAGGTCTGTCTTTTTCCTATCCCGATTCGCCCGCGCCTGTTCTAGAGGATGTCTGCCTGAGTATCGAGCCGGGCGCGTTTGCCCTTTTGGTGGGTGATACCGGTTCGGGCAAGTCCACCCTGCTGTCGCTGGTGAAGCCGCAGATTGCGCCAGCTGGGTGCCGGGCAGGATCGGTTCGGGTGTTCGGACGTCCGGTGGGGGCCTTTCGGACGAGGAATCTGCCCGTACGGTGGGGTTTGTCTTCCAGGATCCCGATAACCAGATCGTGTGCGACAGCGTGTGGCACGAGATGGCGTTTGGCTTGGAGAACCTGGGCGTTCCCCAGGCCGAGATGCGGCGTCGCGTGGCGGAGGCCGGGTATTTCTTTGGCATGGGTGATTGGTTTCGCTGCGCCACGGACGCGCTCTCGGGTGGGCGCAAACAGCTTCTGGCCTTGGCATCCACGCTGGTGATGCAGCCGCGCCTGCTGCTGCTCGACGAGCCCACGGCGCAGCTTGATCCCATTGCGACCAAGAATTTCCTGCATGCGCTGTTTCGCGTGAATCGCGAGCTGGGCTGTACGGTGATCGTGGCCACCCATGCGCCGGAGCTCATGGCAGATTACGCCACGTGCGCGTTCGAGCTGCGGAGCGGTCGCGTGCACGAGGTGGCGCTCGAGGAGTTTGGCCGCTGCGTTTCCATGCGAGGAGCTGCAGGCGAGGCGGCTGCTACGACCACGCACGCTGGTCGGATGCGCGCCGGTGCCGCGAACGGCGGCACTGCCGTCGAGGTGCGTGGTGCGTGGTTTCGCTATGGACGCGACGAAGATTGGGTCCTGCGCGGCACCGAGCTGTCCGTGCGCGCGGGCGAGCTGCACGCTCTGGTGGGTGGCAATGGCTGCGGAAAGTCCACGCTGCTGGCGCTGATGGCGGGAACGAAACGCGTGCAGAAGGGCATCGTTCGCATCGATGCGCGCGAGAGGGCCCTGCTGCCGCAGGACCCCAAGGCATTGTTCGCCGAGGAGTGCGTGCTAGACGAGCTTATGGAGTGGTCGAGCGTTGGAGCTTACGGGCCGCAAGAGGTCGAGGCCATGCTTTCGAGGCTTGGCCTTGCCGACCGCGCCGCTGCGCATCCGTATGATTTGTCGGGCGGTCAGCGTCAGCTGCTTGCCTTGGGCAAGGTGCTCCTGGTACGGTCGCGCTTGCTGCTGCTCGATGAGCCCACCAAGGGGCTCGACCGCGCGGCTCGCCGCAGGGTCGCGGAGGTGCTCGAGGAGGAACGCGTGCGGGGTGCCACCATCGTTATGGCGACGCACGACCTGGAGCTCGTCTCGAGCCTTGCCAACAGCGTCTCGCTGCTGTTTGACGGCGAGGCTGCCTGCACGGAGCCTGCCGACGAGTTCTTCCGCAACAACATCTTCTACCGGTTGTGATGCACATGAGGTTTGACGACGAGAAACAGCGCGCTGCGGCATCGCCTGACGGGCTGGCCGCTATCCCGGAGGAGCCCTGCTCGAGGTCGTGCTCCTCGCTGCGGTTCCGCTTGCGATGGGATTGGCCCTCGTTGCGGGCTTTGCCCAAACGGCGCTGCTCATGTTGCTGGTGGTGACGGTGGTGCTCGCCTTGTTCTTCGCGGGGTACGAGGCGGGTCGTCCGGCGCTGAGGCAGATTATGCCCACGCTTGTGCTCTCCGCCCTTGCGGCCGCCGGGCGTATCTTGTTCGCCGCGGTGCCGGACTTCAAGCCGGTCTCGGCCATCGCGATCATCGCCGGAGCCACCCTGGGCCGCCGAAACGGCTTCATGGTTGGGGCCCTCGCCGCGCTCGCCAGTAACTTCTTCTTTGGTCAGGGCATGTGGAGTCCGTGGCAGATGTACGCCTGGGGCATGGTCGGATACCTGGGCGGAGTGCTCGCAAGCGCCGGCGTATTCGACAACCGCGCCACGGGTAAGCCGCGTATGGTGGCACTCGTCACATGCGGACTTGCTTCTGGGGCCCTCTACGGCGTGATCATCAACGCCTACGGCGTCTTGGGGTTCGTGCGCCCGTTTACCTGGCCTGGCGCTCTGGCGTATGTGGCGGCATCGCTGCCGTTCGACGTCATTCACGGTGTTGCGACCGCGGTGTTTCTTGCGGTCCTGTATGGCCCGTGGACGCGCCGCATCAACCGTGTGGTGCGCAAATACGGCCTTCGTGGGTAAACTGATCTCATGCAAACATCATATGTAGCTGATTCGACCGGGCGCGTGCCCACCCGGAGGTCCACATGCACGGAGACAGCATTCTCCTCGCCACATTTGTAACCGCCCTCGTCGCGGCGTTTTTGGGCGGCATCCTCGCCCGTGCCGCGCGCCTCCCACCGGTTGTGGGTTACCTGCTCGGCGGTCTTGCGGTAGGGCCGTTCACCCCGGGCTTCATCGGAGATTCGCATGCGATGAGCCAGCTTGCCGAGGTGGGCGTCATGTTCATGATGTTCGGCACCGGCCTGCACTTCTCCTTCGATGACCTCGTGGCCGTGCGCCGCGTTGCGGTGCCGGGTGCCTTGCTGCAAACAGCCCTCGGCACGCTCGCCGGCTGTGGGCTGGGTCTTGCTCTTGGCTGGCCGATCGAGGCGGGCATCATGCTCGGCCTGTCCGTATCCATCGCTTCGACGGTCGTGCTCATCAAAACCTGGCCGACGCGGGCCTCGCCGACACCGAGGGGGGTCGCATCGCGACGGGATGGCTCATCGTGGAGGACCTGATCACGGTGGTGATTTTGGTGGTGCTCCCGGTGGCGTTTCGCGCGGGGCTCGCAAGCTCGCTCACCATTGCGGCAGGTTTGTCGCAGATTGGCGAGTTCTCGTTTCTCATTGGACAGACGGGCATGGCGCTCGGCGTGCTCACGCAGGATCAGTACAGCCTGATTCTTGGCGCGGCGGTGCTGTCTATTGCGCTGAACAGTTTTGTGTTCAAGGCGCGCATGCCGCTTGAGCACGCGTTGGGTGGGGTTCCCGCTCTTGCGCGGCTGTATGGCGAGGCCGTCGGCACTGATGCGCCCGGCGCGGGCGCGCTGGATGGGTTCTCGTCCGGCAAGGTCTTGCTCGATGGTGCCGCGCCGAGGGGTCGATGCTGGCGGATTGCGGGATTCGGTGCCGCGCGCGGATAACGCGCTTCGCGGCGGTACGGAGACGCGCGGGAGGTCG
>ENA-OQBG01000045-OQBG01000045.1-human-gut-metagenome-genome-assembly--contig:-NODE-45-length-44984-cov-12.270571_pt1 | contig 44984 bp, 29 predicted proteins | sample MGYA00242746_ERZ504551 | MGnify/ENA primary metagenome ERZ504551 (study PRJEB26092, sample SAMD00036289) | human gut metagenome | host: Homo sapiens | study: EMG produced TPA metagenomics assembly of... | reverse complement strand
CGCTGACCTGACCATGCCGACCGCCGTTGCGATTTCCGGTACCGGTGTGGTGAACAACAAGCTCACCCTGATTGAGAAGGACTCCACCAAGCTCACCGCCACCGTCACTCCGGACGACGCCGTGAGAAGAACGTCACCTGGTCCTCCTCCGATGAGTCCGTGGCCAAGGTCGCCGCAGACGGTACTGTAACCGGCGTCAAGGCTGGTACTGCCACCATCACCGCCACCACTGAGCTGGGTGGTGTGAAGGCCGAACTGCCCGTCACCGTTGAGCCGATGAACGCCCAGAACGCCGCCGCAGCCGACCTCGATGCCGCGATTGCTGCGCTGAAAGTTCCGGCGGCCGAGAATCTGCCGCTAGTCGCCAAGGGCACCAAGAACGGCTCGGCGATTACGTGGAAGTCCTCGGACGAGAAGCTCATTACGTCCACTAACGAGAAGTACGAAAACAAGACCACTGGTGCCGATGACCCGTATCGTGGTGCTGGCATCATCAATCGTCCGGCCTACGGCGACGGTGATTCCAAGCCGGTTACGCTGACCGCCACCGCTTCCTACAACGGCGGTGAGAAGGTCACCAAGACCATCGAGGTCACTGTCAAGGAGAAGACCCGCATCGCGCCTGACACCGGCTATGCGGCCGTCACTTTTGAGAGCGACAGCAACGGTGGAGAAAAGGCCTGGGTGGCTTCCACTGAGAAGAACGATTTCTTCACGTTTAAGACTCGCAACAATGGCCAGGCGGTACTTACCAATGATGCAGACACGGGTGGCTTGCGTGACATGTTCGTGCTGCGTTCCCACGAAGGCGACAAGTACTACCTGATTGCCACTGATCTCAAGGTCTCGTCAATGGGCTGGAGCCAGAACCAGGTTAACGGTTCTCGGAAAGTTGAGGTCTACGAGTCCACCGATATGATGAACTGGACCCGTACCAACGGCGACGGCAACGGCGGCATCACCATCAACACGCCGAACGCCGGTATGACCTGGGCGCCGGAAGCTTACTGGGATGATGACCTGAACGCTTACGTGGTGTTCTTCTCTTCCCGCATGTTCACTGATGACACCCGTACCACTCCGGTCAAGAACGACAAAACCGGCAATAGCTCCTATGCTCAGGTGCGTTACGCCATCACCCGCGACTTCGTGAACTTCACCGAGCCGCAGATGTGGCAGGACACCGGCTACTCGCGCATTGATTCCACCGTGCGTAAGATCGGTGGCTACTACTACCGATTCACCAAGAATGAGCAGGGCGGTGCCGCTGGCGATTACATCACCACTGGTAAGAGCATCTTCCTTGAGCGTTCCAAGGTGCTGACTGCACCGACCACCGAGGCATCTCCGGGTCAGGACCCGAACACCGGTTGGCAGCTGCTCGAGCAGGCGTTGCTGCCGTTCGAAGGACCAGAGACCATCAAGCTCAACAAGGATGACGAACTCAACACGAAGGACGACGACGGCTACATTCTGCTGTCCGACAACTTCGCCTACCGTGCATTTATGACCACGGGTGCCGAGCTTTCCAAGACCACGTGGGACAACCCGATGACCAAGCGTTACCCGGACTTCAACAACGAAAAGAAGCCGGTCAAAGCCGAGCCGGGCGCTCAGGGCTACATCACTCAGGGTGCTAACGGCGGTCTGCCGGACAAGGTGCGTCACGGTGCGTTCGTGAACGTGCCTGAGTCTGTGCTCAAGGTGACGAAGTCCTGGACCGCTGCCAACCCGACGCACATCGAGGCTGTTGACTCCACCACCAAGGCCGTGTACAACGCCGGCACCCGCGAGCTCACCGCCACGGTGACCGCCGCCGATAAGGGCACGCTCGCCGGTTCGGTGAAGTTCTCTGCTGGCGACTGGTCCAAGACCGTGAAGCTCGACGCCGAAGGCAAGGCCACTGTGACCCTCCCGGCCAGCGTCTCTGGCACTGTTGCGGTTGCTTACGACGGCTACACCGATGGTTTGGTCAATCCATCCGATACTACGGTTGACGGCATTGAACAGGGCAAGGTCGATTTGGCTGAGCTCAACAAGCAGATCGCCGCTGCCGAAGCGCTCAAGGAATCCGATTACACGGCTGATTCCTGGGCTGCGCTCGCCAAGGCACTGCAGGCCGCCAAGGCTGCGCTCGCTTCCTCCGACCAGGCTGTGGTTGACAAGGCCGCCGCTGATCTGAGCGCCGCCATCGCAGCATTGCAGAAGGCGGAAACGCCCACCAAGCCGGATACCGGCGATGGTGACAACAAGGGCGATAACGCAGGCGACAAGACCGACAACAAGACCGATGACACCAAGTCTGACGGCAAGTTGCCGGCCACCGGTGCCGCCGTATATGGCGTGAGCGGTGCCATGGTGCTGCTCGCCGCTGCCGGCACTGCGCTGTCCATCTGGCGCAAGCGCCGCGCATAACTGAGTAGCTGCTCACTGCAACGCACAGAAAATCGCACAGTATATGTGTGATTTTCTGTGCGTTTTAATGTATAACAGCACATGCGTCATTTTTTGGCTATTCGCTGTTTGTGGTGGGTGATGGTCAAGTGGTGGTGACGGCTTTGAGGTCGAGTCTGCCGCAGGTCAGGTAGATCATGGTGGCGAAGTAGTCCATGTTGCGGAAGCCTCTCGCCCGTCGTTTGACGTTCTGGATGACGCTGTCGGCGCCCTTGAGCACGGCGTTGGTGTACGGGTGCTCGAAGTAGGCGACGATCTCGGCGAAGTGGCGTCGGATCATGCGGGCGAAGTCCTTCATGGGCTCGAGCCTCGAGTGCATCATCCACGAGCACAGGCGATGCAGGCGCACCCATGCCTCGGACGGGGTGCGGCTGTCCGTGTAGATGTCCTGCAGGACCTCGCGCATCCGGCAGGCGCGGCCGGTCTTCAACCGTTGCCTCGTCAGGTTGCGCTTGGTCTCCACCTGCAGTTCGGTCAGGCTTTCCTCGTTGCGCAGCCACAGGTACTTGGTCCGTTTGAGCAGCGGGTTGGAGCGGCCTTCCGTCTTCCCGGCCTTGTCGACGGCCTCGTTGGCGTGCCTGGCCACGTGGAACTTGTCGACGATCCGCCGCGCATGGGGCAGATGCTCACGGATGCCCTTCCGGAAGCCCAGGCTCATGTCGCAGGCGACCAGACGCACATATTCCGGGACCCCGTTGTGGTCCATGAAATCACGCGAGAACCGTTCGACCGTGGCCGGGTCCTTGCCCGGCGTCACGTTGATGACATCGTGCTCCACGAGATCGGCGACCACGGTGATGTAATTGCGGCCCCTGCGGCTGGTCTCGTCGATGCCGATGGCCTCCACACCCATGTAGTCCTCCAGCCTCCTCGCCTCGTCGACGTAATGGGCGATGAACCGCCACAAACGGGTGTCGGTCTCGTCCAATTGCTCGGCGAGCGTGCCGGCGGGCAGGTGGCGGGCCATCTCCACGGCCCACGCCTCGAACAGGAGCGTGAACCCGCTGCCGGGCCTGGCCCACGGGGCGGGCACCGTCCTCCCCCCGCACCCAAACCACCCACCACAAACAGCGAAAGGCCAAAAATTAGTGACGAAACACGAAACACCGACTTGACTAAAAACACCGCCCGCCGGGGCATGGGTCAGGCTATACCGCCTGTGCTCGTGGATGATACACTCGAGGCTCGAACCCGTGAAGGAACCCGCCCGTCTGGTCCGCCGCCGCTTCGCCGAGGTCGTCGCGTACTTCGAGCACCCGTACGCCAACGCCGTCCTCGAGGGCGCCGACAGCGTCGTCCGGAACGTGAAGAGACGGGCCTGCGGCTTCCGTGACATGGACTACTTCGCCACCATGGTCTACCTGACCTGCGGCAAGCTCGACCTCAAAGCCGTCACCACCTCCCCCTCAGTGAGAGTTTTTTGCAAATTGGCCCGTACCCGCACCTCGTCACAGCTTGTATAATCACGATTATACTAATCGTGATACAATAAATCGTGATGCGATAGAAATACGCCGGCGTATGGCATAAAGGAGGCGGGCAGCATGGCATTCATCGGACGAGACGATGACCTCAAGCAACTGCAGGAATGTTTCACTGAGCGTAGGGCACAGCTTGTGTTCGTCTACGGCCGCAGGCGCGTGGGAAAAACAGAGACGCTTATTCAACTCGCAAAAGACAAGGAAACCTTATTCTTCGCGGCGCAGAATGCCACTAAAGATGAACAGCTGGCATCGTTCTCCCGTCTCATGTTCGAGGCGGGTGCCCCGGGCAAGGATTATCTGAGTCAATATCCTTCTTGGGAAAGGGCGTTAACCGAGTTAACCCGGCTGCCAGAGCCGAGCGATGGCGGCCGCAGGCTTGTGATATTCGATGAGTTTCCTTATCTGGTCAAATCTGATCCGTCATTGCCGTCAGTGCTACAGAATCTTTGGGACCACACGTTGCGTCATGCAAATCTGATGATTGTGATTTGCGGCAGTGCCATGAGCTTCATCGAAAAGGAGCTGTTGGGAGAAAAATCGCCGCTATATGGTCGTGCGACCGGCATCCTGAAGATGCTGCCGATGCCATATTGGGATGCAGCGCAATTCTTCCCCAACTATAGTAGCGAGGATAAGGCGCTGGCCTACGCAATACTGGGCGGTATCCCGCGTTACCTAGAGGAATTTGACCCAGATGAGACCATAGACGCAAATGTCAAGCGGCATATTCTGAGACGCATTGCTCCGCTATACAGCGAGGTTGAATTTTTGTTGCACGAAGAACTGCGGGAAACTGCGAAATATAACAGCGTGATACGGGCGATCGCGCTCGGCGCAACTTCGCTGAATGAGATCGCGACACACACGATGATGGCAAACGCAACAGTATCGTCGTATCTCGCCAATCTTATGGAACTGGGGATTGTGGAACGTGAGTTCCCAGTCACGGCGAAGCCTAAGGAGCGGGCGAAAGGTTCGCGTGGGCTGTATCAGCTGAACGACAATTTCTTCCGATTCTGGTATTCGTTTGTATTTCCGTATCGCTCGGAATTGGAGCGGGGCGATGTGGAAGGCGTATACGAGCGTCATATCAAGCCGGTATTACATGATTTTGCCGGCAAACCGTTCGAGGGTCTGTGCCGTGAATGGATGTGGCGTGAGAGTGCTGCTGGACGGTTGCCCTTCCGTGCGCGTGCGGTTGGCCGTTGGTGGGATCGTCAGGATGAGATAGACGTGATGGCCGTTGACAATGCGTCTGATGCTGCCATTGTGGGCGAGTGCAAATTCCGCAATGCGCCGGTGGACCGTTCCGTGCTGAATCTACTGCGAGACCGTGCTGCGCGAACCGGTATCGGCCAGCGAACATACCTGCTGTTTTCGCTCGGCGGTTTCGATCAATCACTGGTCGACGATGCTGCGGCGTCTCAATCCGACGTTCAGCTCGTCGGCATCGATGAGCTGTTTCATGAATAAATCCCATTTGCGAATAGCTCTCACTGAGTGCTCATCAGTGAGAGCTATTCGCAAATGGAGCCTTACTTCTTCGCCTGAGTGAGCTGGTAGGCCGCAAAGAGAATGGCGAGCCAGATCACGCCGGCGATAACGGCGACGCGGTAGCTGGCGGAGAAGCACATGAGCACCACGACCAGTGTCAGGAACGCCAATACCACCCACGGGGTTACTTTGGCGAACGGCAGCTTGAAGTGAATCGCGTCGAGCGCTTCCTTGCCGGACTTGCCGGCCAGCTCGGAATCCTCGGGAGCGCCGCCCGCGGCGACCACCTTACGGAACTTCATTTCGGTGAACATGATCATCGTCCAGTTGATGATGCCGGCGATGGTGGCAATCGACATCAGATAGTTGAACGCGAACTCAGGCCACACGAACACCACGACCACGGCGATGGCGGTGATCACGGCGGACGTCAGCACGCCGGCCACCGGCACGCCCTTAGCGTTGAGCTTGCCCAGATACGCGGGTGCATTGCCTTGTTTGGCCAGCGAATACAGCATGCGGGAGTTGGCGTACAGGCCGGAGTTGTAGACGCTCATCACAGCGGTCAGGCACACGAAGTTGAGGATGCCGGCGGCCGCGTGGATGCCCACGGAATCGAAGATTTGCACGAACGGGCTGGGAACATCGTCTCCGCCGATGGTGTTCCACGGTATTACGGCCATGATTACGCCGAGCGCGCCAATGTAGAACACGAGAATTCGCCAGATAATGTCATTGGTGGCGCGGGGAATCGTACGACGAGGGTCCTCGGTTTCGCCGGCGGTGATGCCGATGAGCTCGGTGCCGCCGAAGCTGAACATCACCACGACAAGCGCCATCAACAGGCCGGTCCAGGTGCCGTCCTTAGTCTGCTCCATGAGACCGTTCGGGAAGAAGCCCCCTTCCAAGGTGAACCAGTTGGCAAAGCTCGCTTTGATGCCGGATGCGGTGGGCAGAGCGAAGATGATGACGGCCAGGCCGCCGACGATCATGGCGATCACGGCCACAATCTTGATAATGGCGAACCAGAACTCGAACTCACCGAACTTGGAGACGCCCAGCAGGTTGGCGGCGCAGATAATCACCAAGAACACGGCCGCCGACACCCATGTCGGAATCGCCGGGAACCAGTAGTTTACGAATTTGCCCACCACGGACAGCTCAACCATCGAGACGAGGATGTAATTGAACCAGTAGTTCCAACCGGAGATGAAGCCGGCGCGCTTGGACCAGTAGCGAGTGGCGTAGTAGCTGAACGCGCCCGCCTTCGGATCCTCAACGGACATTTCGCTCAGCGCGCGCACGATCATGAAGATTGCGAAGCCGCCAACCAAGTAGGCGAGCAGAATCGAGGGGCCGGCCAGCGCGATGGATTCGCTGGAACCATAGAACAGGCCGGTTCCGATGGCGCCGCCCAGTGCAATCAGCTGGATATGACGGTTCTTCAGTGACTTGCGCAGCGTGGCCGGCACCGGCACGTCGTCGGTTTCGCGCGGCTTCTTAGGCGCATCAGCAGTACTCATTGTGCCCTTCTCTCACATTTCTTGGGTTTTGGCGCACGCGGGGCTTGCCGCGATGCGCAACGTTCGTTATTCTATGCCGCCGTATCGTCTCAGAAATGGTCAATCGTCTATTTGTGCGCTATCGCAAGCGCGGGCGTGGGCGCGGCCGGTGAGCAGGCGAAGCTATAGCGAGCGATGCTTATGAAACCGCACGCTTCACTGAGTTCACTGAATTCACCGTGTTCACTGCGTGGCAGGCATACACATGGTGAAGATGGTGTGGGACACCGATTCGGGAGAGGCCGCGAGATCGGTGGCGAGCCAATATTGCAAAAGCCCAATGCTGCCGGACACGGCGAATCGCATACGCATCTGCGCCTCGGCTGGGTAACCCGCCGAAGATTGCAACTGTTCGCCTACGCCGCGCTGGCTGTAAATCAATCCCAGCAGCTGCTGCTGGAAGCCGATATCCGCTTTCGGGCTCATCAATACCTGCAGATGCTTGCGATTGTCGGCAATGTACTGGCAGATGCGCTCAATAACATGCTCGATGCCGGCAGAATCTGGCTGGGCGAGTAGCTGTTCGAGTGCGGTGGTGACCCAGGCCATGGTTTCGTCTTCAATGTCGTGCAGCAGTTCCTCGATGCTCGCATAATGCGCGTAAAACGTGGAACGATTCACATCGGCCCGCTCGCACAACGCTTTAACGGTGATGGAGCCGAGCGGCTGATTGCGCAGCAACTCGATAAGCGCGTCCTGCATGGCACGTCTCGTGTAGCGGGTGCGGCGGCTTTCCGTCAATTCTTTGGCCATGGCCTTCTCCCCAAATTCCGACAACCCACAATCCAACTGTTGGTTGCAGAACCGACACAGTGTTGTTTTACTTGAGTATAGCAGGAAGTTTTGGCGGGGCCTATGGGGCTAGGTGGCTGCCACGAGCGCGTTGGAGGTGTGCGATGGCGTATATCGAATTCGACCATGTGGTCAAGGAATATCCTTCTGGTAGCAGTGTGATTCGCGCGCTCGACGAGGCCAGCTTTACCGCCGAACAAGGCGAATTAAGCGTGATTCTGGGACAGTCCGGTGCCGGCAAAACCACGGCATTGAACATTCTGGGCGGCATGGATACCGCCACAACCGGCCGCGTAGTGGTCGGCGGACGCGATATTACGGGTCTGCGGAAAAAGGAACTGGTGACCTACCGGCGCAACGATATCGGCTTCGTCTTCCAGTTCTACAATCTGGTGCCTAACCTTACCGCGCTCGAAAACGTGGAGCTCGCCTCGCAAATCTGCCCTGACCATTTCGATCCAGGGGAAACGCTGCGCAAAGTCGGACTGGGGGAGAGGATGGACAACTTCCCCGCGCAACTGTCCGGCGGCGAACAACAGCGTGTATCCATCGCCCGCGCGATTGCCAAAAAGCCGAAGCTGTTGTTGTGCGATGAGCCGACCGGTGCGCTCGATTACGAGACCGGCAAGGAAGTGCTGCAGTTGCTGCAGGATATTTGCCAAACACAAGGCATGACCGTAATGATCATCACGCATAATTCCGCGCTTGCACCGATGGCTCACAAAGTGATTCGCTTCCGCTCCGGCAAGGTGACCAGCGAGGAGGTCAACGCAACGCCGCGGCCCATCGCCGATATCGAATGGTAGGTGATTGGCGATGCTCACTGCAAGACACTCTGTGAAACGCCCCGTGAAACAAGCGAGGCGATTCGTGAAACAACCTGTGAAACATTCTGTGAAACGGCGGAACCTCGACGATAGCGGCGGTCGAGGAGCGGGCGTTTCTGCGGTATTTGCCAAAGATACGTTGCGTTGCTGGCTGCGCAGCTGGAAGAGGTTCGTCTCGATCGCCGTCATTACGCTGCTTGGCGTGGCCGTGCTGACCGGCATCTACGCCGGATGCCGCGATGCTTTTCTGGCGGCCGGTCGTTTTTACGATCAGCAGGGACTGCATGACCTGCAGGTGCTATCCACATACGGCCTGACCGATGATGATGCGGCGGCACTGCGCCGAATCGACGGTGTGCAAACCGTGCAGCCCGAACGTTCTCAGACGGTGACCACGTTGGTGGACGGCACCAAGAAAACCGTGACCATGCAGGAAATCGGTACCGAAGGGCTTGATCAGCCGTACATACGGCAGGGCAAACTGCCGAACAAGGCCGGCGAAGTGGCGGTTACGCAGCAATTCCTGAACGATAGCGGACTCAAGATTGGCGGCACCATTACTGTGACGCCACAAGACACTTCTTCATCCGTCATATCGGTAGCGGCCACGGAGACTGACGATTCCAATAATGCCGATACGGTAGGTGTCGCCGCCAATGCCTCGGCATCCGATGCGAAGTCCGACGCCAATACGGACGCCGACGCCGAGCAATCCCCGCAGTTCCCCACGAAACTCACCATCACCGGCGTCGTACTCGACCCGCGCGACCTCAACAATCCAGACGGCTATTCGGGCATGACCTCCTTCCGGTCCACCTCATCCGAGGACTATACGTTCTTTGCACCCAGCGACGGCGTGACCGGCAATATATACACTGCGATATCGGTTGCCGTCACTGGTGCGTCCGATTTTGACACGTTTTCCGATGCCTACGATGAAGCCATCAAAACCGTGGCCGACCGTATCGAACATCAGATACAGGCCACACGCCAGAAAGCCCGTCGTCAACAGATCGTCTCCAGCGCGCAGCGCAAACTGGATGATGCCAAAGACGAGGCCAACGAGCAGCTGGACGAAGCCCAGAAGCAGATCGACGACAACTGGGCCGAGCTGGAAGCCAACAAAACGACATTGCAAGATAGCCGTACCGAATTGGAGAACAACAGGACAACCATTACCGATGGCGAACGGCAGCTCGCCGATGGACGTGCGCAGATTGCATCGGCCCGTCAACAGATCGCGCAAGGTCGCCAGCAGATAGCCGAAGCGCGCACCCAGCTCGAATCGGGCAAAGCGCAGCTCACCTCGGCTCGCAAACAGCTCGATGCGGCGCAAACGGAACTGACTGCCAATCGCACGAAAATCGAACAGGGCATTACCCAAATCGACCAAGGCGTGGCACAAATTGATCAGATGCTGTCCATGATTCAACAGGCCGACAATCTACTGGCGCAACTTGACCCGAATATCGACTTCAACTCACCCACATGGCAGGCCATCAAGCAACTGCTCGCGCGCCTTGGCATTACCCTGCCTGAAGTGCCGTCAATCAGTGAGCTGCGGCAACAGCTGGCCGCCAAGCAAACGGAACTGCAAACGCAGCGAGACAGTCTGACCCAGCAGAAAGCCGATTTGCAGCGCACATTAAACGAAACCATTGCCCCCGCACAATCCACCTTGGACCAGCAGAACGCGCAACTGACCGCCAAGGAACAGGAAGCGGCTGCAGGAGAGGCACAGCTCAATACCAAATCCGCGGAACTCGAAGCGAATGCCGCAACCCTCGAAACCCAGTCGGCGCAACTTGAAGCGCAGGCCGCCCAACTGGCCAGCGGCAAGCAGCAGCTCGAAGAAGGCGAGCGGCAGCTGGAAGAAGGCGAACAACAGCTCGCGGACGGCAAGGCGAAACTGGATGATGCGCAGTCTGAACTCGATGCGAAGCGAAGCGAAGCGGAAAGCGAATTCGCCAAGCAGCAACGGCGCATCGACGATGTGGCCAACGCACGTTGGTATGTGCAGACACGCGCTTCGATCGACGGATTCAGCTCGCTCAAATCAGACGTCAGTTCCATCGAATCCATCGGCCGCGCATTCCCGATTGTGTTCCTGCTGGTCGCCGTGCTCATGAGCCTGACCACCATGACCCGCATGGTCGAGGAAGACCGCGGACTTATCGGCACCTACCTTGGACTCGGCTATGGCGGACTCGCCGTGTCCAGCCGGTATCTGCTGTTCGCGTTGCTCGCCTGCTTGGTCGGCGGCGGCATCGGTCTGCTGGTCGGATTCCTTGGCATCCCGGCATTCCTGCTGGTGGTGATTGAGGGACTGTATATATTGCCCGGTGTGCGACTCGAATACGACTGGTTGTACGGTTCGGCCGGCATCGTGCTGTTCGTGGTCGGCGTGGGCGTGGCCACCGCGCTCGCCTGTCGCGAGGAGATACGGCACACGCCCGCCGCGTTGATGCGGCCGAAGGCACCGAAAGCGGGCGCTCGCATATTGTTGGAGCGGATTCGCCCGGTATGGAGCCGGCTGAACTTCCTCGGCAAAGTCACTGCGCGCAATATCTTCCGATTCAAGTCGCGTTTGATTATGACCGTGGGCGGCGTGGCTGGTTGCACAGCGCTGATTATCTGCGGATTTGCGATTAACGACACCGTCGACACGACTGGCGTCAAGCAATATGAGCAGATCTACCAGTATGACTTGATGGTGGTGGCCAATGACGATGACGCCGCCGCGATGCGCAAGCAGGTGGCACAAGATGGCCGGGCCACCGAAACGCTGAATCTGCGCGTGGATAGCGGCGAGATGAGCAATGCGGCGCAGGAAAGCGAAACCGTGCAGCTGATGACGGTGCCCAACAATTCGTTGAACAAACTGAACGACATGGTCACGCTGGAAGAGGCCGGTGACGATGGGTGGTTCGAGCTGCCCAATATCTTCGGCAAAGCGGGTGGCGGCACTGTAGCGCTGGACGATAGTGGTGTGATTGTGGCGAAGTCCGCAGCCAATTCGTTGGATATTCATGCGGGCGACACCGTCACGTTGAGCAATGGCGGCAGCGGGCGGGCCAAGGTGAAGGTTGCGGCGGTGACGCGCAACCTCATCGGCTCTGATGTGTACATCAGTGAGCGACTGTACGACCAGAAGTTTGCGGCCGACGGTGTGACGTCTTCGGCTTCGGGAGATGGCACTGCCTCGACCTTGACGTGGAACGCGATGCTCGCCAAGCTGAAAGGTTCCGAGACCGAACAGGCCGAATATGCGGATCGGTTGGGCGAGGAATCGTCGGTGCTCAAGGCCGTGAGCTGTGCGCATCTGGCCGCCACGTTTAAGTTCGATTTGATGGGTGCCGTGGTGGCGCTGATTGTGGGGCTCGCCGGCGGCCTGGCGCTGGTGGTGCTGTTTACGTTGGCCAATACGAACGTGTCCGAACGCATCCGCGAGATGGCCACACTGAAGGTGCTGGGCTTCTATGACCGCGAGGTGCACAACTACGTGAACCGCGAGATGATGATATTGACCGGTATGGGTGTGGTGGTTGGTCTGCCGCTTGGCAGGTGGATAGGCGGATTACTGACTGCTGCGTTGAATATGCCGTCGCTGTATTTCGAAGTGGAAGTGCGCTGGTACAGCTATGCGATTGCCGTGGTGGCGACGCTGGCGTTCGCGCTGCTGGTGCAGCTGTTCACCAACCCAGTGCTCGATCGCGTAGACCCGGTCAGCTCGCTCAAGTCCGTGGAATAGAGGTAGAAGTTCAATTTGGTGTTGGTGGATTGAACTTTTTGGCGGAATATTTACAGTATCATCGCATGTATTCTTGAGCTGAGCGGTTTTCGTGACATATTTCGGTGATACAGTCTGAACTTGTTTTGAACGAGTATCGCGTCTGGTGCGTAACAATCGGGCGGCAGAGAAGAGAAATGAAATCAGTATGGCCGATACGAATGTGAATGGTGGTACACAGCAGGCTACGGGCAAACTTAGGTCTGTCGAAAGCCTGGACCAGACCAACGAGATGGAGCGTGGCCTGAGCAACCGCCACGTACAGTTCATCGCCATTGGCGGCACCATCGGCACCGGCCTGTTCCTGGGCTCGGGCAAGTCGATCTCGCTAACCGGCCCCTCGATCATTTTCGTGTACATTCTGGTCGGTGTCATCATGTTCTTCCTGATGCGCGCCATCGGCGAAATGATGTACCGTGACCCCAGCCAGCACACCTTCATCAACTTCGTCACCCGCTACCTGGGCAACGGATGGGGGCACTTCGCCGGCTGGACGTACTGGGCCGCGCTCGTGCTGCTCGGCATGACTGAGATCACGGCCGTCTCCACATACTTCATCACCTTCTTCGACACGTTCGGCATCGACCTGACCCATTGGAAATGGCTGATCGAACTGTGCTTCCTCGTGGTGCTGGTCTCCATCAACCTGATTGCCGTCAAGGTGTTCGGCGAGGTGGAATTCTGGTTCTCGATGATTAAGATCACGCTGATTTGCGCGATGATCGCCACCGCCGTGGCCATGATCGTGATCGGCTACCATTACCCAGCCGTGCAGATTCATGGCGTGGACCACGTGAGCCCGGCCGGCCACGCCGGATTCGACAACCTGTTCGCCAACTTCTCGTTCGCGCCGAACGGCTGGATGGCCTTCCTCATGAGCTTCCAGATGGTGTTCTTCGCCTACGAAATGATTGAATTCGTGGGCGTCACCGTCTCCGAGACCAAGAACCCGCGCAAGGTGCTGCCCAAGGCCATCAACGAGATTATCGTGCGCGTGCTCATCTTCTATGTGGGCGCACTGGCGGCCATCATGTGCATTGTGCCGTGGACCTCGTTCAAGCCGAACAAGGACGGCTCCTTCGCCTCCCCGTTCATTATGGTGTTCCAGTACGCCGGGCTGAATTGGGCGTCTGCGCTGGTGTTTTTCGTGGTGATTACCGCCGCATCTTCCGCGCTGAACTCGCTGCTGTACTCGGCTGGCCGCCACCTGTACCAGCTGGCCGAGGAGTCGCCGAGCCCGACGCTCAACAAAATCGGTCAGGTGTCCGACCGCAAGGTGCCGGCTCGTGCGATTCTGGTGTCCGCGGTGCTGATTCTGCTTTCGCCGATTGTCAACGCTATCCCCGGCGTGTCCGGAGCGTTCGTGCTGTTCTCGTCCGCCAGCTCCGCAGTGTTCCTGTTTATCTACATTCTGACGCTGGTGGCACACCGCAAGTACCGTCGCTCCGCTGATTTCATTCCGGACGGTTTCGTCATGCCCGCTTGGAAGGTGCTCAATACGGTGGCAATCGTGTTCTTCGTGTTCATCTACCTGACGTTGTTCCTTGCGGACGATACGCGCAATTCCGCGATTGCCGGCCTGGTGTGGCTTGTGGGCTTCGGTGGATTCTCGATGCTGCGCGAACGCTACCGTAGCCGCGATTTGAAGGCCTCGCTGGAACACAAGGAGTGATTGAACGGGCTGATTGGCTGGCGGCTATTAGTTGGTGGCTGGTGGCTGGTGGCTGTTGGCGGCTGGCTGGCTAGCGGCCGATAGTCAATGACTGGGCTGATCGTCAGCCAATCGGCTGCCTATAGGTCTCATTGATACATTCGGTCATCCAATTAGTACATTTGCGCGGACAATTAGTACATTCGATCATCAAATTAGTACATTAGTGCGCAAGTATTAGTACAATTAGCCGCCTGATTAGTACATTAGGACATAAAACAATGTCCTAATTAGATGCTAAAATACGATAAGTGCCATGTCCTAATGTATGAATTATCGCTATGAAGGGCGGAATGCGATGACGCAGGATGAACTTATGCAAGTGCTGCAGGCCGGTGAATCATCTATGGTCGAGTTCAAGCGCTGCAGCGAATTGCCTCATACGGATACTTTTGAGACTGTATGCTCATTCGCCAATCGTTCTGGTGGCAGCATTTATCTTGGCGTTGACGATGACGGTCAAGTGCTCGGCGTCGATTCTAAGCGCGTTAGTGAGATAGAGCGCAACGTTGTCAACGTAGTGTCTAATCGTAAGATGTTCGAACCGGCTCCAATGGTGGAAACGGAACATATCGAGTACGACGAACGGATTATTGTTCGTATTTGGGTAGCTCCGAGTTCTTCGGTTGTGCGGTTCAAGGGCGCAGTGTTTGATCGCATTGCTGATGTGGATACACACATCGAAAGCGATATCCAGATTAGTCAAATGTATATTCGCAAGCAGAACTACTATTCCGAACGGCGAATTTTCCGTTACGTGACTCCGTTTGATTTGCGTCCTGAGCTGATTGCGCGAATGCGGCAGCTGGCGGTCGCTCAGCGAGCTGGGCACCCTTGGGGAACTATGTCTGACGAAGAACTGTTCCGCAGCGCCAAGCTATACGATCGTGATTACACGACCGGCGAAGAGGGCTTTAATCTTGCTGCAGTGCTGCTCTTGGGCAAGGATGAAGTCATTTCCTCGGTTTGCCCAGCGTATATTACTGATGCCGTGGTTCGGCGAGACAATATTGACCGATACGATGACCGACTTATGGTGCGGACCAACTTGTTCGATTCGTACGAGCAACTCCGTGAATTTACTGAGCGGAATCTGCCTGACCGCTTTGTGTTAAAGGGCGATAAGCGAGTGAGCCCGCGTACGATGATCGCCCGTGAATTGGTGGCAAACAGCCTCATGCATCGGGAGTATTCCAGTCCGGTGGTGGCGCGTGTCACCATTGATAATGAATCCATCCGGACGGTTAATGCTTCGCGCTCATTCTTTGAAGGTCGAATGAAGCTGGGCGAGTTCACGCCAATGCCAAAGAATCCGATTATCGCTAATGTGTTTGTGCAGACCGGCATAGCCGAGCAGCTGGGTAGCGGACTGCGGAATCTGATAAGAGCGTCCCGGCAATATACTGAGCGAGAGCCTGAGTTCCGCGATGGTGACATATTCGAGGCGACGATTCCTATTGTTCCTGCGCTGAAGACCGTGGATGGTTCTGGTTTTGCTAGCGTGAGATCTGCAGTTGAGAAAGATGCCGAAGAGGGTGCGAGGCTCATTGGCGGGGAACGTGTGGATGGTAAGAAAGCAGATGCAACCGCATCGGGTGAAATTGATTCGCGGGCAGCGATGCTGTCGGCGATGAATCGACGCTTGACAGAGGTTGACTATGTGACTGTACCTGAACTCGCCAAGATAACAGAGCTCGATAACAGAACAGTCCGCAAATTCCTAAACGGTTTAGTTGCGCAAGGAAAGCTGATTGCTGAAGGCAACACGCGTGGTCGGCGTTATCGGAAGGGATAGCGGGCGCGATATCTCGATGCAGTGGGATTCACTTAAGGGCTACGGCAAATATGATTCGTAGCGATTGGGCCAGCGCAATTCGAATGGCTCATGACTTTGTGCGTCGTTTGTGGTCTCTGAAGTTGTTTGCTGGGTGACGGTTTTGTGATAAAATCGCTCATATCAAAATGTTTGCGTAAACATTTTGGCTGCGCCGAAAGAAGGAGTCGACGTAGGTCATGTATCAGGCAAAGAGGCCGGCGCAGTGAAGCAAAGGCCGATTTTTCCGGTATAAGGCGGATAGCAGGAACACTAAGGAGACCAATGAAGGTACTGAGCAAATCGCTTGCTGCAATGGTTGCGGCGGCAACACTAGTGGGAGGAGGGGCGTTTGCGGTTGCCGGCACTGCGTATGCGGCTGATAACGATGCCATTACCGTGACCCCGAACCCGTGGTATGCCAACAGTTTCGATGGCTGGGGCACCTCGCTGGCTTGGTTCGCCAACGCCACCGGCAGCCTCGGCGAGGAATCGGCCATCACCACCAATCTCGGCGATGACGCTTCCAAGGCTAAGGCTGTGGAATACGGCAAACAGCTGCGCGAACAGTTCTACCAGTCCATCTTCGGTGATGAAGGACTGGACCTGAACATGGCCCGCTACAACGTGGGCGGCGGCAATGCCTCCGATGTTGCCTACGGCTACCCATTCATGCGCCAAGGCGCTGCCGTGCCTGGCACGTGGAAAGATGACGCCACCGGCTCCGGCACGTATGGCAATGGCGTAACCACCAAGCAGGCCGACAAAGACAAGCTGGCTGCGGCATTCGACCCGACTGACGACAACCAGTATGACTTCTCCAAGTCCGCCGCCCAAGACTGGTGGATTGAGCGCGGTGCCACCGGCGATAACCCTGACATCACCGACGTAGAGGCCTTCGCCAACTCCGCTCCGTGGTTCCTGACCAACAGCGGTTACGCCACTGGTGGACGCAACTCCGGTAGCAATAATCTTGCAAACCCTGAGAAATTCGCTCAGTACATGGCCAAGAACGTCGAGCACCTCGAAAGCTTGGCGCAAACGTTGACACGGTCGAGCCGTTCAACGAGTCCGAGACCAGTTACTGGGGCACTCCGGGCGACATGGCTTCGAAGTACACCGATGAGAGCGATGACAACACCAAGCTCATTAACAACTACTGGGATAAGTACTACTCCGACAAAGATAAGTCCGTCACCCCATACTCCAACGCGCTGAAGAAGCCGCAGGAGGGTATGCATGTCAGCAACGCCCAGCAGCAGCAGACGATTACCGCACTCGCTGAGGCGCTCAAGGACAATGATGACACCATCATCGCAGCCACCGATGCCACGAACTCCGCCGACTTCGTCAAGTCGTACAACCAGTACCCGCAGGCGATCAAGGACCTTATCGGCCAGTACAACGTTCACGCCTACTCCGACAGCAACCAGATGCAGTCGCGCGATATCGCTCAGGCAGACGGCAAGAAGCTGTCGATGAGCGAGGTGGACGGCTCCTGGCAGTCTGGCTCCTACAACCCGTACGGTTTCGACAACGCGCTGGGCATGATGAGCAAGATCAGCTCCAACGTCACCCGCCTGCAGTCCAAGGACTTCACCTTCTGGCAGGTGGTCGAGGACCTCTACAACATGCAGATGGGCTCGAATGTGAATCCGGCCGGTGAGAACACCAACTGGGGCACCGTGCTCATCGACTTCGACTGCACCGTGGCTGGCATGGACGGCAAGCTCTACTCCGAGCGCCGCGTGAACAACAACGGCGGTACCACCGATGGACTTGAACCGTGCACGGTTATTGCAAACGCCAAGTACAACGGCGTCAAGGCCATCACCCACTTCATCCACGCGGGCGACAAGGTCATCGCCAACAACGATGAAGACAACAACATGACTGCCACCTCCGACGATGGCAAGACACAGACCGTCATCCACCGCAACTCCGGCACCTCTGACCAGACCTTCGTCATCGACCTGTCGAAGTACGGCGAGATTGCCGACAACGCTTACGGTGAGCTCTACCTGACCACCGAAACCTCTGCCGAAGACAAGAACGCGGGTGTCGATTCCGCCACTCCGGAGGTCTTCGCCAAGACCAGCAACGTCAAGCAAGCTGAAGGCTCTGTGATGATTGACAAGGCTGCCAAGACCGCTACGGTCACTGTGCCCGCCCGTTCTATCGCCTCCATCCAGCTCACTGGCGTGACCGGCTACGCTAAGGATGCTGCCGTCGAGACCGGCGACACTTACCAGCTCGTTGGTAAGCAGTCCGGCAAGGCCGTGGCTGATACCACTTCTGGTGATTCCGCGCTGTCCCTGGCCAACGTCGCTTCCGATGCCGAGAACGCCAAGAAGCAGACTTGGACCTTTACCCAGATCGAGCAGCCCGCCGACTCCGAGCGCCCTGATCTCAAGGCTTATGTGATTACTAACGCCGAAGGCAAGGTGCTGGTGTCCAAGGATGGCACGAACGCGCTTTCCAACGAAACGGTTGAGGCCGCTAAGTCCGACCCGGCTGCCAAGTGGATTCTCAACACTTCCGATGGTTCGACCTACCAGCTGCTCAATGCCGCGACTAAGACGAACCTCGATGTGGATAACTCTGGTACCACAGTCGGCACGAAGGTTGGCTTGTGGCAGTCACCGAGCGGCACTTCGCCGTCCGCCAACCAGACATGGACTCTACGCAATGTAACGCCGACCGGCCAGAAGACCGTGAACGTGCAGACCGCCGTTAACGAGAAGGCCGCGCTGCCGACCGAAGTCACGCTCTACTACACCTGGGGCGAAGGCAAGGCCGCGGTTGCCAACTGGGATACTTCCAAGGTCGATGTGGCCAAGGAAGGCACCTACGAAGCCACCGCTACCGCCACCGATGTGTACGGCAACGAGTTCAATGTCGCCGCTACGGTCTACGTTGGCGCGCTCACCGTTTCCGATCCGGTATCGGCTACAGTGCTGGCCGGCACCAGTGCGAGCGAGGCGAAGGCCGCGCTTGAGGCTGCGCCGGTGTATCTGCACGTCAAGGCATCGCCTGCATTCGAGGGCGATGCGGCTAAGGTTACGTGGAACTTCGATGGGCTTGATACCAAGCTCGCCGATGCCAAGGCTGGCGACAACATTGCCGTGACCGGTACGTACCAGCTGGACGACGCGACCACGATTGCGCTGAAGGGCACGATCTATGTCACCGCCGCCACGCCTGAGAATGTGGCCGACACTGCTTCCAGCCTGACCGTGACCAACCAGCAGACGGAATACAGCAAGGGCGATCAGTGGAAGAAGCTCACCGATGGTGACACGTCAGCTGAAGCCTGGGTGACGTGGAACTCTGCTGGTGACTATTCCGCCAGCCCGACCGCCACGATTGACTTCGGCTCTGAGTGTGAGCTTAGCAGCGTGACCATTACGTATGGTGACAAGGCTCCGGCTTCCGCCAAGGCCGAGTACACCACTGATGGCGAGACGTGGATGCAATTCGGTAGCGATGTTAAGCCTGCCGCAGGCCAGACGGTGACGTTCAAGGCCGATAAGGGCACAGTGAATGCCACGAAGGTGCGCATTGTGAACACCGTGAACAACGACTACATGAACGCCACCGAAATTCAGGCATTCGTGACGCCGGTTCAGGGTGCTGCGAAGAACATCGCCGCGGCCTCTGGCACGAACTTCTCGGTGAACTTCCAGGAGGGTGCCTCCGCTTCCAAGGCCATCGATGGTGACACTACGTCAAAGGGTTGGTCCACTTGGGCTTCCACCGCCTCGACGGTGGACCCGGTCGCCACGTTCACCTTCGACGAAGCTCAGACCATCACCGAAGTGAAGACCTTCTTCTACTACGATGGTCGTGCGTCTTGGCCGAAGAGCCAGACGCTGGAATACCAGGATGAGGCTGGCGAATGGCATGGAGTCGGTACCAAGGATGGCTGGAAGATACAGGCCGGCGATGCCGGCTCTGGCTCCGACGGCATCACCGCCGCCGACACCCCGACCGTTGACTTCGTGCTCGGCACCCCGGTAAAGGCCAAGGCCATCCGCCTGACTAACACATTGCAGGACACCAAGGTGTACATCAACGTGGCTGAGATCCAGGTGTTCGCACAAGACAGCACGGTACTCACCCCGCAGCCAGCATCCGATGCCACGCTGGGCGACCTGCGTCTTGACGGCGAAACCGTTGAAGGCTTCGACCCGGCCAAGACCGACTACACGGTTGATCTGCCGGTCGACGCCGAGGCAAACCCAGTGCTGCAGGCCTTCGCCGCCGACAATGCCGCCACCGTCAAGGTGACTGGCGACGCGGTTGAGAATGGCAAGCTTGGCGGCAAGGCCACCATTACGGTGACCTCAGCCGACGAGTCTGAGACGAAGACCTACACGGTGACCTTCAAAGCCTTCACTTTGGCTTCGCTCAAGGTGACCGGACCCACGAAGATCGAGTACGCCATCGGCGACAAGCTCGATACCGCCGGTCTGAAGGTTACTGCCGTCTATCAGAGTGGCGACAAGACCAAGGAAGTGCCGGTCGCTCTTGACGACCCGCAGCTTGCGATTGGCTCGTTCGACTCCACCACCGCAGGCAAGAAGGCGATTACCGTCTCCTACCGTGGTGTGACCGCGACCTTCAACGTCACGGTCAAGGCCAACGCAGTCGCCCCTGGCCCTGAAGAACAGAAGCCCGGCAGCACCAACAAGCCCGGTGCCACCGGCAACGGCAACAAGAACACGGTGGCCAACACCGGTTCCAATGTTGCCGCCATCGCTGGCGCTGTCGCTCTGCTGGCCGCTGCCGCGGGTGCATTGTTCATGCTGCGCAAGCGTGCATAGCACCCTCGCACAGTAATGGGGGAAGGAACAAGCCGGCAATATTGACTATTGCCGGCCGGTTCCTCCGCTCTTTGAGCATAATTGGTCCGACAAGTTGAATACTGAGTTTTCAGTATCGGTATATTGATTTGTCGGCCCTTTTCTGACTTCGCGGATAGCGACATAACTGTTTGTTCAAAAAACCGTTATCATCAATCAAGGAACCAAATCAATGAAGATAAACAATAAGGGCAAGGGCGCTCTTATCGCGGCAATTACCGCCGCGGCAACGCTATTGTCATGCGGGCTGGCCGCTGCAAGTGCCAGTGCGGCAGGTGTGGATTACCTGCCTACCATCGGCCAAGTGCCGACATACACCAAGTTCCAGCCCACAGCCGATCCGGGCAAGAACGCTAGCGATTACTTCCAGCCATATTGGTATGCCAAGAACGCCAATGATAATGGCGGCACACACATCCAAGCGCACGGTGGCCAAGTGGTCAAGGTTGGCGACGCCTACTACTGGTATGGCGAAGACCGTTCTAACGGTTACGACAACAGCCCCGGTGTTCATGCTTATATGTCGACAGATCTATACAACTGGACCGATCTTGGTGTGGCGCTGCGTGCGGTGACCAGCAAATCTCAGTTGACGGATAAGAGCAATGCCGATTACGCCTACTTCGACAAGGCCTACAACCTGACCAAGTCCGACGGCAGTGTGGACGCTGCCAAGGCCGACGCAATCTTCCCGTACCTCAACACCAACCCCGATCAGGATGGTGATGGCGCGGTTGATTCCGTACAGGGCATTTTCGAGCGTCCGAAGATCATCTACAACAAGAAGAACAAGCAATACGTGCTGTGGTGGCATTCCGATGGAAGCACCACGCCGGGCGGTTCCAACTATGCACGTGCACTTGCGGGCGTGGCTGTTTCCGACAATCCGGCGGGCCCGTTCACTATGGTGGGTGCCTATCGTTTGCCTAACCAGAACAATTGGAAAGAAGCCGCAGGTAACCCCAGCTGGGGTGAGAACGGTGACAGCCGCGATATGACTGTGTTCGTGGATCCGAAGGACGACAGTGCCTATGTACTGTATTCTTCCGAAGCCAATGCCACGCTGTATATCGCCAAGCTTAACGATGATTACACCAATGTAGTCAAGACCACGAATGTGGACCAGTCCGAGGGACAAAAGCAGTACTCTGCTGACGGGCAGTACCCATACATTCTTGCAGACGGTACTACGGATGCCCCGGTGCGTGGCGAAGATTTCCAAATCGTCAAACAAAATGGTTCGCTGGAAGCTCCTGCCGTATTCCAATATGACGGGCGTTACAACATCATCGCATCTGGTGCAACCGGCTGGGACCCGAACAAGCAGACCTACTACACCGCCGACTCCATGCTGGGAAGCTGGACCCGTGGCGTGGAAAAGGACGATGCCAACGAGAACACGTGGTACAACAACATGCCGGAAGGCGCGGATGGTCTGTTGTCTGTGGGCGATACCCGCGGCACCACATTCGGTTCGCAGTCGGCTAGTGTGCTCGCAGTAGACCAGGAGAAAGGTCACTTCATCTACCTTGGTGACCGTTGGGATTCCGGTAAAGCCGATTCCACCTATGTTTGGCTGCCGCTGACCATCGGTGAGAACGGCACCATCGAAATGCATAATCCTGCTCAAGAAGGCGAGCCCGACGGCTGGGATCTGAACTATTGGGACAACCATGGTAGCGCCAAGGGCAAGCTGGTCAACTGGACTGTGGAAACCGGCGATGATCTCCCGAAGACCGTGAACACGGGCGGAACCGTTACTCTGCCGGACACCGTCAACGTCAAGGAAGGCGACGATACCATTGCTACCAAGGTGACATGGAATGTGGAAGGCGGTACGGCAGTCAGCAAGTCGACCAAGGCTGCTGGTAACACCTACGCATTCAATGTGCCGGGAACCTACACCATTACAGGCACTCTTGCCGAGAGCAGCAACTTCAACCCGGGCCGCACATTCCGCAGAACCATCGACGTTTCCTGCTCCAACCCGATTTCCGGAAGTTGGAAGGAAGCCCATTGGAAGGGCGGCAGCGCGTGCCAGGTCGCCGCATCCGGCGGTACCTATGACTTCACCGTTACGGACAACGCCAATCGTGGTGTCTGGACGGATCGCAACGAGGGCAGCGCGGTGTACCAGCCTGATGCTCTGGACGTGAACGAAACGTTGGAAACCACGGTCAAGCCGCTCGACTTGGGCGGTAATGGCGATCCGCGTGCCGGCCTGGTGGTTCGTAACGGTCTTGCTGACGCTAACGGCGGCAAGGGATATGCCACGTTACTTGCCAGCCCAAGCGGCATTTACATGCAGTACGATTCCAATGCCGATGGCTACATCGATAAGGAAACATCGCATGTTGGTGCCGGCTTCGGCGACCAAGTGCAACTCAAGCTGGAGCGCGCCGCAACCGATACCCTGAAAGGCTACTGGCGTGCTTTCGCGAACGATGAATGGCAGGATGTCGCTACGGTAACGCTGACCGGTGCGGACGCAACCGGGCTCGATGCCGGTGTCTTCGCCACGTCGAACAGCAATGCCGGCGCATTCACCGTGGCCTTCAACGGCACTGCGTTCGGTTCGCAGACTGCTGCTGTGGAGTCCATCGCGGCTAAGGACCCTGAAGCCACTATCGCCAAGGGGCAGATGCTCGCGCTTCGGGACGTGACGGTTACCGCCACGCTCACCAATGGCAAAACGCGTGTGCTGGAGCCAAGCGAATACACGCTGGAAGGCTTCGACACCACCAAATTGGGCGAGCAAACCGTGACGGTGCGTCTTGTCGCTGATTCTTCAGTAACCGCCACGTTCACCGTGACTGTGGAAAGCAACCTTGCCCGGTTGTTCTGCTCGTCCGCTGCGGCCTCGAAGTATGAGCCGGCCAGTAGCTGGGCCTCCGCTTCTACGGCCGACCTGACTTGCGACAACAACCTGAGCACCAACTGGTCGAACTGGGGCACCGGCGACACCTCGCCGTGGCTCAGCTACACCTTCGATAAGGCATATCAGCTGGGCAAGCTCAGCGTTGCGGTGGATAAGGCCAAGGGCGAGGCCGCTCCGAAGAGCTTCACTGTATCGTACCTAGCTGAAGACAGCGCCACGTGGACTGATGCCACGCTGCCGGCAGTCACTGTGAATGGTGCTGCTGGAGCCGTGACGGAAGCCGATGTGAGCGCTCTGCCCGCCACCAAGGGCATTCGCCTCAACTTCACCTACGCCGATGGCAATGACTATGCCAAGATCGCTGAAGTACGCATCGCCGAAGGTGAAGCGACACCAGAGCCGCAGCCGTCTAGTAACGCCAATCTTGCTGATCTGACTGTGGATGGCAAGACGGTTGACGGATTCTCCGCGGATACCACTAAATATGCCGGTGCGCTGGCTGGAGATGCTGCTTCCTACCCGACGGTGGAGGCGACTGCTGCTGACGCAAAGGCTACGGTGCAAGTGGAGCAGGCTTCGGCCGAGAACAACGGCGTGGCCACGGTGACTGTAACTGCTGAGGATGGCACGGCGAAAACCTACACAGTGACATTCGGCGAACTGCCTCAGTTGGCTGAGCTTGCTGTGGAAGTGACCAAGGATTCCTATCAGGTAGGCGATAAGTTCAACGCTGCCGATGTGAAGGTATCCGCCATTTACAAAGTCGGCGATACCGAAACGCTGCGCAAGCTGATTGATCCAACTGATGGTGATCTGAAGTTCACTGGCTTTGATTCTGCCACCGCAGGCACGAGGACCATCACCGTCTCTTATCGTGGCGTGAACGCGACGTTCGAAGTCACGGTCACGGCCACGGAGGTCACTCCCGGCCCTGGAGAGCAGAAGCCCGGCGATACCAACAATCCTGGCAACACTGCTAAGCCCGGTAGCACTGCCACGAATAAGCCGGCTGCTAATGGCGCTGCGCCCCTTTCGAATACGGGTGCTGCCGTGGCTGCCATTGCGGTCGTGGTTGTGGTGCTGGCAGCTGCGGCTGGTGCCTTGCTCGTCATCCGCAAACGCCGCGCATAACCATGGCAACTGCTGAGTAGCGTGGATTGCGTTGCTATTGAGCAATCTGCGATTCACGCCACTCAGCGAGTGCACCCGAGTGCGCCCGAGCTTGCGCAATGCAGGCGCAATACAGTGCAAACAGTACAAAGCAACAATAATGGCCGGTCTGAGCCAGCTGCTCCATGCGAGGGCAGTTGGCTCAGACCGGCCATTGTGTCTGCAAGTACATGCAATTAGAGCATGAACATGTGGAAGCCGTTGAGCGTTACTGGTTGTTTTGCTTTGTTGTTGCGCTCAGCAGTGCGACGGACGTCCGCCCGCAGTGTAGTGCAGCGCTCCGTGAACCAGCGCCGATGTGAAATGCATGTTGCACATGCCCGCTTCTTCTGCTTCGTGCGTGCAGCCGGCGATGCTGCATAGGTTCATACCCCGAATCATGGTCATACCCCCTCTTTGGGATGGCATCCGTGCCGCCATCTGCCTTCAGAGCATAGCGGACAATTGTTGCATTGCCTAGGCGGTACAACGCTTTCTGTGGCCTGTATCACATCCTTGCCGGCGTTCTGCGGCGTGGTTGGGCGTGTACATGTGCACTTGTGCGGTTTTGTTGTGTGTGATTTGGGTATACGGATAGAGTTTCTTCTCTGCAGTGGCAAGGGCCTCTCGGCCGGCGAGCCGGCTGATTTCTCCCATGCGTTGCTCAATGATTTCCGTTTTGCGAGTCTGAACGGCAAAATAGCTCTGGAGAAGTGCCACTTCTTCTTTCTTTGGATCACCGTTTTGAGCAATGAGATAGCAGGCGTATCGGGTGAGCTTGACGTCCGCGATGGAGCTGGTGGCACCGCTGCCGAGAGTCACGTCTCGCGTAGTGTCACGGAAATGGGATTCAACGGATACGCCGGAATTGTCGCAAGCTTGCTTGGCTCGTGTAATAGCTTTGCTGAAGTTTTCCCATCTGTCGTACCCCATATAGGTCATTAGCTCGCGTGCATACCAATACTCAACTTTGGAGTCCTCGGTGGTGTGTGCGATAGTGCTGAGTTCGCTGGTTTTGCGTGTGATTTCGTCGCGGTTCATGGGTGTGTCCTTATGTTTTCATGACCATTTTCGTGACTCCACGAAAATGGTCAAAGCCAATAATTGCAATGGTTTTGAGGTATGGGCGCGCTCCGCCCAACTGGTCTGTCTTCGTCCGCCTTTTCGACCAGATACCTCATGGAGCACAATGCCAACGTCGCTACCGTTGGCCCAGCAAATATTCTTAGACGACGCCCCGAAGTGAATATCTATGCGGCTTTCAGAATATCAAAGAGCGTGGAGTGTGTGCATTATGCGTTCCAAAAATAGTTTCTAGTAATGAATTGTTTACGGTGTGAGATATTCTTGGGGTGTTTGCGGCGCTCTGCCGTGTGGCGAATGGGAATGGATGGTGCTCTTATGGGATTTGAGCAGGAAGCAGTTAGTGAACTGTATGCCAGCGTGTGGGGCAATCGTTCGACAATGCAGAGGGAATTCACTCGTGGAGCCCATGGTGAGCAGTTCGTGCTCCGGGAGCTGTCCATGAAGGGGACGCAAACGCCATCGCAATTGGCATCGGCGCTGCAGGCCAGTTCCGGCCGCATCTCCACTGTGCTGTCGTCTCTGGAGAAAAAGGCTGGGTCACGCGTGACATTGATTCCAAGGATCGGCGCATTATTCGCGTGAATCTCACTGATTCCGGGCGCGAGCAGTCTCATCGGATGATAGAGGAAATGCGTTCCGCAATTTGCTGGATTTTCTCGCAAATGGGGGAGCGGCGCACGCGCGAATTCGTTGACCTGGTGTCTGAGTTCACCACATATATGTCGATTTGCCATCCGGGACAGCCTCGGCCGACTGCTGAACAAGTGCGTGAGGCATTCGTGGAGCGGGACAAGCGCGTGGCTGAACACATGGCAGCTAAGCGCGCGGAGAACTAATCGGCAAGGCTAATTGAGGACGCTCACAGCGAACATGCAGAAGTGCGCGTAATATCTCACAGTGTAAGTAATCAAACAATAGAAACTATTAAGACATCGTGAACCCATAATCACCGATAACCCAGCCAACTTAAGAACCAATCGCCAATAACCAATAACCAACCCAACCAACACAAGGGGAAACCAATGTTTCGCATCATGAAATACCTCTCCAAAGCGGAGATCGGTCAGATGCTCATCGCCCTGGTGACCATCGTCGGGCAGGTCTACTTCGACCTGAAACTGCCCGACTATATGTCAGACATCACCACGCTGGTCGAGACGCCGGGCAGCGACATGAAGGACATCTGGATCGCGGGCGGCAAGATGCTGCTCATCTCGCTCGGATCCGCGGCGTGTGCCATCATCACCGGCTACATCGCTGCGCGCGTGGCCGCCTCGTTCACCCAGCGTCTGCGCTCGCTCGAATTCCGCAAGGTCGAGTCCTTCGGCCCGGCCGAGATGAGCAAGTTCTCCACCGCCAGCCTCATCACCCGTTCCACCAACGACGTCACGCAGGTGCAGATGTTCATCACCATGGGCCTGCAGCTCATCGTCAAATCGCCGATTATGGCAGTATGGGCCGTGTGCAAGATCGCCGGCGAAGGCTTCGAATGGACGCTCGCCACCGGAATCGCCGTAGTGATTCTGCTGGCGGCCATCGTCATCATGATGGCCATGGTCATGCCGAAATTCAAGGCCATGCAGGCCCTGACCGACAACATCAACCTCGTGGCCCGCGAGAACCTCACCGGCCTGCGTGTGGTGCGCGCCTACAACGCCGAGGACTACCAGGAAGCCAAATTCACCAAGGCCAACAAGGACCTCACCGACACCCAGCTGTTCACCAACCGCGTCATGGCGTTCATGATGCCGCTGATGAACACCATCATGAACGGTCTGATGCTTGCCGTCTACTGGATCGGTACCTACCTGATCGATGCCGCCGGGCTCAAGGACAAGCTCACCGTGTTCTCCAACATGGTGGTGTTCTCCAACTACTCCGTGCAGGTCATCATGAGCTTCCTGCTCATGAGCATGGTGTTCGTGCTCTGGCCGCGCGCCGACGTGTCCGCGCAGCGCATCATGGAGGTACTCGACACCGAGCCGATCGTCGAGAACGGCACCAAAACCGCCGCCGACGTGGCCAAAACCGGTCAGCGAGGCACCGTGGAATTCCGCAACGTCAGCTTCACCTACCCGGATTCGCGCGAGGCGATGCTGGAAGGCATCAACTTCACCGCCGAGCAGGGCCAGACGGTGGCGTTCATCGGCTCCACCGGCTCCGGCAAGTCGTCTCTTATCAATCTCGTGCCGCGCTTCTATGACACCAGCCAAGGCCAGGTGTTGGTCGACGGCGTGGACGTGCGCGACTACGACCTGAAGGCCCTGCGCGACAAGATCGGCTACGTGCCGCAGCAGTCCGTGCTGTTCAAGGGCACCGTGGCCTCCAACGTGAGCTACGGCGATCAGCCGGGCGACCCGGCGGAGGTCGAGATGGCCGATACCTCCACCCCGGCCGGGCGCAAGCGCGAGGCCGCGTTGATCGCCGCTGGCAAGGCTGCGGAAGGTGCCGATATACCGGCCGAGCAGCTGAATCGCGTCAGGGCCGCCGCCGACGTGGCGCAGGCCAGCGAGTTCGTGGCGCGCATGGACGGCGGGTATTCCGCCGCGATCGCCCAAGGCGGATCGAACGTGTCCGGCGGCCAGAAGCAGCGCCTGTCGATTGCGCGCGCGGTGTACCGTCACCCGGAAATCCTGATTTTCGACGACTCGTTCTCCGCGCTCGACTTCAAGACCGACCGCGAAGTGCGCGACGCGCTCGCCCGCGAGGCCAAGGATTCCACCAAGCTCATCGTGGCCCAGCGCATCGGCACCATCATGAACGCCGACCGCATCGTCGTGCTCGACGACGGCAAGGTCGTGGGTCAGGGCACGCACAAGGAACTGCTCGACAACTGCGACGTATACCGCCAGATCGCCGAATCCCAGCTCAGCCAGTCGGAGCTTACGGCGTAGGGGGGCGGCAGCGGTAGCTCCCCATGTCAGGGGCTGAGCCGTAAAGGGAACAGCCCAGTGGGCTGTTCCCAGGCGAAGACGAGCTGATAAGCGAGCGAATAAAACAGCACAGCTGACTGAGGGGTAGTCGCGTACGGCTTCTCTCCCTCCGGCGCTTCGCGCCACCTCCTTCATCAGAGGGAGGTCAATACGGACTTTTAAGGAGTAAAACAAATGCCAAGAGGACCAATGGGCGGCAGGCGTGCCGTCGAAGAGCCCCATGATTTCGGCAAAGTCATGGGCAAGCTCGTGAACTATTGCCGCAACTATCTTCCCGTCATCATCATCGCGCTCATCCTGGGCGCGGCCGGCACCGTCTGCCAGATCGTCGGCCCGGACAAGCTCAAGGACATGACCAACGAGATCGTCAAAGGTCTGCCCGCCATCGTTAACGGCAGACCGGTGATGAACTCGGTAGATTTCGGCACGGTGGGCCACATCGCCTGGACTTTGGTGGCCCTGTACGTGGGCTACGCCGTGCTCGGCTACGTGCAAAGCTGGATGATGGCCAACGTCACCCAGCGCACCGCCCAGCGACTGCGCGAATCGATCTCGGTCAAAATCAACAAACTGCCGCTCAAATACTTCGACAAGGTCAGCTACGGCGACGTGCTGTCCCGCATCACCAACGATGTGGACGCCATCGGCCAGACGCTGGGGCAGTCGCTCGGCTCGCTGATTACCTCGGTGACGCTGTTCGTGGGCGCGCTGGTGATGATGTTCTACAACAACGTGATCATGACCCTGTGCGCCATCGGTGCCAGCCTCATCGGCCTGATCATCATGATGGCCATCATGAAGTCCTCCCAGAAGTACTTCGCCCGGCAGCAGATGGCGCTAGGTGACGTCAACGGCCACGTGGAGGAGATGTACGCCGGTCACCTCATCGTCAAGGCATACAACGGCGAGGCCGATTCGATTCGTCGCTTCGAGAAGTACAACTCGGACCTCTACGAGTCCGGCTGGAAGTCGCAGTTCCTCTCCGGCCTGATGATGCCGCTCATGAATTTCGTGGGCAACTTCGGCTACGTGGTGGTGTGCGTGGTGGGCGCGGCGCTCGCGCTCGACGGGCAGATCGAGTTCGGCGTGATCGTGGCGTTCATGATGTATGTCCGCCTATTCACTCAGCCGCTTTCGCAGTTTGCGCAGGCCTTCCAGAACCTGCAGCGCTGCGCGGCCGCCGCCGAGCGCGTGTTCGGTTTCCTTGAAGAGCCGGAGATGGAGGACGAATCCGACAAGTCCGCTTTGCTTGGGACCAACGGCCACGAAGTGAAGGGCGACGTGGAATTCAGCCACGTGCAGTTCGGCTACGAGCCGGGCAAGCCGATTATCAACGACTTCTCCGCTTCAGTCTCGGCCGGTCAGAAGGTCGCCATCGTCGGCCCGACCGGTGCCGGCAAGACCACCATGGTCAACCTGCTGATGCGCTTCTACGAGATTTCCGGCGGTTCGATTTCGATTGACGGCGTGGACACCAAGTCCGTGCCGCGCTGGAACGTGCACGACCAGTTCTCCATGGTGCTGCAGGATACGTGGGTGTTCCGTGGCACTGTGCGCGAGAACATCGCCTACTCCAAGCCTGGCGTGACCAACAAGCAAATCGAGGATGCGTGCAAGGCCGTGGGCCTCGACCACTTCATCCGCTCGCTGCCGGACGGCTATGACACCGTGCTCGATGACAAGTCGTCGCTCTCCCAGGGCCAGAAGCAGCTGCTGACCATCGCCCGCGCGATGGTGCAGGACGCGCCGATTCTGATTCTCGACGAGGCCACCTCCTCGGTCGATACCCGTACTGAAGAGCTGATTCAGAAGGCCATGGATGCGCTGACCGTGGGCCGTACGAGCTTTGTGATCGCGCATCGCCTCTCCACGATTCGCGACGCCGACATGATCCTCGTCATGAACCACGGCGACGTGATCGAGCGCGGCACGCACGACGAACTGCTGGCGGCGGGCGGTTTTTACGCCGACCTCTACAACAGCCAGTTCGCGCTCGCTGACTGACGGATTGTTTCCTGCGTTAGCGGATTAGCGGATTAGCTATACTCGGCTCCCCTCTCCGAGGGGAGCTGTCAGCGTAGCTGACTGAGGGGAGCAACCCATCGGTCCACCCGAGGGAATGCTCCACTGGATGTGATACTGATGATTTCGTACATTAGTGTGTGAAAAAGCCGCCGGGAAAATTGGGGGATTGGGCGGCGGTGCGGTTGGCGTTGAGAATGGCGCATTCGAAGGGGAAGTGAGCGCGCAGCTGGGTGGCCGGGGTGGTGAACAGGGCGGTGGCGAGGCCGTCGGCCAGTGTGACAGGGACGTGTGCCGCAACGGTGTTCGACGAATCGTCGGTATCGCGGTTTGCCGTTGTCGAGGCATTGCTGGCATGCGTCGATGTCTTCGTGGTTATGGCGCTCGATGGCGGCGTGACGGCCACCCATGTGGCGGCTACATCGTCAACCGGTAGTCCGTCGATGGCGTTGAGCAGATGGTGAAGTTGGTGACCTGCGGCGTCAGACCAGTGGCGGCGGCTGGGGGAGCTCGCGCAGAATGCGCCGTGGCTGATTTCGACCGTACCTACGGCGTTGGCCGGATCGGCAGGATCTTCAAGGGCGATGGTGATTGGTTCGTCCGTGTGCACTAGCAAATCACCCCCGGCGTCGATGACGTATTGAATGGGTTGAGGGTGACCCGCGCCATCACCCAACATCCCCGCAAGCAAATCCACCAAATACCCCTTACCGCACGCGCCGAAATCGAGCGCGACCGGTCCGCGCGTCACCAGTGTTGTGCCATGCCGCTCAACGTCGGCTGACCAAATGGCTCGTCCGTGGATCGCGCCTGCATGTTCAGCGGCATCTGGCGCAGGCGTAAACGAATACGACTCGTCATAGCCAAGCCGAATCAAATCCTCGCCCACGCACGGGTCGGTCGCCCCATCGGTTGCCGCAAACAGGCGGTCGTACAGGCCAAACAGACCCGATGCCCAGTCGGGAAAATCGAACGTGCCGCCATGTGCGGCCGTGCGCATCCGGCCGACGATGGAATCATCGCGGAATCGAGATAATACAACCTCATATTCATGGATGAACGAGCCAATACGATCGCGTATCTCATCGTCCAATACGCTCTCGGTGTGCACCAGTAATCCGGTCCCCAACGCATCAGGAAAAGCGTATACGTATGGCAGTTGCTCGGTCAGACTTGTCATGCCCACTATCGTAGAGCGCATGGTGTGCCGGTGTATACTGGATTTTGACACTGTGTCAATGTTGATTCGGAGGTTGTGAGAATGGGCAATGCGACTACAGCAAGTGTAACGGGTGTGCAAGTTGCACCGGCGAAGTCAGCCATCAGAGATCTCCCCATCGCCAAAGTGTGGGCGTTTGCGGTCGGCCAGTTCGGCTGGGCACTGCTTTCCGGCATTATCTCCAACTGGCTCGTGTATTTCTATCAGCCCGATCAGGAGACCATCTCCCAAGGTCAGACCGTATTCGTGCCGCAAGGCTGGTTGTGCTCGGCATCGTGACCGTGGTGGGCGGCATCACCGCCTTCGCCCGATTCTTCGACGCCTTCGTGGATCCGGCCGTGGCGTCCCTTTCCGACCGTTGCGATTCCAAATCTGGACGCCGTATGCCGTTCCTGAAATTCGCCGCCCTGCCGCTCGCGGTGGTCACCGTGCTCGTGTTCTGGAGCCCGATCAACGGCACCAGCTGGGTGAACGCGGCGTTCCTGTTCGTCACCGTGATCGGCTACTACATCGCCCTCACGTTCTACTGCACGCCGTACAACGCGCTCATCGCCGAACTCGGCCACGACTCCAAGCAGCAACTCACCATCTCCACCGCCATCTCCTTCACTTGGGTGGCCGGCACGGCCATCGCGTACGTGGCGCCGGTGATTTGGGGCGCGTTCGTGCCGATGATGGGCCGCATCACCGCCATCCGCGTGACCTTCACCATCATGGCCGCCGTGGCGTTCGTGTGCATGCTGGTGCCGCCGCTGGCCATCCGCGAGAAGGACTACGTCAACTCCCAGCCCACCTCCGAATCGACCATCGAATCCCTGAAGCAGACGTTCGGCGACGGCGAATTCCGCAAGTTCGTATGCTCCGACGTGGTCTACTGGGTGGCCATCACCACCTTCCAGACCGGTCTGCCGTTCTTCGTGACCAGCCTGCTCAAGCTGCCGGAAACCACCACGACCATCTACTTCGTGCTCATGACCGGCGTCTCTGTGCTGTTCTATCTGCCGGTCAATATTCTGGCCAATAAGGTCGGCAAGAAGAGGCTGCTGCTGGTTGCCTTCGTGATCTTCACCTGTGCGTTCGCATTTGCCGGCGCCCTTGGTTCGGCCGTGCTCGGCTTCATTCCGGCGATGGCCCAGGGTTTGGTGCTCTCGGTGGTCGGCGCGATTCCGATGGCCGCGTTCGGCATCCTGCCGCAGGCCATCGTGGCGAATATCGCCGACGCCAGTTCCAAGACCACCGGCCAGGACCGTCAGGGCATGTTCTACGCGGCCCGCACCTTTGCGATGAAGATGGGCCAGTCCGTGGCCATGCTGCTGTTCACCGGCGTCTCCACCATCGGCATGGCGTCCGGCGCGGGCTACCGCATCGCCGCCGTGTGCGCGGCCGTGCTGTGCGGTCTGGGCGGCATCGTGTTCGCGTTCTACAACGAAAAGAAGGTGCTGGGCGTGCTGGAGACGTGATGACGTTGCCGGGTGCCGCCGCGGTATCCATGCGGAGCGGTGTGGGTGACTTGCCCCGTCTGCGACACCGAAACGTTACCGTGTCGACACGCGTGCGACACTTCGGCGTCAAATTGCGTTTGACCGTACTCCGTACTATATTGTTGCGAGTTGCTTTGCGGAGCAAAGTAACATCCAAGGGGCTGTAGCTCAGTTGGTAGAGCGCTTCGTTCGCATCGAAGAGGTCGCGGTTTCGACTACCGTCAGCTCCACGAGACCCTCTGCATTCATTCCACCGCAGAGGGTCTTTTCATTTGTTTTCGTTGAAATTCTGCCATCTCGCGTTTCAAGGGGCTGATTTGGGGTTTGCCGGAGGTCTACTTGCGTTTCGAGGGGCTGATGGTCAAGTAGATACGCCGCCAAAATGGCGGAATAGCGTTGCGTCAAAGCCGTTTGTATCGGTGCTTCACCGGATGAGGAGCCCCTTGAAACGGAAGTAGACCTCCGGAACATGTGAAATCAGCCCCTGCAAAGGGAGAATGCCTCGATTTCGCCATGGATTGTCGTGGATTGCTCTGTGGCATGGGCAATACTGGGAGTATGACAAGCGCAGATGAGTTGAATGAGCAGTATGACGCTGACGGTAGCGTGACGCAAGTGCCTGAACGCAATGATGAAGTTCATGCCGGCGAATCCGCCGTCGCCCAATCCCGCGAATCGGCCGTGACCATCCCCGCCGGCACCGTGGTGCTCGCCGCCACCCCGATCGGCAATGTCGGCGACGCTTCAGCCCGTCTGGTGGCCCTCTTGGAACGGGCCGATATCGTGGCCGCCGAAGACACGCGCCGCCTCTACGATCTCGCCCGTCGCCTCGGCGTCTATGTGAACGGTCGCGTCATCGCCTATCACGACCACAACGAGCGCGACAAGGCCGACGGCCTGCTCGACCAGGTCGAAACCGGCGCCACCGTGCTCGTCGTATCCGACGCCGGCATGCCCACCATCAACGACCCCGGCTTGGCCATCGTGCGCCGTGCCATTGAACGCGGTCTGCCCGTCACCTGCGCGCCCGGCCCCTCCGCTGTGCTCGACGCGCTCGCCCTCTCCGGCCTGCCCACCGACCGCTTCTGCTACGAAGGCTTCCTACCGCGAAAGCATTCCGAGCGCGTGCAGTATCTGCGCACGCTGTTGCCCGAACGCCGCACCATCGTGTTCTACGAGACGCCTCATCGCATTGCCGATTCGATGGACGATCTGCTGGACGCGTTCGGCCCGAATCGCCCGATGGCCCTGTGCCGCGAACTCACCAAGGATTATGAGCAGATTCGTCGCGGCCCGATTGACGAGATTCGCCAAAGTGTGATTGATGATCCGCCCCGTGGCGAGATGGTGCTGGTCATCGGCGGCGCGTCCAACGAGGAGGCCGAAGCGGCCGCGCCCAGTACGTTGAGCGTGGATGACATGGCCGTGCTCTCCATCGACCGTGCTTTGGAGGACGGCCTGCGTATCAAGGACGCCATCGCGCAAGTGGTGCAGGAGCATCCACTGGCTGACGGATCGTTGGCCAATCGCAAGCAGGTGTATGCGGCTGTGCTGAAAATCAAGGGATAGCGCAGCAGCCGGCGATTATCTCCCCGTTACGCTTCCATCGACTCGAACAATATTTCCAACGCCTGCCGGACCCCGGGCCCACCACGCTGCGAGACCAATTCCAGCAAAGGCGCGTCGGCTTTGGGATTGGCAACCAGCCATTTACGCAGTTCGGGCACGTGATATGCGATGTGCCAGAGCACGGCAACATCCGTATCGGGCGAACATGCCACCGCGGGCGTAAGTCTGATGGGCGGTTCAGGCGGCGCGGTCATATCCGAGATTGCGCGCGATGCGGATTCGGATGAGTGTGCCGCCGCCGCGTGGCGAGGCAACCGTTGCGCCTGCCGCAAATGCCGTAAACGGTGAGCGGCATGGCGGCCTCTGCGATGGCCTCTGACAATGAACCCCCTCGTCATGCGCATTGCTCCAAAGCCGGTTCGTCCATCTCCTGCTGTACCGATTCAAAAACATGCGTGCGCGTCCGGCGTACTTGTGATGCCGATGCTCCTTGACGATTTGCAGACAGTCGTTTGGCCGAAACTGGTACGTGGACATCAGCTGACACACCAGTGCGTTGACGGTGGAAGGATCGGGGATGTCTTCAGGACTCATCACCAGGTCGCAAGCCGTACGGGCTGGCGTGGTGACAGGCAGCCCGCCGAGCTTGATGATTTGCTCCGGCAACGTCAATCTTTTGAATACGCGGATACGGCGGCTGACGGATGCCGAGCGGAAGTGCGATGTGGAAATCACGTCTATGGTACTCGGAAAGTCGGGGCCTCCCAGCCATACCCAAGCGGCGGTCATCGAACACACCACAGTGCCAAACGGGGCGACCTCCGCGACGATTTTCGCGCGACCATACAGTGTGCCCGAATGCTCGATCCAGTAGCCGGCGGAATCGTCGAGCTTACGTAACGTGCCGAAGGCGGCCAGACGGTTAAGGCTGAGCGGTCCCGGCAGATCCTTGGTAAACAGTATCGGCGGCACCGCAGGCTGCGCGGTTGCCGGCGAGGCGACTGTTGTGATGTCCGTCATCGGACCTGCTGTGATATCCATGACCGAACAATATGCAGAAATGCGGCTTGCGCGCCACCGGATAGGCGAAAACGGTGGATAAGTGCATAACTTTACTAGGTGTGCAAATGATGTGGATAACTCGGTGGATATTGGCAGGCGGAAGTGTGTGCGGATGTGCGTGGGCGTGCGTACGGATGGGTGCGCGGATACGTGTGCGAATGCGTATGTGGATAAGCGCGCAAGAGGTGTACAGATAAGTATGTGGGGAAGTTGCGGGTGGATAGGTGAGTGGGATGAGGATGGCGGCGCGGCAGCTATCCGGGCGTGTCCCCGCCGCGCCGGATAATCAAGCCTTATGAGTCATGTTTTGGTGAATGTTGCTTGGCCGTATGCAAACGGCCCCCGTCATATCGGCCACGTCGCGGGATTTGGTGTGCCCTCCGACGTCTACGCGCGCTACGAGCGCATGAAGGGCAATGATGTGCTCATGGTGTCCGGCACCGACGAGCACGGCACCCCGATTCTCGTCGAGGCGGAGAAGGAAGGTCTCACTGCCCAGGAACTGGCCAACCGTTACAACCGCGTGATCGCCAAGGATCTGTGCGACCTCGGCCTGAGCTACGACCTGTTCACCCGCACCACCACCGGTAACCACGAGCACGTGGTGCAGGAGATGTTCAAGCAGTGCTTGGAGAACGGCTACATCTACAAGGGCACCCAGCAGGTGGCGATTAGCCCGTCCACCGGCCGTACCCTGCCCGACCGCTACATCGAGGGCGAGTGCCCGATTTGCCACGCCGAAGGTGCGCGTGGCGACCAGTGCGACGCCTGCGGCAACGAGCTCGACCCGGACGAGCTCATCAACCCCGTCTCCAAGATTAACGGCGAAACCCCGCGCTTCGAGCAGACCGAGCACTACTTCCTCGACCTGCCGGCGCTCGCCGAAGCCAACAAGGCGTGGCTGGAGACCCGCAAGGGCTGGCGTACCAACGTCATCAACTTCTCGCTCGGCCTGTTCAAGGAAGTTAAGCCGCGCGCCATCACCCGTGACATCGACTGGGGTATCCCGGTGCCGGTGAAGGACTGGATTGACAACCCGAACAAGAAGCTGTACGTGTGGTTCGACGCCGTGATCGGCTACCTGTCGGCTTCCATCGAATGGGCCCGCCGTCAGGGCGACCCGGAGAAGTGGCGCGAATGGTGGAACGACCCGAGCTGCCCGGCCTACTACTTCATGGGAAAGGACAACATCACCTTCCACTCCCAGATCTGGCCGTCCGAAATGCTGGCGTACAACGGCAAGGGCTCCAAGGGCGGCGAAACCGGCCCGATGGGTCCGCTCAACCTGCCTGAGCAGGTGGTGGCCAGCGAGTTCATGACCATGGAAGGCAAGAAGTTCAGCTCCTCCCGCGGCATCGTGATCTACGTCAAGGACATCCTCGCCCGCTACCCCGTGGATGCCGTGCGCTACTACATTTCCGTGGCCGGCCCCGAATCCTCGGATTCCGACTTCACGTGGGCCGAGTTCGTGCGCCACAACAACGAGGAGCTCGCCTCCTCGTGGGGCAACCTGGTGAACCGCGTGGCCAACCTCATCAACAAGAACTTCGGCGAGATTCCGCCGCTGGACGAGGATTCGATGACCAACGAAGACCGTGGCCTTCTGGAAGAGGCTTCCGCCGCGTTCGACGTGGTCGGCTCCTCCATCGAAACCCACCACCAGAAGCACGCCCTGTCCGAGGCGATGCGTGTGGTCGGCGACATCAACAAGTACATTTCCGCCACCGAACCGTGGAAGATTAAGGACGACCAGGCTCGTCTCGGCACCGTGCTGCACGTGGCCGCTCAGGCCGTGTCTGACGCGAACCACCTGCTCGCGCCGTTCCTGCCGCACTCCGCACAGAAGGTGTGGGAGGCGCTCGGCGGCACCGGCACCTTCTCGCCGCTGCCTGAGCTCAAGGAAGTCGAGGATCTCGACAAGCCCGGCTTCACGTACCCGATCATCACCGGCGATTACGAGCTCGGTGTGAACGTGCACCCGTGGAAGAGCGAGGCAATCGAGGTCGGCGCCATGGTGCCTAAGCCCGCACCGATCTTCGCCAAGATTCCGACCGAGGCCGTGGAAGAGGAGCTGGCTCGCTTCGATGAAGCGTTGGCTGCTCGCCGTGCCGCCGAAGCCGAACGTCTGGCCGCCGAGAAGGCCAAGCTCGCCGCCGAGTGATTCGGCATTGCTAGCTCGTAGCTGACGGGCCACCTCGCACATGAAGTGTTGCGGGGTGGCCCGTTGCCGTATGTGCGGCCTAGCCCCGACAATGCGAGGCCGGTTGTCGGGCGGCGTTACAAACCCGTCACAGTTTGCCAAGACTTTTCTCAGACAAGCACATCGAATCCCCAAGAAAGAGACGGTTATATAGAAGATGTCAACGGAATGAAGTTCATACCGGTGGCGAGGTTCTTCCGAACCCCATAACTGAACCCTTCTTCTCTCTTCTCTCTCACCCGGCGGCCCCCTCCGCCGGGTTTCTTCGTTTTGGGCCGCATCATGCAACGCAAGTTACGCTGCTGTCCAGCTACATCCACGCCGTTCGAAGCCGTGATCCGCCACACCAAGCACGGGGCGCGGTGATTCGGAGCATTGCAGGATTCCTCCATGCTTCCGGTTTGGGGGGTGCTGCTTGATTCCTCTACTTCCAGCGAAACGTTGCTATCGCGGTATGGTCGCATGCCTGTTAAGCATTGAAGCATCTTATCTATGCGCAGTCGGTGTCCCGGTGGTGACGGCAACCGATTGACGTGCGAACCGGGCCAGATTTCGTTGTCCCGGTTCGTGATTTTGGCCTCTTTTTGGGAACCGGGACAGACCATCCCGTGAGCGCTCAATGTATGCAAATCCAGAAGCCCGGAATTCCGCCGATGTGTGATGGCGGATATTGTGCGGTAGGGCCGAATTGGCGATTTTTCGAGGGTGTTTCTGTCCCGGTTGCTCAAAAAGAGGCGAAATGGAGAACCGGGACAACAAAATCTGGCCCGGTACACACATAAATCGATTGACGTCGTTACCAGGACATCGGACACCGTGACGTATATCGCGAACCGCATAATATGGCAGTACGCAACGCAGATGATGTGCGGATTCGCCGGACGTAACATGGCGTGTGGCACACAACAGTGCCATGCGGTCGGGGCCACGCGACCAAATGGGGTGCGATGAATGGCATATGCGTTGCAGCAAGCGCGCAATCGTATCGGTGTCAGCTCAGTGCGCCCCGGTGGATTTCCGTCGTTTCCGCCGGGCAAGTTCATTGAGCGGCGTCGCTGTCAAGGTGAAATCGAATATGGCGCCTCGCAACGCCAGCTGTCGCCCGGCTCGGTAGGCGAGTTCGGCTTGAGACGGTTCATCAGCCATATTCGCGGCGGTGGCGATGAGGACGATCCAATGATGATGCCGTAACAATTCGCGCTTGTCGTTGTCTCGCCGCCACTGGGCCTTGTCTGTGCGATGATGATCGCCGTCATATTCGATGGCGACGCGGAATTCGGGCCAAGCGAGATCGAGTGTTATCGGCGCACCATTGCTGAACGTCGCGCCGGGCACTGTGTAATTTGTCACGGCTCGTGGAAGCCCGTATTGCGTGGTTGTGATACGGGTCTCTGATTCCATCGGAGAATCCACGCGCGGTGCAATAAATTCAAGTGCGATCATGCATGTGGCTTTCGCGTTGAATTTCGGAGTTCGCTGACCTGCCGCACAAAGTCCTGATAAATTTCGTCGGCGGTGCGGCGCCCGATAGGCTCGGCTTGCGCGCTATTGCCGTAAGGGTTGCGTCGCCAAGTATGACCAATGATTCCAATGACATGTGAGCGGCGAGCTGCGCCCAAGTATGTACCAGATCCAGCGCGTGCACATGCTTGTTGATACGTGCATTGTGCGCGGTGCTTAGCGGTTTCCAGATGTGCGGTGTTGTTGGCGGAACGACGGCGCGTATCCGGGTGCGATGCGAGTCGGAGACGGTATGGAGCTCGGTGGCATTGAGATCGCAATCCTTGGGAAGTGGCACGGATTGCAGTATCAGCGATGTGGTCATGCCGAAGAGCACAGGCTTTCCGAGCTGTTGCGCGGCGTCCGTGCATCGTTTAAGAATTTCCCGCTTACGTTGGGTGAGGGTTTCGCTCATAGCGGGCGCAGTGGGGGTTGCCATACGCGGTGGTGAGTATGGCTCGGGCTTGACGGCGTGCGTGGACGCAGCACTCGGTGCCGCGGCATTGTTGGTCCAGCCGGGTGGTTTATCGTCGAATACGCCGGGTGGCGGGGTGGGAAATCCGCTGTTCATAACGCCACCGTAGCGTAGCGGTCGCTTGTTCGCCATGAAAAACGGGGTATGTGGTTCTAGCTTGCTGAGGATGTGGATAACTCTGTGGATAACTAAAGTGCTCCTATGTTTTGCTCACTCTGTGAGAAGTCGGCAAAACATAGGAGCACTTCAGCCGCGGCCAATGGGCGGAATATGTCAGCGGCAGCGACGGGTGAGGGGCTGCCAGGGATCGAGCTCGACTGGTTCGGTGGTGAGCAGGGCGCGGGTGGCGTCGTCGAGGTATCCTTGCGGATGATGAGCTCGGTGACGTAGCGGTCGAACCAGGCGTCGGACATGACGTAGTAGCCGTCCTTGCCGGCGTCCTTGCCCCAGCTGTTCTCCACCTTCCAGCGGTTCGGCTTGCCGTCCTCGCCGAGGTTCACGCCGGTGAAGGTCATAGCGTGGTTGCTCGGGCTGTCGCCGTATTCGAGGCCGTGGGCCTTGTCGCCGGTGAATTCGGTGCCGAACAGCTGGTCGACGCGCACCACGGACTGGTCGAAGAAACCGTCCTTGCGCAGGGCGAACTGCGTGCAGTCGCAGGCGAACCAGATCGGGTGGCCGGCGGTGAGCTGGTCAAGTGCGGCCTTCTTGAACACGTCCAGCGGCACGTTGACGAATTCCATATCGCCAGCCTCGGCCACGTTCGCGCTGAAGCGGATGCGGTAGCGCTGGTTGAACGGGCGGTTCTTGAGCGGGGCGTTGGCCAGCGTCACGAAATCGTTGACGTCCACCGGCACGTACTTCTTGTAGAACTCAAGCGGGGTGATGCCGATCTCGCGAATCTGCGGGCGCTCGTCCTTGCCGGTTTTCGGCTTGTCGGACTTGTCCTTATCGCACTTGCAGGCCTTGGCGTCGGATTTGCCCTCGCACTTGCAGGAGTCGCCGCACTTGCAGGATTCGGCCTTGCCGTCTGCGTCGGCCTCGGCCTTGCACTTGCAAGCCGAGCCCTTCTTATCCTCATTATCATCCTTGGTGCGCGCGAAGAAGTCGAACTTTTCCGGCGGCTCGCCGAGCGCCACGGCGCAGATGCGGTACACGGTGCCCATGTACTCGTCCTTCAACGCACGCAGCTCGTCCTCAGACGCCCCCGCAACCGAACGGCGGCGCAGCTCGGCCGCGAACTCGCGCAGCTTGGAGTTGAGGTACTGCTTGAAATCGTCGGAATTACGGGAGTTCTCAGACTCCGGGTAGGCGCTCTTGGGCACTAGGCCGTACTTGTTCACCAGTGCAGCGAACATCTGCCACCAGCCACCATCGTCTGCAGGCGACTCATTGATGGCCTCGAACAGACGCGAATCGGTCGCCTCGTCGAGCGTGCGCAGCACGTTCTCCAGATAAGTGTTCGACTTCTCCATCGCGTCCCAGAAGAACAGGTAGGTCTCGGAGAACTCGAAATCCTCAAGATTCCAGCGATGCATGAGTTCGTAACGCAGCGTGTTCAGGGAGGCGAACATCCAGCAACGGCCGGAACGCTCCTGATTGGTGATCGAACCCTGCTTGAGTTCGATGGAGAAGTCGCGCGGCAGCGCACGCACGCCGCGATAGTCGGTGGCCGCCTTGAGCACGCCGGCCGAAACCGCCGCGTCCGCCGCGATCAGGTTGGCGCGGTCCTTGTTGAAGTCTTCGGTGTACGTACGCAGAAGTTCGGGTTTGATGGCCCGTGCGCTGGCGTTTGCTGTCATGATGATTGATCTTCCATTCATGTAGGCGACGTTTGTGGTCCGTCGGTAGTATAAGTCGCCGTGTATTCGTCGGACGATTCACCGGGCGAAATCGTACGGGCGGATATGCGCCGGCGATTCCACCCCGCCAACGATTTGTCCACCTTGCTGCTCGCGCGGGCGCACGTATCATATGTACCGATACATATTATTGACGAATGTCGCATAGTCCAAAGGAGTACGTCATGACTTCGCTGCATAGCAAGCCGCTGGCCCTGAAAAACGTCACCGTCACCGATTCGTTCTGGCGCACCGAGCAGGAACTCGTGCGCACGGCTGTGATTCCCTATCAGTGGAACGCCCTGAACGATAACGTCCCCGGCGCGGCCCCCAGCTACTGCATGCACAACTTCAAGGCCGCTGCCGCGCAAAACAAGCGCAAGGATACCCAGGGCAACGCGTTCGTGCCGCCGAAGTACACGTTCCGCGGATTTGAGGCGCTCCCCGAAGACCCGGCCAATCCCGACCCAGACAAGTTCTACGGCTTCGTGTTCCAAGACACCGACTTCTCCAAGTGGGTGGAGGCAGTCGGCTATTCCCTCGCCCATCACCCGGACCCCGCACTGGAACAGACCGCCGACCAAGCCATCGACGTCGTGTGTGCCGCCCAACTCGACAACGGCTATCTGGACACCTGCTACATTCTGAACGACATGGATCGCGCGTTCACCAATTTGCGTGATCATCACGAACTGTACTGCCTCGGCCACCTCGTTGAAGGTGCGGTGGCCTACTACCAGGGCACCGGCAAAGACAAGTTGCTCAAGGCCGCCTGCCGTTTCGCCGATTACGTAGACGAGCGCTTCGGTCGCAAGCCGGGCCAGCTGCGTGGTTACCCCGGTCATGAGATTGCGAGATGGCTTTGGTGAGGCTGTACGAGGTCACCGGTGAGCAACAGTACCTTGATCTGGCCGAATATTTCGTGACCGAGCGCGGCCGGCAGCCGTACATCTTCGATATTCAGGCAGACGAGAACGCAAAGCGCGACGCCGACGCCAACTACAAACCCAACACGGACCCCAACCGGTACGCCTATCACCAGGCGAACAAGCCGGTCACCGAACAAGACGAAGCCGTAGGCCATGCCGTGCGCGCCGGCTACTTCTACTCCGGTCTGGCGGACGTGGCCCGACTGGCCGACGACCAGGACCTCGCCGATGCGGCCGAGCGGCTCTGGCGCAATATCGTCGATAAGAAACTGTACGTTACCGGCGGCATCGGCGGCACGGTGGACGGCGAGGCATTCTCCTACAACTACGACCTGCCCAACGACTCCGCCTACTCCGAGACCTGCGCCGCGATTTCGCTGGCGTTCTTCGCCCGTCGCATGCTCGAGCTCGCGCCAAAGGCCGAGTACGCGGACGTTATGGAGTCGGCGCTGTACAACACCACGCTGGCCGGCATGGCGCTGGACGGCAAGAGCTTCTTCTACGTGAACCCGCTGGAAGTCAATCCGTATGCCTGCCATAAAGACAGCCGCCTGCGCCACGTCAAGCCGGTGCGTCAGAAGTGGTTCGGCTGCGCATGCTGCCCGCCGAACATCGCCCGCATCGTTGAGTCGGTGCAGGAATATGCCTACACGGTTGCCGAGGATGGCGGTACGCTGTTCACGCACTTGTATATGGGCGGCGTGGCCAAAGCTGAGTTGAATGGTACGGCTGTGGAGCTGGATGTTACGGCGAACCTGCCGTGGCAAGGCGATGGCAAGGCGGTCGTGCGCTTGGGCGGTGACGCTGCTGGCACCTCGGCTCAGGCTCCTGCTCGCTTTACGCTGGCCTTCCGTCTGCCCGGTTGGGTGGGCGATGAGTCCGCTGCTGCCGCCGCGATTACGGCCACGGGCGAGTCTGAGTCTGGGGCCGATAGTTCCCGCGTGACCCGCGAAATTCGCGACGGCTACCTGTATCTGACCGGTGAGTGGCGCGACGGCGACACCGTGACGTTCGACTTCCCGATGCCGGTGCGTATGCTGGCCGCCAACCCGCTGGTGCGCGAGGACGCCGGCAAGGTGGCGTTCGTGCGCGGCCCGATCACCTTCTGCGCCGAGGAAAAAGACAACGGCGCCAACCTGCACCTGCTGCACGCGGATGTGGAGGCACTGCTGGCCGACCCGAGCGCGGCCAAGGTCGAGGAGTTCGACTTCCACGCCGGCGCCAAGGGCATCGACGACAAGGGCCAGGGCGAGGTGGAAGACGTGACCCGCCGCATGGTGAAGCTTGAGGTGCCGGCTTGGCGCGAGCCGTTGCCGGCTGCTGTGGCCGCCGCGGGTGAGGGCGCGGCCGAGGTTCCGGCGTTCGCGCCGCTCTACGCCGTGTACGCGCCGGTCAAGCGCGAGCCCGCCACCGCCACGCTCATCCCGTACTTCGCCTGGGCCAACCGCGGCGAAAACGAAATGACCGTCTGGCTGCGCGGCTGATATTTGCTCTCGGCTACTCTGGTAGCCATGGGCATCACGACATGTCGGCTCGAAGGGCCGGTGGACTTTTACTCGGTCGGGCAGTTTGTGTCCGGACCGGGCTGGCGCCATCTGCGGCGCACCATCGACACCTTCGAGCTGATGTTCGTGCGTCGGGGCGTCCTGCCGATGCGGGTGGGGGAGCAGACCCTGCATATCGAGGCCGGCCAAATCGCACTCTTGCCGCCGAATGTGGAGCATGCGGGCGCGACATCATCACGTCTGACGTGGACTTCTACTGGATGCATTTCAAATTGCCGGATGCGCGCATGCTCCCCGATGACGCGGGTCTGCCGCAGGACGACCATTGCCTGTTGCTGCCCGATGA
>ENA-OQBG01000042-OQBG01000042.1-human-gut-metagenome-genome-assembly--contig:-NODE-42-length-47579-cov-5.073948_pt1 | contig 47579 bp, 56 predicted proteins | sample MGYA00242746_ERZ504551 | MGnify/ENA primary metagenome ERZ504551 (study PRJEB26092, sample SAMD00036289) | human gut metagenome | host: Homo sapiens | study: EMG produced TPA metagenomics assembly of... | reverse complement strand
TGGGGATCGAACCCTGGCCACTTGCTGGCCAGTCCAAGCGCTCTCCCAGCTGCTAGCTACAGCCCCCTTGCAACGAAAAAGTACTATACGGGAACCATCGGAGGATGTGCAAGCACAAATCAGAACTTTTTTCTGAGCCTCATATACAGTAGAGGGAACGGCATGCCCTGCTCGTCTACATCCGAGCGGTCGTAGACCTCAAAGCCCATATGTTCGTAGAATCCACGAGCAAGCGGGTTTTGCTCATTGACCGTCAGCTTGCGCACACCCAACCTTTCGATTCCATATTCAAGAAGACGCTTGCCGACTCCCACTCCCCTGGAGGAATCTGAAACGAACAGCATCTCGAGCGTGCAGTCGTTCACCCCCATGAACCCGATCGGCTCACCCAGCGAACCACGGGCGACGACGAGGTCGGGAACACCTTTGAGCGCAGTCGGAACATACCGCTCAATCTGCAATATGTCCTCGCCCGTTAGAAAGTCATGTGTTGCGCGCACGGAGCTGTTCCACACGACGCATAAATCCGAAATCAGCGTTAAGTCGCGACTCTCTACAACCTCGATTTGCACGGCCTCCCCTTACAAGAAAATGGGGCGCGAGGAACTCAGCCTCACACCCCACGCGTGTTTGATACGATCTCGAAGCAGTACTAGCGGCGCTGAGAGATCACGAGTTCAGAAACTTTGCCGGCGACCTCGTCGATGGCGACGTCCTCACGCTCGCCGGTGGCGCGGTCCTTGAGCTCGACCGTCCCGTTCTTGAGGCCGCGCTTGCCCAGGACGATCTGGTACGGGAAGCCCATGAGGTCGTTGTCGGCGAACTTGACGCCCGGACGAATGTCGCGGTCGTCCACAATGACCTCGATGCCAGCAGCACAGAGCTCCGTGGTCAAGCGATCGCAGACCTCGGCGCACTCCGGAATCGTGGGGTCGAGCGGCATGATGGAAACCTCGTACGGGGCAATAGGGACGGGCCAGATGATACCGTGCTCGTCGTGGTGCTGCTCGACGGAGGCGGCAAGGGTGCGGGACACGCCCACGCCGTAGCAACCCATCAGGAATGGCTTCTCAACGCCATCCTCGTCGGCGAACGTCGCTCCCATGGCCTCGGAATACTTGGTGCCGAGCTGGAAGACCTGAGACACCTCGATGCCGCGCGCGCGGAGAGGGGCGCGCCGCAGTGAGGGCAGGGGTCGCCGGCGACGACCGTGATGAGGTCCTCCCATGCGTCCGCCTCGAAATCGCGACCCGGGCAGGCACCGGTGAAGTGGTAATCGACCTCGTTGGCACCGCAGGCCCACTGCTTGGAATCACGCAGGGTGACATCGCACACGAGGCGGATGCCCTCGGGCAGATTCACCGGCCCGATGAAGCCCTTGTGCAGGCCATAGCCTCAAGCTCCTCGTCGGTCATCATGCGGTAACCCTCGCCAAAGACATGTTCGGCCTTGCAGTCGTTGAGCTCGTGGTCGCCAGGGACGATGGCCACAACCGGGTGCCCGTCCGCATCGATAAGGGCGAGTGCCTTACGCGTGCCGTTCTCGGGGAAGCCGAAGAACTCGGCCACCGCGGCAATCGTGCCCATGCCGGGCGTGTGGACCTTCTGCAGCGTGCCGTCGCCGGGGCCCTCAGTCACCGCAACCGTGGTGGAAGCGGCCTCATCGTCGGCGGCATAGCCGCAATCATCGCAGTACACGAGCGCAGCCTCGCCCGCGTCGGCGAGTGCCATGAACTCGACGGAGGTATCGCCACCGATCTGACCGGAATCGGCCACCACGGGCAGGGCCTTGAGGCCACAGCGCTCGCAGATGTTCGCGTACGCCTGCTTCATGGCATCGTAGGTCTCCTGCAGGGACTCCTGCGTAGCGTTGAAGGAGTAGCCGTCCTTCATGATGAACTCGCGGCCGCGCATGAGGCCAAAGCGCGGGCGCATCTCGTCGCGGAACTTGTCCTGGATCTGGTACAGGTTCACCGGCAACTGCTTATAGCTCTTGAGCTCGTTCTTGATGAGGTCGGTGACGGTCTCCTCATGCGTGGGACCGAGCACGAACTCGCGGTCATGACGGTCGGAGATGCGCATGAGCTCGGGGCCGTACGCGTTGTAGCGGCCGGACTCGTGCCACACCTGGGCATCGACCATGATGGGCATGAGCAGTTCCTGGGCACCCGCGGCGTCCATCTCGTCGCGGACAATATCCTCGATCTTGCGCAGCGAGCGCCACGCGAGCGGCAGATAGCTGTAGAGGCCCGCGGCCTGCTTGCGGATCATGCCGGCACGCAGCATCAGGCGATGACTGGCGAGTTCAGCCTCTGCCGGGTCCTCCTTGAGCGTGGGGGCATACAGATGAGACATCTTCATGGCGCGAGTCTTAGACACGACGACCTCCTTGAGTAAACAAATGCAACTTGAACATGATAGCAGGTAACGAATCTACACGCCCCTTGCGTATATCGTCCCGCGCGCAGTTCGCGAAGCGCTGTTGTGCACAGATGATATACGCAAGGGGCGGAGCGGTAGGATACGTTAGAGTTTCTCGATCTCCTCCATGAGGGCGTCGACGATTTGGGCCTCGGGCACCTTGCGATGATCTCACCGCGGCGGAACACCATGCCCACACCGCGTCCGCAGGCAACACCCACATCGGCATCGCTCGCCTCGCCCGGGCCGTTCACCACACACCCCATGACGGCGACGGAAATGGGCTTCGTGCAGGACTTGAGCCGCTCCCCCACTTCCTCGGCAAGACCGATCAGGTCGACCTGCGTGCGTCCGCACGTCGGGCAGCTCACGAGCTCGGGGCCACGCCGCCGCAGACCGAGGGCCGAAAGGATACCCCAGCATACCGGCGGCTCTTCGACGGGATCGGCGGTCAAAGACACGCGCATGGTGTCGCCAATGCCTTCGGCCAGCAACACGCCGAGGCCGACCGCGCTCTTGATGGTGCCCTGCTGCACCGTGCCTGCCTCCGTGACACCAAGATGCAGCGGCACCTGGGGCAGTTCGCGCGAGAGGGCACGGTACGTCTCAATCGTGGTGGGCACGCTGTGGGCCTTGGCAGATAGGACGATGTTCTCGAACCCACGCTTCTCGAAGTGCTCGACGAACTCAAGCGAAGACGCAACGAGCTTTTCGGGCTGCGTGAGGTCCTCGCGCTCGGCAATGCGACGATCAAGCGATCCGGCGTTGACACCGATGCGGATCGCGGCTCCCGCCTCACCCGCGGCATCGATTACGGCGTCCACGCGGTCCCAATCACCGATGTTTCCGGGGTTGATGCGCAGTTTGGCAGCGCCGGAGCGGACAGCCCCGATAGCGAGTCGATAGTCAAAGTGAATGTCGGCGACGATCGGCACGGGAGACTCGGCGCAGATCCGCCCGAAGGACTCGAGCGCATCGGCAGAAGGGACCGTGACGCGCACAAGGTCGCACCCGGCGTCCACGAGCGCGCGCACCTGAGCCAGGGTCGCATCGGCATCGATGGTGGGCGTGCACGTCATGGACTGCACGACAACGGGGGCGCCACCGCCAATAGGCACGGAACCCACCATCACCTGGCGTGTGCGCTCTCGAGCAAGCCCCTGCATGGCACTCCCCTTTCGTGATGTTCGCTAGAAGAAGCGAACGATGTCGGAACCCAGCATATAGATGAATAACAGCCCGAACAGGCCGATGCCAACCATGGAGATGGCGGTCTGAACCTTGATTGGCACTTTGCGGCGTGTAACTGCTTGGATAGCCTCGATCACGAGCTTGCCGCCGTCGAGCGGCGGGATGGGCAGTAGATTCATGAAGCCTAGCGAGAACGAGATAAGCGCCGCGAGGTTGAGGAACGTTGCGGGGCCCTCAGCAGCCGCCTGAGCCGACATCACGGAAATTCCCACGACGGAGGTTGAGTTGTCGAGCACCTCCATGGTGTGGCGGGGGTTAAGCAGGCTGCCAACGGATTGGGCGGTCGCGACGATGTTATCGATGGCGATCTGGCAGGACTGCAGCGGGTTGAGGCGGACAACCTGGGTGGGGGCGCTGATTCCGAGCAAACCGTCATCGTCGAAGGACACGCCTACCGTGAGGAAGGTCCCGTTCTCGTGTGCCCATGACCCGGAATCGAAGGAGTCGTCGATGGGCAAGTGGTCGAACGCCATGTCAACGTTATTGGGGCGCCACAGATCGAGCTCGACCTCGCCCTCATGGTCAGCCGCGTCAAAGGCATCGAGCAGTTCAAGCCAGGAATCGACGCGCTCACCGTTCACGGCGATGACACAATCGCCCTGCTTGAGGCCGGCAGCCTCGGCAGGCGAATCGGCGACGATCTCGCCAAGTACATTGGCATCGATGGGCATCGAAACCCCCAGCACCGAGTACACGGCGATCACGAGCAGGAAACCCGTGAGGATATTCACTGCAATGCCCGCGACGAGCATGAACGCGCGCTTCCAAAAGCCCTTCCCCACATACGTGTGAGAACGCTCGAGCTCAAAGAAGGCGCGGTCGTCCATAGGGGGATCCCAAGGTTCGCCCACCTTGTTGCGGAGCTGCGGTCAAACGAACGACCGTCGTAGATCGTATTGCCCTGCGCATCGCGAGCCGCAGCGGCAAAGGCGAGGGGAAAATCGCGAGAGGAGACCTCGTCGTCGGCATCATGATCGGACGCCTCGTCAGACGGGACGATGGAACCCCATCCGTAGAGCAAAGAACACGCCTCTTCGACGTCGCTCACCTTAAGATCGAGCTCTTGAGCGAGCAAGTCAACGCGCACAGTTCCATGGCGGTGAATAGCGGCGAGCACCTGGGGCGCGCAGTCGACCTCGGTGGGATCCATGCCGCAGATCTCGGCATATCCTCCAAGGAGGAGAGGCGTGACGCCGAACTTGGTGCCGATTCGCTTGGAGACATGATGGACATTGAAGCGGCAAGGCATGCCCAAGAAGAACTCAAGGACGCGGACCCCGCAGGCGCGCGCCGCGAGAAATGACCGCCTTCGTGGACGAACACGAGCGCGGATAAGAGAAGAAGGCCCCAAAAGATGGGGCCGATAATACCAAACAACGTATCCATGGAATCCAAATCTACGTTATGCCATTAAGCAAATCGCACGCTCCGCGCGTTTCCGCGCCCATGCATCGACATCGCGAAGCTGTTCAAGCGAAACCACATCGCAACGATCGTGAGCGTCCATGCACGTTTGGACAACGGCGGCAATGCCGTTGAAACCGAGACGGTCATGGAGGAAGGCGTCGACGGCGACCTCATTGGCGGCGTTCAAGACACAAGGCATCGTACCCCGCAACTCACCGGCGTTTTCGGCAAGCTTGAGGCAGCGGAATGCCTCCATATCGGGCGCATCGAACGATAGTTTTCCAAGCTCACGGAAATCAATGCGCGGAGCGGGTGTATCCCAACGCTCGGGATAGGTGAATGCATACTGAATGGGAATACGCATATCGGAGGCGCCCAGGTGAGCGATCACCGAACCATCAACGAACTCCACCATGGAGTGAATCTTTGATTCGCGTTGGATAAGCACGTTGATCCGGTCGAGTCCCATACCAAATAGATGCATGGCCTCGATACGCTCGAGCCCTTTGTTCATAAGCGTTGCGGAATCGATGGTGATCTTGGCACCCATATTCCACGTGGGGTGGGCCAGGGCGTCGTGGCATGTGACGCATTCGAGCTCCTTCGCGGTACGACCAAAGAACGGACCGCCCGAGCACGTAAGCCAGATGCAATGCGCCTCACGAGGATCCTCCCCCATCAAGCATTGGAAGATCGCGCCGTGCTCGGAATCAACCGGAAGGAGCTGGCCGGGCGCGGCAAGCGGCATGAGCAGGTCTCCACCGACCACCAGGGATTCCTTATTGGCGAGGGCCAGCCGCTTATCACCCGAAAGGACGGCATGGCTCGCCTCGAGACCGGCGGCGCCGACAATTGCGACGAGGACGACATCGCAGGCATCCATACGTGCAAGCTCAACAGCCGCGTGCGGACCGCTCACCAGCTCGCAGCCCTGGGGAAGCTCCTGAAGCACCGGGTCCTCGGCATGGGACTCATCGGTCACGCCAACGTAGGGGGCATCGAACTCGCGCGCATACCGAACGAGGTCTGACGTACGGCTATGCGCGGAAAGAGCGACAACCTGGAGCTTGTCGGCGTGCTGACGGCACACATCAAGCGCCTGGGTTCCAATCGACCCAGTGCAACCGAGGATCGCAACACGGGTGCGACGGCCCTCCCCCTGAATTGACGTCATTACAGGACACCTCCCAAATGAAGCATCAGATAGGCGGTAATGACGCCGATGATAAGCGAATCAGAGCGATCGAGCATACCACCATGGCCGGGAATGAGATTGCCGGAATCCTTGACTCCCGCGCCGCGCTTAATGCGGCTTTCGATGAGGTCGCCGAAAACGCCCATGATCGAAACGACGATTCCGCACATGATGGCAAACCAGATATCCAGATCGTACAGATCGGTGGACCACAGGATGAGCCACACGACGATTGAGCCCGCAAGACCGCCGAAAAAGCCTTCCCAACTCTTCTTGGGTGAGATCTTTGGGGCCATCTTATGCTTGCCAAAGCGGCTGCCGACCATATAGGCAAACGAATCGGAGAGCCAGAGCGATGCGCAGACGCCGACCGAGAGCAGCGCGCCCTCCCAGCCGGGAACCGCTTCGCGCAGCAACACGATGGCGGAAAGCATGTATCCGGTATAGATAGGGCCAAAGACCGTAACGGCAACGTCCGCGATGCGGGTGCGCGGGTTCTGGACATACCACAGACCGAGCGAGAGCACGAGTAGGAAGTTGATGACCGTCAGCCAAACAGGGTCGACGAGGGCGGACAAGGGAAACAGAACGGCCGCCGACAGTCCAATGAACTCATTAGGAACCTTACCGTCGATGCGAGCCATGCGATAGAACTCGTAGCAGCAAAGCCATGACATGACCGACGTGAAAACCGCCGTGGGAAGGACGCCCAAGATGAGCGAGCCAATGAAGACGACGGCGTACACGATTCCTGCACCGGCGCGTACGATAAACGAATGCAAACGACCGTCCTTCGATGCGCTCGGCTCTGATGCGGCGCTGTTGGTATTGGAAGCCAATGTAAAAACTCCTTCACGGGACGAGGCGCTAGGCACTCGTCAGACCCCCAAAGCGGCGATCGCGACCTTGGAAGGATGCGATCGCGCGCACGAGCCCCCAACGATCGAAATCGGGCCAATAGGTGTCCGTGATATAGAACTCTGAATATGCGATCTGCCAAAGCAGATAATTGGAGACACGCATCTCGCCGGATGTGCGAATGACCAACTCGGGGTCGGGCATGTCGGCCGTGTACAGACGGGAAGCGACGGTCTCCTCGGTGATGTCCGAGGGATCGAGCACGCCGGCGCGGACATCCTCGGCAATGAGGCGCGTGGCACGGGCAAGCTCCGCACGGGCACCGTAGTTGACGGCCAGTGCGAGGGTCATCCCCGTGTGGTTACGAGTCTCCGCAAGCCCATACTCAAAGACATCGCGCGTCTTCTTGGGAAGCGCGGAAATGTCCCCGAGAAACTCAACACGGACGTTTTCGCGCTTGAGGAGCGGAAGCTCATCAACGAAGGTCTTTGCGAACAGGTGCATGAGAAGATTGACCTCGGCCTGAGGGCGATTCCAATTCTCAGTGGAGAACGCATACGCCGAAAGTACGTCGACGCCCATGCGCACACATGCGGTGATAACCTCCTGCAACGCGACGATTCCGGCCTTATGGCCCTCTCCGCGCCCGAGACCTCGACTCGTCGCCCATCTACCGTTGCCATCCATGATGCAAGAGACATGGCGCGGGATGCGCGCCATGTCGATGTCATCAATGGAAATGTCGTCGGGATGGTTCGCGAAGTACTCGTTGAACTTATCGACGTCGTAATGCATCAGCTAGATCTCCATGACCTCTGCTTCTTTGGCCTTGAGCATCTCATCCACCTTGGCGACGAACTCATCGGTGGCCTTCTGGACTTTGGCCTGCTCGCGGCGAACCTCGTCCTCGGTGAGTTCCTCGTCACGCTCGAGCTTGTTGTTCGCATCGCGGCGTGCATTACGGATGGCGATCTTTGCGTGCTCGGCGAGCTCGCGGCATTCCTTGACGAGTTCGCGACGGCGCTCCTCGGTAGGCGCGGGGAACGGGAGACGAACCACGATGCCGTCGGAATTGGGCGTGATACCCAAATCCGAAGCGGTTACCGCCTTGACGATGGCATTCACCAGGGCTTTGTCCCAAGGCTCGATGACGAGCATATGAGCTTCAGGCACCTTGACGGCCGCCACCTGCGTGATAGGTGTCGCAACGCCGTAGTAATCGACGGTGATGTCAGACAGGATGTTGGCGTTGGCACGACCGGTGCGGACCTTGGAGAAATTGTGCTTCAAGCTCTCAAGGGCCTTATCCATGCTTTCGCGGATATCAGACATTCCCTACTCCTCTTCCATAACGACGGTGCCCACCGGCTCACCGGCAAGTGCACGCTTGATATTGTCGTCCCCGTCGATGTTGAGAACGATGATCGGCATGTGGTTGTCCTGGCACAGCGCGGTCGCGGTCGAATCCATGACCTGGAGACCACGGACCAAGACCTCATGATAGCTGATGCTGTCAAAACGAACGGCATCCTCGTTCTTAACCGGATCCATGTCGTAGACGCCGTCGACCTTGGTGGCCTTGAGCAAGCAATCGGCGCCGATCTCGCAGGCACGCAGCGCAGCGGCGGTGTCGGTGGTGAAATACGGGTTGCCGGATCCGGCGGCGAAGATGACGACATCGCCCTTCTCAAGGCTTCGCATAGCGCGGCGACGGATATACGGCTCGCAAACCTCGTTCATCTGGATACCACTCATAACGCGGCAGGGGCAATCGATCCGCTCGATGGCATCCTGCAGGGCGAGAGCATTCATAACCGTGGCAAGCATGCCCATGTAATCGGCCTGGGCGCGCTCCATACCCTTGGCAGAGCCGGCGACACCGCGGAAGATGTTGCCGCCTCCGACAACGACCGCGACCTCGATCCCCTCGTCGTGAAGCTGCTTGACCTGAACGGCCATGCGCTCCACCACATTGGGGTCGATACCGTAATCGGCGTTACCCATAAGCGCCTCACCGGAAATCTTCAACAGGACGCGCTTGTATTGGTACTCGGACAAGGAATCCTCCTTATAACGCAATTTCTCCCATTTTAGCAGGGATGGACGATACTCGCAGCAAATGAACTCGACCCATGAAAAGCAGGCCGTGAGCGTTACCCCACGACCTGCCTTCACGTTAAAGCGTCAATTTACTCGCCGCAGACCAGACGATCGAAAGCGACGACCTTGACGGTGTCACCAAGCTCCTTGGAGACCTTCTCGGCGTAGGCCTTGATGGTCATGCTGGAATCCTTGATGAACTCCTGCTCGTTCAGGACGATGCCCTTGAAGAACTTCTCCAGGCGACCAATGGCCATCTTCTCCTGAATGGCCTCGGGCTTGCCGGACTCGGCAGCCTGAGCCTTGTAGATCTCAACCTCGTGATCGATGACATCCTGAGCGACGTCCTCGCGCACAGCGGCGATCGGTGCAGTGGCAGCGACCTGCATGGCAACATCATGGGCGAAGGTCTTAAAGGCCTCAGCAGAAGCGGTCTCGGGCTTCTCGAAGGAGAACTCGACGAGAACGCCGATCTTGCCACCCATGTGGATGTAGGAGGCAACGCCACCGGCAGCGGGCTTGCGCACGGCGGTACGGGAGATCTTCATGTTCTCACCGATGACGTGAATCATCTCGGTGAGGGCAGCCTCGACGGTCTCACCGTTCATATCGCAGGCGAGCAGAGCCTCGACATCGGCAGGCTCGTTATCGCAAACGACCTTGGCGACCTCGGCGGCAAAACCGGTGAACTTGGGGTTGGAGGCAACGAAGTCGGTCTCGCAGGCGACCTCGGCGAGGGCACCCATGGTGCCGTCCTCGGAAATATACGCAGCGACAGCGCCCTCGTTGGTGTCGCGACCAGCCTTCTTGGCGGCGGCGGCGAGACCGTTCTTGCGGAGGACGTCGACGGCGGCGTCCATATCGCCGTCAGCCTCGACGAGAGCCTTCTTGCACTCCATCATCGGGGAGTCGGTCATCTCGCGGAGCTGCTTGACCATAGCGGCGGTGATCTGAGCCATGTTCATTCCTTTCAAAGGGAATTGACGAATGAGATGAGGTGGGTGCTACTCGGCGACAGCCTCGGTAGCAGGAGCCTCGGCGGCCATCTCGGCCTCGGAGATCTGCTCCTTGCCGGAACCGGCGAGGCAGGCGTCGGCGAAGAGCTCGCTCATGAGCTGGATCGCGGAGATGGCGTCATCGTTGCAGGGGATGCCGTAATCGACGACGTCGGGATCGGAGTTGGTGTCGATGAGGGCGACCACGGGGATGCCAAGACGCTTGGCCTCCTTAATGGCGTTCTCCTCGCGCTTGGTGTCGATGACGAAGAGCGCGGCAGGGGTGCTCTTGAGCTCACGGGCGCCACCAAGGTTGGCCTGCAGCTTGGCGAGCTCCTTGCCCAGGACCGCCTGCTCCTTCTTGCCACGCAGAGCCATGGAGCCATCGGCGACCATGCCCTCGAGCTCCTCGAGGCGGTTCATGCGGGAACGGATGGTCACGAAGTTGGTGAGCATACCGCCGAGCCAACGCTGGTTGATGTAAGGCATGTTGGCGCGCTCGGCAGCGGACTTCACGGCCTCCTGGGCCTGCTTCTTGGTGCCGACGAAGAGGACCTTACCACCCTTGGCCGCGGTCTCCTTGAGGAAGGTGTACGCCTTATCGGCCTCGACGATGGTCTGCTTGAGGTCGAGGATGTAGATGTTGTTGCGCTCGCCGAAGATGAACGGCTTCATCTTCGGGTTCCAACGACGGGTCTGGTGGCCAAAGTGGCAGCCAGCCTCGAGCAGGGTGCGGATGTTGATCTTGGTAGCCATGTTTACCTCCCGGTTTGTCTTTCGCACGGTGTCGTCCGCGTCGACCACCCGAGCATGAGCTACCAAAGCTCGGGCACCGCGGCCGGCGCGTAGCCGTGCGTGTGTGATGGAACGTTGCAAATTCGCAACTTGATGAATAATAGCAGGTGGAGCACTCATTGCCAAGGCTTCACAAAGTAATCGCGTGGACTATGCACGGGGGTGCGCGCGGTGCACGGCGGTTTTGAGTCGGTCGGGCGTCAAATGCGTGTAGATTTGAGTCGTCGAGAGACTCACATGCCCGAGAAGCTCTTGCACGCTGCGAAGGTCGGCACCACCGCGTAAGAGCTCAGTGGCGAATGTATGACGAATGGCATGGGGCGTAATGTCATCGGGCACACCAGAAGCGGTCTTGAGCGCGTTGAAGCGATACCTGAGTGCTGCGGCATCCATGGGTTTTCCGCGATCTGATATGAAAAAACGAGTGACGGTATTTGCCTGCGGATGACCCCTGAGCAACTCGCCTCTACCGTTATCAAGATAATGAGCGCAAGCAAGGCACGCCCGATCGTACAGGGGCACGATACGCTCCTTAGAGCCCTTGCCGAACAAGCGAACGGACATCGCCGCAAGGTCGATGGAGGACACCTCAAGCGATGCGAGCTCCGAGATACGCGCCCCCGTGGCGATGAAGAGCTCCAACATGGCGGCATCACGCAGCCCTCGAGGCGTTGCGGGGTCAGGCGCCTTCATGAGACGCTCGAGCTGCTCCAAGGTAAGCGTATGGGGAAGTGGCTTGTCGAGCTTGGGGCTCGAAAGCGCAGAAACCACCTCTGACGTAACGATGCCCTCCTCGACAAGCCATGTGAAGAAGGACCGAAGAGCGGATAGGTGGGCGGACGTGGTGCGAGGGGCGTAGCCCGCAGAGGCAAAGTCCGATAGGTACAAGCGTAGGTCTCGTGGATTCGGCGACAATCCGTTCACCCCACTGCGCGCACACCAGCGCACATACGCTTCGAGGTGTTGGGTGTATGCACGCACCGTCTCGGGCGACGCACCCTCATACCGAGCGATATGAGCTATGTAATCATCGACGTACGCCAGCAAATCGCACTCGGACGCGCTCACACTCACTCCCCCATCCGCAACCAAAATGGACTCCAGCGAACCGAAACCTACCCTCGTGCGGAAAACAAATCACCGCGGGAAACGAGGAACGCTTCGAGGTCCGACAAGGCACGGGCGGAATACGCGGCGTAGCGATCGCGCTTGCTGCGTCTCTTGCCGTCCTCCAAGGGAGGCACGACGCCAAAGTTGACATGCATGGTTGATAATCGACAGTCTCCGGATTGGTGGCATATGCCACCAGCGAGCCAAAGGCACCGGTGCGCGGCAAAGAGACGGACGGCAGCGCCGCCATGTCGGCAAACGTATTCAAAGCGGCGAGAAGACCGGACGCAATCGCCTCGGTGTACCCTTCCGTACCGGTTATCTGACCAGCAAGACGCACCTGAGTTCCAGGGACCGCAAAGGGTGACGTCGAGGACGTGGGGGGCGTCGACGAACGTATTCCGATGCATGACGCCGTACCTGAAAAACTCGGCGTTCTCCAAGCCGGGAATCATGCGGAAAACGCGTTTCTGCTCGCCAAATGTAAGGTTGGTCTGAAATCCGACGAGATTGTATGCCGTGCATGCAGCGTTTTCCGCCCGGAGCTGCACGGCTGCCCAAGGCCTTCGACCCGTACGGGGATCGGTCAGCCCCACGGGCTTCATGGCTCCGTACCTGATCGCGTCGTGGCCGGTACGGGCAACTTCCTCGGCGGGCTGGCATGCTTGGAAAAGATCGCGTCGCTCAAAATCCTTGAGCACCACGCGCTCCGCCCTTACCAACTCGTCGATGAACGTATTGTATTCATCCTTGGTGAATGGGGCGTTCAGGTAATCCCCGTCCGCCTGATCATCGTAGCGGGATTGCGAGAACACGATGGACCTGTCGATCGTGCTGGCGTCGACGATCGGCGCCGCTGCATCGAAAAACGAAAGGGCATCACCACCGACTAAATTAAGAACGCGATCAGAGAGGGCTGGCGAGCACAGCGGACCCGCCGCAATCACACAGGGTCCTTCGGGAATCTCAGTGACCTCGCCGCGCACCACATGAATAAGGGGACGCGAATCGATCTCCTGAGCGACGAGGGCGGAAAACAGATCACGGTCGACAGCGAGGGCACCACCCGCGGGAACGGAAGCGCGTTCCGCGCACGACAACAGCACCGACCCCATGCGACGGAGTTCCTCTTTAAGAAGGCCGGCTGCCGAGTCGATACGCGTCGACTTAAGCGAATTGGAGCACACAAGCTCAGCCAGGCCGTCCGTGCGATGTGCCGGAGAGGAGACGCAGGGGCGCATCTCATGCAATACCACGGGAATGTCACGGTCAGCGAGTTGGCATGCGCACTCGCAACCGGCAAGGCCACCACCCACCACCGTCACGCGCTCGTATGTCATATAGGGCTCCTTTGCGTTAGCGTCAATTCATCCATTGTGCCCTAAGCGCGTCAAGGCGTGAAGGGCGGACTTGCTCGGTGAGATCCTCCCATCCGGAAGCCGCACGGCCAAGCCTTGAATTTCGAGAGAGCTCACCAAGGTCAAGCACGTCACCCCATCGATGTCGAGATGGGACGCAAGCTCATCTACGCGTAGCGGGCTTGCAACTATCATATCGAGTGCACGCTGCTCGTTCCCCTTAAGGCCCCCATACCCACGAGCATCCTTCCTGCAAAAGCGAAGCGTTCCATAAATCCGGGAAATCGCGACCTCAAGCGCCTCCTCGTCGGCGATACAACATGCTCCATTCGCGATCAGGTAATTAGAGCCACGTGACTCGGGGGAAAAGATCGAACCTGGGGCGGCGAGGACCTCTCTGCCCAACTCATTGGCCGCCTCCGCCGTCGAAAAGGTTCCCGACGGCAGCCCCGCCTCCGCGACGAACGTCGCGGATGAGAGCGCCGCTATGACGCGGTTTCGCTTGGGAAACGCCCATCTCTGTGGGGGCGTTCCCCAGGGCTCTATGGAAATCACGCAACCACCGGTTCGATGACCCGGTCAACGAGGGCTTTCGCCGTGGAGGGGTAGACGACATCGGCCCCCGTCCCCAGTACCACGATGTGCCTGCCGCCAGCATTGAGCGTAGCCCACCCAGCGACCTGGTCGCATCCGCGCGCACCGCCCGATACAACGGGTATGCCCGACTCGACGGCGATTCCCGCCGCAAGTTCGCAGATAGCCGAACCGTAAGGCGATGCACGGCGAGAGCCGACGATGGACAACGAGGGAAGATCAAGCACCGTGGCATCACCCCGTACGTACAGCACGGGAGGCACCTGGGGAAGCTCGGCCACACATCGAGGATAGCCTGAGTCTCCCCGACGAATCTCGAATCCGTCCCTACACGCCCCCATCTCCATACCTCCCTTGATACTGCGCTGCCTCCAATACATGTGCCGCCTGGATGAATTCAGACTCCGCCATATCGGCGATAGTGCGCGAAATACGGCAGAGACCGACGACGCCCTGCCCGTCAAATGCGAACGCTTCGAGAATTCAAGGAGCGTTTCGCGTCCCGCAGCGTCTAGACCGAAGGAACGAACCTCGGCATCGAGCGAAGCGCTGCAGCCGCATTCGTCCGTATCTGCAATTCGCGATTCGCGCCATGCGCAAAACGCCCTGCCCTTTTCGACCTGATCGCGCAGCACGTCCGTCGTCAGTCCCTCGGCTCCTTCGATGACGAGGTCAGGATCCGGGCGTGCTACGTGAAGGATGATATCGATACGATCGGCCAACGGACCGCCAAGCTTTGCTCGATACCGTTCGATTGCGGCGTCGGAGCACCGGCACGGAACATCACGGTCCCCCAAGTACCCGCAGGGACAGGGGTTGCTCGCAGCGATGAGTTGGAATCGCGCCGGAAACGTGTAGGCTCCATCGACACGGACGATTCGAACGGCGCCGTCTTCCATCGGTTGTCGTAGCATTTGGAGGGTATTCGATGAAAACTCGCCGAGTTCGTCCAGGTAGAGCACGCCACCATGCGCCAAGCTGATCTCACCGGGACGGACCGGACGCCCGCCGCCTATGAGTCCTGCCGAGGAAATACTGTGATGTGGGTTTCGGTACGGTCGCGAGCCCCTCAACAAGGACTCGGTGCGCTCGCCAACGACCGAATGGATACAGAGCGCCTCTTGAAGCTCAATCTCATCTATGGGAGGAAGGATGCCCGTCATACGCTTGGCGAGCATGGTCTTGCCGGATCCCGGGGCCCCGATCATCATCAGGCCCAGGCCTCCCGTTGCCACAATCGCCAATCCCCGCTTCGCGATTTCCTGACCCACGACATCGCCGTAATCAAGCGCTGACCCATGAACAGCACGATGGGACGGATTGACGCAAAACGGCTTTTTACCTCGACCGATACCGACGCTCAGGCAACTGAGACGCTCCAGATAACTTGCTTGCACCTCGCCGATGGGCACATGCTCGGAGTTAAATCCCCCAACAAAGGAAACACCGAGATCACGTGCGAGCAACTGATAGGCCACCTCGCCCTTGACGGGGCAGACGGTCCCATCGAGGGCGAGCTCCCCAACGAAGAGGCAATCATCGAGACCCTCCAGGGGGATTTGGCCCGAGAGGGCAAGAATCGCCACGGCGATAGGCAAATCGAGCCCCGATCCGGTCTTACGGACATCCCCGGGCGCAAGGCTCACCGTAAGCGTGCACCGCGGAACCATGAAACCACTCGAACGCAACGCGCATCGGATTCGGCTGCGCGCGTCCATGACGGCGGCATCCGCCATGCCGACTATGGTCATACCCGGAATGGTTCCCGACGACGAGATCTCAACGGTAACCTCAAACGCCTCCACCCCTCGTATACAAGCCGCATGAACGGCAAATGTTTGAGGCGTTGCGCTCATTGGTCCGCCTCCCAGTCGAACACGCCATACAGGTGGCGGATCTCACATGCGCCCTTCGAGGCGAGCGTGACCGCGATGACGTCGAAACGGACCGACTGGCACGGGAAGTGTTCGGCGATGAATTGATAGGCGATGCGGCGATAGCGCTTGATCTTGGACGGTGTCACGGCTTCTTCGGGATATGAATCGACCGCAGTGCTGCGCCGTGTCTTGACCTCCACGAGGACGACTTCTTCGGAGTCGCAATCGTGGGCGATTATGTCAGCCTCACCTTCTGGGCAGCGGTAATTGCGTTCGACAATCTCGTATCCCCGGCCCTCGAGATAACACGCCGCGAGCTCCTCCCCCAGTGTTCCGATGAGTTTGTTCGACATCCCGCTTAGGTACTGACCATCGAAGACGCACTCCCCTTCGTCAATGGCACGCCTCAGGATCGCCTGCGCCCGCTCTCTATTCTTGTTCGCGCCCATATGCACTCCCTTCACATCCGGTGAGGGAAGTATCGGACCTGCTATCCCATAGCCGTCTCAAAAACGCCCCGCAAAAGCATACGCGGAATCTGGCAGCACCTGACACAGCCAGGCGACGTGAAGGAAGAGGCCTTACCTGTAAGGCGCAAGGATCATCGAGGAGCTAGAAAAGTCGTGCAGTCTCCAAAAAGTTTCCGCAAAAACTCACGCGATGTATGGGGCAAAGACCATATTCCTTGATTGCTTGTATGTGCTCTGCAGAGGCATAGCCCTTTGATTGTGCAAAGTGATAATCAGGGTATTCGGCGTCATATTCGACCATCATCTCATCACGCGTGACCTTTGCGACAATCGAGGCCGCCGCAATACAAGCCACCGTGGCATCACCCTTTACGACATCGCGCTCATGTTTGACGGCACCGAGAGGATTGCCGTCCATGAGGACGCAATCGGGCTCTAACCCGGTATCGGCAACCGCGCCTGCCACCGCCTCACGCAGCGCACGGGCCATGCCGATCTCATCGATACGCGCGGGAGGGATATGGCAGATGCCGATCGCCCGCGCACATTCTGCTATCTGGACGGCAAGGATCTCACGCTTGGCAGGAGTGAGCTGCTTCGAATCGTTGATACCCCAGATGCGCGGCTCATCGGGCAGGCACACGGCACACACGGTCAGTGGTCCGGCGACCGAACCCCTGCCGACCTCATCGACGCCGACAACGACGCCGGGACCACCAAGCTCGCGCATGGTTGCGTACATGGCATCCACGCGGTCGCGCTCGGTGCGTTCCTTGTCCAATCGGCGCCGCGCGCGCTCGCATGCCTTCTGGACTTGGAGGCGGGGATCTTCGGCATACCTTTCGACAAGGGCCTCGATTTCCTCGAACGATGCGCTCGCAAGTTCTGCCGCAACTTGGGCGGCAGAGGCCGAACTCGTCATATTCGCCACGATATCCCCCTTATAAGAATCAATGCGCCGCGCGGCGCACGACCCTCTCTATGAAAGCGGGCCGCCCAAATGAGCGGCCCGCTTTCCGTACGGATCTGTAAACCCTAAAACCGTGCTTAGCGCTTCTCGGGAATGCGGGCAGCCTTGCCCACCTTGTCGCGCAGGTAGTACAGCTTGGCGCGACGGACCTTACCGTGGCGAACAACCTCGAGCTTGGCGATCTTCGGGGAATGAACCGGGAAGGTACGCTCAACGCCCACGCCGTAGGAGATCTTACGAACGGTGAAGGTCTCACGGGAACCGGCACCCTGCAGGCGAATGACATCGCCCTGGAAGACCTGGACACGCTCGCGGTCGCCTTCCTTGATACGGTAGTGGACCTTGACGTTGTCGCCGACCAGGATGCGAGGCATGTCCTCGCGGATCTGCTGACGCTCGATTGCGCGGATGTAATCCATGACAGATTCCTTACTCTTCTAGAGGTGCCGCACGCGTACGCCGGCACATAGGTTGAACAAACAGCAGCAAGTATACACAAGAAGCAGTGCTATACCAAGGAAAACCTCAAGTCCTCCACGCGATTATCCGCACGCCCCGTAGCGTACGCACCGAGACACGGCTACAACGCGTCCCGTGTACAAGGCGCTCTAGAGATCTCGTTGACGGAGGTTGATCTGGCGCTTGCCCTGCTCGCCCGCGGGCTCGTCGAACTCGTAGACACCGAGCGACTTGAGGAACGGGCGGAGCCGTTTATATCCATAGTTGCGAACGTCGAAATCGGGAAGGCGCTTTCCGAGCTGGTCGCCGAGCAGCCCCAAGGAAATCCAACCGTCCTCATCGCCGAAGGAATCGATGACGGCGTTAATGGCGCAACGGATCGCCCGAAGATGGCGGCGCTTGTCCGCTCGGCTCATCTCGCCGAAAGCGACCTCTCCCTCGATCTCGTCCTCCGCCTCATCACATGCGCAGTTGCTCGGTTCAGATGCGGACCCGCCGGCATCGCCGGGGCGGCGGCGCCGTCGGCGAGGCGCGGGCTTGCCGACAGGGGCCGAAACATCGTCCTCGCGGGAATCACCGGCATCATCGGCCTCTTCCAGCTGCTGTCGAGCGTACAGCAGGTCGAGATACTTGAACTGGTTGCAAGCGGAGATGAACGGCTTGGGAGTCTTTTGCTCGCCCATGCCGATCACCACCATACCGCTCTCGCGCAAGCGCGCCACGAGACGCGTGAAGTCGGAATCAGAGCTGACGATGGCGAATCCGTCGACCGTACCCGAATACAGGATGTCCATGGCATCGATGATCATCGCCGAGTCCGTGGCATTCTTGCCATACGTGTAGCTGTATTGCTGCATCGGGATAATCGAATGGTCGAGTAGACAACTCTTCCAACTCGCCAGACGCGGGCTCGTCCAGTCACCGTAGATACGCTTGTACGTAGCGACGCCGGCGTTCGAGATCTCGTCGAGGATGACCTTGATATATTTTTCGCTCACGTTGTCGGCGTCGATCAGGACGGCAAAACGGAGCTCTGAAGTGCTTTCGAACATAACATCCCTTCGAGTTGCATGTACATGCAACGGCCCCGCCCGCGCAAAAAGACGGACAGGGCCGTATGTCATATGAGGGTATGAGCCACCATTACGCCTGAGGGCTCTTGGGCATGAGCGGGTTCTCCCGCGTAAGAAGACTCATGAACTCCTCACCCGTGATGGTCTCCTTCTTATACAGGTAATGAGCGAGCTCATGGAGCTTGAACTTGTTCTCCTTGAGCATCTGGAGGGCGCGTCCGTGCGCCTCGGCGATGAGCTTTTGGACCGCCGCGTCGACGCGCTCCGCCGTACCGGGTGCGCACGTGAGAGAGGTATCCTGGTTGAGGTAGGCGTTTTGCACGGTACCGAGCGCCATCATGCCAAACTCCTCGGACATGCCGAATCGTGTGATCATATTGCGGGCAAGCTTGGTCGCCTGCTCGATATCGTTTGCGGCGCCCGTGGTCATCTCGCCGAAGATCAACTCTTCCGCGGCACGACCACCGCAGTACACGGCGAGCTTATCGAGCACCTCCTGCTTCGTGGTAAGGAAGCGCTCGTCCTCCTCGACCTGCATGGTGTAGCCGAGCGCTCCGCTCGTGCGCGGCACGATGGTGATTTTGGTCACCGGTGCGACCCCTTTTGGCGGGCGGCGACGATGGCATGGCCGATCTCGTGATACGCGACGACTTGTTTCTCATGGTCGGACAGCACCGTGGACTTGCGTTGCTGACCGGCGATGACAACCTCGACGCTTTCCTCAAAGTCTTCCTGGGTCGCTCGCTTGCGACCAAGACGAACAGCACGCAGGGCTCCCTCGTTGATGATGTTCGCAAGATCGGCACCGGAGGCACCGGGCGTCGCGCGGGCGATGGCAGTGAGGTCGATGCCCGGCTCGGTCTTCACATCTTTGGAGTGGAGCTCGAGAATCGCCTTGCGCCCGGCGAGGTCGGGCAACTCGACAGGAACGCGGCGGTCGAAGCGGCCCGGGCGCAGAAGCGCGGCGTCGAGGGAATCGGGGCGGTTCGTCGCGGCGAGAACCACGATACCCTTTTGGTTGTCAAAGCCGTCCATTTCCGTGAGAAGCTGATTTAAGGTCTGCTCACGTTCGTCATTGCCAGAGAAGCCGCCGCCATCGCGCTTCTTGCCGATGGTATCGATCTCATCGATGAAGACGATACAGGGAGCCTTCTCCTTAGCCTGCTTGAACAGATCGCGCACCTTGGCGGCACCACGGCCCACGAACATCTCGACAAACTCAGATCCGGAAATGCTGAAGAAGGGAACACCCGCCTCACCGGCAACGGCCTTCGCGAGCAGCGTCTTGCCGGTACCGGGAGGACCCACGAGCAGAGCACCGCGCGGCAGCTTAGCGCCGATCTCCTCATAACGCTTGGGATTTTCCAGGAAGTCCACGACCTCCTTGAGCGACTCCTTGGCCTCTTCCTGACCAGCGACGTCCTTGAACGTGACGCCGACATCCTTGGAAGCGACGATACGAGCGCCGGACTTGCCAAGGTTGCCGCCGCCAAAGCCGCCAAAGCCGCCGCCGGAGAAATCCATCGAGGGGTTGTCGTCACCCATGGCCTTCTTCATACGGCGATTGAGCCACCAACCGAGCAGAAAGAAGATGAGCATGGGAGCGAACACCGTGATGAACAGATAGGTCCACATGCCGGAATCCTGCTTGGGAATCGTCACCTTGAGAGTTGCACCAGCCTCTTCGATGCGATTAGTGAGATCCACGTCCGTGGGCATGGTGGTGGTGCGATACGCCTTGCCCTCTTCGCCCTTGAGCGTGTAGACCGCCTGGGCATCATCGGTGGTGTAGCTGACCTCATCGACCTTTTTGTCCTCGAGATCGCTCAAAAGCTGGGAATACGTGACATCCTCGACCTCGAGCCCGCCGTTCTTGAAATTGGGGAACAGCACGCTGCTCAAGACCAGGTACACCGCAAAGGCAATGAGCATGTAGAGGATGAGATTCCGCCTACGCTTATGATCATCCATTTCCATAAGGAAACTCCGTCCGTACGTTCAGTAATGCTCTGAGGATACCCCCGAGCGCGGCCCGTTAAACGCGCGAATCAAGAACGCCCCTCCGTCACGATACGGAGAGACCTGCCATCAATCACGCAAACATGCCCGGACGATATTGGTACCCATTGTCGACGTGGGGACAGAGCTGCCAAAACGCGACGGCGCTCGCAGCGGCGACATTCAAGGAGTCAACGCCGTGCGCCATGGGAATGCGAACCGTCGTGTCGCAGCCGTCAATCGTGCGTCTCTGTAGCCCGGCGCCCTCGGTTCCCATGAATATCGCGAGCCGTTCCATGCCCTGAAGTCGAGGGTCGTCCAAGGAAATCGAGTCGTCGGAGAGCGCCATGGCGGCACACGTGAAGCCGGCATCGTGCAGGACCTCGAGACCATCACGGGGCCACGTGCGGGCCTCGGTGCCAATCCTCGTCCAAGGTACCTGGAAGACGGTGCCCATGGACACGCGCGCAGAACGGCGATAGAGCGGATCCACACAGGTCGGACTCACGAGAATGCCGTCAACGTTGAGCGCCGCCGCGGACCGGAAGATCGCGCCCACATTCGAATGGTCGACGATGCCCTCGAGCACGCACGCGCGAATCGGGCGCCCAGAGGCGCGCTCAACCAATCCTTCTAGGAAGGCACCCGCATCCGCGAGCGGCGGCCGGTGAAAGGCCGCAAGTGCACCACGGGTCACCGAAAAGCCGGTAAGCTGCTCAAGCAGAGCCATCTCGCCAACAAAGACGGGAATATCGATTTCGGGGAAGTCGGTAGCGACCTTCTCGAGCAGCGGGGTGAGCTGATCAAGCCAACGCTCACCCAAAAGGAAGCTCACAGGCACAAGGCCGGCCTCGACCGCGCGCTCGATGACTTTGCCACTCTCCGCGATGAAGATGCCCTTCTCGGGCTCGAGCACTGAACGCAGCTGACGTTCAGTCAGCTTCGTGTACGCCTCAAGACGAGGATCGTCCAATGAGTCAATATGAGCGATTTCAACCCCAGGCATCTTAACGTACCGGCACGATCTCGATGTAGAAACCATCAGGATCCTCGATGAAGTAGATGCCCATGGAGGGGTTCTCCTTCACGATGCAACCCATGGAAGCGTGAAGATCATGGGCGGCACCCATGTCCGCGACCTCGAAAGCCAGATGAATGTCATGCCCGCCCTGGTTGTACGGCTCGACACGGCCCTTGTTCCACGTGAGCTCGAGCTGGCAGGGACTCGCCTCATTGCCGAGGAACACGAGCTTCCAGGAACCGTCCTCGGGTCCCTCCTCGCGCACCGGCGTCAAGCCGAGTGCCTTCTCGTAGAACGCGAGGGACGCATCCAGATCGAGGACGTGGATTTCTGTGTGAGACATCTTGAATTGCATGGTTGCTCCTTCGTACAAGATGGTTGACGGTATATGCCAGACGGTACGAACCACAGGCTCCCACGGGGCGCGGGCCCCTACGATCTGCGGTATGTCATGAACTCGAAGGTGACGTCGGCGTCGCCGGCGCCCTCCTCAATACGAAAAACCTCGGAACAGTCGACGACCGACCAGGCGGAATCTACATCGAGGTTGGGGAAATACGTATCGACATCGCGTATCACGTGGTTGCGCGTGACCTCCGCCTCGATGCAATGAGGCAGGAACTGCTCGTACACCGCTCCCCCGCCGATGACCCAGGCAACGTCCTCATCCGCGACGGCAGCGAGCGCTTCCTCAACCGAATGAACAACTTCGATCGCCCCGCGTTTAACGCGGGATCACGCGTGAGCACAATGTTGCGACGGTCCTTGAGCGGACGCCCGCCGGGAAAGCTCTCAAGGGTCTTACGTCCCATGACGACGGGATGGCCCTTGGTCTTATTGACAAAATGGCGCATATCGGCACGATTAGCCACCACCATATCGCCATCCCGTCCAATCCCCCAGTCATCGCACACAGCGACGATGGCCTTAAGCTCACATGTCATCATGCAACTCTTTTCTTGTACATCAGGGGCACAATCCACTTTTAAACCGATGATACCGTAGCCCCGCCCGGAGCATATCGTCCCGCGCGCAGTTCGCGTAGCGCTGTTTGAGCACGGGGTGATATGCTCCGGGGCGGGGCGGGCGAAACGGATTTAGACCGCGATGGGAATCCCCTTGACCTGCGGCCCCGTCTCATAATCCTCAACAATGAGGTCATCAGTTGTAAAGTCGTAGAAATTCGTGACTTCAGGATTGAGCGAGACCTTGGGCGCCGGGAACTGCGGCCGCTCGATGAGCTCACGCACGATATCCACGTGGCGGTCGTAAATGTGCGCGTCAACGATCACGTGCAACAGCTCGCCTGCGATCATATCGCAATGGCGCGCGACCATCATGAGCAAGATGGCGTACTGACACACGTTCCAGTTGTTGGCAGCAAGGATATCCTGGCTACGCTGCATGAGCACCATGTTGAGCACCGGCTTGTCGCAGCCAGGCTCAGCCGTCACGTTGTACGTCACAGAATACGCGCACGGATACAGGTGCATCTCGGACAGATCGGCAAACGTATACATATTCGTCATGATGCGGCGCGAGTACGGCGTATGGGTGAGGTCGTAGAGCACGCGGTCCATCTGATCGAAGTCGCCCTCCTTATAGTGCGACTTCTGCGCGATTTGATAGCCGTATGCCTTGCCGATCGAACCGGTCTCATCGGCCCACTGGTCCCAAATGTGGGACTTGAGGTCGTTGATGTTATTGGATTTTTCTGGTAGATCCACAGGACCTCGTCCATCGCGGACTTGAGCGCCGTACGGCGCAGCGTAAGCGCAGGGAACTCCTCACGCAGGTCATAGCGGTTGGTGACACCGAAGTTCTTGATGGTGTACGCGGGAGTGCCGTCCTCCCAGACCGGGCGTACCTTCTCCCCTTCCGTGGTGGTGCCATGATCCAGGATATCCCGACACATGGTCACAAATAGCTTGTCCGCCTTGCTCACGACTCGCTCCTTCCACACGCAATTGAACATATCTAAACAAGGTAACAGAAGCCCGGCCTTATATACCGTAGGAGTGTATTTGTGGAGCGAAGCGCAACCACACTCCGTAGCGTATATAAGCCGGGCGCAGATCGAGTTGACGAAAAGGATGTTACTTCCGCCTGAACTGCTCGTTCATCTGCATGAGCTTCTCCATGTCGGACATGCCGCCGCCCATGCCGGGCATGCCGCCCATTTGATTCATGAGCTGGTTCATGTTCATGCCACCCATGCCGGGGACGCCGGGCATACGCATCTTTTGCCCTTTTTCCCCTTCTTGCCCTTCTTGCCGACGCCTTGCTGTTGCGCCATGGCGCGCACCTTTCCCATCATCTTGTTCATCTCGCCCCACTGCTTCATGAGGGCGTTGACGTCGGTGGGTGTAAGACCGCAACCGCGGGCGATGCGGGCGCGACGCTGGCCGTTGATGATGGAGGGGCGACGGCGCTCCTCTGCCGTCATGGACAGGATGATGGCCTCGTTACGGTCGAAGACCTTCTCGTCGAGGTCGCCGCCCATCTGGTTGAGGGCGCGCTGGCCGCCGGGGAGCATGCCGAGGATACCCTTCATGCCGCCCATCTTCTTGACGGCCTTCATCTGCTCGAGCATGTCATCCATGGTGAAGCCGTCACGAAGCATGCGCTCCGCAGATGCGAGCTGCTCGGCCGTTGCGGCCTCCTGAGCCTTCTCTATAATTCCAATGACGTCGCCCATGCCGAGGATGCGCTTTGCCATGCGCTCGGGGTTGAACACCTCGAGGGAATCAGGCTTCTCGCCCATGGAGACGAACTTGATGGGCTTGCCAGTCACCTCACGCACGGAGAGGGCTCCACCGCCGCGGGCGTCACCGTCGAGCTTGGAGATAATGACACCGTCGAAGTCAGTGCGCTCCGCGAAGGTGGAGACCACGTTGACGATGTCCTGGCCGGTCATGGCGTCGACCACCATGAGAACCTGGTCGGGCTTGACCGCACGCTTGATGTCGACGGCTTCCTGCATCATCTGCTCGTCGATTTGCAGGCGACCGGCGGTGTCGACGATGACCACATCGCGCATGGTGTCGACCGCCTCGCGAATGGAGCACGGGCGATCTCGACGGGATGAACACCGTCCCCACGGAAGACGGGCACGCCGATTTCACCGCCGAGGGTCGCCAGCTGGTCGGCGGCGGCGGGACGATAGACGTCGCACGCGGCGAGCAGAGGGCTCTTGCCCTGCTTTTTAAGCATGTAGGCGAGTTTAACGGCCGCCGTGGTCTTACCGGAACCTGAAGTCCGACGAGCATAATCACGTTCGGAATGCGGCTGGAGAGCACGAGTTTGCTCTCGGTGCCGCCCAGCAGCTCGGTGAGCTCATCGAGCACGATCTTGACGACGTTCTGCGCAGGCGTGAGCGACTCCATGACCTCGGCAGTGAGGCAGCGCTCCTTCGTGCGCGTGACGAAGTCCTTCACCACGCGGTAGTTGACGTCCGCCTCGAGCAGTGCCATGCGAATTTCACGCATGGCCACGTTGATATCGGCCTCAGTGAGTTTGCCCTTACCGCGCAAGCGGTCGAATGTATCGGCGAGGCGGTCGGACAACGAACCAAATGCAGCCATGTATCTCTCTCTTTCTAGCTCTAACAAGTACTGAGACGTCTTTTCCTGATGGAGCAGATTGCCACGAAGCAAGAGCGCAGCGTACTAACGTACGTAAGCTCGCAGCTGAGCGGCAAGGTGCCCATCAGGGGAAGACGCGGGGATTCGTTAACCTAATCTTCCAGTCCCACCAGGGCGCGACAGAAGGCGCGCGCGTCGAAGCGCTGGAGGTCCTCGACTTGTTCGCCCACGCCGATGCGGTAGATGGGAAGCTTGAGCTGCTCGGCAACGGCCAATGCGATGCCGCCCTTCGCCGTGCCGTCAAGCTTGGTCATGATGATACCGTCCAGCCCGAGCGACTCGTTGAATTCCTGGGCCTGGGAAAGGCCGTTTTGGCCGGTAGCGGAATCGATTACAAGCACCACATGGACGGGCATGGGGCCAGAGCTGCACGCCTCGGCGCGCTTGCGGGTCACTTTCACGACCTTGGCGAGCTCGCGCATGAGCTCGGGGCTCGAGTGCAAACGGCCGGCGGTGTCGATGAGCACCAGGTCACTGCCGCGCTTGTCGGCCTCATCGAGAACGTCGTAGCACACACTCGCGGGATCGGAGCCGCGATCGCGCTTGATAACCGGAACCCCTGCGCGCTGCCCCCACACATCGAGCTGCTCGATGGCGGCTGCTCGGAACGTGTCGGCGCTGCCAATAACCACATTTTTGCCGGCATGCGCCTCCGCACTCGCGATTTTCCCGACCGTCGTGGTCTTGCCGGCGCCGTTGATGCCGACAAATAGGACGCAGCTGGGGGTATCGTCAAAGATATCCAACGCGGGCTCGACGAAAAACTCGCTGAGCCGCTCAGCAAGCGCCCCACGGAGTTGCTCGGCGGTCTTCAAATTCTTCCGAGCAGCGGTCTCGCGCAAATCATCCGTGACGCGCATCGCAATCTCGCCACCCATGTCACCCATGACGAGGGTGTCCTCAAGCTCCTCCCAAAAGCTCTCGTCCACCTCGCCGCCGAAATAAAAGACCTCATTCAAGGCCTCGCGGCTACGCTCGAGACCGCGCTTGAGGGAATCGAAGAGACCCATTATGCATTCACGACCTTTCCGGTTTCTCGATCGAGTTTCTGGCTGACCACACGGCTTACGCCGTCGGCCTGCATGGAGACACCATACAACACGTCGGCGTCCTCCATGGTGCGACGTTGATGCGAGATGACGAGCAGCTGCGTCGACGTACGCAGGTAGTCGATGGCACCGATAAGCTTGGAGAGATTCGAATCGTCCAAGGCGGCCTCGACCTCGTCAAGAACGTAGAACGGCACCGTACGAGTGCGGTAGACGGCAAAGAGGAGCGCAAGCGCAGTCAACGACTTCTCGCCGCCGCTCATGAGCATCATCTTCGTGATGCGCTTACCCCGTGGCTGCGCGACGACTTCGATACCGGTCTCGGCAGGGTGCTCGGGATCGGTCATCTCCAGATAAGCCTGTCCACCCGGGAAGAGCATGCCGAATACCTCGCGGAAGTTCTCGTCGACCTTCTCGAAGGTGGTGAGGAAGCTCGTGCGCATTTTGCGATCGATTGCCGCCGTGATCTTGGTGAGCGCCTTGCGGGCACCCTCAAGATCCTCGAGTTGACGGGCGATGTAGTCGGCGCGCGTCTTGAGCGTCTCGTACTCCTCCATCGCGACCTGATTGACCGGACCGAGGTTGTTGATCTGGCGAACAAGGTCGTTGAGCTCGCGCTCGGCGGCGGCACGGTCATCGGGCGCGGGGAGCTGCAACGCCTCCTCCAAGACCGTGGTGCCATCGGCGGTGATGGCACGTACGGCCGCCTCGACTTGCACCTCGAGCTTGCCACGAGACACCTTCGCCTCATTCACCGCGGCGGTGGCCAAATCGACTTCGACCTTCGCGCGCGAGACCTCGCTCTTGGCATCTTCGATCGTGCGCTTGAGCGACGCCGAATCGGCCTCCTCCAGCGATGCACGGTCTCGCAGGCGCGCCGCCCAGTCCATGGCACGCTCTGAAAGCGCTTGATACCGGTCATGCAGGGGATCGACGCGCAAACGGAGAACCTCAAGGGAGCGGGCAGACTGCTCGGTGCCGCGAATACGACGGTCTATACCCTCAAGTCTACGCTCGAGTTCGGGAGCACGTGCCGAGAGGCTCTTCACGCGCTCGTTTGCGCGGGCCAAACGCACCTTGGCGTCTGCGAGCTTCGAACCGGCCTCGGCGTCATCTCGGCGTACGCGCTCGAGGTCGTCTTGTGCCTCGTCGATCTGCCGCGAAAGCTCATCCAGGCGCGCAAGCGAATCATCGCGAACCGTCGTGAGCTCGTCGACCCGCGGTTGCGCATCGCGCACGGCGACCGCCGCCTCCTCGCGGCGCTTGGCGAGATTAGCACGCTCGCCGAGCTTGACCGAAAGAGAATGTTCCATACGCCCGATCTCAGACAAGAGCGAGGCATGCTCTCCTTCGAGGCGCGAAATCGTTCCCGCGGCGTTACCCTCGACCGTGCGGGCCTCCTCAATAGCCTCGGTGGCCTCACCAACGCGCTCAACGGCATGGTCGAAGACGGCAAGCAAATCAGGCTCGAATCCCTCGAGTTCGCGAATGCGGCGCTTGCGCTCAAGTGAGCCGGCGGCACCCCCGCTCGTGGCGCCCAAGCGAACCACACCCCCATCACGCACGCGAGCGCCGTCGGGCGTCACGTAAAGCACGCCGGGAACGACGGGGGCAGACAAAGCATCTTCGAGGGAATCGACCACATAGACGTGTCCGAGCAAAGCGGCGACAGCCGAAGCGTAGCCCGCACGCACCCGGAGGCGCTCAACCAAGCGATAGCCGGCGACGCCCTGATACCGATCGGAAACGGCAACGTCTCGCGCAAGGAGAAGAGCCTCGCCAGACGCATCCTTCTGACCAAGAGCGAACGATGCGGCGCGCGAAAGCGCATCGCCGTCCATGCAGACGAGCGCATCGATGTCCCCCGCAAGCAACTGCTCGACGAGGGGCTCAAGCTCGACGGGGGCTTCGATGACATCACCCAAACGCCCCGCAATGGACTCGGGGTGGTTGCTCACCACACGAGCGGCAAGGGGCGAGGAGTCACTCAGGCTCGAATCGACCTTCCTGAGTCCCGAAAGCTCAGAACGGACGTCGGCGAGCTTCTCACGCGCCTGAGCCTCTTTTTCCCGCAAATCCGCGAGAGCGGCGATTGCCGCGTCAAGGGCGTCTTTAGCCTCCTGTCGTGCCGTGCGGGCGTCATCCAGCTCCGCGACGAGCTCGTCGGCACGATCGCGGCGATGGGCCAGAGAAGCACGCAGCTCATCGGCCTCGTCATCGACCTGTTCAAGGCGACGGGCATACATATCATCCTCGAGCTCGGCGTTGGAAAGCGTCTCCTTAACCTTGACGAGTTCGAGGGCGGCACCATCAGACGTTCGCTGGACCTCACGCTGCTCCCGCGTGAGCGCGGTGATAACCTCACCAAGCTCGATTCGTCGCGCGTGGAGCTCATCGGCGGCAGGCTCAAGGGCGGCAACGTCCTCTGCAGCCACGGTGGCCGTCGCACGCTCCTCATCAAGTTGCCTGTTGATGTCGGAAAGCTCCTCCACCGTTCGTCGCCGTTGGTGTTCGGAGCCGGAAAGGGTGCCACGCATCTCGGAGAGGCGCGCGACCATATTACGCCCCTTCTCCTCGAGCAAACGCATATCAGAACCGATTCGCCCGACGATATCCTGCATATGACGGCGCTGTTCACCAAGGTCACCAACGAACAGCCCTTTTTCCTCGAGCATGACCTGGAGCTTCTCGAGCTCGCGCTCCTTTTCGCCTAGGCGGTAGCGGGCGAGCTCGAGGGCCGCAGCGCTCTCGCGCGAGGACGACTCGAGATCCGCCCATTGGGCCTGGAGCTGACGAAGCTCGTCGACGGCAAGGACCTGTGTGAGCTCGGTCGCCCTGCTCGAGAGGTCCTTGTATTTTCGAGCGCGATCAACCTGCCGCTCGAGCGGCTTGAGTTGACGGGAGATCTCACGGTTTATGTCGCGCGCACGCGTGAGATGTTCATCCATGCTCTTGATCTTGCGCAGGGCGCGTTCCTTGCGGCGTTTGTGCTTGGAAATACCGGCGGCCTCTTCGATAAGGCTCCGCCGCTCCTCGGGGCGGCTCTGCAAAATCGCATCAAGCTTGCCCTGGGAGATGATGGAGTGCGTGTCCTTGCCTAAGCCGGAGTCATGCAAGATATCCTGAATGTCCATCAGGCGACACGGACTGGAATTGATGAGGTACTCGCTCTCACCCGAGCGGTACATGCGCCGCGTGATGGCGACCTCGTTGAAATCGACGGGAAGCACGTGATCGGAATTATCGAGCACGAGCGTCACCTCAGCAACACCCACCGGTTTACGCGCAGACGAGCCCGAGAAGATAACGTCCTCCATGGCCTGCCCGCGCAGCTGCTTGGCGCTCTGCTCGCCCAGAACCCACAAGATGGCATCAGAGACGTTCGATTTGCCCGAACCATTGGGACCAACGATAACCGTGAGCCCAGGTTCGAAGGTCATCTGAGCGCGATCGGCAAACGATTTGAAACCCTTGAGGGTGAGCGACTTAAGGTACACGGGGCCTCGCTATCCGAGCTTCTTCTTGAGGATAACGCCATTTGTGGTGTATCCCATGCGATCAAGCGCATCGAGGGCTGCGGCAGCTTCCGCTTCTTTCTTCGAGGAACCGGTGCCGCGGCCACGACGGATACCATCGACCAAGGCGATTGCGGTGAACGTGGGCTCATGCGCGGGCCCCTCTTCTCCAACAACCTTATAAGACGGCGTCTCCATGTGATCGGACTGCACGCACTCCTGCAAAAAGCTCTTGGGATTGGTGGGGTGCTCAGCGCGCTCGGTCGCCAGGTGTGGTTTGAGCGTACGCATGATGAATGTTTCCGCCACACTCCAACCGCCATCGAGGTACAGTGCCCCCACCAAGGCCTCGTAGACGTTCTCGAGCGCGGAATGCATACCGCGGGCGCCAGTCCCCTGTTCAGAGGCTCCCAGGATGATCACCTTGTCGATGCCGAGCTCAAGGCCCACATCGGAAAGCGTTGTGCCTGAGACGAGGGACACCTTGAGGCGCGTGAGCTTGCCCTCGTCAAAGTCCGTATAGGTCTGAAAGAGGGAAACGGCGACAACGGCGCCCAAAATGGAGTCACCTAGGAACTCGAGTCGTTCATACGAGGCCGAGACGGGCTCCCCCTCAACGGCTGAGGGATGCGTGACCGCGCTGCGCAGCAGCGAGATGTCGTTGAATTGATGCCCGCAGATCTCCTGCGCGCGATCGAGCTTCTCGCGAATGGACAAGATCTAGGCCTCCAAGGTCTGCTCGATGGCATCGATCGCCTCGGCGACGGAGTTGATGGCCATGAGCTTATCGTCATCGATCTCAATGTCGAACTCGTCTTCCATGGCGGTCACGAGCTGGAGACGATCGAGGGAGTTGGCATCGAGGTCGTCGAACGTGGTGGCCTCGGAAAGCTCACCGGCCTCGACGCCGAGGACGTCGGCGGCGATATCGCAAACTTTATCGAAGATCTCGGCGCGATCGAGTGCCATGGCACTGCCCCTTTCTCTTCGGACGACACACGGGTGTCGTCCATCCACATATGGAAATGATTTTACCCTAAGCGAAGGCGGCACACACAGCAAAGCCGCGCCCTCGCCGTCAGCGGAGGCGCCTTGATCCAGTGATCATCTGCTTTGCGTGCCATGGGAGCACGGCGAAGGGATATTGTTAGGCCACGGCCCCCATGGAATCGGCCACGCGATCGACGAGCCCTTGGCGCGCCGCGGCGGCACAGGCAAGCGTGCCGTTCTTAACCGCCTCGACGCTCGTGGCGCCATGACCGATCATCACCACACCGCGAAGGCCCAAGAGCACCGCACCGCCCTTCGCATCACCACTCAGCTTGCGCTTGAGGCCACGCAAAACAGGCTTCATGAGAAGCGCGGCGACCTTCCCCCGAAACGAGGACATGAGGCCGCTCTTGAGCTCCTGCATCATGAACTTAGCCGCGCCCTCAATGGACTTAAGGGCGACATTGCCGGCAAAGCCATCGCAAACGACGACATCGAAATGCCCACTCGTGAGGTCAGTCCCCTCGCAGTTGCCCGCGAAGCCTTCGACGTTCTCGGCCATAAGGGGAAAACACGACTGCGTGAACGCGCTCCCTTTATGATCCTCGGTACCGTTGGAAAGGAGACCCACGCGCGGCCCATCGATACCCAACACACAGGACGCATACGCTGCGCCCATTTGAGCGAAACGAACGACATCCATGGGCTCAACATCAGGATTTGCCCCCATATCGCACAAGACGGTAAGGCCGCCGGCTCGATTGGGCAAGGCGTTGGTAAGGCAGGGTCGAATCGCCGAGCGCCTACCATCGAGCTCAACCTTAAAAGGGGTGACGTATGCCGTGCCGGCAGCAGTGACGGCACCCGTCGATCCTGCGGAGAAAAAGCCGTCCGCCTGCCCCTTTTTCACCGCACGACAACCAAGAACGATTGAGGACCTACGACGAGTCATGACTGCCTGTATGGGGTCATCCTCCATGGTGATGACCTCCGGCGCGACGAGAGCCTCCGCTCGATCATGCACAGAGCAGAACCCCGCAACAACCTCCTCGGGACCCGCAACGAGCACGTCGAGGTCCGCATCGGCCTCGAGCGCGGCCTCGATGCCGGCAAGCACAACCTCGGGCTTCTCGTCGCCTCCAACGGCATCAACACACACGCGAACCTTATCCATGTTGTTCCCCCCGATAGAGAAATGGCCGACTCTAGGAGCCGGCCATAATGAACTCAACGTAACCGCCAGTCGAGTTTACTCGACGACGATGACCTCGCGGTCCTTATAGAAACCGCAGTTGCCGCAGACATGATGCGGGAGCTTCACAGCACCGCAACGAGGGCAGGTGGACTGGGAAGCAGCGTTGATCTTCATGTTCGTCGAACGACGAGAGTGCGTCTTGGCGCGACCCTTTTTTTGCTTAGGTACTGGCATGTTGACCTTCCTTACAACTCATAACTGGCGGCGATTACGCGCAAGCAACGATAATAACAGAATTCACCGAGTTACACAAAACATCAAAAACGAATAGGTGACTAATCGAGCTTGAGATTCTTTAAGGCAGCGAAGGGATTCTCGTCCGATGCAACCCAGGCTTCTTGAGCGGCATCCGCGCAGCCACAGTCGCCCTCGTTCAGGTTTGCACCGCACGTGGGACACAGCCCTCGGCAATCCTCGCGGCACAAGACGACGAACGGCGTATCCATGACCACGGCATCAGAGATGGCATCGCCAAGATCGACGACTCGATCGGATCCGATGAGCTCAAAGCCATCTTCATAGCTGTCGGGATCCTCGGGCTCCTCGAACAGGTAGTATTCCTCGATCTCACCGGCGACCTCAAAGGATGCGGGCTCGAGACAGCGATCGCACGCGCCCGTCACCTCAGCTCGCACCATGCCAGTGACCAGGATACCGTCGCCCGCGTTCGTGAACACAACGTCAAACGACGCGCCATGCGGCAAGGCAAGGTCCTTGTCTCCCACCGAATAACTAGCGGCGTCGATATGACCGGCAAACGAATAGGACTCACCGGGATTCTCGAGCTTGTCCGACAAATCGACCATGACCGAACCAAGGCAGCTCATGTTACCAGCCTGGTTCTGGTTCTGGGCAGCGCTGTCGTTTAGCTGCTGGCGGCAACGGGCGACCGTACCGGTGAGGGACTTAAGATTCTCCTCAAGGTGCGTGAACACCTGCTCAGCGTAATCTTCCGCAGCATAGCGGGTCTCGCGCTCGTACTGGTTGGCACGATCGCGGATGTCGTCCGCCTGCTGCTGGGCCAAACGCACAATCTCCTGCTCAGAGGCGATGGTGAGCGCCTGCTGCTGCGCATCGGCGATGATGGAATCAGCCTGAGCGGCGGCACTGGCGAGCAACTCCTCGCGCTCTTTAAGGATGCGACGGGATTTCTGCCACTCCTCGGGATAGCTCATGCGAATCTCATCGAGGATGTTGAAGAAGACATCGGTCTCGATAATCTTTTGCTGGGCGCCCTTGCCGAACGGAGGACGCGCTTCCTCGATGATGCCCTCGAGCTCATCGACAAGGCTCTCGATGCGCTCACCCGGGAGGTTCTCGACCGGCATGAAGGGCTCCTTTCTGCTGTTTCACTCTAACGCGTTATGGTACCACATATGCACGTTTCAACTATTGCGGCAGGTAGTTTATGAAAAACGCCCTTTCAGCGCACTGGCGACGCAGGGAGGAACGAACTCCGATACGTCCCCGCCAAACGAAGCGATCTGGCGCACGACCGAACTCGAAAGATAACCGTATTCAGGAGAGCTCATCACGAAAATGGACTCGAGGTCGGAATCGAGACGGTAATTGAGATCCGCCTGCTGCAGCTCATACTCGAAGTCGGTCATGGCACGCAGGCCCTTGACCACGGCACCGGCACCCACTTGAGCCGCGAAATCGACCAGGAGGCCCGTGAACGGCAGGACGTCCACGCCCTCAAGACCCTGCAAGGCGGTTCGCGCGAGCTCCACGCGTTCTGCAAGGGTGAAGGTGGTCCCCACCCCATTCTTGCCCAGGCTTTCGGCGACGGCGACCGTCACTTTGGGGCAGATCCTCAGGGCACGCCGCACGACATCGATGTGCCCGTACGTTATGGGGTCGAAGGTGCCGGGCACCAGCACGTGATGAATTGTGTTGGTCATGGGTTCCTCACTGGTATCTCAAGAGGTCGATACAGGTCTGGCCGTAGCGCTTTTCCCGAAGAGTGTCGAAGCCCTCAAGGACAAGCGCGGGAGTGGACGAGATCCTTTCAAAGAGCGCGATCGCCCCGTGTGCCAGCAAGCCACGGGAGGCGAGCGCGCTCACGAGGTTCTCCGCTGGGCTCGTGCCCAGTGCATAGGGCGGGTCGATGAGCACCACGTCGAAGGGAGCCCCGGGCATACGGCCACGTCGCGCTGCCGTAATCACGTCGCCGGCGACAACGCGCGCCCGCTCACGCTCGCATCCAGCTTGGCGAGATTGCGCTGCACGAGCGCCGATGCACCCCGATCGAGGTCGAAGAACGTCACATGAGACGCCCCGCGTGAGAGGAGTTCCAGCCCCAGGGCTCCGGACCCGGCAAAGGCATCGAGGACGCGGGAGCCCTCGACGCCCCCATCAAGGGCGCTTTCCAGCATTGAGGCGATAGCCTCGCGCACGCGATCGGTCGTGGGGCGGCTGATGTCACGCCCACGGGGCGACTCGATGGGCCGTCCGCGCCACTCTCCTCCGACGATTCTCATCCTCCACTGACCTCCTTGAAAACATCTCCGTATCGCGCAATGACCTCATGGCGCAACGGCATCGTCGCCTTAGCGGTAAGATCTCGCGAATACCGGAGGAGCTCCTCCGCGTCATCATGAGCGTACTCGACCAGATCGACATCGGCGTCTAAATCGACAAAACGAAGTGAGACCCCGCCGTGCTGCCTCAGGCCGAGGATCTCGCCCTCATGACGAAGACGCAAGTCCATCTCGGCAAGTTCGAAGCCGTCAGAAGTGCGAGCAAGCGCCTCGAGTCGTTCGAGCGCGGGCGACCGGACGCCGCGCTTTGACCGGACCTCCGTGAGCACCATGCAGTTGCCGGGAATAGGGCCACGGCCCACGCGACCGCGCAGCTGATGAAGCGTCGCCAAGCCGAACCGCTCCCCGTTCTCGACGATCATCATCGTGGCGTTCGGAACATCAACGCCCACTTCAACGACGGTCGTGGCAACGAGCACATCGATATCGCCCGATCGGAACGCATCGATGACCTCCTCTTTGCGGCGAGCGGGCATATGGCCATGGAGCATCTCCACACGCACATCTGGCAACAGCCTTCGCATGTTCTTGCATTCGGACTCAACATCATGCAGCGTCACTGCCTGACGGGCGCGCCCGTGTTCATCGATCTCAAGTCCGGGCACGTCCTCGAGTTCATCAGCACCCTCTTGCGGCGACACCATCGGACAGATCACATACGCTTGCCTGCCCCGCGCAAGGCTGTCGCGGAGCGCGCCGTACGCAAGATCGCGGCTGGAGCTCTCCAGCACCTGCGTGGATACGCCTGCCCCCGGGACGGGACGATGCCTGATGACACTCGTGTCCAAATCGCCGTACACCGAGAGCGCGAGGGTACGGGGAATAGGAGTTGCCGTCATCACCAGCAAATCTGCCCCAGGCCCCTTTGCCCTCAGCGTATTGCGTTGACCAACGCCGAACCGATGCTGCTCGTCTATGACGACAAGGCTGAGCCGTTTGAACGTCACGTCGTCCCCGAGCACCGCATGCGTGCCGAATAAAACCGTGATTTCCCCCTGACGCAGTCGGTCCAACAAAACCGATCTCTCATCGGCGGGCGTGGAGCCGGTAAGGAGGCCCCACGATATTCCAGCGCGCACCAAGATAGGTCCGCTCTTGACGGCATATTGACGAGCGAGGACGCTCGTGGGCGCCATGACGCACGCCTGGGTGCCCGAGTCGGCAACGGCTCCGAGCGCACAGCACGCAACGGCGGTCTTGCCCGTTCCCACATCGCCGAGCAAGAGCCGATTCATCACGCGATCGCCCCGCGCCATATCGTCCAAGATCTCGTTGACCGCCACGTCTTGCTCGCTCGAAAGCTCAAAGGGAAGCGCTGCGCGCACGGCCGCGACATGCTCGCCCACAAGATGCGGAATGGAGCGGACGCCCAAAAGGTTGGTATCGTTGCGCAGACGCAGGGCCAACTGTAAATAGAGCAGCTCATCGTAGGAAAACCTGCGACGAGCGAGGCCGACTTCCGGCACGATGCGAGGAAAATGGGCGCAGCGCACCGCGCGCGAGAGCGACATCAGGCGACGCCGCGCACGCAACCCAACGGGAACCGGATCGCAAAAGACGCCGACACGCTCCAAGGCCACCGATGTCAAGCGGCGCATCCAGGCTTGAGAGACGCCGTCGCAAACACGATGCACAGGGAGGATGGCACCCTGCGCGCCCCCGTCCTCAATCCGCTCGTACTGCGGCGACGTCATCTGCTTGAATCCATAGGCGAACTCGACTTTGCCGATAACCGCCACACGATCCCCCACCGCAAACTCCCGCGCGATCCAAGGTTGTTTGAAAAACGCGATCTTAAGGACGCCCGAGGCATCGACGAGGAACACCTCCGTCACGATCATACCGCGCTTGGAAGTGGGGCGGTTGGCGACGGAATCCACGGTGCCCACAATCGTGGAGACCTCACCGATCGGTGCCATCTCAATGGACAATGCATGAGTGAAATCGAGATACCTGAACGGAATATGTAGAAGGAGGTCCCCCACCCGCTCGATACCGAGCCTGCGAAGGGCCTCCTCTCTCGCACCCGAGACATATTTCAAACGTGAGATGTCCTCAGACACAGAACAGGTCCGTGCAAGACGGGCCGAGACCCGCGACACGGTGCAAACGTCTGCCATCTCCTATGAAGCCTACTCGATGGAGAAGATGATCGGATACAACGGCTGCTCGCCGCGATGGGCGTCGATCTCGAGGTCGGGTTGGGCCTCCTCAATGGCATCGATAATCTCTTGGAAGGCCTCGTCGTCAAGCTCCTCGCCGGCAAGGATGGTCAGGGCGTCGCCCTCTTCATCGTCCATCATACGGTTGATGCAATCGAGCGTGACCTGCTTGACGTCAGACCCGACGATGTCGATGGAATCGCAGATGATGCCCATGACGTCACCGTCTTGGATGGGCGTACCGTCAGATGCCTGGCTGTCGCGAACCGCGCGGGTGACCTCACCGTCTCGAACCTCGGACTTAGACTCGGTCATGGCCTCGACGACCTCCTCGACCGGAGCGTCGGGCATGACGGCGAACAGCGCAGAGAACGCCTGGGGAACGGTCTTGGTGGGAACGACGTAGACCTTCTTGTCCGCACACGCACTTGCAGCAGCTTCCGCCGCCATGCGGATGTTGCCGTTGTTAGGAAGGATGATGACCGCCTCGGCATTCACGCGCGCCACGGCATCAAGCAGATCCGCGGTGGAGGGGTTCATCGTCTGCCCACCGGAAACGACGACATCCACGCCGAGGGACTCGAGGATCTCCGCCTCGCCGGACCCGGCGGCGACGGCAACGAAGCCAAGGGGCTTTGCGGGCTCGGCGGCACCGTCCTGGTCGGCGTGAATCTTCGCCGTGCGTTCGGCGACCTCAAGGTCCATGTTATGGATGAAGACCTCGTAGATCTGGCCAAACTGGAGCATGTGCTCGAGCACGAGGTTCGGAGTGTTGGAATGGACATGGACCTTGTAGTCGGGATAGCACCCACCAGGAGCTCGCAATCGCCCATGGAGCCGAGGAACTTGAGAGCCTCATCCTCATCAAAGGGCTTCTCGGCCTTGAAGAGGAATTCGTTGCAATACCGGAACTCGGAGCCCTCCCAGTCGTCGTTCGCCTCGATCTTCACGCGATCGAGGGCGCCGGCGCGGGCGGAATCAGCATCGAAGGTCGCGGAAAAATCCTCGATTTTAGATGTACGCCCAAGGGCGGCGGCAACGAAATTCTCGAGGAAGATCGCGAAGCCGAACGCACCCGAGTCCACCACGCCGTTCTCCTTGAGCACGGGCAGCAGGTCAGGCGTACGGGCGACGGATTGATAGGCCTCGACCACCAGAGCATCGAGGGTCTCTTCAACGGACAGACGACGCTTCTCGCACTCGTCCGCCTTAGTGGAGACATCCCGCAGGACGGTCAGGATCGTGCCCTCAATAGGCTTGCGCACGGCCTGGAAGGCAACCTTGACGGCACGACGGAATGCGGAGGCGATGTCAGAAGCATCGACGGGCTCTCCGGCATCGTGTAGTCCCTCAGCGACACCGCGAAGAATCTGCGAAGTAATGACACCGGAATTGCCGCGGGCCCCCATCAGGGAGCCATGGGTGATGGCACCGGCGATGACCTCCATATCGGCGTCGACCGGAAGCGCCGCGAGCTCCTTAACGACAGATTGGAGCGTAAGGGACATATTGGTGCCCGTATCGCCGTCGGGCACGGGAAACACGTTGAGCTTATTGATCTCCTCGGCCTTGTCGGCGACAGCCGCGACCGCGATGGGAAAACAGGTGCGAATGGTCTTTGCAATCATCTCTACTGGTACTTTCGTCTCGTGAATGCAGGTCTGTGCGAACAATGCGCACCTTAGAGGCGGGATTTCATCCCGTCGATGTGGATGGCGATCTTGAGCTGGGCCGGATCGATCTGCGCGATCTCCGATAGAGTGAACGAGACCGAACTCGCGAGGTTCTCGCTGACGGAACGCATGTTGACTCCGGCCTCGATGACCACATGGAGGTCGACCGTGAGCCCATCCTCGGAGGCGGTGACCAACACACCCTTGCGCAGGCGTTGACCGGCAAGCAGACGCACGCTTTCGGCGCCTTGCAGCTGCTCGGCCATACCCACCACACCGTAGCAAGACATGGCGGCGTAGCCGGCGATATCGGCAATAACCTCGTTCGAGACGTTCAAGGTCCCGGCGATCGGTTCAGTCATGGGATTCTCCTTCCGCACGCACTCCAAGAGAGGCGGTCTGAGCATTCATATCGGAATATTGTATATCTCTTCCCACCGCGTACGGTCGAAACATAATTACTGCAAGCGGGTGAACGACGATATTTGTACAGAGATGGAGTATGCCGATTGCCCCGAGCTACCCTCCATTCGCCGATTGGCGAAATCGAGTAGTTAGGCCGCATTTTTAGTGGGTAGTTTTGAAATAAGAGAGGCGCGCCCAATTGCTTCGGAATGGAAGGGAGTAACTATGAACGTCAACGTTCGGGAAGCAAGCTTGACACGGAGATCGGTGCTGGCGGCGGCGGGGCTCATTTCAGGCTCAATGCTTATTCCAGACACGCTCTACGCATCGGACGCTCCGCTTCCTTCGGCATCGAACAACTCCCGTCGTTTGGCTGTCGTTAAGGGTCATGCCAATCTGGCTAGGTCTGAACTTGAGGCCGTTATATTTGAGCAGGCAAAAAGGAAGGGATAAGTTAATTCAGTCGCTTAACGAAAGCATTGGTAATTCGAAAGCAGCCCGTGGACGCCCCTACTACGAGAATGTTTACGGCCCGGTAACCTATGCAAATAGTGGGTATCAATTTGTAGGTGGGCAACCCGCGAATGGATACAGTTTCTCTAATGGAGGCTCCATCTACGTCGAACTCACAGGAGGGCCATCAGTTGGAGTCTCATTTAGCTTCCCCTTGTCATTTGGCGGAGCTGTTGGGGTGTCAATGTCGTTTGCTCGCGCCGTAAGTTCACCTGGCATAATCGTTAATATCCCTGCTGGGGGACGAAAAAAGGTAAAAGCAAATATTGAATATGCATCAACACCATACACCACGTACTATATCGATGCCTATGGAAATAGAAGCGTCTACGCGCACCTGCACTCGTATCCTGAAGTCACTGGACGTGACTTCAAAGTAGTTAACGCGTAAATCATGTCACCTTCAGAAATGGAGCCCGGCATGAGAAAGCACGTTCTCCAAATCATCGTTGTAGCGCTCGTGGTATGTCTGACCATTGGAATGGTGTTGTATATTGGCGAAAAGCATGCCAGAAGTCAACTGTGCCACAGAATGGAAGAAGGCTTTGATATAACCGGAACATTTGCTTACGAATCCTCTTTGAGCCAATCCATATACTTCGAAAGAAGCGATAACACGGAATTCACAACATGGGCGGCTCGAACGGAAGAGGACAGCTATACAAAAGGTGTTACTTCAAATACTGGTGACCCGAACATATACCTGTTGACTAGCGACGACGGTGAACCTTATGCGACAGTCCATGTTGCATATACCAGCAATGAAGATGGGCTGATCTTCATATCGCTAGACGGTAGAACTTATATGCCGTACGAAAAGATTGCCAATTCCCGTATAACCTATAACAAATGACTCTGTTACGTGCAGGAGACTGTTTGATTGCCAAGTTGATGCGCACTCACAACTGGGCAATCCTTAGACGAAGACAAGGCATGGAGCAATGGATCGTGTATTAGAGATTGCACTCGTAAGTGCACCGATTAGGAGTCAGTCATTGCCGCTAAGATGCCATCGACCGGTTGCGGAGTCGTAATAGCGGCGCAGAATTTGTCCTATGTGAAGATTTCCCACATAAGACGCCTCCTATGGTATAGTTCATTGCTGTTTGTTCACGCGACCTCGAATCGGGTCGCCTAAGAAGGGTCACTGACATGTCCAAAGTTTGCGAAATCTGCGGTAAGCACCCTGTTGCTGGTCGCTCCATCAGCCACTCCCACCGCGTCTCCAATCGTAAGTTCCGTCCCAACATCCAGCGCGTCTACGTTGTCGTCAACGGCGTGCGTCGCAAGATGAACGTGTGCACCAGCTGCCTCAAGGCCCAGAAGGTGGCTCGCTCCTAAGCACTCCCCTCTTTGGACAAACGTTTGCTTGCAAGCATCAGGCGCTCCGGAATCCCGGGGCGCCTTTCTTTCTCACGAGAAGTCGCTTCCTCCTACGTCGCACCTTCCGTGCACATGGTGAAGTGCATCATACTATTTGAAGCGTTTCATTCATCACAATTCTGACACGTGCTCACCACAAATCTTGTCTTCCACCGCAATTGAAGCGTTTCATTCGACCGTTTACGGCTCAATTTCTACCATTCACGTTATTGGAACGCTTCATTACGCTACAGTACAAGTCGTTGGGTAAACCCGCTTCTCGTAAAGGAGAGAGCAGTATGGCGAAGAAACCTACCGTTGCCGCCGCCCCCGAAGTCGTAGATTCGATCGAATCCCTTGAGGCCAAGCTCGAGCTTATGCGCGAGGCCCAGGGGATTTTTGCTACCTACTCCCAGGAGCAGGTAGACAAGATCTTCTACGAGGCCGCGATGGCAGCCAACAAGGCCCGCATCCCGCTGGCCAAGATGGCCGTCGAGGAGACTGGCCGCGGTGTTCTCGAGGACAAGGTCATCAAGAACCACTACGCCGCCGAGTACATCTACAACGCGTACAAGGACACCAAGACCTGCGGCACCATCGAGCGTGACGATGCCTACGGCATCACCAAGATTGCCGAGCCCATCGGCATCGTGGGTGCGGTCATCCCCACCACCAACCCCACGTCCACCGCGATCTTCAAGTGCCTTATCTGCCTGAGACCCGCAACGCCATCATCATCTCCCCGCACCCGGCGGCCGCCAAGTGCACCATCGCCGCAGCCAAGCTCGTCCTGGAGGCCGCAGTCAAGGCCGGCGCGCCCGAGGGCATCATCGGCTGGGTCGACGTCCCCTCCATCGACCTTACCAATAAGGTCATGGCCGATGTCGACATCATCCTGGCCACCGGTGGCCCCGGTATGGTGAAGGCCGCCTACTCCTCCGGCAAGCCCGCCCTGGGCGTCGGCGCCGGCAACACCCCCGTCATCATCGACGACACCGCCGATATCAAGCTCGCCGTCAACTCCATCATTCACTCCAAGACCTTCGACAACGGCATGATCTGCGCTTCCGAGCAGTCCGTGACCGTTCTTGAGTCCATCTACAAGGATGTCAAGGACGAGTTCGCCCGTCGCGGCTGCTACTTCGTCAAGAAGGGCGCCGAGATGGAGGCCCTGCGTGGCGCCATGTTCAAGAACGGAGCGCTCGACCACCGCATCCCCGGCATGCCCGCCGCCAAGATCGCCGAGCTCGCCGGCATCGAGGTTCCCGCCAAGACCAAGATCCTGATCGCCGAGGTCACCTCCACCGACCCCGAGAAGGAGGAGTTCTCTCACGAGAAGCTCTCCCCCGTCCTCGCCATGTACAAGGCCAAGTCCTTCCAGGAGGCCGTCGACAAGGCCGAGCACCTCGTGCTCGCCGGTGGCCCCGGCCACACAGCCTCCCTCTACGTGCACCCTGCGCAGCCGAGAAGATCGCCCTGTTCGAGGACACCATGAAGGCCTGCCGCATCGTCATCAACACCCCGTCCTCCCAGGGCGGCATCGGTGACCTGTACAACTTCGGCATGAAGCCGTCCCTCACGCTGGGCTGCGGCTCCTGGGTGGCAACTCCGTCTCCGAGAATGTTGGGGTGAAGCACTTGCTGAACGTCAAGACCGTGGCAGAGCGCCGCGAGAACATGCTGTGGTTCCGTGCTCCCGAGAAGGTGTACTTCAAGAAGGGCTCCACGCCGGTCGCGCTCGACGAGCTCGGCACCGTGATGGGCAAGAAGCGCGCCTTCATCGTCACCGACCAGTTCCTCTTCAAGAACGGCAACACCCGCGCCATCGAGGCCAAGCTCGACGAGATGGGCATCGCCCACGACTGCTTCTACGACGTCGAGCCCGACCCGTCCCTGCAGTGCGCACGCCGTGGTGCCGCCCAGATGGCGCTCTTCGAGCCGGACGTCATCATCGCCGTCGGCGGCGGCTCCGCCATGGACGCCGGCAAGATCATGTGGATGATGTACGAGCACCCCGAGTGCAACTTCGAGGATATGGCCATGGACTTCATGGATATCCGCAAGCGCGTCTTCACCTTCCCCAAGATGGGCGAGAAGGCATACTTCGTCGCCATCCCGACCTCCTCGGGCACCGGCTCCGAGTGCACCCCGTTCGCCATCATCACCGACAAGGACACCGGCATCAAGTGGCCGCTCGCCGACTACGCGCTGCTGCCGAACATGGCCATCGTCGACGTCGACAACGCCATGACCGCACCCCGCGGCCTCACTGCCGCTTCCGGCATCGACGTCATGACTCACGCCATCGAGTCCTACGTCTCCATCATGGCCTCCGACTACACCAAGGGTCTCTCCATGAAGGCGGCCAAGCTCGTCTTCGAGAACCTGCCCTCCAGCTTCGAGAACGGTGCCAAGGACCCGCACGCCCGCGAGGAGATGCACAACGCTTCCTGCATGGCCGGCATGGCCTTCGCGAACGCCTTCCTGGGCCTCAACCACTCCATGGCCCACAAGCTCGGCGCCTTCCATCACCTGCCCCACGGCATCGCCAACGCCGTCATCCTGACCCGCGTCATGCGCTACAACGCCGCCGAGTCCCCGGTGAAGATGGGCACCTTCTCCCAGTACCCCTACCCCAACGCGCTCGCAGCATACGCCGAGATGGCCCGCTACTGCGGCGTCGAGGGCAAGGACGATGCCGAGGTCTTTGAGAACTTCGTTGCCAAGCTCGAGGAGCTCAAGGATTTCATCGGCGTCAAGAAGACCATCGCCGACTACGGCGTCGACGAGGCCTACTTCCTCGAGACCCTCGACGATATGGTCGAGCAGGCGTTCAACGACCAGTGCACCGGCGCCAACCCGCGCTACCCGCTCATGAGCGAAATCAAGGAGCTCTACCTTGACGCCTTCTACGGTCGCGAGCCCCAGGACTACGCCGTCCTGTAGACCCGTCCGTTACCCGCCCGATTTACGCCGCTCGCGCCATTCTCGGCCGAGCGCGCCCCGGGCGTTCTACGATGGTGCAAGACCTATGAGAAAGGACGGTAGCGCCATGATTCTTCCCGAGTCCAAGACCGTGCTCGTCGAGCACTCCAACAAGAAGGTCTACGACCTCGGCGACAAGATCGCCAAGGTGTTCAACGCCAACAAGCCCGCATCCGATGTGTTCAACGAGGCCTTGAACCTCGCCCGCATCTCCGAGTCTGGCATCCGCACCCCCAAGCCTCTCGAAGTTTCCGAGGTCGAGGGTACCGGTTGGGCGCTGCTCACCAAGAAGGTCTCCGGTGTCACGCTTGCCGACAAGATGGCCGCCGAGCCCTCCAAGTTCTACGAGTATCTGGAGCAGTTCGTCGATCTTCAGGTCGAGATCCACGCCAACCGCTCCCCGCTGCTCAACCGCCAGCGCGACAAGTACGCCCGCATGATCAACGGCCTTCCCCACATCAACGCCACCACGCGCTACAACCTCATGGAGCGTCTCGATGGCATGAAGAAGGAGTTCCAGATCTGCCATGGCGACTTCAATCCCAGCAACGTTATCGTCGCTGAGGACGGTCAGCTCTATGTCTGCGACTGGGCCCATGCCACCCAGGGCTCTCCTGCAGCCGATGCCGCTATGACCTACCTGCTCTTCGCGCTCACCGACAAGCAGCAGGCCGATGCCTACCTCGAGCTCTACTGTGATCGCGCCGATGTGCCCATGCAGGTCGTCCGCCAGTGGATGTCCATCGTTGCCGCAGCCGAGCTCTCTCGCAAGCGCACCGATGTCAATGACGAGTTCCTCATGAGCTGGATCGACGTTGTGGATTACCAGGGCTAAAGCCCAACCACCTTCGCATACAGCGTCAAACCAAGGGTCTCCGAGCTTGCTCGGGGACCTTTGCCTATGTCGATGTCGACGGAACCAACCCAAAAACGTCATCCAACGTCAGCGGATGAGGTAGGCGGCTATAAGGCCCTCGTGGCAGATGATGCGAGCCCCTGCGTGAAGAACATTTGATATTCCAATATCCTCAAGGAGCTGTACACGACGATGGTCCAGTGTCCACTCCATCCCCTCTTCCGAGACGCTCGCAGAGGGGCTCAGAGGCACGAATGAAAACGTAGAGCCCTCGCATTCGTCTAAAGCCCAAGAATCTCCCGCCTTGAGCAAGCGAGCGGAATACGCGTCTTCTATCCAAGCGATAGGCGCTTTCCACCTGGCAACACAGCCAAGAGCCGCGAGCGCGTGATCAGTCCGGCCACCAGACAGGCACGTGCAGAGAATGGGGGCGTAACCCCAACGACACTCCACAGCGCGAAGGGCGAGGGACAAGTCGGTATAGTCCTTATACGGGTCATACCGTTCGACTTCGCCAACCAGGCTTTCCGCGCCTGACAAAGCCGCCTGTACTTGATCTCGTCCAAACGAGGACACCGAGTCGGCATCGCCGCAAAACAGGTCGCAGGGGACATGAGCTGAGATGAGGGAATCGAGGCCACGGTCGACAGCGACGACGTGCGCGCATGACTGCGCGAGACTTGTCAGCATTTCAGCCCCTGTTGCCTCCGGAGAACCGCCAACAATCAGCGTGTACGGAAACAAGTCATCAATGACCTTCGACGCAAACCGTACTCCCATTGAACACCCCCACCGACGGCGCCCAAAGGGCGACAAAACGGCATATTATGCAACCCATCATTTCCTTAACGCTCTTACGGCGTCTGTCAAGGAAGATTTTACCTGTTTCATCCAGAGGTCGAATCGCGCCAGTGACGGTATTTTTGTCCACTTTATGATGAGCAAGTGGTACGGTAAGAATGTCGATGGTTCCACATACGCCGCAGTGTGTGGACGAACGCAGAGCCATCTGCGTCCTCACCTACAGATTTGCGTATGCCGAGAGCCCGAGACGTTTTCGTTGGTCCACGGCAGAACGCCGCATATACGATGGAGAGGTTCAGATGGCTGCAACATCGACACCCTCGAAAACCAAATCCAATGCCACCAACAAGGCACGCCCCTCGCGCACCAAGGACGACCGACCCTCCCTCATGCTCACGAGCGACGACATTTTTCTCTTCTCGAACGGTACGTGGCAACGCGCTTGGGAGAAAATGGGTGCGCACAGGGATATCCAGGATGGCGTGGAAGGCTGGCTGTTCCGCGTATGGGCACCGCAGGTCGCAAGCGTACATCTCGTAGGCGATTTCAATGGCTGGGACCCCCTCTCAACGCCACTCACCCGCGCCGACAACAGCGACATCTGGGAGGTCTTCGTTCCCGGTCTCCAACCCGGCGACCTCTACAAATATGCCATCGAGACCGACGAGGGCGAACTCCTGTGGAAGGCCGACCCTTTCGGGTTCCTTGCAGAAACCTGCCCCGGAACGGCTTCTAAGCTCTGGGACATCTCCGGCTACGCCTGGAAGGACACTACTTGGCTGCGCCGCCGCTCGGAGCGCGACATCATGAAGAGCCCCCTCAACATCTACGAGGTGCATCTGGGCAGTTGGAAGCGCCACGGAAACGAACCTCAAGGAGAGCCTCGCGAAGATGGCACCTGGCCTGGTCCCGGCGATCCGTTCCCCGCTCAACGAGGCACCTATTACACGTATGACGACCTCTCCGATGAGCTTGTAGCGTACGTCTCCAAGATGGGCTACACGCATATCGAGGTCATGCCCCTCATGGAGCACCCCTTTGACGGCTCATGGGGTTATCAAGCCACCGGGTACTATGCCGCCACCTCACGCTACGGCACACCACAACAGCTGATGCACTTCGTCGACGCCTGCCACAAGGCGGGCATCGGTGTCATTCTTGATTGGGTGCCGGGCGGTTTCTGCGCAAACGCCGAAGTCTTGCGACGTTTAACGGCCACATGCTCTTTGAACGTGAGGTCCACCCTAATTGGGGAACCCACAAGTTCGATTTCGGCCGCCCCGAGGTGCGCAGTTTCCTCGTGTCGAACGTCCTGTTCTGGATCGAACAGTTCCATGTCGACGGCATCCGCATGGATGGCGTCTCGAGCATGCTCTACCTCAACTTCGGCGTCGACAACCCTGCAGATAAGAAGTTCAACAAGTACGGCACCGAAGAGGACCTCGATGCATCGGCGTTCATCCGCCAGGTGAATTGCGCGGTGGGACGCGAGTTCCCCGATGTCATGATGATCGCCGAAGAGTCCACCGCATGGCCCCTCGTCACGTACCCCGCCGAAGACGGAGGATTGGGATTCCACCTCAAATGGGATATGGGGTGGATGAACGATACCCTTCACTACATGCAGTGCGACTTCCCTTGGCGTCCGGGAAACCACAGCCTGCTCACGTTCTCCATCATGTACGCCTTCTCCGAGAACTTCGTACTGCCCCTTTCCCACGACGAGGTGGTAAACGGAAAATGTTCGTTGATAGGCGCATGCCTGGTGACGACTGGCGCCGCTTCGCGGGCCTGCGTACGCTTGCCTTCTATCAGATGACCCATCCCGGTGCCAAGCTCAACTTCATGGGCAACGAGATCGGCCAACAAATCG
>ENA-OQBG01000041-OQBG01000041.1-human-gut-metagenome-genome-assembly--contig:-NODE-41-length-48581-cov-22.379370_pt1 | contig 48581 bp, 38 predicted proteins | sample MGYA00242746_ERZ504551 | MGnify/ENA primary metagenome ERZ504551 (study PRJEB26092, sample SAMD00036289) | human gut metagenome | host: Homo sapiens | study: EMG produced TPA metagenomics assembly of... | reverse complement strand
CATCCGGAAAGCCAAGTCGAGTTCGATAAGAACGGCAGGCCGATCAAAGATACGTCCAAGCAGGACAAGCTGAGATTCGACAAGCCGAAGTCAGACAAATCAAGGGTGATAAGCCCAAGCAGTGACGTCATTTGATCTGAGAAGACCGATAGGGCGCTGGTTTCTTGCAAAGAGCGAGGAATCGGCGCCTATTGCGTGAAAGAAGTCAGACAAAACGTCAGAAAGCGGGATGCGGCGATTGGGTGCGGCGATGCCACGGTTCAATCGCCGCATCGTCTATCATAGGGGACAAGCGAGGAGGCTTGACATGTCAGACAAAGACAAGGATGCGAAGACGTCGTCCATTGCGAAGACGTTGAACAAGGTTGAGGACAGGCTTGAGAAGGGGGAGAACTGCAGTTCCGTTGCCGAAGGGCTTGCGAATGTTGCCAAGGCCAGCGAGTTGCTCAGTTCCGTGTGGACGCTTCCGCCCAGTCAGTTATTGCGATTCCATCATGATACGAGGGTCGCTGCAATCGATGGCGATTCCACGCCGGGTTTCGACGGCAACAAAGATGATGCGGAACGATTCATTGCGATCAGTTCTTCTGAAATCGCACGATATCAGCGGCTTATGTACGCCAATGGAGTGAAAGGTTCCCGCCGTCGTCTGTTGATTATTCTGCAGGGCATGGATGCTTCCGGCAAAGGCGGCATCGTGCGTCACGTATTCAGCCAGGGCGATCCGATGGGCATGCATTATCACGGTTTCGGTGCTCCCAAAGGCGAGGAAAAGGACCACGATTATTTGTGGCGCATCAAACGGGAACTGCCGCAGAATGGTTGGATCTCCATTTTCGATAGATCGCACTATGAAGATATCGTCATGCCGCGCATTTACAAAACCTATCCGGAAGAGGTATGGCAGGCGCGATATGACGAAATCAACCGATTCGAATCGCAATTGGTTGCGGACGGATGCTCCATCATCAAAATATTCCTTGTGGTGAGCAAAGAAGAGCAGAAGGAGCATTTCCTCGGCAGGCTGGAGGATCCGACCAAATATTGGAAGTTCGACCCCAGCGACCTTGAAGCGCGTGCCCGTTGGAACGACTACATGGCCGCATGGCAGGACGTGTTCGCGCGTACGAGCACCGAGCAGGCGCCCTGGTACCTGGTGCCTGCCGACAATCGTTGGTATTCAAGGGCGGTTGTGTCTGAACTGCTCCGTAACGTATTGAAGAACATGAACATGATCTGGCCGCCCCTGGAAGTCGACGCCGACGAGATGCGACGTCAGTTGGAAACGCTGTAGTCGAAGAACACGACTTCGCCGCTCGACTGTGTGGTGTCCAAATCGACGGTTCCGGTGATGGCCCAATCATGGTCGCCATCGGAATCGTCGATGATCTGACGTACCTTCCAACTGTGCTCGCTGTTCTCCTTGGAATCGTCGAGGATGAACAGTTCGCGGCTACGGGCCTTCGCATCCGTGTTGACGTATTCGTGCTCATCGTAGAAGTCGTCGAGCGCATCCTCCCATTCGTGCACGCCATAACCCCAGTCTTTGTCAAGCGCGCCGAGCTCGTCGGGTTTGTCGAGATCCATGAGCTGCACGCGGCGGAACATGGCGTTGCGCACGAGCACGGTGAGGCCTCGACGATCCTCCACCACGGCCTGCTTCGCGCCGGGCGCGGCCAGGTTCGCGGCGGCTTCGGAAGCGTCGGTGCCGGCTCCCGCGTTCTCCCATTCGTCGACCAGCGAGGAGTCGATGGAACGAACCACAACGCGCAGCCAGGAGATGATGTCCCGTAACTGTTCGTTGCGCTTCTCCAAAGGAACGGTACGCGCCAACGCGCGATATGCGTCAGACAGATAGCGCAGCAGCGTGCCTTCGGAGCGGGCGATATTGTAGCGCGCGATGTAACCGGTGAAATCGGAGGCCGTTTCGACCATGTCCCGGATCACCGATTTCGGGCTCAACCAATAATCATTGGCCCAAGGCACATCGTGACGGTATTCGTCGAACGCAGCCTGAAGCATGTCTTCCAATGGTTTCGGATACGTGATCTCCTGCAAGCGGTCCATACGTTCGTCATAGTCAAGACCGTCTTCCTTCATGCGGATCATCGCCGCGTCGCGGGCTTGACGTTCCTGCGCGCGCAACACCTGCTTCGGATCCTCCAACGTGGCTTCCACCATGGAAATCACGTCAAGCGCGTAACTTTCCGATTCCGGATCAAGCAGTTCCAACGCAGCCAGCAGGAACGGGCTCAACGGCTGGTCAAGCGCGAAATCATCCGGCATGTCGACGGTCATGAAATAGTCCTTGCCACCATCATCGCGGTCTTCCGTTTCGATCACATTCGTGTCGAACAAGGTCTGGAAGATCTCGTCGGCACGATCATGAAGACGCTCCTTCTGTTCCGGAGTCTGCGCTGAATCATCGATCAGGCGATCGATGCGGTAGCGTGCGTCGCCGCCCTGCGCCACTTCGTTCAACACCATGGAATGCGTGACCTTCATATGCGGCACCAAAGTTTCAGGGTCCGCGTCGATCAGCTTATCGAACGTGTTCTCATTCCACGTGACGAAGCCCTCAGGCGCCTTCTTGCGCTTGACTTTCTTGAGCTTCTTCGGGTCGTTGCCCGCTTTGGCGAGGGCCTTGGCGTTCTCGATTTCGAATTCCGGACCCTCGGCGATGACCAAGCCCTCCGTGTCGAAGCCCATACGTCCCGCACGCCCCGCGATCTGATGGAATTCGCGGGCACGCAGTTTGCGCATCTTCGTGCCATCGAACTTGGTCAATGCGGTCAACACCACGGAATGAATGGGCACGTTGATGCCGACACCCAACGTGTCAGTGCCGCAGATCACCGGAAGAAGACCCTGCTGGGCGAGTTGCTCGACCAGACGGCGATAGCGGGGAAGCATGCCCGCATGGTGAATACCCACGCCGGTACGCAGCAGACGCTGCAGAATCTTACCGAACGCCGTGGTGAACTTCGTGCCCTTGATCGCCTCCGCAATGGCCGCACGTTGCTCCTTGCTGGACACTCCCGTGCTCGCCAGGGCGTTCGCCGTCTCCAATGCGGCATCCTGAGAGAAATGCACCACATAGATCGGCGTTTCCCCTCTGCCGAAGGCCAGTTCGACGGTTTTCTCCAACGGGTCAAGCGTGTACTCGTACGTCAACGGTACCGGACGCGGCGCATCGGCGATGATGTCGACGTCCGTGTCCGTCATGTCCTCCAATTTGTCGGCGATTGCATCGACGTTGCCCAATGTGGCGCTCATCAGCAAAAACTGCGTGTTCGGCAATGTCAGCAGCGGAACCTGCCAAGCCCAACCACGCTCCGAATCGCCATAATAATGGAATTCGTCCATCGCCACACAGCCGACATCGGCATGACGGCCCTCACGCAATGCCTGGTTCGCAAGAATCTCCGCAGTGCAGCAGATGATCGGCGCATCGGCGTTGATGTGCGTGTCTCCGGTGATCATGCCGACGTTCTCACGACCGAACACCTCCACCAAATCAAAGAATTTCTCAGACACCAACGCCTTGATCGGAGCCGTGTAATACGAGCGACGGCCCGTGCACAACGCAGCGAAATGCATACCCAACGCCACCAGTGATTTGCCGGAGCCGGTGGGCGTGTTCAAAATGACATGATCGCCCGCGAGCAGGTCCATGATGGCCTCTTCCTGATGGGGCCACGGCTCAACACCTTTGACGTCCGCCACCCACTCGAAAAAGCGTTCGTAGATCTCGTCCGTGTCGATGTTGCGCTCGCCATCGCTCCAATTCGGCGCCAAGGCGCCCAAAGAACCGTAATTCGTATCGTCAGCCATGATTGCCAGTCTAGCGGCTGGCATGAACTCAAATGTCGAACGTGTGTTCGAATTATTGCGTATGTTGCGGTACAGTAGAAATTATGACTGAGGATTTGTTTGGTGCGATGGACGCTCCCGAAGATATGACACGCCCGCTGGCCGTGCGCATGCGTCCGTCGAGCGTGGACGAAGTGGTGGGCCAATCGCGGGTGCTAGGACAGGGCTCTCCTCTGCGCAGACTCGCCAATCCGGCGTCCAAAGGCTCGCTGACCGCGCCGAGTTCCATTATTCTGTTTGGACCTCCCGGAGTCGGCAAAACCACGCTCGCCTATATTGTGGCCAAACAGTCCGGTCGAGTCTTCGAAGAGCTTTCCGCAGTCACCTCCGGCGTCAAGGACGTGCGGGATGTACTCAGACGCGCCCATGATCGTCTTGTCGCGGAGGGCAAGGAAACGGTACTGTTCATCGACGAAGTGCACCGATTCTCCAAATCGCAGCAGGATGCATTGCTGCCAAGCGTGGAAAACCGTGACGTCACTTTCATTGCGGCCACCACGGAAAATCCAAGCTTTTCCATCATCAAACCGTTGTTAAGCCGATCCGTGGTCGTCAAACTCGAATCGCTGGAACCCGACGACCTGAAAACGCTCATCAAGAGGGCCATCGAAAGCGAGCGTGGGCTTAAAAACGAAGTCAAAATCAACGACGAAGCCGTTGACGAAATCGTGCGTATGGCCGGAGGCGACGCGCGAAAAACACTGACGATCCTTGAAGCCGCCGCGGGGGCGCTTACCGGAGACCAAGCGCGCAAAAAGGTACGAAACGGCCAATCATCACTCCCGACGTGGTATCGCAGGTCATGGACGTGGCCACCGTGCGCTATGACAAAGACGGCGACGACCATTACGATGTGATTTCCGCATTCATCAAATCCATGCGTGGATCCGACCCGGACGCCACCATGCACTACTTGGCACGGATGTTGCGCGCCGGCGAGGATCCGCGATTCATCGCACGGCGCATTATGATCGCAGCTTCCGAGGAAGTCGGTATGGCGGCTCCGCAGATACTGCAGGTCACCGTCGCGGCGGCACAAGCCGTGTCCATGATCGGCATGCCCGAGGCGCGCATCATTCTCGCGGAAGCCGCGCTCGCCGTTGCCACCGCTCCGAAGTCGAACGCCAGCTACAACGCCATCAACAGCGCGCTCGCCGATGTGGACGCGGGATTGATCGGTCAGGTACCCTTGCACCTAAGGAATGCGCCGACCGCCCTGATGAAAAGTTGGGGCAATCATGAGGGGTATCGGTACGCTCATGATTGGCCGGGAGCCGTGGCTCCGCAGCAATACATGCCGGACGAGCTGGCAGGGCGGGAATACTACCATCCGAACGATCGCGGCTACGAGCATGAGATCAAACCGAGACTGGAGAAAATTCGCAAAATCCTGCATGAGAAGAACGGTGATAGGGGCTGATCGTTTCTTCCCGCCGCTGACGAGTTCACCCATATCCGTGTACAATGCTGACCTAGTGAACGTTAACATACGTTCGTGCTCAACGTGGAGGGCGAGTCTGGGCAAACTTGGACGCAGTGTTGAAGGGAATGACGAAGCAATGCGAAATATGCAGGATGAGTCTAATCAACGATTGATCATGATCGTCGACGACGATCAGGCTTTGGGCGAGATGCTATCCATCGTATTGGAGAGCGAAGGATTTAAAACCGTGACCTGCTTGGATGGGTGGCGTGCGGTGGAAATGTTCCCGACATTGCAGCCGGATTTGATGTTGCTTGATGTGATGCTCCCCGGTTTGGATGGCGTCCAGGTGGCGCAACGCATACGGCAGAACTCGAATACGCCGATCATCATGCTTACCGCCAAATCCGACACCACCGATGTGGTGAAAGGCCTGGAAGCGGGGGCGGATGATTATGTGTCCAAACCGTTCGAGGTGGTGGAGCTTATGGCCAGAATCAGGCTCGGCTGCGCATGCCCAAGGTAAACGCGCCTGCAGGCAAGGATGAGGGCGACCTGACTGAACGATTGCAATGCGGCACGCTCGTAATGGATAGGCTGAGCATACCGCCACCAAAGATGGTGTGGATCTGCAGCTGACGCCGACGGAGTTTGAATTGCTGTACGTGCTGGCGGCTCACGCGGGTGAAGCCCTGAGCCGTGCGAACTTGCTGAAACGTGTTTGGGGATACGTAAGTGGCGGAGATACCAGATTGGTCAACGTGCATGTGCAACGGCTGCGCATGAAGGTGGAGACCGATCCGGAGAATCCGCGGATCGTGCAGACCGTGCGCGGGATCGGATACAAGTTCGTAGCCCCGACGGTATAAGCGAACCATGCTGATGAGAACCCATCGAGTGTGGTGTATCTGGCATCGTGACAGACAGCAGGTGCGCCGATCATTGCAGGCGAGAACGGTGGCCGTGTCGATGCTGGTGGTGTTGCTGACGGCCGCGTTGCTGTCTTTGTTTTCCATGTACGTCATCAGGGGATCCGTGCTGAAGCAGGCGACGGATGACTCGCGCAGCGATTTCTCATCGCAGATTGTGCGCGTCCAGAAGCATCTGAATGCCTCGAATCTAACTGGAACGGACCAATACCAGCAGTTAGTGAGCAATCTGGCGTCCGAATTGCAAAGCAATGGTTCGAGCAATCTGGTCGGCGTGTACCTGATGGAACGTGATGCAGCGGATTCTGCGGAGCGTGGATTCGTGCCGGTATCGACGGAGCCGGAATATTCAAATCTGGTGTCGTCATCTATGCGCAACCGCATGCGTGCCGATACGTCCGGATTGATCTACTATCAGCCGGTACGTATTCCGAGAACTTCCGGAGGTACGCCCGGCGCGGTTTTGGGATCGGTGATTTCGTCGAATAACATGGGCTCATTGGAAGTGTTCGCACTGTACTCCTACCAATCGCAGCAGCAGGCGCTGAGTCAGATCCAGATCAACATGCTGATGGTGTGCGTGGCGTTGAGCGTGTTGATCGGGATGATCATTTTCTGGTCATGCGTTCGGTTATCACTCCGGTACGGCGGGTCGCCTTGGCTACGGAAATCATGGCATCGGGAACTTTCGCGCCCGCGTGGCGGTGGACAGGGCCGATGAGATAGGCGTGCTGCAGAAATCGTTCAATGAAATGGCCGAATCGTTGGAGAATCAGATCGAAGAGCTGGAAAAAGCCGGGGATATGCAACGCAGCTTCGTTTCGGACGTCAGCCATGAATTGAGAACACCGGTGACGACCATGCGTATGGCCGCCGACATGCTGTCGATGCACAAAGACGAATACGATGCCACCACAAAGAGAACGGTGGAATTGCTGGATGGCCAGATCCGCAGATTTCAGGAAATGCTCGCCGATTTGTTGGAGATTTCGCGTTTCGACGCCGGGTATGCGGCGCTTGATTTGGTGGAGGCCGATATACGCGAGCCCATCGAACAGTCGGTTGAAGCGATTTCCGCCATCGCCCAGACCAAACATGTGCCACTGGATGTGCATATGCCCAACGTGGAAGTGCTTGTGAGAATCGATACGCGTCGTATAAGCCGTGTCGTACGCAATCTTCTCGCTAATGCCATCGATTTCGCGGAGGGCAAGCCGGTTGAGGTCCGTCTTGCCGCCAATCAGCGAATGGTAGTAATCAGCGTGCGCGATTACGGCGTTGGCATGACCTCGGAACAGTGTTCCAGAATGTTCGACCGGTTCTGGAGGGCGGATCCTTCCAGAGCGCGCACTACCGGAGGAACCGGTTTGGGCATGTCCATCGTACTGGCTGACACGAAACTGCATCATGGTGATGTTGCGGTGCGATCGCGGCTGGATGAAGGAACATGGTTTTTGGTGACGTTGCCTCGCAATCCGGACGATGTCGATTGCGGTATGAACAACGCTCCGATTCGATTCGCGACCGATGGCGACGATATGCGGGTGGTCGGAGGCTTTGGCGTTGCCGATAACGGATTCGTGGACTATCTGACCAATAAACCCATGGTGGAGGGGCTGTGATGACTGCGAAAAACATTCGTCGTGTGATTGCCGCGGTCTCATTAGTGGTATTGCTGGGATGCTCCATGATGCATCTGGCCGGATGCTCGAGCATATTGGGACTTCCTGAAGATGGTCCGGTGCAGACCATGACCCCGGAGGAACAAAGCACAAGAAGAGTGTTCACGTCTCCCGACGGGCCGGCCGATGACGCGCAGCCGGAAGCCATCGTCAAAGGATTTTTCGACGTCATGCCTGCGGGAGTGCAGAGTGACGGGTTCGCCACGGGCAAGCAGTTCCTTACCGATGGCGCCGCATCAAGGTGGAATGCCGATAACCGGACTACGGTATATGCCGACGTGCCGAAATTCGTGCGTAAGGCCAGCACGGTGGAGTCAGGGCAAGGCGGGCAGAAAACCGTGGTGAGCGTCAGCCTCCAGATACAAGGGGAACTGGATGCGCATGGCGTGTATACGGCGGTGGCGAGCGGAGGGGCAAAAACCTACGATTTCTCCCTCTCCAAAGTGCGTGGCCAATGGCGGATCAGCAAACTGCCGACAGGCGTGATGATCAGCTCCTACGATTTCGAGCAGGTGTACCGTCAGGTTTCGCTATATCAGTTGGGCTCTTCCGAAAAAGAACTGATCCCCGATGTTCGTTGGCTTTGCTGGAGGGATTGGCGGACGCGCGCCGTGCAGGAACTGCTTGCCGGAAATGCGGCATGGCTGGAAGGCGCGGTAAGCGACACCAATACCAAGCGGATCGTGTTGCAGCCCGACGGTGTGCAGATGCGCGATTCGGTGATGGAAATGAGTCTCTCATCGGCGATGGAACGAATGACGGATGCCGAACGTGGCATTTTGGTCAGGCAGATTCGCCTATCGTTGGGGGACGGCAGCGCCGAGACGGAAATCAAGGTGATGTCTGGAAACCATGACTATTCGCATGCCGATGATTCGTCGTCTCTTGATGCGCAGACTCCGCTGAATCCCATGTATACGTTGAGCGTCGGCAATATCATTTCGTTGAAATCCTACAGCGCCATTCGTGTGGCGCAAACGGATCTTTCGGACGTGCGAAGCTTCGTTTTCTCAGCACAGGGCGGAGCCGTGCTTGGTCGTGACGGATATGTGAAAAGGCTCGCAGAGGACGGTTCCACCCATGCATTGATGTTTTCAGGACGCATGATGAAAACCATCTGCAAAGGAAACGACTCCGAGATTTGGGGCATCGACACATCTGGCAAGCACATCATGGTCGATGATGCCGGCACGGTTCTCACCCTTGACGTTCCCGGCCTCGTATCAGCACAAACGCTCCATTCCATGAGGCTTTCCCCTGAGGGGGACCGTATCGCATTCTCCATCGAATCGGATGGGGGAGCGCAGTCGGGTGTGGCCATCATCGGGATATGCCGGGACCATGATGGCTCCGTGGCTGGGCTGTCCCAAGCGTTCGCTTTGGTTTCCACACAGTCCAATGTGTCGATGATGACGTTCTATAACGACGTCACTTTTCTCTATGCCACGCAATACGAGCGGGGGCGTGCGCAGATCGGACGACGTCAGATGGTGCCTGGTCCTGAAACGAGTCAGGCGCTACCCGACAATGGTGCGGTCGATATGGCCACAGGAGAAGTCGGCACATATCGCAGGCTTGTCGTACTCGACCATCTCGGAGTGGCGAGAACGGTCGACGGATCGTTGGATGGTGCATGGACGATTGCTGATTCCCAAGTTACGTCGTTATCTGTGCAATAGTGAAAAAGTTGTAATTCCGCCATTGTTATCGTTTCGTTATTGACTTGTTATCGAAACGTTATTGCTATGGATTGAGACCTTGGATTGTTCGAACGATACTGAAAACACTGATGGCAAGGAAGCCCATCAATAGAAATACTCGAGGAGGAGTTTTCATGAAGAATTGGAAGAAAGCTATTGCGATTTGTGCTTCGGCGGCAGCTATGGCCAGCATGGCGGCCTGCGGTGGCGGCAGCTCCGATGGCGATTCCAGCTCCAGCAAGAGCGATAAGAAGACCATCGGTTTCGTGGCAGTCGGTCCGGAAGGCGGCTTCCGTACGGCCAACGAGAACGATCTGAAGAAGGCATTCGAGGATGCCGGATTCGATCTGGTGTACTCCCCGACGCAGAACAACGATCAGCAGAAGCAGATTCAGGCATTCAACAAGTTCGTCAACGACGAAGTCGACGCGATCGTGCTATCCGCAACCAACGATTCCGGTTGGGATGACTGCTTGGAGAACGCGGCGGAAGCTGAAATCCCGGTCTTCACCGTCGACCGCAACATCGATATCAAGAGCGATGCGGCAAAGAAGGCAGTCGTCTCGCACATCGGCCCGTCCAATGTCTGGGCCGGCGAGCAGGCCGCTGAATTCGTCAACAAGAGCTTCCCAGATGGCGCCAACGGCTTCATTCTGGAAGGACCGGCAGGCCTGTCCGTGGTGACCGATCGTGGCACCGGTTGGGATAACAAGGCAGCAAGCAATATCAAGGTGCTTGAGTCCCAGTCCGCCAACTGGTCCACCGATGAGGCAAAGACCGTGACAGCAGGTCTGCTCGACAAGTACAAGTCCGACAATCCGCAGTTCATCTTCGCCCAGAACGATGAGATGGGTCTCGGCGCGGCACAGGCCGTTGATGCCGCTGGTCTGAAGGGCAAGGTCAAGATCATCACCATCGATGGCACCAAGGCCGCTCTGCAGTCTCTGGTCGACGGCGATCTTTCCTACGTCATCGAGTACAACCCGATCTTCGGTAAGGAAACCGCCAACGCCGTCAAGGATTATCTGGATGGCAAGTCTGTTGAATCCGATATCGAGATCGAATCCAAGACCTTCGATGCAGACAGCGCCAAGGAAGCCTTGGATGCCGGTACCCGTGCGTACTGATCCGATCAGATAACTTTCCGAATAGCATCTCTCCTTTTCACATAGCCCAAGAACGGTGCACCGCATAGCGCGATGCACCGTTCGTTCCATCTTGGGCAAATATCACAAAACGATAACAATTTTCGTAAGGCGAAGACATGGTAGATAAGCAACCAATCGTCGTGATGAAAGGTATCACGATCGAGTTCCCGGGCGTCAAGGCCCTGGACGGCGTCGACCTGCGTCTGTATCCAGGTGAAGTCCACGCTCTCATGGGCGAGAACGGCGCTGGAAAATCGACGATGATCAAAGCGCTTACCGGCGTGTACAGGATCAACGCGGGTTCCATTGAAGTGGAAGGCAAGCCGCAAACCTTCACCGGTACCGGTGATGCGCAGAACGCGGGCATCGCCACCGTGTATCAGGAAGTTAACCTGTGCACCAATCTCAGCATCGGCGAAAACGTCATGCTTGGTCATGAGGTGCGAGGGACGCTGGGCATCAACTGGAAGAAAACCTATGAGGAATCGAAGAAATTCCTCGCCCAGATGGGTCTGGATCATCTTGATCCGAGAGCACCGTTGAGCTCCATTTCCATCGCCATGCAGCAGCTGGTCGCCATCGCCCGAGCCATGGTGATCGATGCCAAGGTGCTGATTCTTGACGAACCGACGTCATCGCTTGACGCCAACGAAGTGCAGGATCTGTTCAAGATCATGCGCAAGATTCGTGATTCGGGTGTGGCGATCCTGTTCGTGTCCCACTTCCTTGACCAGATTTACGAGATCACCGATCGCCTGACCGTGCTCCGCAACGGTAAGTTCATCAAAGAAGTCATGACCAAGGACACTCCGCGTGACGAGCTCATCGGCATGATGATCGGCAAGAGCGCGGACGAGCTGAGCCAGATCGGCGCCAAGAAGGCGCATCGTGACGTGACTGAAGGTGAACAGCCCATCGTCTCCGTCAAGCAGCTTGGTCTGAAAGGCACCATCAATCCTACGGACCTAGATATCTACCCAGGCCAGGTTGTCGGCTTCGCAGGCCTGTTGGGATCCGGACGAACCGAACTCGGCCGACTGCTGTACGGTGCGGACAAGCCGGATTCCGGTACGTACGAGCTCAAAGGCAAGAAGACCAGTATCTCCGATCCGTACACGGCATTGCGCAACAAGATCGCATACTCCACGGAGAACCGTCGAGACGAAGGCATTATTGGCGATCTGACGGTCCGCGAGAACATTCTGATCGCCTTGCAGGCGACGAGAGGCATGTTCAAGCCGATTCCGAAGAAGGAAGCCGACGAGATCGTCGACAAGTACATGAAGGAGCTGAACGTTCGTCCGAACGATCCGAACAAGCTCATCAAGAACCTGTCCGGCGGCAACCAGCAGAAGGTGCTGATCGCACGTTGGCTGGCCACGCATCCCGACCTGCTCATTCTGGACGAGCCGACGCGAGGCATCGATATCGGCGCCAAGGCGGAAATCCAGCAGGTGGTGCTTGATCTTGCCGCTCAGGGCATGGGTGTGGTGTTCATCTCGTCCGAAATGGAAGAGGTGGTCAGGCTTTCTGACGACATCGAAGTGCTGAAGGATCGCCACAAGATCGCCGAACTCGTCAATGACAACACGGTTTCCCAGGAAACCATCGTCCAAACCATCGCGAACACGAACGTCAATACAGGAAAGGAGGCATGATGAGCGACAAGAAAACAAAGCAGGACGGCGATTCCCTCGTCAAGAAGCTGCTGTCGTCAAACCTCACATGGTCTGTGGTCGCACTGATTGTGCTGATCGTCATCTGCACCATCTCCGATCACCAATTCCTCTCGTTGAGCTGGAATAAGAACACCGGAGGTCTTTCGGGACCGCTGATCACCATGCTGCAGGAATCGGCGCGTTATCTCATGATCGCCACCGGCATGACATTGGTGATCTCCACTGCAGGCATCGACCTTTCCGTAGGTTCCGTTATGGCGGTTGCCGGTGCGGCGGCCATGCAGATGCTGACTTCCGGCGTTAACGTGTGGCTGGCGATTTTCCTCGCACTGCTCATCGGCCTCGGTGTCGGCTGCATCAACGGCGCATTGGTTTCCATTCTGGGACTGCAGCCGTTCATCACCACGCTGATCATGATGCTCGCAGGTCGAGGATTGGCCAAGGTCATCACTTCCGGCCAGAACACTGATGCCAGCTCCGTTGCAGGCGCGCGCCGCTGAAATGGATGGCCAACGGCTTCATTCTGGGCATTCCCGCCAATTTCGTCATCGCATTGGTCATTGTCGCGCTGATTGGCCTGCTGTGCCGCAAAACGGCCATGGGCATGATGGTCGAATCCGTCGGCATCAATCCGGAAGCCTCCCGCATGACCGGCATCAAGCCGAAGAAGATCCTCTTCCTCGTATACGCGATTTCCGGTCTTCTGGCAGCCGTGGCAGGCCTGTTCGCCACCGCATCCGTGATGCGCGTCGACGTGGTCAAGACCGGGCAGGATCTTGAAATGTATGCCATCCTCGCAGTCGTTATCGGCGGAACCTCGCTGCTTGGCGGCAAGTTCTCCCTGGCTGGCAGCGCGCTTGGCGCGGTGATCATCGCCATGATCCGCAAGACCATCATCACCCTCGGTATCGATTCCGCCGCAACACCGGCATTCTTCGCCGTCGTGGTGATCGTGATCTGCGTGATGCAGGCTCCGAAGATTCATAACCTTGGCGCGGAAATAAAACGTAAGTGCGCGCTGAAGACGCAAACTAAGGCGGTGGCAGCATGACTTCTGCAACAGCTACTCAGGTCAAGAAGACCGTGAAACCGACTCGGCGTCGTCTTGACGCTCAGATGATTCCAACCATCGCAGCAGTGGTGATCTTCATTCTGATGATCATCATGGGTCAGGCGCTGTTCGGCACCTACCTGCGTCTTGGATTCGTGTCGTCCCTGTTCATCGACCATGCCTACCTGATTATTCTGGCCGTGGCTATGACGCTTCCGGTATTGACTGGCGGCATCGATCTGTCGGTTGGCGCCATCGTCGCCATCACCGCGGTCGTCGGTGTGAAACTCACCAACGCAGGCGTCGCGGCTCCGCTCGCCATGGTCGTCATGATTCTCATCGGCGTGGCGTTCGGCCTATTGACCGGCACCCTGATCGAAGAATTCAACATGCAGCCGTTCATCGCGTCGCTGGCTTCGATGTTCCTGGCGCGAGGCATCGCATCCATCATTTCGACCAAGGCGCAGACCTTCCCCGAAAATAACAACTTCGATTTCATTTCGCAGAAGATCACCATCATCGACAATCCGAAGATCTCCCAAGATCTGTACATCAATGTCGGTGTGATCGTCGCGGCGCTCGTGGTTATCTTCGGGTACATCCTGCTGCACCATACACGCACCGGACGCACCATCTACGCCATCGGCGGCTCGCGCTCCTCCGCGGAACTCATGGGCTTGCCGGTCAAGCGCACGCAGTACGTCATCTACCTGACCTCCGCCACACTGGCCTCCATCGCCTCCATCGTGTACACGGCCAACATCCGCTCTTCCATCAACACGGTCGGCGTCGGCTGGGAACTTGATGCTGTGGCCTCCGTGGTCATCGGCGGCACCATCGTCACCGGCGGCTTCGGCTACGTGCTCGGTTCCGTCATCGGCGCTCTGGTCCGTTCCACCATCGACCCGCTGACCTCCGACTTCGGCGTGCCGGCCGAATGGACCACCATCGTGGTCGGCCTGATGATCCTGATCTTCGTGGTGCTGCAGCGTGCGGTCACCGCCTTCAACAAGAAAGAATAGGAGGAACGGCTCCAGTTCATACCATTTGTTTCTGATTCCCTTTGCGTAAGGCTGGACGTGCCGAAATGGTACGTCCAGCCTTACGCATGCCGTTCCCATCTAGGTCAGGGCTTCCATTACACTACACAGTGGTTTTCATACGAATGAATCATAGACGGCATCGCACAGGGCCGTAGGAAAAAGTGCGCGGATAAGGAATTATGGAAGAACGGAACATTACTACAACAACTGCAGCCACTGAATCGCAGGCGATTACGACAAACGCCGGAACTCAGGAAGCGGCGATTTCAGACGAACGCATTCCCGGCAAGCTCATTGGAGCCATCGTGGCGGTCGGCTCCCTCGCCTTCATCGGCATTCTCACCGAAACCGTGATGACGGTGCTTTTCCCGCAACTCATGCGGGAATTCAACGTCGACACCGCAACCGTGCAGTGGATCACCACCATCTACCTGCTGGTGGTCGCCGCCACCATGCCGTTGTCGTCGTATCTTAACCGTCGTTTCAAGCATCGCACGTTGTTCCTTGCCGCGGTGGCGCTTGCCGTGCTCGGCTCGCTCATTATGATCGTCGGTCATGCGTTCCCGGTCATTCTCATTGCCCGTGTGATTCAAGGCATGGGTTCCGGTGTGGCCACGCCGTTGATGATCAACATCATTCTTGAACAGTCGCCAAAGAGCAAAGTCGGTCGTTTGATGGGCGTCGGTTCGCTGGTCATTACCGTCGCTCCGGCAATTGGTCCGACCGTTGGTGGCGCGGTGTCGAGCATTCTGCCATGGCGTGCGATTTTCGTGATTGTCATTCCGATCATTCTGCTGGTCTCGTTGCCGGTCGGTTTAAAATGCGTCGAACAGCATCGCCCGACGGAAGAGGCGCGTCTCAATTCGTTGCAGTTCGTGTCGATTGTGCTTGCATTGTGCGGATTGGTGATGTTCCTGAACCAAGCTGGAGTGGCCGTCAGCGCCGCGGTTTCCGGCGGCAGCGCCACGGTGTCGGCAGTGTTCGCCGTGGTGAGTCTGATCGTTGGATTGGGGGCATTGCTGTTTTTCGGCTGGTCGTCGAAGCGTTCGTTCTCGCCGCTGATCCGTTTGGGCTGGCTGCGTGACCCGATGGTGTTGTTGCATTTGATCGCCTACATGCTGCTGCCGATCGTCGGCATCGGTTTCGGTTATGTGATCACCAATGTGGCGCAGCTTTCGTTGGGAACCAGCGCGTTCCTGTCCGGCGCGTTGGTGCTGCCGGGTGCGCTGATCGGCGCGTTTTTCGCACCGGTGGGAGGTATGCTGTACGACCGTTTCGGACCGGTGCGTCCGATTCTCGGCGCGTTTTTCGCCGCGATTTGTGGGCCGATTCTGCTGCTGGTATTTTCCATGCGACTGACACCCGTCACGCTTGCCGGTTTCTACTTCATTTTCGGATTTGGTTATTCGCTTGGTTTTTCCAATATCATGACCAATGCGTTGCGTAACATCGCACCTCAGTTCATGCCGGACGGCAATGCCGTGTTCAACACCTGCCTGCAGTTCGGCGGCGCGGCAGGCACCGCGCTGTTCTCCACGATTCTGTCGGTGGCTCAGGCTGGCGCAGGCGAAGAGGGGGGTGCCACGTTCCGTCACGCTACGGCTGTCGGTGGCAGCTGGACGTTCGCTACCATGATTGGTATCGTGGCCATTGCCATCTGTTGCTTGATTGCGGCGTTCCGTATTGGTGCGAAACGTAATAGCAGGCTATAGAAAAAGCCTGTAGCGTAAAGTGAGGAAAGCGTTCCGTCAAGGAATATCGGCTTGCTATGCTGTCTCTACCGTGTTATTGAGAGGACAGCAATGAGACTACAGCACCCGTATAGCGGCATCACTACCGGTCTGCTCAAGCCGATTACGGCGGCGCTTTCCATAGTTGCGCTGCTTGCGGGCTGTGGATCCGTGGAGGCGAAGGATTCCCAGCAGGAAGTCACCAGTGCCGATAAGGTGGTCAGCGTCAATATCACGGAACCATCGAATGGCTTGTTGCCAAGTGACACCAGCGATATGGCCGGTTGGAAAATCGTCAGCCAGCTGTATGACGGCCTGGTCACTTTCGATGCGGAAGGTAATGAGACGTTGGTCGAGGCCGAATCGATCACGCCGAATGACGACGCTTCCGAATACACCATCGCACTTAAACCGAATCTGGCGTTCTCCAATGGTGAGAAGATCACCGCCGACACGTACGCGAAAAGCTGGTCGTTCGCGGCCAATGCTGCCAATGGACAGGTCGGAGCCTCCATTTTCGAAGATATTCAGGGCTATGATGAGCTGCAGGATGCAAGTGGTTCCAAAACCGCGCAATTGTCAGGCCTTACCGTGGTCGACGACACTACGCTGAAGGTCAAGCTCAAAGCGTCGAATTCGGCGTTCCTGTACAAAATCGGAGATATCGCGTTTCTGCCGATGCCATCCGAAGTCATCAAGAATCCCAAGGAATACGGGCAAAAGCCGATTGGCAACGGTCCGTACAAGCTGAAGGCGTACAAAAGCGGCGAAGAAATCATTCTTGAAAAAGACGACTCCTACAAGGGGCCGCGCGAAGTCAAGAACGCAGGCATCGATTTCAAGGTGTATCAAAGTCTTGACGCGGCCTATTCGGATCTGCTGGCAGACAATCTTGACGTGCTTGATGCCATTCCGACTTCCGCGTTGAAAACCTATCAGAACGAAAAGAACATCACCGCCGTCAGCAAGCCCGGTCCGTCGTTCTCAGCATTTACGATTTCGCAGAATCTCAAGCATTTCCAAGGTGAGGAAGGCAAGTATCGCCGTCAGGCCATCGCGCATGCCATTGACCGTGAGAATATCGCCAATGCGATTTTCGGTGGCACGGTAACGCCCGCCACCGATTTCCTTGCGCCGGTGATCAAGGGATATGACACCGATCTTGACGCTGATGGCGTGCTTACGTACGATGAGACGAAAGCCAAGGAATTGTGGGCGAAGGCGGATGCGATTTCGCCATGGAGCGGAACGTTCCGCATCGCATACAGCGCCGATGGCACCGATAAGGAGTGGGTGGAGGCTGCGGCCAATTCCATTCGCAACGCGCTTGGCATCGATGCGGAAAGCTATCCGTTCGCCACGTCCAAGGAACTGCGCAGCGCCATTCAGGAGCGCACCATCGACGCGGCATTCAAATCGGGCATGCAATCCGATTATCCACATCCGGAAGGCTATCTGGTGCAGGCATACGACTCATCGGCAGCGGACGGCAAGGGTTTGAACAACGGTGATTACAAGAGCGACGAATTTGATGCGCTGATTGACCAGGCTGCTGCGGAGACCGATTTGGACAAGGCCGTGAGCCTGTATCGGCAGAGCGAACGTGTGTTGCTGAAGGATTTGCCGGTGATTCCTTTGTGGTATACCAACGTGACCGCGGCATCGGCCAAAAACGTGGAAGTGAGCTACAACTATATGGGCGTTCCCGAATACAACACCATCGTCAAGTAAGGTTTGTTCTAGCGTGAAGACTCCACTGTGAGCGCAATTTCACCACCCGTCGCTTCGAAGCGGTAGGCTGTGAAACTATAGAGAACATAGGAAAAGGAGACAAGGTGAGCAACCTCAGTGCACCCCTGCCCGTCATGGCCGGCGAAGATATGCCGGCCGGACCCGCCGATCCGATTTTCAACCGTCTGCTGAAAGACCGCATCATTTGGATGGGCGAGGAAGTCAAGGACGAAATGGCCAATCGCATCTGCGCACAGATGCTGATGCTGGCAGCTGAAGATCCGAAGAAGGATATTTGGCTGTACATCAATTCCCCGGGTGGTTCCATCACCGCAGGCATGGCCATTTACGACACCATGCAGCTTATCGAGCCTGACGTGGCGACCGTCGGCTTGGGCATGTGCGCATCCATGGGCCAGTTCCTGCTGAGCTCCGGCACCAAGGGCAAGCGATTCCTGACCTCGCATGCCCGTGTGCTGATGCACCAGCCGTCCGGCGGCATCGGAGGCACCGCCACCGACGTGCGCATCAACGCTGAACTGATCATGGACATGAAGAAGACCATGAGCGAGCTGACTGCCGAACAGACCGGCCATACCGTTGAGGAAATCTACCGCGACAACGAGTACGACCACTGGTTCACCGCGCAGGAAGCGCTGGAATACGGTTTTGTGGATAAGCTCGTTTCCACGCACGACACGATGAACGCCACCAAGGGAGAGTGAACATGGCAAGCGAAGAATCCCGATTCGTAGCCCGCGCAGAGCGTCTCGCAGGACCGACCGGAGTGGTTGGTTTCCAGGCTGCAGCAGCCCGCGAAGCCGCTTTCGCGCCGCAGAACCGTTATGTTCTGCCGCAGTTCGAAGAGAAGACCCCGTACGGTTTCAAAAGGCAGGATCCGTACACCCGCTTGTTCGAAGACCGCATCATCTTCATGGGCGTGCAGGTCGATGACACTTCCGCCGACGACATTATGGCTCAGCTCCTGGTGCTCGAAAGCCAGGATCCGAACCGTGATGTGATGATGTACATCAACTCTCCGGGCGGTTCCATGACGGCTATGACCGCCATCTACGACACCATGCAGTACATCAAGCCGGATGTGCAGACCGTATGCCTTGGACAGGCCGCTTCCGCAGCCGCCATTCTGCTGGCCGCCGGAGCCAAGGGCAAGCGTCTGATGCTGCCGAACGCGCGCGTGCTCATCCATCAGCCGGCCATCGATCAGGGCTTCGGCAAGGCGACGGAAATCGAAATCCAAGCCAAGGAAATGCTGCGTATGCGTGAATGGCTTGAGAACACGCTGGCCAAGCATACCGGTCGCGATGTGGAGAAGATTCGCAAAGACATCGAGGTCGACACCTTCCTGACCGCACCTGAGGCCAAGGAATACGGCATTGTCGACGAAGTGCTGGAACACCGTAGCTGAACGGCGCATATGCGAGGTTCCATCTGAAGTCGCATCTTCACAAATCAATACCCCTGCCGGGCGTTGGCAGGGGTATGCTGTTCTTCAATGATGATTGCATGATGGCGATTGCTCAATGGCAGGTACGGCAAACAAAGGGGTGCGAATGGGACGAGTGGTCAGCTACAACGATGAAGTGTCACGATGCACGTTCTGCGGCAAAACCGAAAATCAGGTACGTAAGCTCGTTACCGGATCAGGTGCGGCCATTTGCGACGAATGCATCGAACTGTGCGTCGACATCATTTCCGAAGAACGTGTCAAAGACGCCCAGCTGAACACATTGCAGCTGCCGAAGCCCGCACAGATCAGCGCCTATCTCGACAACTACGTGGTCGGGCAGGAATCCGCTAAAAGAACGCTTTCCGTGGCCGTATACAACCATTACAAGCGCGTCAATATGGAAATGCGTGAATCCGCGGCATTGCGCGATCGTGCGGCGCATGCGAGCGACGATCCACTGGCCGGCGTGCAGGTGTCCAAATCGAATATCCTGCTGCTGGGGCCGACCGGCGTGGGCAAAACGTATCTTGCGCAGACGCTGGCGAAGGTCATGAATGTGCCGTTCGTCATCGCCGACGCCACCACACTCACTGAAGCGGGGTATGTGGGCGACGATGTGGAAACCGTACTGCAACGGCTTATACAGGCCGCTGACGGCGATGTGGCGCGAGCGCAGCAGGGCATCGTCTATATTGACGAAATCGACAAGATAGCGCGTAAGAGCGGCGAGAACACGTCTATTACGCGAGATGTGTCCGGTGAGGGCGTGCAGCAGGCTCTGCTGAAGATTCTGGAAGGTACTGTGGCATCCGTGCCGGTGGAGGGTTCGCGTAAGCATCGTGAGATGGAGACGGTGCAGATCGACACTCGTGACATTCTGTTTATCTGCGGCGGCGCGTTTGTCGGGCTTGCCGATATTGTGGCGCAGCGTTTGGGCGCTCGTGAAAGCGGATTTGGTGCCGCGTGGCATGATCATGAGGTGCCGAATCGTGAGCTGCTTGCCCAGGCTTCGGCCGACGATCTTGCCGATTTCGGTTTATTGCCTGAATTCATCGGTAGATTGCCGGTGGTGAGCGTGCTTGAGGAGCTTACGGAGGATGATTTGGCGCGCATTCTGGTCGCACCGGAGAACGCACTGGTCAAGCAGTATCAGAAGTTGTTTGCGATTGACGGGGTGACGTTGACGTTCACTGAGGGGGCGGTGCGGCAGATCGCGGCCACTTCGATTCGCAGGGGCACGGGCGCCCGAGGCCTTCGATCGATTATCGAAAAAACCTTGGAGGACACGATGTTCCAGCTACCAAGCGTGACTGGCGTATCGGAGGTGGTGGTGGATGAGGCGTCCGTCAATGGTTCCGGCACTCCGAAACTATTGAAGGTTTCCACGGAGGAGATTCCTCGCAGACGTGCCGCGTAGTGCATTCGGCGTGTTGCGCGTCGTATGTGCGAGAGTTCAGATTTCGTAGGGTTGAAGCAAGTATGGATGCCGGTGCGAAATCCACGAAAACAGGCGCGACACGCCGAGATTTTGCTGCGCGGCCATTTGGGTGTATCTTATTCGAGTTGCCGAAACAAGCAACGTTGCGCGAGTAGCCCAGCGGATTAGAGCAGCTGACTACGGATCAGCAGGTCGCAGGTTCGAATCCTGTCTCGCGCACATGAACCTCCTTCGCGAAATGCGGAGGAGGCTTTCTTTTTTCCGGAAGTAACGGCGGCGCTGCCGTGAATAGTGTTCGAATCAATGCGGTTCGCAAACCTACCAGAATGCTTATGTAAAGCGGCTGTTGTCGAGATACGTTCGGTTTCTCTCCGAGCGAACGGTGTGGTACAAGAAAAGCCGCCATGCCGAATAAAACCGTAAACACCAGTGAAAAAGACGGTTTGGAAACATAAACGCCGACACCTCTCGGTACACTGGAACCGCTATTGAAGCGTCTGCGCATGCCAATACCGCAGACGCTTTTCTTAAGTGAATGGCGGGCCGTGGATACTCGCGGCAACAGACGGGAGAGCAATGACCGAACGTAAGCAGGGACTCTGGGCGAAAATACGATACATAGCCGCTTCCGACCGCATATCTGGTCTGATTATGCTTGGCTTCGCCCTCGCAGGTCTGTTGCTTGCCAATCTGCCGTTCACGGCGCATGCGTTCGAAGAGTTGGAGAATTTCCGCATCGCCATTCCCTACACCAATATCGATATGGGACTGGGACACTGGGTGCAGGATGGTCTGCTGACGGTGTTCTTCCTGACTGTCGGACTGGAATTGAAACAGGAACTCGCCACAGGTTCGCTGTCGAACCCCAAGGCTGCTGCAGTGCCGATGCTGTGCGCTGTGGGCGGTATGATGGCTCCTCCGGTGTTGTTCCTGCTGGTATTGTTCCTGTTCTCCGGTTTCGGATCCGATCCGTTGGCCATCGCTTCGGGAACGAGTTTCACCTTTGGTGAGATGTCTCATGGTTGGGCGGTTCCTACGGCCACTGATATCGCGTTCTCTTTGGCTGTGCTTGCTTTGTTCGCCAAAGCGCTGCCGGGCTCCATTCGCGCGTTCCTGATGACGCTTGCCACAGTGGACGATCTGCTGGCCATTATTCTGATCGCGGTGTTCTTCTCTTCGGTGAACGCATGGTACTGGTTCGTCGGCATCGCCGTATGCGCTGTCGTATGGTATTTCCTGGTGCGTATGCGCAAAGTGCCATGGCTTGCCGTGGCCATTGTCGGCATTCTGGCTTGGGTGATGATGTTCGAAGCTGGTGTGCATCCTACTTTGGCTGGCGTGCTTGTTGGATTGCTCACGCCGGCTCATGAGCGTTTCGGAGAGAAAACCCCACGCGCCGAACGCTATGCGGACAAGCTGCAGCCGTTTTCCGCGTTGCTGGCTCTGCCGATTTTCGCCTTGTTCGCCACTGGTGTGCATTTTGAATCGTTGACATTGGCCCTGTTCATTTCGCCGGTCGTCGTTGCCGTTATGGTGGCTCTGGTGGTCGGCAAGCCGTTGGGCATTATGATCACGGCATGGCTTTCCACGCATGTGGCCGGATTGAAAATGGCTAAGGGATTGCGTGTGCGCGACATGTTCCCCGCGGCCTGCGCATGTGGCATCGGCTTTACCGTATCTTTCCTGATTTCCTCGCTTGCATATCAGGATGCCGAACTGTCTGCTGAAGCACGTTTCGGTGTGTTGGTCGGTTCCATAGTCGCGGCGGTGATTTCCGGCATTCTGCTGAGCCGCCAATCCAAGAAGTTTGAGCTTGCCGCTGCCGCATCCTCGAAGCATAAGCATCATACTGCTGACGAGGATGCTGCTGGGGAAGTGGAATCCGTGTTGGAAGACGGCACTGTTGTGGTCAGCCAGATGATCGACACACATCCAAAGGTCAAATAACGACGTTCCGGCGTATGGCATTCCGCGCCATACGCCAGACACAACAAAAGCCGACACTCATCACTTATCCGTGAGTGTCGGCTTTTTGTATGAGGAAACGGTAGGCCGCTGGGAACGGCATGCTCTAGCGCTTGACGGCCACGAGCAAACCTGTACCTGTCGGGGTGAGGGCAGTGACGAAACGCTCATCGGATTCCACGGTTTCCAGCAAACCACGCATGGCAATGGATTTGGCGTCACGATTGGCGGGATTCAAAACGCCGCCTGCGGACGTGGCTGAATCAAAAGCAAGAATATCGGTGAACACGATTACGCCATGCTTCTTCAACAGGCGGGGAGCCTGCTCGAAGGAAGCGCCGTAATTTTCCGCGTCGCCGGCAACTACAATCAAATCGTAGTTTTCTGCATTCAGACGTGGCAAAAACACGTCGACGGGAGCGTTGACGGCGCGAAGCGTGGTCTGTGTCTCGTCGGAAAGCCGATTAAACAACGTACGAATCAGCGCAATACCCTGGGAAGAGGAATCAACCGCCGTAAGCTGACCGGAATTATCCAAACCGTTGACCAGCTGCAACGTTTCCACCACGGAACCGGTGCCGACGGCGATCACCGATGTCGCATTCACCATATGCACGAGCATGCGCAACAGCTCGGCTTGGGCTGCTGAACCCTGCGGAATGCCTGCTTCTTCAGCATGGGTGCGAATAGCATTCAAGTCGGTTGACTGGCGGGAGAACGCATGGTCCTCAACGTATTCCCATGACTTGGCGAGATTGGTATATGACGTTCTATCCATGGGTTCAGCGTTCCTTGACTTGGGCGATCAGCTGCCAGATTTCCTCGCCGACGTCAATGCCACGCGGGCATTCGCGGGTACATGCGCGGACCGACTGGCATGCGGCGATGCCATCGGCGGAATCAATGGCATCCATGCGTGCGTTCGTCTGACCGTCGCGGGAATCGTTGATGAAACGAGACGCCGCGATAAGGGCTGCAGGTCCGATGAACGCTTCGCCGCCCGCATACACAGGGCAGCTGCCTTCGCAAGTGCCACAGGCGATGCAGTTGCTGAGAAGCTCATACTTGGCAAGCTGCTGGGGATTCTGCAGATATTCGAAAGCGTTGATCTTGCCGTCCGCAGTGGTGGCGAGTTCTCCACGCGCCTGCAGATAGGGCTTGAGTTTTCTGATTTGGTTGAGCATCTGATCGATATCGGCAATCAAATCGCGCTGCACCGGGAAACCCGGCAGGGGAGCGAGCTCGATGACGCCAAGATCCCCTGCGCCGACCGCATTTTCCTGAATGTCGGAAACATCTCCGGTGTGTCGGAATCCTTCATCGTCGACCAATGTCGGATTCGACGGTTTGGCCCAATCCTTGACGGACGCGGTGCACAGCAGGGTGGGGGTGCCGTTGATGGACACCGCATCGGAACCGCACATGCCATGTCCGCACGAATAGCGGAATGCCAGCGTCGGATCGATGGTGCGTTTGATCTTCAACAGGCAATCAAGCACCGTGTCTTCCGGACGCACGTTCAACGTGTAATCCTGCAACCACTGCTTGCCGCGCGGGCGGCGGCGCGCCGACGTGCCGGAATCCCCAAACGGAGAGCTTTTTCTGGCGAACGGAGAGCCGCCACGTTCGCGGTCGCGGGCACGCTCGGCGCGCGGGGCAAACCTATTCACCCGCAATGTCACCGTATTCACGCCGTTTTCCATACCGCTCATGTACCCGCCTTTCCAATAAAACCGTCAACTAGTCTGCCATACGCCGTGCCCAGCGGAATCAGTATTCGCGGGCTTTTGGCGGCATATTCACAATGTGCACCGGCTGCCAGGAAATCTGGCCGGAGGCATTCACCATGGAATGGGCCAGGAAATGCTCATCGTCGCGTTCCGGAAAATCAAGACGCTTCAGCGAGCCACGGGATTCGTGACGCGCATCGGATGAGGTGAGTACGGCCTTGCCGAGTTCCAGAAGGTGGCGGACCTCCCAAATGGCGGTGATCTCCTGGTTGAACGTGGGGGAGTCGGAATGCGCGTGCAGGGCTTCGGCACGGGGCGCAAACTCATCATGCAATGCCGTTAGCGCCTGTTCGATACCCTGCTCGTCGCAACGCACGGCGACAGCGCGTTCCATGACGGTACCCAGATCGGCCATCAGCTGGTAAGGATTGTCGGCTGCATGCTCCTCGTCTTCCGGAAGCTGCACCAGCAGATCCTTGAGTTCGTTGGAACGGGTGTCAGCGGCCTGCTGGACCGCATCCGAACCATTGTCGGCGTCGGATTCAGCCATGGGATCGTTCACTGGAGCGCTGGAAATGCGTTCCGCCAGCGCCTTGCCGGAGCGGGTGCCGAACAGGCATGCATCCAGCAGGGAATTGCCGCCGAGACGGTTTGCGCCGTGCACGGACACGCATGCGCATTCGCCGGCAGCGAACAGGCCTTCGACGACATTTCGTTCGTCGTTCTGCCAACGGTAGACTTCGCCGTCGGTGGTGATCGGAATGCCACCCATGGTGTAATGCGCGGTAGGCTTAACCGGCACGAAATCGTGTGTCGGATCAAGATCCGCATATTTTTCGATGGTTTCCACCACCTGCGGCAGTACCTCATGCATATGGTCGGCATCAATACCGGTCATATCAAGCCACACGCAATCCTTTGGCCCTTCGGGGTCCTTCGGATCCGCCACGCCGTGGCCGGCATCGATTTCAGCCATAATGGAACGGCTCACCACATCTCGTGCAGCCAAATCGGCATGGCCGGGAGCATACTTTTCCATGAATGCCTCGCCATCGGCATTGCGAAGCACGCCGCCTTCCGCTCGTGCCGCTTCAGACAGCAGAATGCCGGTATGCGCCAGACCAGTCGGGTGGAATTGCACGAATTCGCTGTCTTCAAGCTGCAGTCCCGCTTGCAGTGCGAGAGCCATGCCGTCGCCGGTCAGATCCCATGAATTGGAGGTGGTGTGGAATAGGCGGCCTGCGCCTCCGGTGGCCAGAAGCACGTTGCGTGCGTGGATGGCGTGCGTTTGGCCCTTATGCGTGTCAAATGCCACTACGCCTTCGACTTTGGATCCGTCTTCGGTGATTACCAGATCGGTCACGTACCATTCCTCGGCGAATTCCACGCCTTCGGCCACGCATTGCTGCCACAAGGAGAAGAGGATCTGATGGCCGATGCGGTCGGCCGCGTAGGCGGCGCGGCGAACCGGTTCCTTGCCGAAATCCTTGGTATGTCCGCCAAAACGTCGTTGTGCGATATGGCCGTCCTCAGTACGGGAGAACGCCACACCGTCATGTTCCAGATCGATTACGGTTTCCGACGCCTCTTTGGCGAGCAGTTCGGCCGCGTCCTGGTCGACGAGCCAATCGCCGCCTTTGACCGTGTCGAAGTAGTGCCAGTGCCAGTCGTCTTTTTCGACGTTGCCGAGGCTGGCCGCAATGCCGCCTTCCGCGGAACCGGTGTGCGAGCGCAACGGCTGGAGTTTGGAGATCACCAGGATGTTCGGCTCGATGCCGGCTTCCTTCAGGGCTTGCATTTGTTCGCTTCGCAGCATTCCCAATGCTGCGGACAGGCCTGCCGCGCCTGCGCCGACGATTACTGCATCATACATATCTTCAACATGCTTCGGACTCATAGCAACGATTTTCGCACAAGGTGTGACCTCATTGCGGTTTGCCGGTTGGCGGGTTTGCCGCTGCATGCGTGGTTATGCGTGTCTGATGCGTATGTTTTCGATGGATTCCGTTGATCTGTGCAGGCTTGGCGGTGGCGTTGTTGGGCGTGATGTCATGTGGCGCTTGCGTCGGTGATGGTGATGTTGCCATGCTGTGTGCAGATAAGTCCGTTGAGTTCCATTAATCCCAGCTCCATGCTGATTCGTGAGATTGAGTATTCTCCGGGATTGCTTTCGGCCAGGATGGCGAGTAGACCGTCAGTGGAGACGTGGCCGTATTTCGCGCTGCATGTTCGTATGGCTTTGAGTATGGCTGCAGTGGCGTTGGTTGGTTGCGACAGACTGGTGTCGGTTGACTCTTCCGACGGTTCGTCGTCGTTGTCTGCCGCGTCGGCTGATTGCGGGCGATGCGCTGCGTGGCAGAATTCGTCGATATCGGTCAGCGAGCAGATGATGGAGGCTTGGCCTTCTTGTATGAGTCGGTTGCATCCTGTGTTGTGAGGCATGGTTACATCTCCTGGCACGGCGAATACACGGCGGTTGAGTTCGTTGGCCCATCCTGCGGTGTTAAGCGCGCCGGAGCGTGCGCGTGCCTGGGCTACGATGAGGGTGGATGATAGCGCCGCTATCAGGCGGTTCCTGATAAGGAATCGTCTGGCTTCCGGAACGGTTCCGGGGCAGAGTTCCGAGATGAGCGCGCCGGAATGGTTGATGATGGTTTCGAAGAGGCGCTCGTTGCTTTTCGGACCGATATAGTTGAGTCCTCCGGCGAATACCGCGACGGTGCGTCCTGCGAGGGGCGTTCCGATCTCGTCCATGGCTTGGATGGCTCCCCAGTGGGCGGCCGCATCGGTGCCCAGAGCGCCTCCTGACACTATGAGATGGCCTGCTCGGGCCGCTTGTTTGGCGAGCTCGTGTGCGCTTTGCCTTCCGTACTCGCTTACGCCGCGTGATCCGACGACACCGACCGGTTCGGAGCATGACACCAACGCTTGGGGGTCACCTTTCCCCCATAGGCATAATGGCGCGGCCCAGTCCGTGTGTATGGTGAGGTCGGCAAGCTGCGAAGGCCAGTAGGGGTGATGCGGCGCGACGATCCACTGCGTGCCGTTTGCGGTGAACCACGTTTTGAGCTCCTCGGGGTCGGTGCTGGGCAATGTGGTCAGGCGATGCTGCCACGAGACCATTGCGCCGTGGAAGGAGGCCATACCTCGAGCATTGATGGTGCGTCCCCAACGTGTAATGCCGTTGATGAGCGCCGCGTCCAAGGTTTTATAGGCTGCCGTGGCCACTCTTTCATGATTGCCCGGACCGCTGTCGGCAAGCAGTTGCAAGGTATGCGTGGCTGATCCGATGCCTTTGACCAGCGCGTACATCATCGCATCGGCGCTGTCCAGACAATAGGTGAGCACCGCGCGTGACAGGGTCTCATCGTCGATGGCGGTTGCGTTGACGCTCGTATCGGCGGTTGTGTTCTCGTTCATGTCAACCTCGTTCTCATGGAGATTCCTTGCATCATCTCTTCCGGTCCGGGAGAGGTTTTGCCTGACAGGTCGGATAGCGTCCATGCGAGTCGCATGGCTCGGTCCGCCCCTCTGAGGCTGAGCCGTTCGCTGGCCAACGCATGGTTCACGAGCTCGATGGCTTTTGTGGACGTGTTGGCGCGAAGCCATGTTCCGGTGGCTTGCGCATTGCAGACCCATCCGAATTCCCGGAAACGTTCCCGTGCCGTTTGCCTTGCCACCATGACCCGCAGGCGGATGGCGTGGCTGGATTCGCCGGAAGGAACCGTGCCTGGGTTGATGCGTTCCACAGGAGGCACTTCGATCTGAATGTCGATGCGGTCGAGGATCGGCCCCGACAGGCGGCTGAAGTACTTGATACGGTCTTTTTCCCTGCACGTGCAGCGCTCGCCGTTGCCGTATGCGTAGCCGCAGGGGCAAGGATTGGCCGCCATGATCAGTTGGAATCGTGCCGGATAGTAGGTGGTGCCTTTCGCGCGGGATATCGCCACATACCCGGATTCCAATGGTTCGCGCAAGGTTTGCAGGGTGCGTGCCGAGAATTCGGGCGCCTCGTCCATGAATAGGATGCCCCGATGCGCCCGCGTGATCGCGCCTGGTTGAGCCAATCCCGCGCCGCCGCCGACCAAGGATGCGGTGGATGCGGTATGGTGCGGCGCTTCGAATGGCGGAACATCGCTGATGCCATAGCTGGGCAATGTGCCGCATAGGGAGCGGATCGATGCGACTTCCAGTTGTTCCGATTCGCTGAGCGGACTCATAATGCCGGGAATGCGCGAGGCGAGCATGGTTTTTCCGGTGCCGGGAGGACCGGTCATCATCAGATGATGGCCGCCGGCAGCCGCCACTTCCAACGCCCATTTGGCCGTTTCCTGCCCCATGACTTCGTTCATATCTCCGGGAGGAGGACATACCGACATGGCGCCGTCGTTGGCATCCACGTCTCGGATCATATCGGGTATCGTATAGTTCGCGGTGCCTCCCATCAGTTCGATCAGTTCGCCGACGTGACGTATTCCAATGGCGTCGACGTCGGGCACAAGGGCCGCCTCGTCCAAATTGGCATGCGGTACGATCACCTTGCATACGCCTTGATCGCGTGCATGCAGCAGAATCGGCAGCAGACCGTTGATGGGCAGTACCGTGCCATCGAGATTCACCTCTCCGAGCACGACGGTGTCGTTCAAGCAGTCATGCGGTATCGTTCCGGATGCGCTAAGCACGCTCGCTGCGATCGCCAGATCGTGTGAGGATCCGCGTTTGGGCATGGACGCCGGCGAAAGATTGACCGTAACCCGTGTTTCCGGCCATTTGGCACCGCTGGCCTGACATGCGGATTTGACACGTTCCCTCGCTTCGGAGAGCGAGGTGTCGGGAAGTCCGATGATGGAAAAGTAGGGGAGTCCCGGAGATACGAACGCCTGGATTTGGATGATGAAGCTTTCAGGCCGATGAGACCCACGGAAAGCGCGCTGCCGATAGCCATCAGAACGCTCCTTCGATATGGTGGACAAGCGGTTTGCCATCACGGACGATGACGGTGACGACGTCGAAGCGCACGCCGTTATGCGGCGTGCGATGGTCGCTGTCCGACAGCCATTGCACGGCCGCGTGGCGCAGGTTGATCTGCTTGGATGACGTCACGGCTTCCTGCGGAGTGCCATAGCGGAGCGTCCGCCTGGTTTTGACTTCGACGAAGACGATGATTCCCGTATCGTCGCGTGAAACGATATCGAGTTCGCCATATCGGCAGTGCCAGTTGCGGTCGAGCGTCTGCCAGCCTTGGCTTTCCAGCCATGCGGCCGCATACTGTTCGCCGAGTTCGCCGACCTGTCGTGCGCACAGTGTGCCATCATGCAGTCGCCGTGCGATGGAATCAAGAAGCTGTTCCGAGCGCTGCGTTGCGTTCGGAACGTTATGTGTTGTGTTGCCGTTCATGATTCAAGTCCAGCAGAAAGGACCGGCGCGAAGCAAGGGCGAACGGCGAATGTGGATAGAGGATGCGGTTTCGGGCGTGTTTGGGATAGTTGGTGGATAACTTGCCGTTATCCACATTGCTCCACAAGGCGAGCGGCCATGGAACGCCCGAAACCGCATATGGTTGGAATGTTCAGCGGCGAACCAGACGCGTCAACTCGTCAAGGTCCAGCTCGAAGCTCACACCGCGCTCAGTGTGGTTCGGCTGGAATTGCGTGCTTTCCATGGCATGGCGTACGAATTCGCCGGCGATATGCGCCGATTCAGCCAGAGGTCTGCCGGCCATCACCGCACCGCATAATGCGGATGCGAAGGCGTCGCCGGTGCCATGTGTCATGAACGGCAGCTTGTCGTGCGCAATCTCTTGCTTGCCGGATGCGCCGGAAGTGGCCGATGCCACATAGTTGCGAATGATGCCATCCTGACGGTCAACGCCTTTGAGCACCACGTTTTTCGCTCCCAAGGCAAGCAGCGCGTCAATAATGCCGTTCACTTCCGCGTTGTCGATGTTCTGCCCCGGGTAGGTGCGTCCCGTCAGCATGGACGCTTCCGTCAAATTCGGCATCAGCACGTCGGCGCCATCCACCAGCGTGCCCATCGCCTCGCATAATTCCGGCGTGTATGTGGCGTAGATCTCGCCGCCGTCTCCCATCACCGGATCCACCAAACGCAAGGCGTGCGGGTAATCCGCATACAGACGTTTGATAATCGCGACTTGTTCGGCGGAACCGAGGAAACCGGAATACACGCCGTCCAAATCGACGTTCTCCTTGCGCCACGCATCCAGATAGCCGTCCAAAATTTCGGTCGTATCGTGGAACGTGAACACGCTGTAGCGCGTATGCGCCGAAAACAGCGCCGTCGGCACGGGGCATACGTCGCATCCGGCCGCCGACAGAATCGGAATGGCCGCCGTCAGCGAGCACTTGCCGTAACCGCACATGTCGTGCACCGCGGCCACACGTGGAATGTACCGTGGGTCACGGTCGAACAGAATCACATCATTCATGGGAACCCTCTCTTGCGATTGCCTGACCATGACTTTAGCCGCTTGCCTGACTTCACCGCCCCATCGCCTCGTACGGCGGGTCACCATGATGCCGTTTGCTGGCGTGTCGCAAGTTTTTTGATGGCTACCAGAGTAGTTTTGCAAAGCCTGGATGGCAATGATTGCAACGGTTTATAAGGGGATATAGGCAAGTGCGATAACGCTCGGTTTGCATTGCGAAGCGACGTCGGATTATTGTCGCTACCAACACCTGACCAACCGCCACACACGGCAAGGCGGATGGTCAGCAAGACAAGCAACGAACCACTTCCCCACAAGGAGCAGAAACCATGGCAGATTCCAAGAACTACCGCTTCGAAACCCTGCAGCTTCACGTCGGCCAGGAGCAGGCCGACCCGGCAACCGATTCCCGCGCGTGCCGATCTACCAGACCACCAGCTACGTGTTCCATAACTTTGATCACGCCGAGGCGCGTTTTGGTCTGGCCGATCCGGGCAACATCTACGGCCGCCTGACCAATTCCACCCAGGGCGTGTTCGAAGACCGCATCGCAGCCCTTGAAGGTGGCGCCGCTGGTTTGGCAGTCGCTTCCGGCGCCGCCGCGGTCGAATACGCCGTGCGCAACATCACCCAGTCCGGCGACCACATCGTGGCTGCCAAGAACATCTACGGCGGCACCTTCAACCTGTTGCGCCACACCCTGCCGCGTGACGGCATCACCACCACCTTCGTCTCCGCTGAGAACCCGCAGGAGTTCGAGGATGCCATCCAGGAGAACACCAAGCTCGTCTACTTCGAGACCTTCGGCAACCCGAACGCCGACCTGCCGGATTTCGAAGCCATCACCGCCATCGCACACAAGCATCATCTGCCGGTGATCGTCGACAACACTTTCGCCACCCCGTACCTGTTCCGCCCGCTGGAGCACGGTGCTGACGTCGTGGTCGAATCCGCCACCAAGTTCATCGGTGGCCACGGCACCACCCTCGGCGGCGTGATTGTGGAAGGCGGCAACTTCAACTGGGCCGAAGTGCCGGGCAAGTTCCCGACCCTGACCGAGCCGGATCCGTCGTACCACGGTCTGAACTTCTACGAGGCTCTGGGCGGTTCCGCGTTCGTGACCCGCATCCGCGCCATCCTGCTGCGCGACACCGGCGCAACCCTGTCTCCGTTCTCGGCCTTCTTGCTGCTGCAGGGCACCGAAACCCTGTCGCTTCGCGTCGAGCGCCATGTCGAGAACGCGCTGAAGGTCATCGACTACCTGAAGACCGTTCCGGAAGTCGAATCCATCTCCCACCCGTCCATCGAAGGCCGCAAGGACAACGAGCTGTACAAGAAGTACTTCCCGAACGGCGGCGGCTCCATCTTCACCTTCGACATCAAGGGCGGCAAGGACGCGGCACGCGTGTTCATCGACAACCTGCACCTGTTCAGCCTGTTGGCCAACGTGGCCGACGCCAAGAGCCTCGTGATCCACCGGCCTCCACCACGCACTCTCAGGAGACGCCGGAGGAGCTTGAGGACCAGGGCATCCACCAGGGCACGATCCGTCTGTCCATCGGCACCGAGAACATCGAAGACATCCTCGACGATCTCAAGGGCGGTTTCGCGGCTCTGCGCGAATCCGGTCTCGCCAAGTGAGGCGTATCGGATCGGCGGAATAACGCCATCCTGAGCAAATGAAACGGTTTGTGGCACCGAAGAGAAGGTTGGTGCCACAAACTGTTTCGCCATATTCGCGGACGTGTCATCGTAATGTAGCGCAGATGGTATAGAATCTGCGATTGTTACGAAAAGTAATATCTAAATTCTATCTTTTGAAAGAAAGAAGTTCAGATTTCTTTCAAAAAGATAAATAGTGGTAATGATATTGCGGATTACGTAAAGAGAGAAGAGAGAGGCGATTATGGCTCAAGAAGTCAAGAACGATATCAAAAAGGCGTTGCAGGTCAACACCATTCCGCTGATCGCCATTATGACCGCGGTCACCACGGTGCTGACCATGCTCGTGAAGATCCCGACCCCGATCCGTGGCTACCTCAATCTGTCCGACACCATGATCTATTTCAGCGCGTATGCGTTCGGACCATGGGTGGGCGGCATTATCGGCGGTCTTGGCCCGGCGTTGAGCGATCTGATTTCCGGTTATCCGCAGTGGGCCATCTTCACGTTCGTCATCGATGGCCTGCAGGCCGTGCTCGTGGGCCTGCTCGTCAAGAAGTTCAATCCGGCGAACATCATCATCGGTTCGGTGATCGCAGGCGTATGGAAGGTGTTCGGCTATTTCATCGCAGGCGGAATCCTTTCCGGATTTGGCCCGGCGTTGGGTGAGATCGCGGGCAACTCCTTCCAGATGGCGGTGGGTCTGATTGTGGGCTTCGCGCTGTTCACCGCCGTTCGTCAGGCCTATCCGCCGCTGGTACGTTTGGGCAACCTCGGTATTAAGGCGGGGGAGTGATACATTAATATCATGTGAAGGCAGGCCCGTGGATTTGCCGATGAAAGGCGATTCCACGGGTTTTATTGTGAAATGCGGTTACCGGCTGCGGAAAAAAAATGCGTGAAAGCACGGGGTGAGCGTCATGATTACGGTTCGCGACTTAGGATGGAAGTACGCGCCACTGACCGACGGGAGCAAGCCGGTGGAAAGTCTCAAGCGCGTCAGCTTCGACATCCGGTCCGGATCCTTCGTCGGCATCATCGGACCGACCGGAGCGGGCAAGTCCACGCTATGCATGGCATTGGCCGGCATCATTCCGAACCTGGCCGACGGCACCATGAGTGGCGTCGTGGAAGTTAACGGCATGAATACGAGCAGGCACTCCGTCTCGGCACTGTCGGAGCGCGTCGGCTACGTGCAACAGGATCCGGAAGCGCAGCTGTTCTGCTCGAGTGTCGAGGATGAGATCGCTTTCCCGCTGGAAAACCGCGGAGTAGCCCCAAACATCATCGACAAGCAGATCGACATCATGCTCGACTTAGTCGGCATGGCCGGATACCGCAAGCGTGTGCCGACCAGCCTGTCGGGAGGCCAGATGCAGCGCGTGGCCATCGCCGCCGCGCTCGCGGCGGAACCCGATGTGCTTATTCTTGACGAACCCACCGCGGCCCTCGACCCCGAAGGCAAGCAGGAAGTGTTCGACGTGCTCGACCGCATTCGCCAGACCCGTTCCATGACGGTGATCATGGCCGAGCAGGATACCGAACACATCGCCTACTGGGCCGATCAGGTGCTCTTCATGGTCAACGGTGAAGTGGTGCGCAATGGAGACGCCAGCCTATTTACCCGGGAACGTAGACTGTTGGAATCCTCCGGCGTGCGGGTGAGTGACGGACCATCTCCAGTCATCAAGGCGTTGCCGGTAGGGAACGACGCCAAGCCGAAGCATGCGATCATCAGTCTGGACCATGTGACGCACCGCTATGGGCAGGGCGGCAATGCGTCTCCCGCACTGGACGACGTCAGCTTGGATATCGAACAGGGCGCCTTCGTAGGGCTTATTGGGCGCAACGGGTCAGGTAAAACCACGCTCGCCAAGCATCTGAACGGGCTGATTCAACCCACGCAAGGAATCGTGAATGTGGATGGGCTCGACGTGTCGAAGCATAGCGTGGGCGAAATGGCCGCGCACGTCGGATTCGTATTCCAAAATCCCGACCATCAGATTTTCTGCTCCAGCACCAAAGAGGAGATCGCGTTCGGCCCGACCGCGCTCGGACTTGACGCGGCCACCGTGTTCAAACGTGTCGACGAAATGATGACATTGTTCGACCTGCACCGGTATGAGGATGTTTCGCCGGCCACGCTCGGCTACGGCGAACGACGTGCGGTGGCATTGTCTTCGGTGATCGCCATGCGTACGCCAATACTCGTCCTCGACGAACCTACGGCGGGTCTCGACCATCGTCTCGCATCACGATTCCTTGGAACCGTGGAAAAACTCAACCGGCATGGCGTCACGTCATCATGATCAGCCATGACATGCGTGCCGTATATCGGTATTGCACGCACGTGCTCGAATTGGAAGACGGTCATATCGTGCAATATGGACCGATCGACAAATCGCAGGAAGCGCAACAATCGCCCGCGCGACAGGCGCGGCAGCCGTACAAGTCGCGCGGTCCGGTATCGGCGACCCACGTATTGTTGAAAATCGCCAAGGATGAATGCGACAAGGAGGAACGCTGATGGATGCCGACCTGTATGTGCCAGGCGACGGATGGTTGCATCGCACCGATCCGCGCGTCAAATTCCTCATCTCCATCGTCATGCTGGCCCTTTGCTTCGTATGGCGTAACTGGGCGTTCATCCTCGGCATCCTCATTCTCGAACATGTGATGCTCGCCACCGACCGTGTGCCCGCCGAACGCATTGGATGGGTGTGGAAGATCCTCGCCGTGCTCATCGTGTTCATCGTGGTGCTTTGGCCGGTCTTCGACCAGAGTGGAACGCACGTGCTCTGGCAGTGGGGATGGTTGCGTCTCACGCAGGAGAACCTGCTCATGGCGGCGGTGATGGGTCTGCGCATTCCAGCGCTCGGCTTTGCATGTTTCATCACGCTGTTCACCACCAGCCAGACCAAACTGGTTCGTGGCCTTACCTCGCTTGGTATGCCCTACAAGGCCGGGCTTACCCTGGCAACCGCATTACGGTATATTCCCGTGTTCTTTTCCATCTTCCAATCCGTGTCCGAAGCGCAGCGTGCGCGAGGGCTTGATCTGAGCGGCAAAGTCAATGCGGCAGGTAAAAAACGCAACATATTCGTACGTCTCGTAGACCGGTTCAAATCGTATCTGCCGATCATCATCGCCGTATTGATCCGCGCCTACAAAATGAGCCAAAGCGTGGGCTGGGCCATGGAATCGCGCGGACTCAACCTGAATCGGAACGGTGTGAAACGCACATATCGGGTCAATCTCACGATGAGCATTGTCGACTGGATTATTCTCGTGATTGCCATCGCCGCCGCCGCAGGCAGCGTGTGGTTGATGACATGGCTGTCATAGGGGGTGCAATGACACAGGATGAAGGGCGTACCACAATCACCGCACGTGATTTGAAGGTGGTATCGGCACTGCAATGCAACGGACGCATGACCATGCAGGCGCTTGCCGATAAAATCGGCATTTCCGTATATGCGGCGACGGAAAGCTACAAACGGCTCACCGATGCGGGCATCATGACCATTGTGCCCGTATGCAATCCGTTGAGTCTCGGCAATTACAGTCAGGTGCTTGTGGGACTGCGCATCAACGGCAATCGCAACGAGGCGCTCGCCATGCTCAAAGCCATGCCTCAGGTCACCTATGTGGTCTGCACGCTGGGCGATGCCGACATCATCGCCGAAGCCGTGGTGTATTCAGCCGACGGTATGGACCATTTCCTGAAGTACGATTTGCGCGCACTGCCCGGATTGACCCGTCTGCAAGTGTTCTCCTGCGGTCGATTGGTGCTTGACGACCATAATGTCAGCGTGGTCAACCGTCTGCTGGCCGAACGCGGCGAAACTGGATTCATGACCAAACGTGAGGCCAGCGTCGGCACCGATATTCCCGTGCATCGGTTGGACGCGCGATTCGTGCACACGTTCAACGAATTGCAGAAAGACGGCAGGGCAAGTTACGCCATGCTGGGGGAGCATCTTGGTGTGACGCACACCGCGATTCGTGGGCGCGTCAAAAAACTGGAGGATTCCGGTGTGATGCGCATTATGGCCACGGTAAGCCCCATGCGTTTAGGCGGATTCCGCCAAGCGTTTCTCGGCATCGGTGTGAAGCCTCCGTATCGCCTCGACGTCGAACAGTTGCTAGCGATCGACGAGGTGACATATGCAATGAGCGGAGTCGGTTTGAATGGCGCCGACTACCTCATCGAAATCATCGCCGGAGATGACGAGGACTTATGGCGTGTGGTGGATGAGTCCATCCGTTCGCTGCCAGGCGTGGACCAGACATGGTGGGCTTCCACCGTCAGCGTGGAAAAAGAGTCGTACTGGCTCGAACCTCCGCAGGATGGTGTACTCCTCGACGATTGATGAATCAATGGTATTAGGCGCCTCGTCTTTGCTCATTCTCAAGGATGAGATGATAATTCAGACCAACGCATGATATTCGAATCAGCTGTTTTTCCGTAATTTTGGAGGTAATCCAAAGAAAGGAATGACAGCATGGATATCAGGGACACCATCAAAGCTACCAATACGGCCATTGCAACCGTGGATCTTGTGAAGGACTACGGTTCCGGAAATAACACGGTGCATGCGTTGCGTGGCGTCAACGTCGCTTTTGAAAAAGGAAAATTCACGGCGATTATGGGACCTTCCGGTTCCGGCAAATCCACGTTGATGCACACGTTGGCAGGACTGGATTGTGCAACCGGCGGGCACATCATATTCAATGGCGACGATCTGACGCGCATGAACGACAACCAGCTTACGTTGCTGCGCCGCCGCGACATCGGATTCATCTTCCAAAGCTTCAACCTGCTGCCGATGTTCACCGCCGAACAGAACATTCTCATGCCATTGACCTTGGCTGGAGCGAAACCCGACCGACAGTGGTTGCGTCTGCTGGTGGAAACGCTTGGCCTTAAGGAACGTCTCAACCATCGTCCGAACGAACTATCGGGAGGCCAGCAGCAGCGTGTGGCCATCGCACGAGCATTGATCACCAAACCGAAACTGGTGTTCGCAGACGAGCCCACCGGCAATCTTGATTCCGTATCAAGCGCCGAAGTGCTGAGCTTCCTGAAACGTTCCGTCAACGAACTTGGCCAAACCATCATCATGGTCACGCATGATGCGGTCGCCGCGTCTTACGCCGACCGTGCGCTCGTGTTCGCCGACGGCCAGATCGTGGCGGACGTAAACAAGCCGACAGCAGACCAGATGAGTGAACTGCTGATGAAGGAACGTGAGGCCGCCACAATGAATGTGGCTTCCGCGAGACATTCCCGCTAAACGCACTATAGAAGCATTCGAAGAAGGGAACAGAATCCACCATGTGGTCCATCACTTTGAAACTCATGCGAAAAACCAAGCGCATGCTCATACCCGCAGGCATCGCCATCATGATCGGCACGGCGTTCATCGCCAGCACCTTCCTGTTCGGCAATGCCATGAACGACTCCCTGACACGGCAGCTGACCGCCATGTTCGGAAACGCCAACTATGCGGTGAGCATCAACAGCTCCGACCTGAGCGATAAGGAACTCAACGAGGCGTATTCCAGCACTGTCGGCGACTTTCATCTCGACCAGATCGCCGGCATCGAAGGGGTTGGCGGCGTCCGTGCCTCGGTGGAAACCGGCGTCAGCGTTTCCAAGGGAGACAGCACCGTCAGCGGCGAGATCATTTCCACCGCGGCACAGAAGAACATGCTCCCCGTGAATATCACGGAAGGGGACCAGCCGAAGGATTCCAACGAAGTCGCGCTGCCGGAAGACATGGCGAAACAGTTGAACGTCGGCGTTGGAGACACTGTAAGCCTGACCTCCCGATATGCGGTAGGCGACGATGGCAAAGCCAAGGCGGACAACGTGCGCGTGGTAGGACTCACGTCCGATCCGAACGGCGCCTACTCATACTATGGTGGTGCGATCGTAGGATCCAACAATCTGCTTGCCGCAATGCAGGGAGTGGACGATTTCAACGCCACCGGAACAACAATGGTGTATCTCGACCTTGCCTTGGATGGAAACAGCGTATCCGCAAAAACCATCAACGGTGTGAAAGCGTTGCTGCCAAAGCATTTCGATCTGATGTCACGACAGCAAATCAGTGACGAAAGCATCAAATCCTTAAGCGGCAACCAAACCAACATCGTCACCACATTCCTTATGTGCTTCGGCGTGCTTGCCATGTTCGTGGCGGCTCTGGTGATCGCCAACACGTTCCAAGTGCTCGTGGCGCAACGCCGCCGCACACTCGCCTTGCTACGCACCATCGGCGCAAAGAAAGGCCAACTGTATGGTTCCGTGCTGTTCGAAGCGGTGGTGCTCGGCTTCGTCGCATCCGTGCTTGGCGTGGTGCTTGGAAGCCTGCTCATGTGGGGCATGTGCGTCAGCGACATCATGCAGGCGGGTATGCGGTTCAACTTCTCCTGGCAAGCCGCCGTCGTACCGATTCTCTTCGGCATTGTGGTGACGGTGCTTGCATCCATGGGATCCGCACGTTCCGCCACCGCGGTAACGCCATTGGAGGCATTGCGTCCGATTGAACTGACCGACAACCGTCGTTCCAGCCTTACGCGAGCCATAATCGGTATTCTGATGGTGGCGGTCGGTATCGCCATGGCCATATTCTCCATCTGGCAGGTGCAGGCCACCAACGGCGGCGAGGATGCGAGCGGCGATCAATTCACGATGATTCTGCTCATAGCCATCGCCGGTGCCGCACTGGTGTTCCTCGGCATGGTGGTCACCGCGGTATTCTGGATGCCGACCCTCATGAAGGGCGTTGGAGCGTTGGCCTCGCTGACAGGTCCTTCCGCAACAGTTGCACACGCCAACATTCAGAAGAATCCGCGACGCATCGCAGCAACCGGTGCCGCTCTGCTCATCGGTGTCACCTTGGTCTCCACCATCGCAACCGGTGCCGCTAGCGCCAAAGAGACTATGAATGGTGCGCTCGCCACCCGTTATAGCGTCGACATCGTGGCCATGGGCGATGACATCAGCCAGCAAATGGTCAAGGATGTATCTGACATCAACGGCGTGTCCGACACGTTGTATGCGCCGGCGGTTTCCGTGACCTTGGAGAAAGCGGATGGAACCCAGCCTACGTCCGCATTGCTGGTCGGCGTGAAAAACATCGATCAGGTCAAGCAGGTCATGCGTGCCAACTTGGGTAACGCCTCCATCGACAGTGATAGCGTGCTCATGCCAACATACAATGCGCAAACCGGCAAGGAACTGCAGTTCGCCAATGGCACGGCTGATTTCTCCACCGAATGGAACCAGGACGGCGACGCTACGCGTTCGCTGACATTGCAAGCCAAGCAAGCCGATTACCGTCGCGTATCCGCACAGTATGGAGCTGTCGGATTCGTGGATGAAAGCCATTTCACCAATGGTGACCTTGACGCCGCCACCCATGTGTTGCTGGTCAAGGCAGATACTGACAAATCGGGAGTTTCCGTCGACGGCATCTACAACGACATGCAGGCCGCATTGGAAAAGAGCACTGATGCGACAGTGACCGGACCGATCGCCGAACGCATCGTATGGGCGAACATGATTGACTCCATGATGATGCTTCTGGTGGGGTTGATCGCCGTGGCCGTGCTCATCGCACTTGTCGGCGTAGCCAACACGCTGTCGCTGTCAGTGATCGAACGCACCCGAGAATCCGCCACACTGCGTGCCATCGGCATGACGCGAGGCCAGTTGCGACGCTCCCTCGCGGTGGAAGCCCTGCTCATCTCGCTGGTATCCGGCATCTCGGGCGTACTGCTTGGCACACTGTTCGGCTGGCTGGGCGCATACGTGGTGTTCAGCATGTACGGCAAAGTGGTGTTCCCGTTCGAATGGGGCATTAACGGCATCGTACTCGCCGTGGCAGCCGTGGCAGCACTGCTCGCCAGCGTATTCCCCGCACGCAGGGCAGTGAGCACGCCTCCTGTTGAGGCGCTCGCCGAAGCCTGAGCTTCATAGCAAACACAACGAAAAGGACTCCTACCACAAACATGGTAGGAGTCCTTTTTGCGTATCATGCATACGCAAAACAACAAACCAGTCAGACCAAATGGTTTTCGTAAGCGAACACCACCGCCTGTACGCGGTCACGTGCATTGATTTTCGCCAGAATATGCGCCACATGCGTTTTCACCGTCGGCAGGCTGATGAAAAGCTTGTCGGCAATCTCCTGATTCGACAATCCATGCGCGATCTCAATAAGCACTTCGCGCTCGCGGTCGGTCAGGTCATCCAATTCCGGATCGGTATATGTTGAATCCGTAGTAGAAGTAGTTGCGGAATTTTCAGGCCTACCAACGTTCGCAGCCATGAAATCGCCTTCCATCATTTTCTCGATAAGACGTTTCGTGGCGGACGGTGCGATAATCGCATTACCTTGAAAAACCGTGCGAATCGAATTCAGCAATGTTTCCGGTTCCGTATCTTTCAGCAGAAAACCGGAAGCTCCGGCAGTGATCGCAGCCATAACATATTCATCCAAGTCGAATGTCGTCAGAATGATCACTTTGGTATGAGTGACTTCTGATTGCGTTCCATCGGCAGCGAAGCGATGCCGCAACGCACTGATCTGCCGGGTCGCCTCGATACCATCCATGCCGGGCATGCGCACGTCCATCAACACCACGTCAGGATGCAGCGTTTCCGCCAACGCCACAGCTTCCGCGCCATCGCGAGCCTGCGCCGCAACCGCCATATCAGGTTGGGAGCCGATCACCATGGCGAAACCGGCACGTACCAATTCCTGATCATCGGCAATGACCACACGAATCTTCTGTTCCTCGCTCATACTCTCCACCTTATCGGCATTGTTCCGCTCACAGCGCGAAACAAACCCTTAAATCTCCCTGAAAAACTTGAATCGGCTATCGAGACACGCGCTGCAGCTGCTCCTCCAACGGCGCTGCGGGCCTCAACTGCAGTTCGCTCGCACTACCGGCATGAGCGTCATCGCTGAAACCAGTCTCACGAAGCACGCCAAGCAGTTCGCGCATACGCTTGAGCGCGGCGCGCCCCTGCTCGCCAATGGCTTTGAACGCTGCGGAAATCTCGTCGGCGGTAGGCTCCTTGCCTTGTGCTTCGGCGCTGTCCAACATATGAATACCATCGACGGCCTGGCTGATCACGCTGTTCAACGTGGCGGTGACTTCAGCCTGAATGCTGGCACTGATACGGTCACGTTCCATATTCGCCGCGAGAATACGCTGCTTCTCCTGCTCGGCCACCAGTGCCTCTTCGCGAGCCTGCAATACCAGTGCGTTTGAATCGCTGGAACGCGCCCAACGTGCCCACGCCATGATGCCGGCGCACAGCATCAGCACTGCAACCGTATACATGACACCGGTAAAGAACGCTGCACTACTACTTGACGTGGCTGAAACCGGTTTTGTTAAGCCCGCGGAAGCGGCGATGGCGCCGAACAAGGTAGTGTATCCGTGCTGATCAGCTGCGATTTTCAAGCCCATCAGAGCTGAACAGGTGACAGCGGCAAGACCGGTCCAGCGCCATGCGTGTTCACGCCCATACAATACGGCTGAATACAGCGCACACAGCGACGCTACGATATGTCCAACCTCAATCAATCCCAAAAACACCAATTGCACAACCGACAATACGAACACAATAAGCGCGCAAATCTCGGGGAGCCTTCGTCGAAGAGCCAGTGCCAGCAAGCAGCATGCGGCGATCGCATGAGAGAGCTGCGCATCGCGTGAACTATCAAAAAAGAACGTAATCGACATGCGATTCAGCAGCATGACCAATATCACGGCGCCAACGGAATCCATGAGCACATAATGGTGCTGCGTCCACGCGGAAACACGTTCCACCCAATTCAGCCCTCGCGAATTGGATGTATTGGCAAGTTCTACGGATTTCAGTTTCAACGATGTGAGCAAATCATGCAGATTGGGTGCGGTAATGCGCAAGTGTTGCAGGGCGTTCGAACGATGATCGCGACCGGTTGGTGGGTTGGTTTCCTGCGTCTGTTCCGATGGCTGATCTGGGATTCGCGCCGATATGTTGACGGCTGTGTGAGGTGCGATTGCTTCGTTGGATAATTTCGCTTTGCTGGATATGGCAGTTGTGTTGCAAGATTCGGACTGTTCCGAGGCATACTGTTCGCCGGTTTCGTCTGTCGCTGGCTCTTTACCGCCGTAAGGCAGGGTGGCCATAACTTCGAAGCCTCCGCCGAGTTGAGGGCCAGCCTGCAATGAGCCTCCGGCCGATTCGATGCGTTCCTTCATGCCCAACAGGCCGTAACCTGGCGTATGCCCGTCGATATTGGCCGCCGCGCCACGACCATTGTCGGTGACGCTCAAAGTGAGCAAACCGTTGTTCCATGACTCTTTGATATGCACATCGACGTGCGGCCCCGCATACTTGCGGATATTCGTCAGCGCCTCCTGCACTACATGGTAGGAAGCTATCGAGGCTTGTTCACCGAGTTGTTCTGGGCTGGCGGTGCCGGTGATATTCCGTCGGATTCGAATGTCGGGGGAGACGTTTCGCGCTTGTTCCACAAGATTGCCGATATCGTTATAATCGGCGTGCGGTGAACCCCCGAATACTCCCAGAAGACGTTGCATGTCATGCAGTGCGCGTTCCGATTCGTGTCGAATCGTCTCCATGGTGTTTCTAGCCACCGCGGGATCATGCGTGCCTGCATAGCGGCCGCCATCAGACTGCACGATGATGATTGATAGGGTGTGCGCCACCACATCGTGCATGTCACGTGCGATGCGTGCTCGTTCCGCCAACGCGGCGATATCGCGTTCGTCCTGGTCTCGCGCGGCGATTGCCTCATTGCGTTCCCGCATCATGCGAACGGTTGCCAGACGGGCACGCTGCCAGAACGCTACAATGACGGTGGAAATGATACATACTTCGAAAATCGGCGTCAGCACCAGCATGTATTGCGCCACCATGTCGGCGACTTCCGACATGGATGTTCCTGTGTAGATGGAGCCGAGAGTGACTTCCGTGACCATTGCGCCATTTGGATTTGAGCCATTCCAACTGCTCCACGTATGCACTTTGCCACCGGTGAGCAGCGGCCCATTGGTCATGGTCCATGCCATCAACGCCGAAGCCAGAAGACCGATGGCCAACGCCAAAATAATGAAGGCTTTCGTGTTTTTGGGATTGCCGTAGACGATCACCGAATACAGCATGACCAATGCCAGAATATCGGCGCCCAATATGCAAGGGCCGAATATGAGATGCGTCAAGGCCAATGCCACACAGAGCAACGCTCCGGTCTGTGGCCGCCATCGACGAATCAGCAGCGGGATCAGCATTGCCGCTTCCCACGCCATCTGTATGGAAGGATTAAGGTCAAACAGCAATCCCGGATTATAGGTGATGCTGCCGGTCACGCCGAACAGCAGAACACCTATAACAAGCGTGAGGATGAGATCGCCTGCGAAGACATGACCATGCATCCACGACAAGAGACGCTGCTTGAAATTCGACATATGCTCCACCCTAGCGCCAGATACGCTGTGGCGCCATCATGCGCAGGAATGAAATGGCGGTAAGATAAAGCCGCTTTTGTGAGGTAAGGTTGTCTCCGCGTGTGGGTGGGATGGAAGCCATCAAGAAGCCACTACTCGCATTGAATATGCCGATGACGCCAAAGGAAAGGTGAATGCATGACGTTGCTGAGCGAATACTACGTGCCCGGATTGCATATTGAGGATCGTTCCATCAAGGTGCCGTTGGATTGGACGGGCCACGAGCCCGGTCATGGGTTCGATGGCGAATCGATCAGCCTGTTCTACCGTGTGGTCACCGCTCCCGAACATGTGCATGACGACCTGCCGCTACTCGTGTTCCTGCAGGGCGGCCCAGGCGGTTCCGGTCCACGTCCGCTCGGCCCAAGTTCCGATGGCTGGATCGAGGAAGCGATCAAGCATTTCCGCGTGGTATTGCCGGATCAACGTGGTACGGGGCGTTCGTCTCGTGTCGACACGCATGTGATTGAGGGCATGGACGGCGACGGCAAGGCCGGTGCCGCGTTTTTGAAGCGTTTCCTCGCTGATTCGATCGTTCGTGATTTCGAGCATCTGCGTCGCACCGAATTCGGGGGCGCACGTTGGGTCACGCTTGGTCAAAGCTATGGCGGATTCCTGACGTTGACGTATCTTTCGCTGTTCCCGCAAGGGGTTATCGCCAGCTTCACTACGGGCGGTATTCCGCACGTTCCCGCCGATGCGACCGACGTGTACCGTCATACGTTCCCGCGCATGGCGGCAAAGACGAAGCAGTTCTACGAGCGCTACCCGATCGATATCGAACGTGCCGCTACGGTTGCCGACATACTGCGATCTCGCAAGGTCACATTGCCGAACGGCGATCCGCTTACGGTGGAACGCTTCCAATGCTTGGGATCCGATTTCGGTATGAAGCCAAGTTTCGAACGCGTGCATTGGATTCTTGATCAGGCATTCCTTGACGGAGACGGTTCGGCCTCGACATCGACGGAACTGTCTGACGAATTCCTGTCTTCCGTGATGGATGCGACCTCGTCTCGCCCACTGTATTGGCCGTTGCAGGAGTTCATCTACGCCAACGGCGAGCTGAAAACGCCGATTCGCTGGGCCGCCCAGCGCGTGCGCTGCGAGCATCCGGAATTCGCGGGTGACATTCGTCCGCTTAATTTCACCGGCGAGGCCATGTTCCCGTGGATGTTCGAGCAGGAACGTGCGTTGCGTCCGTTCAAACCTGCCATGGACGTGCTTATGGAAGACACGCACTTCGGCACGATCTACGATGCCGACCAGTTGGCTCGCAATGAGGTTCCGCTGCAGGCCGCCGTCTATTTTGACGACATGTACGTCGATTCTGGATTGCAGCTCGACACGCTGTCTCGCGTCGGTCGTTCACATTATTGGACTACCAACGAGTTTGAACATGACGGCGTGCATGGTTCCACCGTGTTCAGACATCTGTTTACCGAGGCGTTGAACCGCGGAGATTTGGCGGAGTTGTTCTGACGATTGTTCGGCAACGACGAGTATCGATAGCAAAGGAAAGAAACATGGCCAATCCAACCATCGGATTCATCGGATACGGCAATATGGCACAGGCGATCGCCGAAGGCCTAGTCAACGCTGGCGTCGTCAATGGCGGCGACATCGTGGCCTGTGCCGCGCATTACGACAAGCTGGAACGCAACGCCGCCAAACTCGGCGCAAAAGCGGTGCGTACCGCCGCGCAAGTCGCCGAAGCAGCTGACATGGTCGTCATCGCCATCAAACCGTATCAGATCGAAACCGTGATCGCACCGATCATTGATCAGCTGGCGCAAGAGAACACCATCGTCGTGTCCATTGCGGCAGGCTGGGATCTGAACAAATTCCGCGACCTGTTCGGAACGTCTTTCGAGCAGGCGCACATCCAATGCACCATTCCGAACACGCCGATGGCTGTCGGCAAAGGCGTGCTGGTCACGGAAATCGACAACACGCTCACGCAGGAACAGACGGAAACCTTCGAAAGCCTGTTTTCGTCAATCAGCCTGATTGAACGCGTGGACACCGCACACATGGGCATCGGCATGTGCATCGCCGGCTGCGCGCCGGCCTTCACCGACATGTACATCGAAGCATTGGGCGATGCCGGTGTGAAATATGGATTGCAGCGTGCTACCGCGTATCGTCTGGCTGCCAAAATGGTGGAAGGCGTGGGCGCGCTCTATTTGGCCAACGAAACGCATCCGGGTGCCATGAAAGACGCTGTCTGCTCTCCGGGAGGCACCACCATCAGGGGTGTCGCATCGTTGGAGGAAAGCGCGTTCCGTGGTGCCGTTATCAAAGCAGTCGACGCCATCGAAGCCTAATACTAAGCTAGGGAACCATGTCTCTTACTATCGGAATCGTCGGACTGCCGAACGTCGGCAAGTCCACCATGTTCAACGCATTGACCCGCAACAACGTGCTGGCGGAAAACTATCCGTTCGCCACCATCGAACCGAACACCGGCATTGTGCCGTTGCCGGATGACCGTCTGCCGGTGCTCGCCAAGCTCGTGCATACGGAGAAGATCGTGCCGGCCACCGTCACGTTCGTCGACATCGCAGGCATTGTCAAGGGCGCTTCGGAAGGTGAAGGTCTGGGCAACAAGTTCCTCGCCAATATTCGCGAAGCCGACGCGATCTGCGAGGTCGTGCGTGCCTTCGAAGACGATGATATCGTGCACGTCAACGGCAAGGTCGATCCGTCCGACGACATTGAAACCATCAACACCGAGCTGATCCTCGCCGATCTGCAGACCATCGAGAACGCGCTGCCGAAGCTGGAGAAGGATCTGCGCGGCAAGAAGATCGAACCGGCTTACATGGAAGCCGTCAAGCAGGCGAAGACCATTCTTGAAGCTGGCGAAACCATTGATAAGGCGACTCGCGAAGGTCGTTTCGACAAGGATTCCGTCTACGATCTGCACTTGATGAGCGCCAAGCCGTTCATCTACGTGTTCAACGTGGACGATGCCGAACTGCAGAATAAAGACATGCAGGCCAAGCTCGCCGCATCCGTGGCTCCGGCCCCCGCCATCTTCCTCAACGCGCAGTTCGAAGCCGATCTGACCGAACTCGATGAGGCCGACGCGCGTGAAATGCTCGCCGACGCGGTCTTGAGGAGTCCGGCCTGGATCAGTTGGCGCGAGTCGGCTACGATACGCTCGGCCTTTCCACCTTCCTTACCGCAGGTGAGAAGGAAGTGCGTGCATGGCAGATCCACAAGGGCTATACCGCCCCGCAGGCTGCCGGTGTGATTCACACGGACTTCGAAAAAGGCTTCATCAAGGCCGACATCGTCTCCTACGACGATTTCGTGGCTGCCGAAGGCTCCATGGTCAAGATCAAGGAGGAAGGCAAGCTGCGTCAGGAAGGCCGTGACTACGTGATGCAGGACGGCGATATCGTCGAATTTAAATTCAACGTCTCGAAGTAAGTGTTTCTCTGGCTCCCCTCTTTTGAGGGGAGCTGTCGCTACAAGCGACTGAGAAGCGACACGGATAAGGCCTGAGAAGTCGTCTTCTCAGGCCTTTGTCATGACATTGTTCTGCAAGGATTGGCTGCTGCAGCAACATAATGTGTGTTTTATTATTCGGCCTTGGCGGCTTACTGGTCAATCCAATTGTTGACGTCGGTGATCGCCTCGTCAAGGGTTGCTTTGGCGGCTTTGTAGTATTTGGAATCTACAGGTTGACGATTTCCGCGCCGAACGGCCAGAGCGCAAGCTTGGCCATCTTGAACGCTTGAATGCCGAGCGGAATGCCGATGATGGAGATGCACAGAATCAGTCCCACCAATGCCCGTCCGATTGCGATGGCCAATCCACCAAGAATGATCCACAGGATATTGCCGAGAACTCGTATGATTAGTCCCTTTCCGATTCCGGTCGATGCCTCGCATGTTCAGCTTCACTATTTTGCCAGACATCATGACGGAAACACGAGACGCAACCCTTAGCTCGCCTCTGATTCATCCCCGGACCGTTATTCAGGCGGAGCGTATGCGTAAGCCCAATCCTCTTGTGAAGATTTTGTGTATTGTTGAGCATGCGTGGGTTTCACCGTCGATTTGAATGATGATAGGCTTCTCGATACCTGCCGTACGAAAACCCATCAAGGAGATGCCATGAACCTGTATCGCTACGCGATGTTCATCGCACGCGCCTGCCGTGGGTCGTTCGTCGGCAATGTTCTGTTTGCCAATCCACAAATGGCCCTATTCTCGATGCTGGTGTAGCGGGGACACGCCTTATGCCGGGATGTACCGATGGCCCATCCGCAGTCGACGTCGCATGAATCGCTCACCATAGCCATCAACTTACGCAAAGCCGCGAAT
>ENA-OQBG01000039-OQBG01000039.1-human-gut-metagenome-genome-assembly--contig:-NODE-39-length-50284-cov-6.670216_pt1 | contig 50284 bp, 49 predicted proteins | sample MGYA00242746_ERZ504551 | MGnify/ENA primary metagenome ERZ504551 (study PRJEB26092, sample SAMD00036289) | human gut metagenome | host: Homo sapiens | study: EMG produced TPA metagenomics assembly of... | reverse complement strand
CGCAGCGTTGAGATCACACTCAACGGTGCCTCCGTAAAGGTTCGGATCAACTCGGATATCGAGCGCGTCATTCCGACCAGGACTCGAGCTCGAGCCCGGCGACCTGCTCGCCGTCGATGACGAGGTACTCGAGAAGGGCGGCGGGACCGCCTACACCGTCACACTTGGCGGAAGAAGGTTCGGGCAAGAAGCTCGCTTCCATCCAGCTCGAGGGCGGCGAGGAGGTGACCATCGAAGACGGCGAGGACGTCTATGAAGACCATGACGTCGCCGCGACCACGATTGAACCCACGTTGACCGTTGAGGGCACGGGCCCTGTGCGGTATGTGGAGACATGGGGCAAGGCGGGCCGATCCGAGGTCTGGACTGGGTCCAAGACGGGCAAGGTCGTGGACAAGGGCGTGGTCGAGGAGCCGGTGAACGCGCTGGTAAAGTGCGCGTCGGTGTTGCCGAGCAAAAAAGACGAGAAGTACGTTGCCCTTACGTTCGACGAGGGGCCGAGTAACCAGACCGAGGAAATCATCCGCATTCTCCAGGAGAAGGGCGTCAAGGCGACGTTTTTTGTCTCGGGCGATAAGGTCGCTTCGAATTCCGCTGCCGTGCGTGCGATTGCGGAGTCGGGTAACGAGATCGGTACCAATGCGTACTCGGATGTCGACCTGCGCGAGTTGGGCGCTTCAGACCTGCGCGATCAGCTAACCAAAGGGTTCGAGGCGGTCTCGGACGCCGCTGGGACATCGACCGCGTTGCTGCGCCCGCCATTCGGCGAATTCTCCGAGGGGAATTGGGCTGCGGCGATGGATTTGGTGAGCGTTGTGGTCACCTGGAACGTCGATTCGGGCGACTGGCTCTTGCAGGGCGCCGATTCGGTCATCGAAACCGTGACGGGGTCGGTCAGCAACGGCGACATCGTGCTCTTCACCGACAATGACGCGACGGCATCGCAGACTGTGGAAGCGTTGCCCCAGCTCATTGATCGCCTGCTCGAAAGCGGCTACAAATTGGTGACGATATCGGAGCTGATTGCCACCGATGATGATTTGGCGGATGCGATAGACGTAAGCAGAGCCGGGCTACCCAAAGGCGCTTCTCTTCCCAGCGTGACGCAAGATTCCAGTTCCGGGACGTCCGAATAGCGAGGCTTCGTGGAAATGAACAGTCAGGGTCGTTACTCAGCCAAGAAACGACGCGTTTCGACGCCGCGCCCTGCTGTTGTGCCTCGGCAGACGTCAGCGGCCCGCTCAGCCGTCAATACCGGATCTGCGTCGTTCCGGGTCGTTTTCCTCGTGTTCGTTGCTGCGCTTTTGTTGGCCGGCGTGGCCTATGGGTACGTTACCTTTTGGCGGAGCGTCCCCGTTGTGGTTAACGGCGAGCAAGTCAACGTGCGAATTCACGCGACCGTTGAGGAGATGCTGGATGGCAACGACTTTTTTGGTGTCAAGCCCGGTCGCCTGCTTTCTGTAGGCGGGAACGTGATAGAGGAAGACGGAGGCGAGCGTTGCGCCGTCGCGGTGGGCGAGGGCGACAACGCCCAGCAGCTTGCACCCGAGAAGCTCTCGCAGACCGAAGTTGCCGAAGGCGGCATCTTCACCGTATCCGATGGTGCAGATGTCACCGAGCCCCACGCGGAGACCGTCGAGCCCTTGGCCCCCGGCGTCCAGATGGAGACGGGTGGAGCCATCCAGTACGTCAAGCAGTGGGGCAAGGCCGGTTCGCATACCGTGTGGAAGGGCGAGAAGTCCGGTGAGGTGGTGGACAAGGGCACGATCGAGGAGCCGCAGGACCTGGTCATCGGTTCCAGGAACGCGCGGCCCGCCGGTTCCAAAGGTACATCGCGCTCACGTTTGATGACGGCCCAAGTCGCTACACGCAAGCCATCCTCGATATCTTGGCCCAAAAGAGAGCCAGGGCGACGTTTTTCAATTTGGGCACGAGCGCGGCAGGCAATCCGGCTCTCGCCAAGGCGGTCGTTGATGGCGGTAATGAGCTGGCAAGCCACACGAATGCCCACAAGAACTTACCCACTGTGGGCGCCGATGAGCTGCGCTCCGAGATCGTGACGGCGTTCGACACCCTGGAGGGTGCATCGGGCCTTCGCCCGCAGATGATTCGCGCCCCGTACGGTGCGTTCACCGCCACCGAATGGGCCCGCTCCGCCGATTTGGTCAGTTGCAACGTGCTGTGGAATATCGACACACTTGATTGGAAACGTCCCGGTGCGGATGCGATAACCAAGACGGTGCTCAATCAGGCGTTCAACGGCGCCATCGCCCTCATGCACGATGGCGGGGGCAACCGTGAGCAAGATATCGAGGCGCTGCCCGCGATTATCGACGGCCTGCGCGACGCCGGCTACACGCTCGTGACCGTCAGCGAGCTCATGGAGCTCGACGGTACGTTTCCCCAAGACGTCGTCCAGGGCACCGTCAAGATGCCCGAGGATGCTGACGCGCCGACGGTGGGATAGCGGTGGCGTATCCGGCGTGCCAAAGGGGCGCGTCCCCCAATGGCACGCCTAATGAGGAGTGATGAAGGGCTGTTGGAAGCCTTACAAGACCGTGCGCTCGCACATGGTATAGTTACAGCGGCTGTGCCCTGAGGGGAACGGCCGCTTGTTTTGTTATAAGAGAGGGTCACGAGAAAGGCCTGAGGTGAAAGCTAAACCCCGACCACACAGTCGATGACCCCAGCGGTGCCCCTGCGCTCATGCGCGGTGCGGGAATTCGCCGGGGTGAACCTGCACGTAAAGGAGCACGATGAACTACCTTTCCGAAATGCTGAAGCTGCCGGTGGTCGATGCCGCCGGTGAGAAAATCGGCATCGTCAACGACCTCGGCATTGCCACGGGTGAGGTCTTCCCCCGCGTCACGGCGCTCGCATTCCAGGGCCCGGGCAAAACGCCCTTCATGATCAGTTGGCGCAAGTACGTCGAGCGTTTCGATGACGACGGCGTGTATCTCAAGTACCCTGCCACCGACATTCGCTTCTCCTACCTACAGCCCGATGAGGTGCTGCTGGCGCGCGACATCATGAACAAGCAGATCGTCGACACGCAGGGCATGAAGGTCGTGCGCGTGAACGACATCAAGCTGTCCACCACCGGCGAGAACCAGCTGCGCCTGCTTGGTGCCGAGGTGGGTGCGCGCGGTCTGCTGCGCGCCATTCATCCGCTGTTCGAGCGTGTGACCGTGAAGGTCGCCAAGATGCTCGGCAAACCCCTGCCCGAGGACATCATCGCGTGGTCCTACATGGACCTGCTGGAGCGCTCCACCAAGCAGATCAAGCTTTCCGTCTCGCACAAGACGCTTTCCGAGCTGCACCCCGCCGATATCGCCGACATCATCGAGCAGCTCGATCCGCGTTTGCGCACGCAGGTGTTCGCCCAGCTCGACACCGAGCAGGCGGCCGAGGCCATTGCCGAGCTCGACGACGACGAGCTCATGACCGAGATGCTCGAGGGCCTGTCCGACCGCGAAGCCTCGACGATGCTCGCCACGATGGACCCCGACGACGCAGCCGCGCTCATCGAGGAACTCGATTACGAGAAGGCGGAAAAGCTCCTGCGCCTCATGGGCGTCAAAGAGGAGAAGGCCATTCGCGACCTCCTCGGGTACGAGGAGGACACCGCGGGTCGCATCATGACTAATCAGTTCGTGGCCCTGCCCGCCACGGCGACGGTTCAGGACGCCATCGATGCGCTGCGCGATCTGGACGAGGACTTCGAGAGCATCTACTACGTGTACACCACCGACGCCGAAGGCGCGCTCACGGGCGTGCTGTCCATGCGTTCGCTCGTGGTCGCCGATCACACCGACCGCCTGAAGGACCTCGCCTACCGCGACGTGGTGTGGGTCGCCCCCGATCTCGACCAAGAGCAGGTGGCCGACGAGATGACCAAGTACGACCTCGTCGCCATGCCCGTTTGTGATGAGAACCGCCATATCCTGGGTATCGTCACGGTTGACGACGCCCTGGACGTCATCGCCGAGGAGCATGCCGAGGACCTGCAGATCGCAGGTGTGTCGGTGGGCGAGAGCAACGCCGGCGAGTCCACGCACGCTTTTACGTGGTTCTCGCAGCGCCAGTACTGGGTTGTGGTGTGGGCCATCGCGGCGTGCGCCATCGCCGCCATCGTGGTGACACCGTTGGAGCGCCTCGACCTCAACGTCATGGGTATCGCGACGGCCCACCAGATGATCACCAGCCAGGGTCTAACGGCGCTCATGCCCATTTCGATCATGCCGGTCGTGCTCCTCGCCTCCATGCGCATGGTCTCCTTTGTGAAGAACAGCTACCTTGAGTACGACGAGCGCGACGACGAGCCCAAGCCCTACCTCGGGTTCTTCCTCAAGACGACGCTCATCGGCGTTATTCTGGCCGCCGTGGTCTTCCTCTGTGGCGAGCTCATGGCAACGACCCTCTTTGGCGAGGCGGACCCATGGGCAGCGACCGCGCTCCTCTCCTGCTTCAAGGGTGCCGCCGCCGTCATAGTGGGCACGTACGCGAGTGCCGTGATCTACTTCTACGTACTGTTCCGCAGCGACGAGAAGGACCAGAGCATTTCTGGCACCTCGCTTACGTTTGCGGCGGTGCTCCTCTCCGCGTTGGCCTACACCGTACTCGGCACGCTGCCGTTGCTGTAGGGTGTGGTGCACGGTATGGAGCAATCGACCAAGAAGAAACTGACCGTCGCCGCGGTGCTCGGTGCCATGGGGCCGGGGCTCTTGGCGGCGCTGTCCGGCAATGACGCCGGTGGCATCGCGACGTATTCGAGCGCGGGTGCCTCCTACGGCTATGCCACGCTGTGGATGCTGCCCGTGATGGCGCTGCTGCTCATCGTGGTGCAGGAGACCGCCGCCCGCTGCGGATGCGTGACGGGTAAGGGCTTCGCCTCGCTCATCCGCGAGAAGTTCGGCGTGCGCAAGACGGCACTCGCCATGATCGCCCTGCTCATCGCCAACACGGCCGTGACCATCTCCGAGTTTGCGGGCATCGCGAGCGGCCTTGCGCTGTTCGGCATCCCCAAGACGGTGTCCGTGCCGCTGATGGGTCTGCTCATTTGGCTGCTCACCATGAGCGGAAGCTTCCGCCGCATCGAGAAGATCCTCCTGCTCGTGAGCTGCGTGTTTGTGACGTATGTGGTGGCAGCCTTCCTGGCGGGCCCCAACTGGGGTGAGGTGGCGCTCTCCACCGTGACGCCGCACCTCATCCCCGAGCCGAGCTACGTGTCGCTGCTCGTGGCGACCATCGGCACCACCATCGCGCCCTGGATGATCTTCCTCGCCCAGAACAACGTCGTGGACAAGAACGCCGATGAGTCCGATATCATCTTGCAGCGCATCGATACCACCACCGGTCGGTGATCGCCTGCGCCATCGCGTGGTTCATCATCATCACCACGGGCGCGGTGCTGTATCCGGCGGGCATCCATGTTGCCGACGCGGCAGACGCCGCCCTCGCACTCGAGCCCATCGCCGGTGAGTTCGCCACGGTGCTGTTCGCCGCGGGCCTGGTGGCGGCGAGCTTCTTGGCGGCGTGCGTGCTGCCCGGCGTGACGTCGAGCGCGATTTGCGAGGCCTTTGGCTGGGAGCGCGGTGCCGACCGCAGCTGGAGCGAGGCGCCGGTCTACCGCGGCATCATCACGGTGATCATCGTGGCGTCTGCCGCACTCGTGATCATGCCCGGTGTCGACCTGTTCCAGATCATGATGAGCGCGCAGGTCATCAACGGCGTGCTGCTGCCCATTCTGCTCGTGTTTCTGGTGTTCATCGCCGGCGACAAACACATTATGGGTGGCTACAAAAACAGCCGTTTGTGGAACGTGCTCACCTGGGCCACCATTGTGCTCATCACCGTGCTCACCGTCGTGATGTTCGTGTTGCAGGCGCTGGGATACTAGCGGGCGCCCACGCACCGTGGTACCCGTACGCGCACTAGCAGGCGCCGAACGCGAGGATGACGACGGACTCCCGCACATGATGGCACTCGCGCACGGTGGTGCCCACATACCTTGCGCCCGCGCGGAGTCATGAGGTTCACGGCCGCTTCGTCGACTAGTCGCGCGTGTACGTCGAAAAAAATGCAATTAAAACGCTTCAAATTCGACATTTTACGCGAGATGTTCCAAAGAGAGGCGCTCCGATCGCGTTGAGGCCATTGTCTCGATAGCGCCGAGGTGCTTGCCGCATGCGTTGAGGCGCGTGCCGTTCGCGCCGAGGTGCTTGCCGCGCGTTGAGACACCCCTCGCTCGCGTTGGCATGCTTGAGACATCCCATATTTGACCTAGCTGGCTTTTGCTGCGCCTATCTTCGATGTTCATAGGGGGCAACAAGGTCTGCATAGCATTCGAGCGGAGGCATCTCTTCGCACTTGGCGCACGTGGGCAAAGAGACCATCGCGTGGTCTACAAACATCTCGGATGTATCCCGAGGAACGCCGTAGCTTTCGAGAAGTTGGGCAAAATAGGCTACATTACACACATCGTCAAACGAAAAACGTACGATGCGCGCTCCATTGATGCTGAGGCGCGATTCGCGTAGGCGCTCATCGCTGAGGATTCTTACCAGGTCCTTACCTTTTGTCATGGCTGGATCGACATATTTCTGCTTCCCATCGAGCTCGCCGATGATCACCGTTCCGTCTGAAAGAGTCCAGTAGAAGTCGACGCGAATCACCTTGCTTGGATTCATCGGATCATGGCATTCGATCTGGAGGTCGGGTACGGCAAATCCAAGCATGATCATCGTTGCGCGCGCAATGGACTCGCCGCCACTTTCACTGCGAGCATCGGCGAGAGACAGGACATCAACCGCCCTTTGCAGATCATGTTGCCTAACGATCGCCGGATCGTTTTCGAGCAGCTCGATGAGGCTGCTACTCGTTTTCCCAGTCACTCGCAGTGCGGAATCGGCTATGGGGAGGGTGGTTCGTAAATCTCCGGCTCGCAGGCACTGGTGAAGGGTTTGGGCAACCGTCGTCACGCGAATGCCATGGAGTATTTCGTGCGTAATATGCTTGCTGCTTCTCGCGATAATCGATTTTGACTGCACTTGGTACGGGGCGACGATGCTCAGTCTGTCAAGAAGGCTGTACGATACGTTCCATCCGCGAATTGCAGCCGCAGTATAACCGTCGAACACCTATTCCGGATGAATCTGCGAAAGCGCTTTTGCCATGTGTGGACCTGCTCGGTGCGGGAGAGCCCATTCCAGTACGCCTGTCGAACGTAGATTCCGCGATACGGAGAATAGATCGGGTTCCGTTTCGCGTGGTTCGCGCGATAGGCGAGCGCCCGCATGAGATGTGCATTGTGAGGCCGGACGAGACATTGGCCATGCTCCTCCGCCGCGTTTAGGAGCAGCTCGATCTTGTTGTCGTTGGTAACAGCCATTTGCCCCTCCCATGTGTTCGGCCTGTCGGGAGACATGAGCGTAGCAGGGGGTTCTGGCTAGTTTTTAAGCAGTTGTCCTCGTGTTTCTGTCGGTATCCTGTCACCTGCGCGGGGTGTTTCGAACCTGCGCAGGTGGAGCGAGTGGCGGATTGTCGCTATGGGTGCATTTAGGCTGGAGGCGCCATCTAAAAATCGCAATAACAGCGTGTTAACGAGGGTGAGGCTAGATGTGCGAACGAGACGTCTTTGGCAGGGAGGCACTCGTATGCAGGCAAGCGTTGCATGGCGATGAATACACGGGTGAGACGCTACTGACGGAGCGGCGCGGTCGAGGTGTCTTTGACAGAAAGACGCGAGCGTAATGTCGAAAATGACGCGCTTCAATCGCGATTTTTTCGACATTACGCTCGCGTCGTCGTGCCGTCGGCAGTGACGTCCCGTCAGCATCGGCCCCTGCTCGCGCCGACGTCCCGCCGTGCCGCCGCTATTCCGTGTCACCTTCGATCTTCATATGCGCAAACTCGGCCCCAATTGACGTCTTGAGGCTGTCGAGCGCGTGCTGGGCAATCAACAGGCGCTCGTCATCTCCATCCTCGAGATGGATGGGCAGGTAGCGGGCCACCTGGTCGTCAATGAGCTGGAGATACTCGGTGACGCCTGTGTTCGAGAGGTGAATGCCGTCGCCATCGAACAGGTCGTTGCGGTCGGCGCCGTACGAATACCAATCGATGAGGATGACGTTTTTGTAGCGCGAGGCAGCATCGGCGAGAACTTGGTTATTCGGCTCGCACCACGGGCGCGCCGCGCGGTTGTTCACGAACACGACGATGCGGTTCGTTCCGGCAAGATTCATGAGTTCATCGACGTTCTCGCTCGAGAACGGCCCGTTCGTGCCGAGTGCGAAGACGCTAACGCGACCTGCGAGCCCTTGGTCCACAAGCGATTTGTAGATGTCGATGCCGGCGGTGAACTGCCGATTCATTGCCGCATCGATATAGCCGTGCGGGAACATCTGGTTGAACGAATCGACTGCGCGCAGCGAGACCGAGTCGCCCACCATCGTGATGTCGTAGGTGCCGTCCGCCGCCGAGGTGCCGCCTTGGGGCGAAGTGCGTCCTGGTCGGGCGCTGCACTATCGGTGCCATTGGGGCTGCCATTTTCACTTGCGCCCTGAAGAAGTGCGGCGCCGTCCTCGCTCAGGGCAGAGGTGGCGGGGACGAACGCGATGCCTCCCGCCGCTACGAGGGCCGTGGCCCCTGCAATCGCCAGCGGGATGACGTTCGCGCGGGCCCATTTTGGCAGCGTCTCGCGGTCGCGCAGCTGCGAGACGATGCGCTTGCCGGCTCCATGTCGAATGCGTCTCGATGCAACGATAGCTCAGCTCAGAAATGCCGATAACGATGCAGACCTGCAGGGCATATGCCCACCACGGCTTGGTAGTCACATCGCTGGCGGGGTTCATCAACAGGAGAAGCGGATAATGCCACAGGTAGATGCCGTAGGAGCGCTGTCCCAGCCATACGAGGGGCTTAATGCCGAAGAAACGTCCAAGGTGACTATGGGGTTGTGCGCACGCAGCAATGACCATGAGCGTGAAAAGCGAGGTAATGAGAATTCCCCCATAGTAGGGGAAGGCACTGTAGCCGTTCGTGAACGCCATGAGCATCAAGAGGCCCGCGAGCCCCAGAATTCCTAAGAGGTCGAGCGGGCTTGCACCGTGTTGCTTGAGATGCCGCTGGCTATTATTCGCCAATGCGGCGTGCAGGGCGTCGCGCAGGGCCCGAGGTAGGCGAATGTTGGTGACGAGTGCGAGCCAAGCTCCCAAAAGAAGGGAGAACGCGCGTGTGTCGGTGCCGTAGTAGATGCGACTGGGGTCGGTGGCGGGATCGTAGAGGATCGCCATCTCAAGTGCCGACACCGCCGCGAGCGCCAGGGCGGCGCGACGGATCCGCTTCTTGGGCTCACCGTGACGCAGCGCAAGCATGAGCGCCACGGGCCATACGAGGTAGAACTGCATTTCAATCGCAAGCGACCAGAAATGAGTGAGTGGCGACGGGTCCCCGATCGCATTGAAATAGGACTGCTGGTTGAAGATCTGCCACCAGTTGTTCACAAACAGGGCAGACGGGATGATATCTGGCCTCATCTTGGTGAGCATGACGTGGTTGAACAGGGTGCAGAGCGCCGCGGTCGCCACGATCACCGTGACGATAGCGGGAACGAGGCGGCGCAGGCGGCGCTGCCAAAACCCCTTGAGATCGATGCGCCCCGTGCCCTTGTGCTCACTGAGCAGCAAGCGTGTGATCAGGTAGCCCGACAAGACGAAGAACACGGTGACGCCTTGCATGCCGCCGGGAACGAGGCTGGGATTGAGGTGGTAGAGCACGACGGCAGCGACGGCGAGGGTGCGGATGCCGTCAAGCGCCGGGATGTAGGGTATGCGTCCCTTGCGAGTCGTTGCGTCAGGGGCGTGCAGGTCGGCGGGGGAGGAGGCCCCAAAATCGCCTTCGGGTGTCGTGGAGGCTATGGGATGTTGCGGTGAAGTGACCAAGGCGGAGTCTTTTCTATCAGGTGCGTTTACCGGTCTATCGCGATTCTAACGCGTATGCGTGCACGTCATTCGAACGCGTCATGACTGTTCTGTAAGCGTGGTGGCGGGGCATGGCAAGTGCCCTAAAACGCGGACGCCCCACAAGCGGTGGTGCTCGCGGGGCGTCCGATCGATTCGAAGGTATCTGCTAGAACTTGACCTGCGGAACCTCGCGCGTCGCTTCCGCGGCTTCAAAGCCGGTGCGCGGCTTGAACTGGAAGACGCCGGCGAAGATGTTGCCGGGGAAGGTCTGAATACCGTTGTTGTAATTCAGCACGCAATCGTTGTAGCTCTGGCGAGCGTAGGAGATCTTGTTCTCGGTGTCCTCGAGGGAGGTCTGGAGCTGGGTGAAGTTGGCGTTCGCCTTGAGGTCGGGGTAGGCCTCGGCAACCATGAGCAGCTGGCGCAGGGCACCGGTGAGAACGTTGTCGGCAGCCATCTTCTCCTCGGGGGTGGCGGCTGACCCGGCGGCGGCGCGCGCCTCGGTGACGGCGTCGAGGGTCTCCTTCTCATGTGCAGCATAGCCCTTGACGGTTTCGACCAGGTTGGGAACGAGGTCGTTGCGGCGCTGCAGCTGCGTGTCGATGTTCTGCCACGCGTTGTCAACGCGATTGCGCAGGGTGACCAGATTGTTGTAGATGCCGGCGACACCCATGGCGAGTGCGGCGACGATGATGATGACGATGATGAGCGTGAGATCCATGCGTGCTCCGTTTCTGCGGCGGCGTTTTCGCGCCGTGCTCGTGGTACTGGTCAGTATACCCATGCACGCGGGTCGATGTGCATGACAAGGGACTCGCAGACGAAGGTGCGCACCTGCCGCGCCCAGCGCCCGCCCGATCGTGGCCTCACGTGGTCACCTGTTGCCGATAATTCGTCAAGAGCCACCTGCCGCTTGCACATTTCCTATCAAGCGGTAGGATAAGAGACACCTATAAGATATCTATCTTAGTGCGCTCAAATGCGTTATAGCGTACGAGCGTATTGTTGGGAATGGGATCGAGATGGATCTGCGTATTCAAAAAACGTACCGTTCGTTGCTCGTGGCGTTCACCAAATTGCTCGAGACGCATCGCTACGAGGATGTGACGATCGCCATGCTCTGCGACGAGGCCATGATTCGCCGGACGACCTTCTACAAGCATTTCGCCGATAAATCCGAATTCTTCAGCTTTTTTGTCGATAGCCTGCGCATTGAGATCACCAAGTATGGAGAGGAGCAGTCCGCCGGCTCGCGATCTGCCGAGGCGGATGGGGGAGTGAATGCTGAGGAGGGCCTGGCGATCCTGCGAGCCCTCGTCGATTTCATGCTCGATCACGAGCGCATGATCGACAACATTTTCGAAAGTTCAATGAGCGGCATGATGGTTCTCATGATGGCCGATCGCGTGGCGGAAACGCTGCGAGAGCGGTACCGCGACAAATTCCAGAAGAGCGAGGCGGACGTGATCACGCTCGCGTCTGCATCGGAGTTCGCCGCCGGCGGAATCGTGCGCCTATTTGAGAAGTGGTGGGTGCGCGGACACAGCGTAGAGGGCAAGGTGGAGTTGATTACCGTTGCCGAAGCCATGGTGACACGCGTACTCAGGTCCTAACGATGGTATGATTACCCAGCGCGTGGAGAGATGGCAGAGCGGTTGAATGCGGCGGTCTTGAAAACCGTTGGGCACGCGAGTGTCCCGGGGGTTCGAATCCCCCTCTCTCCGCCAGTTTTTGTTTGATGGGCGAGTTCGAAAAACTTGCTTTGAGGTGGATTGGCAGATATTCGAACCCGCGAGGGGGCGGAGCTGAGAAAACGCGAAGACGTTTTTCCAGCGTAGCCCGCAAGGCGCGAAGCGCCGCAGCGAGGCGAGGACGCCGAAGGGCGTCCGTCGAATCCCCCTCTCTCCGCCAGTTTTTGTGAGTTGAGCGAGCCCAACCGGCTCGCTTTTTTCATATGGTGGACGAGGGTGATTGCATGCGAGGCCAGTTTGCAGACGACGAGCGCTTCATGCGCGAGGCTCTGACAGAAGCCCGGGCGGCAGCAGCACTCGGCGAGGTACCCATCGGCGCCGTAGTGGTGCATGAGGGCCGCGTGATCGCCCGCGCCCATAACCGCCGTGAGCTCGACGAGGATCCCTCGGCACACGCCGAGTTTTCCGCCATGATGGAGGCATCGCGTGCTCTGGGACGCTGGCGCCTCACCGGATGCACGGTGTATGTGACGCTCGAGCCGTGCCTCATGTGCGCGGGCCTCATGGTCAACGCGCGTATCGACCGCTGCGTGTACGGCGCCGTCGATCCAAAGGGCGGTGCGGTTGGAACGCTGTACGACGTGAGCCGGGATCCTCGTCTCAACCACTCGTTCGAAGTCGGGGCGGGCGTCCTTGGAGATGAGTGCGCTGCCGTGTTGCGCGAGTTTTTCCGAGGGTTGAGGGCCAAGCGCAAGGGCGCGGCGGTTGGTACGGGTGCCATGGCCGTCGCGGACAGCTCCCCTGCGAGTTCCCTCGCGCAAGGTGCCTCCGCGCCCGCCCTGGTGCCTGCGCCTTCACGCCGCGTGATACTCGCCATCGACTCGTTCAAAGGATCGGCGACGAGCGCGCAGGTCGAGACATGGTTCGCTGAAGGGATGTCTGCCGCCGACCTCGGTTTGGATGTCATGTCCATCCCCGTTGCGGATGGAGGGGAAGGGACGATGGACGCCGTTCGGGCGATGCTCGGCGGCGAGGTCCGCGAGGTCGAGGTGACCTCTCCCGTTGGAACCGCCCGTACTGCCGGGACGTTCGTTGCCGGGGCGTCTGCGGATGCCGGGAGCGCGGATACGCCCGAGGCGTTTGCCGGCGAGGTTCACTGGGCTCCATATCTCCTGGTCGACGTTGATGGGGTGGGGCTCGACGGCGGACAAGCGGGCCTCATCGCCGTGATTGAGATGGCACACGCGGCCGGCATCTCCCGTTCCCCGCGCACGAACGAGGCTGCCCTCGCGGCAACAACCCGCGGCGTGGGCGAGCTCATGCTCGCCGCCGTCGCTGCGGGCGCGAAAACGCTGTATATCGGCCTTGGCGGCAGTGCCACGACGGACGGCGGTGCGGGCATGCTGCAGGCCCTCGGCGCACGGATTCTCGATGCAGCAGACGAGCCGGTGAGGCCGGGCCTCGCCGGTCTGCGCGACGTTGCCTTCGTCGATCTCGCGCCCGCTCGCGAGGCGCTGGCTGGCGTACGGATCAAGGTCCTTTCGGACGTGGGGTGCCCTCTTGTGGGGCCGCGCGGCTCCGTGCGCATGTTCGGGCAGCAGAAGGGGCTGGGCACGGGCCTCGATGACATTGCGCGAGACGAGATGCTTCGTGAGTGCGACCGCCATATGTCAGCGTATGGCGCGCGCTCACCGCCGCTCGCGATGCCCTTGATGGAACACCTTGGCAAGTTGCCGTCCCTGGCGCTCGCCCCACGTCGCTTGCGGGTGTGCCGGGAGCCGGCGCCGCGGGCGGTTTGGGCGCCGCACTCCTCGCCCTAGGTGCGGAGCTCGCGTCTGGGGTGGACGCGCTGCTCGATCTGGCACAATTCGATAACCAGGTGTCCGGCGCGATCGCGGTGATCACGGGCGAGGGATCAATTGACGCTCAAACGGCGGAAGGTAAGGTTCCGGCGGGGGTGGCGCGTCGCGCCAAGCACGTTTGCAAAGATGTTCCCGTCTTTGCGGTGTGCGGCTCGCGCGCGAGGACCTCGGAAGCGTGTATGCACTGGGGATCGATGCGGTCCTGCCCATCGAGCTTGGTCCCCAGCCTCTGGAGCGTGCCCTCAGCTCCGCGCAAACCCGCTCCAATCTCATCGCCTCTGGCGAGACCCTCGCTCGCCTGATTGCAATGCGGGAAGCGAGTCGCACTGCGGGGCACCGACCGTAACGCGAAGAACCGACCCGCAATGTGAGGAATCATGGTTTGAAGCGAGGCCACTCTTTCAAACCCATGATTCCTCACAAAAAGGTGCCTGGTAATGTGATTTATCATAGGTTTGAAACAAACGCGCTCATTTCAAACTCACGTTTTCTCACATGGGCGATGCTCTGGACGAGTGGGCTCAAAGCCGCTACTATAACAAGACACGCCTTGCGCGTTCGATGGGTTCGGGTGACGATATGTTCCGAACCTGGTCAGGTCCGGAAGGAAGCAGCCATAAGGAGCCTCTGACGGGCACCCGTTCCCATCGAGCACACGGGGCGTTTTTGTGTCGCGGCTGCCTGGGACGTGGTTGCAGGGGAGGTGTCGCGGCTGCCATGAGGCGCGAGCGACGTGCCGCGCTATTGTCCCGGGACGCACGCAGGCACCTGCTCGTAAACAATCTGATGCATCGCTCGGCCTTTCGTGGCCGGCTGTATAATACGTGCCGATGCACCTAGGCGCGGCGGTGTTTTGCGAATTCGTCTGCGCAACGAGTCCATGAGGGTCATCTACATGATTGGATTGCTCAAACGGTTTGGCCGCCCTTTTCGCCGAGAGCTGACGCTTGGACCGGCAAGCAAGCTCATCGAGGTCATATTCGACCTGCTTACGCCCCTTGTTGTCGCTCTCATGATCGACCGCGGTGTGGGCGAGCGCAATGTCGGTGTACTGCTCGCTTATGGGGCATTGCTCGTGGGTATGGCGCTGGCGGGCTTCGCCTCCACGCTCATCTGCCAAAAAATGGCCGCCCGTGCCTCCCAAGGGCTCGGTACCAGCATGCGCGACGCGCTGTTCGCGCATATCAACTCGTTTTCGTATGTCGAGCTCGACCGTTTTGGCACACCGTCGCTCATTACGCGCATCACCAACGATATCAATCAGGTCCAGCTCGCCATCGCGCTCGCGATTCGCCAACTCACACGCTTTCCGCTTCTTGCAGTTGGCTCCATGGTGGCGGCCCTGCTCATCGATGCCAAGCTCGGTCTGATTTTCCTGATTTCAACGCCTCTCATTGGGGCGATCTTTTGGTTTGTGATGGCGCGTTGCATCCCGTATTTCAAGCGCATGCAACGGCAGCTCGACCAGATTGGCCTGGTTACGCGCGAGGGTCTGTCGGGGGCGCGCGTCATGCGCGCGTTTGTACGTGAGGACTACGAGCGAGAGCGCTTTTGCCACACCGCGGTTGACCAGGCGAACACCGCCATCGCCGTTGGACGTCTGTCCAACGTGCTCAACCCGGCGACATTTCTCGTGATGAACTTGGCTGTCTGTGCAATCCTATGGGTCGGCGGCATCCAGGTAAACGTGGGCGCGCTCACGCAGGGTCAGGTCATGGCGTTCGTGAACTACATGACGCAGACGCTGCTTGCCATTGTCTATGTGGCGAATTTGGTGGTCGTGTTCACCAAGGCGAGCGCGAGCGCCGGGCGTATCGAGGAAGTGCTCGCGTGTGAGCCGAGCATGTGCGATGCCGCCGAGCGGGCTGGCGGGGACGATACCGGATCGGGGTGCACGGCGGGAGCTGTTGGCGAGGCGGCCCCTGCTTGCGAGACGGCCCCCATTGGCACGGCGAGCCCTACCGGCACGACGAGCGATGTGCTCTCCGGAGGCTTTGATCCGAGCGTCCCGGCGATCAGACTTTCCGGCGTCTCTTTTGCCTATCCGGGCAGTGCGGAGGACGCGGTGCACGACGTGACGTTCGAGGTTCCGCGCGGCGGCACGCTCGGCGTGATCGGCGGTACGGGCTCCGGCAAGTCGACGCTGGTGAGCCTTTTTCCACGTCTGTACGATGTTGCGCGGGGTTCTGTTGAGGTGTTCGGCCGCGATGTTCGCGCGTGGCCGCTTGGGGAGCTGCGCCGCGCATTCGGTTTCGTTCCCCAAAAGGTCGAGCTGGTGAGTGGCACCATTCGGTCGAATCTTCTGTGGCGCGACCCGCTCGCCTCAGACGCTGATCTGTGGAGGGCTCTTAAGACCGCTCAGGCGGAGGACTTTGCGCGCGCTCTTCCCAAGGGCTTGGATGCGCCTGTCGAGGCGGGGGGAAAGAACTTCTCGGGCGGTCAGCGCCAGCGCTTGACCATTGCTCGTGCGCTTGTTGGCGCGCCACCGCTGCTCATCATGGACGATTCGGCCTCGGCTCTCGACTTTAAGACCGATGCCGCGCTTCGCAGGGCGATTCGCATGCTCAGTGGTGCTGATTCAAGCGTGACCACGGTGGTGGTGAGCCAGCGGGTGTCTTCGGTGCGCGGCGCCGACCTCATCTGCGTGATGTGCCATGGCCGTGCGGTCGGTGTGGGCACGCATGAAGAGCTTATGGCGACGTGCGAGGTGTATCGCGAGATCGCTGAGTCCCAGTTGTACTCGGATGCCGCTGCATCGGCGGCGGAGGAGGGGGGCGCACATGCCTAATCCGTATGCCTCCACGGCCGGAGCCTCCACCATCACGGCGACCGTATCGGGAAATGACAACCTGAATGATTTTCGCGATTCCCGCGGTGGCGGCAATTCCGACCGTGCGCAAAAGCCGATGGGGACGGCTCAAGTCGCTCGCCGCATCTTCGCCTACGTACGTCCGCATATCCTGCTGTTCGTGGCATCGTTCGTGTGCTCTGCGCTTTCCGTCGTGCTGCAGCTTTTCGTGCCCATATTGATCGGGCGTGCGATCGACCTGATTGTGAGTGCGGGAAGGGTGGACATGGCGGTGCTTGTGCCGCTGCTCGCGAGGCTTGCGGCAACCGTTCTCGCCGCAGCTGCGTTGCAGTGGGTGCAGGGCGTGTGCGTGAATCGGCTCTCTTACACCACCGTGTGCGATCTGCGCATCGAGGCGTATGACAAACTCACGCGCATGCCTCTCTCGCTCATCGACCGCCATCCCCACGGTGACTATATCTCGCGTGTGGTGAACGATGTGGATCAGGTGGGCGACGGTCTGCTGCAAGGTTTGACACAGCTGTTCAACGGCGTGGTGACGGTTGTCGCCACCCTCGCCTTCATGCTCGCGACCTCGGCTCCCATGGCGATTGTCGTTGTGCTCGTCACGCCGTTTTCTGTGCTCGCGGCGGGTGCCATGGCGCGGTTTGCGGGGAAGAGCTTTACCGCCCAAATGAGCATTCAAGGCGAGCTCTCGGCATATGTCGAGGAGTATGTGGGGGCGCAGCGCTTGGTGGGCGCCTTTGCGTATGGCGAGCGCGCGCAGGAGGGCTTTTCCTCCATTAACCGTAAGCTTTACGCGGCGGGTGAGCGCGCTCAGTTTCTCAGCTCGCTTGCCAATCCGGGGACGCGCTTTGTCAACAATTGCATGTATGCCGTTGTGGCGGTTGTGGGCTTTGTGGGTGTGGTGACTGGTATCCCTGCGGTGCTCACCGTTGGCGACGTGCAGGTTTTCCTGTCGTACGCGAATCAGTACACCAAACCGTTCAATGAGATTTCGGGTGTCGTTACTCAGATTCAAGGCGCTTTTGCTTCGGCACGCCGGGTATTCGCCCTGCTCGATGCTCCCGAGGATGACATGGGGGAGAAGCCATTCGACCTTGATTCGAACGACGGGGCAGCGATGGATTCCGCGCGCAACTCTGTCGTTTTGCACGACGATTTGGCTGCCGACCTTGGGGCCAGCCTTCAGGGTGGCCCCAAGGGCGACGTTGTCTTTGATCACGTCGACTTCTCCTATGAGCCCGACCACCCGCTACTCCAGGACATCTGCATGCACGCGCGCCCGGGTATGCGTATGGCACTTGTGGGCCCCACGGGTTGTGGCAAGACAACGCTCATCAATCTGTTGCTGCGTTTTTACGATACCGATTCGGGCGAGATTCTCGTTGACGATAGGCCCATTGCCTCGTATTCCAGGGCGGACCTGCGGCGCATGTTCGGCATGGTGTTGCAGGAGAGCTGGTTGTTCGAGGGTACCGTACGCGACAATATTTCGTACGGCCGGCCGGACGCCACACGCGAGCAGGTGGAGGAGGCCGCACGCCGCGCCCGCGCCGATGCGTTCGTTCGAGCTCTGCCCGACGGCTACGACACGGTGCTGCCCGAGAACGGCGGGTCGCTATCGCAAGGTCAGCGCCAGCTGCTCTGCATCGCGCGCGTCATGCTCTCCGACCCCGCCATCCTCTTGCTCGATGAAGCCACCAGCAGCATCGACACCCGAACCGAAATGCAGGTCCAGGCGGCATTCGACGAGCTTATGCAGGAGCGTACGAGCTTCGTGGTGGCGCATCGCCTGAGCACCATCCGCAACGCCGATTGCATTCTCGTGATGCGCGATGGCCACATCGTGGAACGTGGCACGCACGACGAACTGCTCGTCGCCGGAGGTTTCTACGCCGAGCTCTACAGCAGTCAGTTTGCGCCTGCCGAGTAATATCGTTCGCGCCTTCGTCTAGCGCAAGGGCGCGAACGGCGGAAAAACTTCGGTGAGCGGCAATCTTGTTGGACAAGATTTCCATTTCTGTGGAACCGTACACGCCATTCCTTAAAGCCCCTTGGTATTTCGTAATCTCCCGTATCCTGCAACCAGCTGCAGCACGCGAAGAATCGCCTCTTCGCATATGGTCAGTTCCCATATAGATTTCGGGAGGGAATGGGATGAACCTCGACATTCAAGGTGCGATGAAGCGCTTCTCCGGCGCCATCATCAAGCCCGTCATGTTCCTCGCGGTCGCCGGTATCTTGCTGGCGGTGAGCGTTATCCTCAAGATGGAGGGCATGCCCGCGCTGTGGTTATGCTCGGCCAGCTCATCTACACCTGTGTCAACTCCGGCGTGGTCGGCAACCTCGGCCTGATCTTCTGCATCGGCCTCACCTGCGCTCTCGCCAAGAAACGCGCCGGCGACGCGGCGGTCATCGCCGCCTCGACCTTCTTGGTCTTCCTGTATGCTAACAACGCCTGGCTCACCAACAACAACATGCTCATCGATCCCGCCGGCGGCCTGTATGGCACCGGTCAGGGCGTCGTCCTGGGTATCCAGGTCGTCGACATGGGCGTCTTCATCGGCATCATCCTCGGCTGCCTCAACGGCTGGGTGTTCAACAAGTTCTGCGACACCAAGTTCCCGGAAGTCTTCAGCACCTACGGTGGCACCAAGTTCGTCTTCCTCATCGCTATCTTCATCGCCGGCGTCCTCGGCGTCGTGATGTGCTACGTGTGGCCGGTTGTCAACGGCTGGATCAACGGCCTGCAGGATTTCATGTACGGTACCGGATACGCCGGCCAGTTCGTCTACGGCTTCCTGAACAAGCTCCTGATTCCCACCGGCATGCATCACCTGCTGTGGATGCCCTTCATGTACTCCGCCGTGGGCGGCACTGCGCAGATAGCCGGTGAGGCCTACGCGGGCTCCTACAACATCTTCATGGCCGAGCTCGGCAACGCCTCCGCAATTACCGCTATGGACCCGTCCATCCGCTTCAGCCTCCTCGGTTTCGGCAAGTGGTTCGGCACCGTCGGTACGGTCCTCGCCTTCATCTCGGTTGCCAAGCCCCAGCATCGTGCCCAGGTGCGTGCCATGCTCGTTCCCGCGGCGCTCGTCGCCATCCTCGCGGGCATCACCGAGCCCTTCGAGTTCATGTACCTCTGGGCGTCTCCGATCCTGTTCGTGGTCAACGCCGCCCTCGACGGCCTGTTCCAGTGCATCCTGTTCGCCTCGGGCTTCCGTGCGCTTCTCACGGGCTTCATCGAGACCGTTCCCGGTCTCATCGCCCTTCCCGCCGAGCTGTCTCAGTGTTCATGGTGATTCCCGTCGGTGCCGTGGCGATCGTCGCCTGGTTCCTCGTCTTCCGTTTCCTCATCCTCAAGCTCAATCTGGTTACCCCGGGTCGCGAGGACGATGACGAGCTTCTCGACGAGGCCGATGACCCTTCGAGTGCGGCCCTCGCCTCGGGCATCTCCCCTGAGAGCGTCCAGGTCATCATCGATGGCCTCGGCGGTGCGGCGAACATCAAGATCGTCATGAATTGCTTCACCCGTCTGCGCGTCGACGTGGAGGACATGTCCCTCGTCGACGAGGACAAGATCAACGAGTACAAGAACTCCGGCATCGTCCACGGCGGTCCGAACAACATCCAGATCGTCATCGGTCTGAAGGTCCAGGACGTGACTGAGGCCGTGAAGGCCGCCCTCGGCATCAAGGACGAGTAGTCCCAATCGCCGAGTTTCCGGCCGGGTGCGCAGCCCTCTGCGCCCGCACCCGGCGCTCCACCCACGGTAATCATGGGGCGCGCGCCCGAATCTGAACGGACGCGTGATACAAGGGCGCGTGCCATCGCGCCCCGTCCCAAGGCATAGGTCAGAACTTACAAGGAGAAGAAAGACCATGAGCAAAGAGCAGTTTGTCGTCACCATCGTCGGCGGCGGTTCCCGTTACACCCCCGGCATCCTCAAGATGCTGGTCGCCGAGAAGGATCGCTTTCCGCTGTCCAAGGTCGTCCTGTACGATAACGAGTACGAGCGCAACGCCAAGATCGGCGAGTACGGCCGTATCTTGATGAGCGAGTACTACCCCGAATGCGAGGTCGTGGACACCACCGATCCCGAGACCGCCTTCACCGGCATCGATTTCGCCTTCATGCAGATCCGCGCCGGCCGCCTGAAGATGCGCGCCTCCGATGAGCACATCGCCCTCAAGCATGGTTGCATCGGCCAGGAGACCTGCGGAGCCGGCGGCTTCGCCTACGGCATGCGCTCCATCCCCGCCGTCTGCGACATCATCAAGGACATCCGCAAGTACTCGCCCGAGGCCTGGGTCCTCAACTACTCCAACCCCGCCGCGATCGTCGCCGAGGCCACCAAGCGAGTCTTCCCCGGAGACAAGCGCATCATCAACATCTGTGACATGCCGGTCGGCATCATGAACCAGTACGCGGATGAGCTCGGCGTCCCCCGCAACTCCATCGAGGCCCGCTACTTCGGTCTTAACCACTACGGCTGGTTCACCGCGATCCTCGACAAGAAGACTGGCGAGGATTACCTGCCTCGCCTGCGCGAGATCTTCTCCGAGGACCTGCCCGAGGACGCCTTCTCCGACATCGATCCCAGTTGGTCCGCCACCTTCCACTTCATGCGCAAGATGGTCCGCGAGTGCTCCGACGGCATGATGCCCAACACCTACCTGCAGTACTACCTGTACCGCGATCACATGCTCGCCCACGAGGACCCCAACCACACCCGTGCCGACGAGTGCATGGAGGGCCACGAGAAGCAGATCTTCGAGATGGTCGAGGAGGTCATCGCCAACGGCAAGCTCGAGGGCACCAAGCACGCCTTCACCATCGAGAGCCTCAAGGACGACGACCACGCCTCCTACATCGCCGACCTGGCCTACGCCATCTCGCACAACACGCATGACGTGTTCCTGTGCATGACCGAGAACACGGGCATCATCCCCAACTTCTCCGAGAGTGCCATGGTCGAGGTTCCCTGCATGATCGGCGCGAACGGCGTGGAGCCCCTTAACGTCGGCGAGATCCCGACCTTTCAGAAGGGCTTGCTCGAGAACCAGTTCGCCTACGAGAAGCTCACGGTGGACGCGTGTCTGGAGGGCAGCTACCGCAAGGCCCTCGACGCGTTGACCCTCAACCGCCTGGTGGGCGACACCGATCGCGCCCGAGCCCTTCTCGACGACTACATCGAGGCCAACAAGGGTTACTGGCCCGAGCTGAACTAGCTCATGAGGGCGCGGGGTCGCGTTCCCCTCGACACGGCACGGAGTCGATGGGGGCGGCCTCGCGCCTTTTTGTCCGGTGGGCGCCGTCCCAAAGAGGGGAATCTGCAATGAACAAGGTGCGCGACCTTTGGAACCAATACGAATGTCTGGCGCCCAGGCGCAAGGTGGGGATCGCCCTGGAGATCGCGGCAGGCATCTGGTACCCTCTCGCGGGCATCGTCCTGTGGCTGTTCTTCAAGATCCGCAAGTCCGCGCCTGTGTTCAGGGCAGCGCCGCTTTCCGGCGCCGTCCTCTCCCTCGCGCTCTTTACGGTACAGTTCTTCGTGGGTGCCGCACTTACCGCATAGTCATATGGGTAATTCGGGGCGCCGGGGGCACACCGCAGTCGAAGGGGCAGGGCACATGGTCGGGTTGACGCCGCTTGAGCGTGACATCATCCAATTGCTCACGCAGCATATCTCCTGCAACGAGGAGATTTCCCTCACCGAGCTCGCCGAGGAGTGTCATGTTGCGAAGAGCACCGTGGTCAAGGCGGTTCAAAAGCTGGGATACGGCGGATTCGGCGATCTGACGTACAACATCCGCCTGAACGCCCAGAGCGCAGGCGGCCTTCTTCCCCGCAGACCCGTCTCAGGTGATGTAGATGACCAGGTCGACCGGCTCTCCCGCCTGCTCTGGTCCTGCCGGGACAAGCACAGCATCCTGTTCTCCGGCGACCATCGCATCGGGGCGCCGCTCTCGTCGTACATGTGCCGCAAGCTCGCCATGTTCGGGATCTTCGCGAGTGCGTCCTATGACTACCTCATGGTCGAGCACCATGCCCTCGACCCGGGGACGGCGATATTCTTCTTCCACCGAGAGCTGCCGGGGCGAGCGAATTGGGGCCAGACCTCCGGGTACGGCGAGGGGATGCTGCGCGCCGCGCGCGATGCGGGATTCTCAATCGTGGCGTTTTCCGACGACCCGGAAAAGTCGACACGAGTGCAGGCTGATCTTTGCATCGCGATTGATAGTCGGGATGATGCGGGCGGGGATCTATACATGACGCGCGTTCTTATGGTGTTCGAGATGGCTCTCGCGCGCATTTCAAAGGGGCTGTAATGCTGCAGGATAACGAGCGGATCGTGTATGCGGCCGTGCGGGACTTTGCCAAGAGGGGAGAGCGACCGACCATCGCCGCTGTTGCGCGCATGACTGGCGTGCCGCGTTCGAGCGTCGCACACGTCGCTGATACGCTTGGCTATCATGGCTGGATTGATTTCACTACGCAACTCGTTAGGTACTTCTCCTCGTTTCAACGTGAGGATGCACTTTCCGATAGTGTTCAGCTTGTGGCATCGGTCCTATCCGTCAATCGGGATCGTCCCGTATTGATTGACGCGATTGGCGATGCGGAAGTATTCATCCAGATAGGCCTGTTACGGATGTGTGAAGTGGGTTTTCACGCAATGCCGTATGGACCGGTGTGGTTGAGGCACTATCACCGTATCCGGAAAAGATGTCTAAGAGGTTTCTGGATAAGGATGATGCTGCGGCAGCACCGTCAATGCGCGTGCTGAAGGGTGGCACCGGGATTGTTGGTCCTGACATTGCGACGCAGCCTGCTGCCGCGGGCGTCCTCATCGTGGTCAACGAAAGCGGCATGTCCCTGCTGCCAACCTGCCTCAAGGCGGCGAGCGGCGGGTTCGACATCATCGCCATAACGGCGAGCCACGACACCCCCGTCTCCAAACTCGCAAAGGTCAACGTCGTGATTAAGAACAACAAGTCGACCCCCGAAGCCTACGAGCCCAACTACTTCGCCGCCGGCGTCCTGGCGTTCATGGAGCGAGTGTTCAGCAGGGTTTCGCAACGGCCTCTATGCTCTGAAAATTGCAGTATCTAGCTGGGCGATCTGCAAAATACGATAATATTAACGGTCAAAACCTGCAAAATTCCGATATGTGTAGTCGCCGTACCCAGTTTGCTGGTCTGGACCGCTACGAGCTCTTTACCGGCACTTGGCGGAATCCTGACCTGAGCGACACGCGTGCTGCCGTATCATGCACTTATCTATGTGTTGAGACCCCGCGCGCAATCGTGGCGGGGGAAACGGGGAGTTACCGCCATGGCACTCAAATACACCAAGCTCGAGCGCAACTGGGTCATGTATGACGTGGGCAATTCGGCCCTTGTGTTGCTGAACACCTCGGTCGTGCCCATCTACTTCAACGCCATCAACACGGGCGCGCATCCAGCCGAGTTGGTGACTGCTTGGGCGAATGCGCAGACCATCGCCTCGCTTGTGGTTGCGCTGCTTATGCCCATTCTCGGCTCCCTTGCCGACTACGCGGGCAACAAGATCAAGTTCTTCACGGGCTTCTTCCTTACGGGTTTGGTGTTGTGCCTCGCCCAGGCCATCCCCATGAGCGCGGCGGTGTTCCTGGTGGTGTACGTGCTGTGCACCATCGGCCTCAACTCATCCATGACGTTCTACGACGCCATGCTCACCGACGTTACCACCGATGAGCGCATGGACTCCGTCTCGAGTTCCGGCTATGCGTGGGGCTATGTGGGCTCCACCGTCCCGTTTATCCTATGCATTGCCCTCATCTTTGGCGGGCCGAGCATCCTTGGCCTCGATACCCTCACCTGCACGCGTTTGACGTTCCTCATCACGGGTGCGTGGTGGCTTGCCTTCACCATTCCGCTGCTGCGTACATATAAGCAGCGTTTTGGCAAGGAGCGCGAGGGCGGCGCGGCGGGCGTTCTACACAATATCGCCCTCACCTTCAAGGGCCTGCTCACCACCATGCGCCGCATTGCGCACGATCGCGTGCTGCTCGTCTTCATGGTCGCGTTCTTCTTCTACATCGACGGCGTTCATACGGTCATCTCCATGGCCACCAGTTACGGAGCTGCGCTCGGCATCGATTCCACCCAGCTCGTGCTCGCGCTGCTCGTCACGCAATTCGTGGCATTTCCATCCGCCATCATCTACGGCAAGCTCGCCGGACGTGTGGGCACGTTGCAGATGATCATCGTCGCGGTCGCCGCTTACGTGGGCATCGTGTTGTTCGCCGCGTTCTTCCTCAAGACGGCCGTGGAATTTTGGATCCTCGCCATCTTGGTCGGCATGTTCCAGGGCGGCGTCCAGGCACTCTCGCGCAGCTATTTTGGAAAGATCATCCCCAAGGAGCGTTCCAACGAGTATTACGGCTTCTTTGATATCTTTGGTCGGTACGCTTCTGTTATGGGAACTCTGCTAGTATCTGTCGTGACCTCGCTCACGCATGATCCTTCTTTAGGAGTGCTTTCCATCGGGATCTTGCTGGTTGTGGGCTTGGTCATGCTAGTAAAGCTCTCCCGAATGCAGGCGGCGCGCGCATAAGACGTCCGGCCTGTATCCCGCGGCACGCATCTCACGCACCGGCCGCCCGGGCGAACACGTACCACCTTACGGAGGGTTTTGCTGGCGTCAGTAAAGCCCTCCGATTTTGTAGAAGGTGGAGAACATGGGCACAAAACAACAGGTTTCTAAAACGGCGGCCTCCGCACGGGAAAAGGTCGCGGGCGCGGGATGGTCGCGTGATCCGCATCATATTGCGCGCGTGGGGATGATCGCCGCCGCGTATGCAGCGTGCACGCTGATCACCATGATGTTCTTGGGGAGCCTCGCATGGGGTCCCGTGCAGTTCCGCGTGAGTGAGGCGCTGTGCGTGTTGGCGCTTTTTACCCCCGCGGCGGTTCCCGGGCTCACCCTGGGCTGCATCATCGCCAACGTTGCCAACATCGCGCTCTCGGGGACTGGCATGCTCGGCATGCTCGATGTGGTGTTCGGCTCACTTGCCACGTTCGCCGGTGCGCTGTTCACCTGGAAAATGCGTGAGCGCCCGCTCATTGCGCTTGTCGGCCCCGTGCTCGCGAATGCGCTGATAGTCCCCGCGTACCTGCCGTTGCTCCTGCAGGGAATCGGCTTCTATACTATTCCGTTCACGTCCATCTCGCTTGATGGCGCCTATCCGTTCATGTATGCCTTCGGGTTGGTGACCACCGGCTTGGGCGAAGCGGTTATCATGTACGTGTTGGGGTACCCGCTCTCGCGCTCTCTGGCAAAAACACCGTTCATCAAGCGCGAACTTGCTCAGGTGGGTACAACTAGGTAATAGATGCGGAAGAGGCGTCGCGTTCCCTCACCAACTGCGCGGTGCGCAGATGTCCTCCCGTGAGTTTCCGGGGAGGGGGCTGCATGAATCCGACAATCGTCATTCCGAGTTACTGGGCGGGCGGACCCGCCGAGCTCAAGTCGCCGGGGGCGTACGACCATTCGTCGGACCTGTCGGCCTCCCGCCCCGAACTTGATCGCTGCTTGGCTTCTCTCGAGCAGGTCCGTCATCTTCCGCGCGTCATCGTGCTGCTGGTATGTCCTCAGCAGGAGACCGAGCGCATCGCGCATCGCGTACGGGACATCATCGATGAGCACCCTACGGTCGACGTGACCCTCGTCACCAATCGCGAGGCATCGTTCATCATGGATCGAGTGAGCCAGATAGCCCCCAATGTGCGCGGAGAGACTGTCTCGCTGCGAGGGTACGGTGCCATACGCAACATGGGTCTTGCCTGCGCGGCCATTCTCGGCCACGACGTGGTGGTGTTCTTGGACGACGACGAAGTGGTTCTGGCGCCCGACTTTATGGACAAGGCCCTGTACGGGTTGGGGCACGAGACGCGTCAGCGTCTGCCCATCCTGGCCAAGAGCGGCTTTTTTACAACAAGGCTGGCTCTCCCCTGGCCGACACCGGCAAGAAAAACGGAATCACCTATCGGTGGTGGACCAAGCGTATCGAGTTCAACCGCTGGATGGAGCGCGCCCTTGCGGGGACGCGCATCTCGCGCTCCAACTACGTCTGCGGCGGTTGCTTTGCCATCCACGCGCGTGCGTTCAAACGCGTGGCGTTCGATCCCTATATCACGCGCGGCGAGGATTTGGACTATCTGTTCAACATGCGCTTGCTGGGAATGGATGTGTGGTTCGACAATGCTTGGGTGGTCAAGCACTTGCCGCCGAGCCAGGTGGAAGAATCCCCGCGCTTCATGCAAAACGTTTATCGCTGGTATTACGAGCGCGCCAAGCTCGCGAGCGCCTCGCGCCGTCCCGATATCAACTCGGTGACCGCCGCCTCGCTCATGCCGTATCCCGGTCCGTGGATTTCGGGAGGTCTAGATGAACGCGTGCGCAAAACCGCGCTCATCCGTTCTATTTTCACCTGCGAGCACCGGGGCTATTGGCATATCTATCGCCGTGGGATTGAGGATGCGCGCGAATACGCGGCTGCCCATGAGACCGATTACCTCAGATTCGTCAGTTTTTGGCCGAGTATTATGGGCGGGCTCGCGGGTGACGAGCGCCTGGTCGCCCTTTTGGAGCGTTGATGACCGAGAATACATCGCCGGAGCACGAGGGCTCCCGGTGCCCACAGAGCCTTGAGGGAATGACCCAGGGCAGCTATCGAGCGGGAATGCTCGACGCGAACGAGGCGCTCAGGCTGCTCGCCGCCCTCGTGGTGTTCAGCATGGTCGGGTTCTTTGGTTATGCAATCCTCAACGGTGTGGAGACGGTCACCACCGTTGCCGCGCTCGTCCTGCTCGTGTGCTTTACGCTTGCGTTCATCTATGTGTTCTTTAGCCCCGATACCCTGCGCTCGCAGTACACGGAGCAAACGCTCGCCGTTGCTTCGGGCATGCTTGAGGACATTACGGGCGGTCTTACGCGCGAGAGCGCCGAGGAGATATGCCGCCGTCTGTTACCCGAGACGCGCGCCATGACCATCGCGGTCACTGACCGAGAGAAGGTGCTTTCGTGCGTGGGCGAGCTCGCCGATGACTTCCCTGCGGGCTCCCCGATTCACACGCCCACGACGCGCTATGTCATCGAGCACGGCATCGTGCAGTCGTTCACGAGCGACATGGACGTCCGCGGCGAGCGCGGGAGCAGGCGCAGCATCCCCGCGGGTATCATCGCACCGCTCAAGATCCGCGGACGTGCCGTGGGAGCCCTCAAGTTCTATTACCGTTCGCCACGGCACGTCAATCGCACGCAGTACGCCCTCGCCTCTGGCTTTGCCGAGCTGCTCTCCACGCAGCTTACCGTATCTGAGCTTGAGCGCCAGGCAGAGCTCACCGCGCGCGCGGAGGTTCGCGCCCTCCAAGCCCAGATTAACCCGCACTTCCTGTTCAACACGCTCAACACCATCGCGTCGCTCACGCGCACCGAGCCGTTACGGGCACGCGAGTTGCTCCGCGAGTTCTCCCAGTTCTACCGCGCAACTCTCGAGAACTCCGGTCAGCTGATTGCGGTCAAACGCGAAATCGCTCAAACGCTGCGGTATCTCAAGTTTGAGAAGGCGCGATTTGGCGAGGACCGCGTTTTGGTCGAAGTCGATGTGGACGAGGACGCCGAGGATGTCCTCATCCCCGCATTCGTGATCCAGCCGCTGGTCGAGAACGCCGTGCGCCATGCCATGCCGGACGAGGGTCCCCTTACGATCCGCATCGCGGTCGAGCGGGCGGGGGAGAGTGCCGTGTCGATTCTCGTGTCCGACGACGGTGTGGGCATGGACGAGCAGACGGCCATGCGCTTGTTCGACCGATCCTTGTCGGCGCCGGACCCCAATGCACCACAGGGCGGTGGAGCCGGCGTGGCCATGCACAACATCTCCGAGCGCATCAAGCGTTTCTACGGTCCCAAATCGCGTACAAGCGTGGAGTCGACTCCGGGGGAGGGCACCACGATTTCCCTTCACCTCGATCTTGAGGGTAGTATGTATGACGAAGGGTAGAATAGGAGCGGACCGTACGGACGGCGCTTCTCGCCGGGTCTCACTCACAGTATGAAAGGTTATCGATAGGTATGCTACGTGCGATGATCGTTGACGATGAGGCACCCGCTCGTTCCGAGCTGCGGTTCTTGCTCGAGCAGACGGGCAAGATCGGCTCCATTATCGAGGCGTCGAGCGTCCGCTCCGCCATTGAGATGCTCATGGAGGCGCGTGTCGATGTGGTCTTCCTTGACATCTCCATGCCCGGGGCTTCGGGACTCCAGCTTGCCGAGGCGCTCTACAAGCTCAAGAACCCGCCGGCGATCGTGTTCGTGACCGCGTACAGCGATCATGCCGTCGAGGCGTTCGATGTGGATGCCGTCGACTATCTCATGAAGCCCGTGGAGGAGGCCCGCCTCGATCGTGCGATCGAGAAGGTCATTGCCCGTGCCAAGCCCGTCGCCACTGCGGAGCCCACTTCCGCCAAGCCCACCAATATCGAGCGCATCCCGGTGGAAAAGGGCGGCCGCAAGGTGCTCATTCCGGTCGACCAGATCCGTTTCATCATGGCGAAGGACGACTACTCCTGCATTTTCACCGAAGACGACCGTTATCTGTCCACGACATCGCTCGCACAGTTCGAGTCCAAGCTCGGGGAGTTCGGATTCTTCCGCGTCCATCGTCGCTACATCGTCAACCTCGCCAATGTCGAGGACGTCGAGACGGTGCCCTCGGGCGCCATCCAGCTCGGCGTGAACGGCGTTGACGAGCGCATTCCGGTGAGCCGCCGCGCGTGGTGCCGCTCAAGAAGGCGTTGAACCTGTAATGGAGCGGCGTGTCGACATCATCTCCGATACCCATGGCTACCTCGCTCCGGAGCTGCTGCGCGCCATCGAGGGATGCGACTTGCTTATCCACGCCGGCGATATCACATCCGAGAGCAACTACGCGGAGCTCGAGGTGAGCGTTCCCGTTCTGCGCGCGGTTTTGGGCAACAACGATGGTTACTACAACTACGGCCCCGATGTGCCGCGTGTGAACGAGTTCACGTACGAGGGGGTTCGGTTTTCGGTGGCGCACTACGCCGAGGACCTGCCGTTGGCGAGCTCGAACGTTGTGGTGTGCGGTCATACGCATCGGCCGCGCATCGACCGGGTGCATGGGTGTCTGGTGATCAATCCCGGGTCGGCATCGCTGCCGCGTGGCAGACGGGAGGCCTCCATCGCACGGCTTATGGTCGAGGACGGCCGCGTGCTATCTGCCGAGATCATCGACTTATAACTTTTTTTGAAAAAAGTTCTTGCGTGTGAAGTTGAAGTCTGTGTATACTAATCCCCGCAGCAAGGAGCACACGCGAATTGCCGCCTGGGGAGTTAGCTCAGTTTGGTTAGAGCGCCGGCCTGTCACGTCGGAGGTCGCGGGTTCGAGCCCCGTACTTCCCGCCATCGCAATCAAAGCCTCGTCGCAAGACGGGGCTTTTTGCGTTTGTGGTAGAGTTGTGAAGCGATGAATCTGCGCGAGGAGGGGCAGTACAGACCTTTCTCCAAATGCATCAAACACGCTATATTAGTACAATGTCAGTATCGGTGCCGAATGGCGCATTATGCTCGACCACGAGTTTATTTGCCAACCACGCATAACGTCTCGAATAGATTTCGTTTACTCGCAAGGAGAAGAGATGGACATCTCCCGCAAGACCGACTATGCCCTGCGCATGCTTTCCATGTTGGCGGAAGGCGAGGATAGCCTTCTGTCCGTGCGTACGGCCGCCGAGACGGTGGATGTGCCGTATTCTTTTGCCCGCTCCATTCAGCACGGTCTGGTGCAGGCGGGGATTATCGAGAGCCTGCGCGGTGTCCGCGGCGGCATGCGGCTTAAAGTCGACCCCAAAGATGTGACGATTCGTCAGATCGTCGAGGCGGTCCAGGGCCCGCTCGTCATGAACGATTGCACGGCGGAGGACGGGATATGCCCTCGCATGGATGAATGCTGCTATCATCCCCTGTGGATAGGAGCCCAGGAGCTGCTTCGCAATTATCTGGACTCCGTTACGCTCGATGACGTCGTCAATCGACGGCAGCATCCCGCGGTCGACCCCAAGTTCGCCGATCGCTCGCGTTTTCCCGAGTACGCCGGGTGCTCCAGGGGGTGCTCGTGCGTGTAGCCGCATGATCCTCTAAGGAGCTCAAGATGAACATGGACCCCTTCCGCACGCTGGTTCGCACGGAAGGGGTTCGTTTGTATCGAGACCTTCCGTGGCGTCGCACGCGCGACCCGTATAAGATCTGGCTTTCGGAGGTCATGCTTCAGCAGACGCAGGTCGCCCGCGTGGAGACGCGGTGGGCGGAATGGCTCGATGCGTTCCCGAGCGTCTTCGCGCTGGCAGAGGCCGGTACTGCTGAGGTTCTCGCGGCTTGGCAGGGTATGGGGTACAATCGTCGCGCTCTGGCGCTCAAGGCGGCTGCTGAGGAGATCGTTCGCGGGTACGATGGGGTGTTTCCCGCGGGTACGAAGGAGCTCATCGCCTTGCCGGGGATCGGCCCGGCGACTGCGCAGGGCATCCGATCCTTTGCGTTTGACTTGCCAGGGGTCTACCTGGAGACGAATGTGCGCACCGTTCTTCTACACCACCTGTTCCCCGATGTGCCGGGCGTGCCCGATAGGGAACTTGTGCCGCTGGCGGAGGCGACATGTCCCGCAGCTCCCGCATCGTGCGGGGCGGAAGCGGATTGCTTCGCTGGCCAGAAACCGGGCGCTTGATGGCTGCCGACGCGAGGTCCGCGGACCCCTTCGCTATGCCCCAGGATCCCGATGACACGCCGCGCACCTGGTACTATGCCATGCTCGACTATGGTGCGTATCTCAAGAAGACCGTTCCCAACCCCTCGCGTCGTGCCAAGGCATATACGCGCCAATCGCGATTTGAAGGCTCACGCCGTCAGAAGCGGGCGGAAATCGTGCGCCAGTTGTTGGATGCCCAGGCGCGTGGCGAGCGGGCGAGCACCGCTTCGCTGCATGCCGCCCTCAACGACGTCGAGCGCACTGCCGGACGTCCGCCCGTTGAGGGGGAGCTCGTCGAATCCATATTGACCGATCTCGCCCGCGAGGGATTTTGCCGGGAGTGTGAAGGGGCGTGGGTGATCGTCTAGGGCGATCGAGCGAGCTTTTGCAAGAGCGGGCGCGAGTGGGGTACAAGAGATTTACGGGCGTCTTTGCAGGCGGTCCCGTTGGGGTTCCGCTCGATGTGGCGCATCGACGGCGCCTTTCGATTCCTACGCCACCTAGGAGGTATTCATGGATTTCGAGAATTCCCAGACCAAGAAGAACCTCGAGGCCGCTTTTGCGGGCGAGTCTCAGGCCCACACCAAGTACCGCTACTACGCTTCCAGGGCCAAGAAGGACGGCTTCGTTCAGATCTCCAACATCTTCATGGAGACCGCTCTGAATGAGTCCGAGCATGCCAAGCTCTGGTTCAAGGAGCTGCATGGAGGCGAAGTCCCCGGCACCCTCGATAACCTGCGCGATGCTGCTGCCGGTGAGAATTACGAGTGGACGACCATGTACGACGAGTTTGCCAAGACCGCCGACGAGGAGGGCTTCACCGCTATCGCCGCCAAGTTCCGCGGTGTCGGTGCCGTCGAGAAGGCTCACGAGGAGCGCTACAACAAGCTTGCCGAGCGCGTTGAGAAGGGCGAGGTCTTCACCCGCGAGGGCGTGAAGGTGTGGAAGTGCCTCAACTGCGGTCACCTGCACGTGGGCCCCACCGCCCCCGAGATGTGCCCCGTCTGCGCTCATCCGCAGTCCTACTTCGAGGAGCAGGTCGTTAACTACTAGACCGCAGCGCATATACGCGTGGTTTGGCGGTGCGCCGGAGAGGAGATCTTCGGCGCACCGCCTTATCTTTTGCTTAAGAAATGTGTCGGCTCAAGGGGCATTCCCTCAAGCGTGATTATTCGGTACGATGGACTGGCACTTCAAACGTACTACATCTCATAGGGAGCCCATTGTGACCAACCCCGCTCGCTACGAGGACATGGGTCTTGTTGACTCACGTGTCCGAGCCGCACTCAACCCCGTTGGCCGCTCCACCAAGACGGTGCTCATGGCTGCGATGATCGCGACCGCAACGGTTTCAACCGCTGGTATCGCTGTCCCCTCAATTGCCCATGCGGCTCCCCAGGGTGGTGCCATTCAAACGCTCGAATCGTACGATGCGCAGATTCGCTCGCTTGTCGAAAAACAGGACCTTGTCGCCCGTGCTGCTGCCGGAACGCTCGACGAGGCCTCGGAGCGCCTGATTCTTCAGCGAGAGCTGGTGCGTCGTGCCGGATATGAGCAGCTGAGCGAATTACGGGCCTCTTCAACCGATGCAAGCGAGTTCCTCGATTGGTTCATGGGTGACCTCGCGGCGCTGCGCTATTACGTCACGGGCGGCGAGGTGTGGACCAACGCCAAGAACAACGTAGCGACCCACGCCGACTACATCAAGTCGCTCGGCATCTTCATGCGCCTGCGCAAGACGAACGCCGCCGACCTTACGGCACCGGGTGCCGATGCGGATGTGTACCTGCGCATGATGGTTGCGGCATCCCTCGATGTCTCTGGTCGTGCGCGCCTGTGGACGGGCGATCCGGGGTTTGTGTCCGACCCGCTCGTGCGCTACTACACCATCAAGACATTCCGCTCCGATGAGCGCTATCGCTTTAAGAAGGACCTGTTCGACGCGTTGCCGGTCGAGAGCATGCGCCTGGTCTTCGAAAACCAGATCACCGATGCGGAGCTGCCCTGGTTGGCGAATTACTCGCTCGCCAAGTTCTCCGCCACTGACGACAAAACTGAGGATAGTCGCCTGAACGCGTACTCCTACATCTGGTATGACGGTGGTTATGCGAGCAACGGCGGGTACAGCAACGTGCGTTTTTACAACGATGCCGAGTTCAACGGCCCTGTTGAGGAGATGAAGTCCTCCAACGGTGCGCCCGGCAAGCCCCTCAAAGTCTGGCAGGGCGGCTGGAAGGAGAAGTACCAGCTTTCCTACACGGACGCGCACTTCCCGAATGCCGAGGCGAACGACCTCTATCACATCGGTTGCGGCGACGTTTCTTCCGTTCCGGGTGCCACACAGGATAAGACCAAGTACCACCGTCTCTGGATGGTGTTTGAGAAGGGTGGCGTGTGCGGAGCCCTCGCCAAGACCTTCGCCAACCTCAACGGTATGGTCGGCGTGCCCTCGTTCGTGGTGGGCCAGCCCGGCCACGCCGCCACGCTCACCTATGAGCTGCGCGCCGATGCGAACGGCACGATGGTGCCGACGTATCGCATCCAAAACGACGTATCGGGATGGGGCAAGAGCAAGAGCCCGTCTGCAGCCCACTGGCTCAACGGGTGGGGGCGCGGCATTACGGGCGAGTTCGCAGGTATGTACACGCTCTATGCCACGGAGGCCCTCTCCGATTGGGTGGGGTACGTCCGCAGTTACGAGACGCGCCTGATCGCCGCGAGCCTCGATGAGGGTTCCACCGTTCGCGAGCAGGCGATTGATGCCGCCCGCGGGGCGCAGCCCATCAACTTCGATGCACTTTGGGCAAAGATCGAGCTCCTCGGCGCGCGCGATGCCGCCGCCGCTGAATGGGAGGCACTGGCCAAGGAGATCGCCGAGCAGCTCAAGTTCTACCCGCTGCCCATGCATGACCTCATCAAAAACATCAACAAGCGCACCGACGGCTCGCAGTTCGCCGCCTTGGAGGCCATCAGGCTCGATGCGCTCCAGCGCGCGTCCAAGGTCGACAAGAGCCAGACGGTCAATCACGATGCCTGTGCGCGCGTGGCCAAGATGCTCATGGGCGAGGCCGATGGTGTGGTGGCGACCTTCTCGTTCGATGGCGATCAGGCGGGTGTGATCGCGCTGGGTGAGCACCTTCGCGGCGGAGGCGTGCCGTGGAGGTTCAGCCTCGACGGCGGCAAGACATGGTCCGACCAGACGGATGGTCAGGTCGAGGTCGTCTTAACCGCCGATCAGATCGCCTCCATCAACGCCGAGACGGATATCCAGATCCAGCTCATCGGCGCGAGCGTCATCAACTGCATCGATATCGTGGCGGGTCAGGCTCCCTCGCTCAAGTGCGAGGCGAACGACCGCGCGAACCGCATCTATTTCTTTGACGGCAAGGTTCCCAATGGACTCGAGATGCGCGTGGACGGCGGTTCGTGGGAGCCGCTGGATGTTGAGCGGACGTACAAGGGGAATCGCACGGTCGAGCTGCGCGTGCCCGCGCGGGGAACCACCACTGCCTCCAACCCGGCCGTGTTCACGTTCACCGCGGGCGACCGCGATGCAAATTTCGTTCCGTATGAGGAGATGGTGGTCAACTCCTATTCTTCCTCTCGCGATGGCGCGGCGATGGCCCAGCGCGTGATCGATGGCTACTACGGACCGGGCAACGAGTTCTGGATCACGAGCCGCGAGAAGACAAGCGATGCCTGGATCGTGCTCGACCTTGGACATGAGCGTGCCGTCACGGATGTCGATTACTGGCGTCCCAAGAACCTGGGCACCAATGGCGTTCCCCGGTGGGATCGCATGGCGGTGACGGTGTCGGTTGCGCCCGATACGGGCCTTGCTGCCGGGGTTCCGGTGGATGCCTCGGCCTTTAAGGAAGTCGAGCGCTTTGGTAAGGGTGGCACGAAGGTGCCCGGGTGGCAGGAGAGCACGCTGAGCACCCGTTTGACGCTGAGCGACGGTCCAGTGATGGCTCGCTACGTCAAGTTGCACCTGAACGACATCTACTTCAGCGCGACGCTCATCGATGTGTGGGAGGCCCACGAGCCCGGCTTGGAAGCCGATGAGGTGGTCTTTGATTCGATGCGCGAGGGTGAGGCGACTCCCGTCCCCATCGCTCTCGAGTTGAAGAACACAAGCAAGGTCGATGTGCAGATCGAGGGCGTGACGCTCGATTCCGACGCGTTTGAGCTGCGCGGTTCCGGCTCGACTACGATCCCCGCCGGCGGCACGGACGCATCCTGGCAGGTGGTGCCGAAAGCCGGGCTTGCGGTGGGGTCGCACCGGGCGGCTGCCAAGGTTGCCTATCGGGCTGTGGGAACCGAGGCTACCGCGCGCACGCTCAGCATTCCGGTGATGATCGAGGTCTCCCCGGCGGACGTCAGCGTTTCCGTAGATGTTGAGAAGCTCGGGCAGGATTCGGTTCGCCTGAACGCCCGCGTTGAGGGCGCAGAGGGCTTGGGAGCCCGCGTGGAGTACGCCCTGTGCGATACGAACCAAGCGCCTGACGCGGTGACGGTCGCCGACGCTACTGAGGGACCGCAGGTGCAGGGAAATCCCCTCAACACCTGGACGAGCGATCCGGTGTTCAGCGGCTTGACGCCCGGCGAGACGTATTATGCCTTCGTGCGCGTGACGGGTGTGCCCGGTTTAGGTGCGGTGACTTCCGGCGAGGGAGCGCCCGTTGAGATCGTGCCCGATGTCGTTGACCCCGATGGCGGCGACGGCAACGGCGGCAATGGCGGCGGCGATACCGGCGGCAACAACGGCGACAACCAGGGTGGCGACCAAGGTGACGGTAACGATAACGGAGACGCCGGGAACAACGGCGACAGCCAGGGCGACGGCGGCAACGATGGCTCCGGCGGCCAGGAGACTCCCGATGAAGACGGGAACCAGGACGATAATGACGGCGCCAAGGATGAGAGTGGCGACGAGACACCTCAGAATTCCCTCGGCAGTAAGCCCGAAACCCTTCCCGGAACGGGCGACGCGTCGGCTCATGGCGTGATGGCGTCCGCTGCGGGCGTCGCGTCCATGGCGGCAGCCGCCTTCAGCCGTTTGAGGTCGCGCCGCGAAGACCGGTAGGCAGGCCACAACGGGAGATGCGCGTTTGGCGCATGTGACCATCCCGCGTCAAGCCTCAACTCGATCCGGGCTTGACGGCGGGAACTTTTTAGTGCAATTCTGGAGAAGTCGGTTCCATGCATGCCTCCATAAGGAGGGCTTTTGCATGGACCTTTTTCTTAAACACGCGCCGTGCACGCAGGTGCCGGCATCCGCATCCGGTGGAGGAAACGCCCCGTGCACAAAGGGACGGCGCGCCGCGCGAAAGGAACGCTTCCCGCAGGTAGACGTTGGAGAGTTCGAGCGCGCAGCTTCCGGGGGCGAGGGCGTGCAACGCCTTGCGGCTGCGGAGGCATACGCTGCCGAGAGGGCATACGACGTCAAGAGGATGCGTCGCGGGGCACTTTTGGGGGTCTTGCGGGCGGTGTTGTTGGCTTTGGCGGTACCCGTTCTCGTTGCTGCGGTCTTCGTCGCTTCATATGCGTTGACGTGCATTTTGGATGGTGCAACTCCCGAGGAACTCATGGACGCTCTCGCTGCCTTATTTGATAGGATCTGCTCGATCGCGTAGTGCGGGGGCTCGCCTTGGCTTTGGTGCGATACGAATGGCGACTGCTAAGATGAGGTTATTCGAAAGCGGATAAGGGGTTGAGGGAATGGGAATCGAGCTTATAACGATGGTCGCATCGGTCATGGCGGCAGTGCTTGCTGCCTGGTCGACCGTCGCGTGCGTCCGCCTGCGCCGCGCGCACATGGAGCATCGGGAAGAAAGAGAGCGCTCGATTGCCGAGCGAGAGCAGATGCATGAGACCCTTACCGCCGCAGGCAGCGCTCTGTCTCAAGTTTCCGCTGCCGTGAATGCCGCGCTTGATAGGTTGTCGAGCCTGTCGATAATCGAGCAGCAACATTTCGAGGCGCAATCGCGCGCGTTCGATCAGATGGGCGTTAGGGTGGACGATGTTCGCCGCGAGACAACTCAGTATTTGGAAAAGACGCGCGAGACGGTTGATGCGCAGCTCGGTGCGATGCGCAGTGATAACGAGCGCAAGCTCGAGGCCATCCGTGTCACGGTGGACGAGAAGCTCGCCACGACCCTCAATGACCGCCTGGGCGCCTCTTTTAAACAGGTGAGCGATCAACTCGAGGCGGTGTACCGCGGATTGGGGGACATGCAGTCTATCGCGACGGGCGTGGGCGACCTCAAACGGGTGCTCTCCAACGTCAAGACGCGCGGCATGCTGGGAGAGGTTCAGTTGGCGGCGATTCTGTCCGAGATTCTCGCGCCCGACCAATATGCCGAGAATGTCGCCACCAAACCGGGCAGTGCAGATCGCGTCGAGTTCGCCGTCAAACTACCGGTTGAGGAGGGCGAGCCGATTTGGCTGCCCATTGACTCAAAGTTCCCCGGCGACACCTACGAGCACCTGCGCGATGCGATGGATGCGGGCGATGCCGAGGGAATCGCCGCCGCCCGTCGCACGCTCGAGCAGGTCATCAAGCTTGAGGCGAAGGACATTTCCGCCAAATACCTGAGCGTTCCCGAGACGACGAACTTCGGCATCATGTTCCTGCCGTTCGAAGGCCTGTATGCCGAGGTTGTCGACCGGCCGGGGCTTATCGAATGCCTACAGCGCGACTACCAGGTGAACGTGCAGGGCCCTCGACCATGGCGGTGATCCTCAATAGCCTGCAATTGAGCTATCAGACGTTCGCGTTCCAACGCCGCGCCGACGAGATCCAAAAGGTGCTAAGCGCCGTCAAGGCGGAGTTCCCCAAGTATCAAGCGGAGTTGCGCCGCGCGCTCAAGCAGATCGAGACTGCCGGGAAGACGGTGGACGGAATCATCAACACGCGCACGAACGTAATTGAGCGCAAGCTCAGGAGCGTGACCGCTTTGGAAGACGATATGCTTGCTGCCGAACTGCTCGGAATCGAGGCCGTGGACGCGGACGAGTTGTGACGCGCCGGCGGGCGTGCCAACGTGCCCTTGGGGGCGTGCCCCCTTTGGCACGCGTGTGAAGCTCGTGGTAAACCCCTTTCGCATGCTCCGCAATCGGTATATCATGCTGAGCGTGTGTTTATATGGGCTTGAGGCGCGTAGTCATGTGTCGAGAGCGGGTAAATAGAAGGAGCATCACATGTCCGGACACTCTAAATGGGCCACAACCAAGCACCGCAAGGGTGCGCAGGACGCCAAGCGTTCCGCCCTGTTCTCCAAGTTGAGCCGTAACATCACCGTCGCGGCCCGTCTGGGCAACGATCCCAACCCGGACAACAACGCCTCCCTTGCCGCTGCCGTCGCCAAGGCAAAGGCTCAGTCCATGCCCAAGGACAAGATCAAGGCCGCTATCGACAAGGCCTTCGGTTCCGGTGCCGACGCCGCCGTGTACGAGAACATCGTGTACGAGGGCTACGGTCCCGCGGGCGTCGCCGTGTATGTCGAGTGCCTGACCGATAACCGCAATCGCACCGCCGCCGATGTCCGCTCCGCGTTCTCCCACGCGGGTGGTAACCTGGGCACTTCCGGCTCCGTGTCGTTCCAGTTCGAGCGCAAGGGCCAGGTCGTCGTTGCCAAGCAGATCGTCGACCCCAACGATAAGAAGGAGAACCTCATGGCCAACGGTGCTGCTGGCGATGAGGAGGAGTTCATGATGGCCGTTGCCGAGGCCGGTGGCGACGATTACGAGGATGCCGGCGAGGAGTGGGTTGTGTGGACCGCCGCCGGTGACCTCATGGCCGTCTCGAAGGGCATTGAGTCCCAGGGCATCGAGGTCAAGGGTGCCGAGCTCACCATGGTTCCCACCACCCTACGTCCGTCTCTGGCACTGATGCCAAGAAGGTCCAGCGTCTCATTGACCGCCTCGAGGAGCTTGACGACGTTCAGGACGTCTACTCCACCATGGATATGACCGACGAGGTCATCGCTGCCCTCGAGGAAGAGTAGGTTCGGGGTTCCCGAGGCGCCGCATCGTGACGTGCAAGTCGTCGCTTGTTTGAGCCGGGTTCGCTATGTGGCGGGCCCGGCTTTTCCCTAGAGCGGCGTGTTCGCCGTATAATCGAGAAGCGTGCCATGATGCTTTACGGGCTATCGGGGTACAAAAGGTGAAATGTGTGCGGGCGCCGTGGTGCCCGCGATGTGTAAGAGAGAGGAGGAGCCATGCGGCGAATACGCAGAATCGGGCTGGTTTTGTATCTCATCGCCGGTGTATTGGTGGTCGGCGCATGCGCGGGCTCCCTCTTTGGTCCCTATACGGAGCGGTTCGCCTCGATGCTCGCATCGGGGTCCGGCCGCGTGACTATGGCCATCTGCCTGGTCATTGTCGCCCTGAATCTAATCGCCGTCCTGATGTACCTGCTCGTTGATCGCCCTGAGCCCACGTGCATGCGGTTGGCGGGCAACGCGGATATCGAGGTTTCGACTGAGGCTTTGGCTTCCATTGCGCGATCTGCTGCCGCGGAGCGCGATGTGATGGTCGAAGATGTTCGCGCACGTGTTGTGGGCCGCGATAAATCCGCTGTGGACATTCGCATCGAGGCGATTGCGCTCACGCAGCACAATGCGGAGGGCCTTGCGCATCGTGTGCAGCAACGTGTCCAAGACGCCTGTAACAAGATGCTCGGAGTGGCCGGTGCGCGTGTGCACGTACGTTTTCTCCCGAGTAAAACCGTGACCGTGACGAAGGAGGTCTCCGGTGAGCGATAATTCCCATGCGCCCAAGGTGCCAAAAGCGATAGTCGAGCAACTCGAGGTCCATGTTGAGGGCGTTGGGGAGCGGGGGACAGGTGATACCCCCGGTCCTTCGGATCGAGATGCGGCCGAGGCCTCTGCTCAGAAGGGCTCCTCGCACATGGGTGGGGATGGCGCGCAAGGCGGTGCGCATACCTCTCGTCGTGATTTCCAACGCGCGACCATCGGCTTGTTTGAAGGGCTCGGTCGTACGGCATGGGCGTATGCCAATGCCCATCCGCATGCCACGCTGTACGGCATCATCGGCTTTGTGCTGGCGGTGCTCATCTTGGTGATTGGCCTGTGGGACACGATCGTCATCGCGGTCTTCGTGTTTGTGGGTACGGTCATTGGCCAAATGGTCGATGGCGACAACGCGGCGGTCAATTTCATACGCCGCGTACTCGATGGGCGTAAATAGACGCACGATCAGTTCGTGTGAGTTTGGGATTTGCGGATAGGAGCGAATCATGGCAGACAGTAAAGAGTTTTTGGATAACAAGGACGCTGACGCGGTGGAGACGGTCGAACGGGTGTCGTCCGATGACGCGGCTGAGGCGACTGATGCCATCGAGGACGTCGAGATCGGTGAGGTTCTTGCCGAGTCTGAAGAAGACGACGACTCCGAGGACTCTCTCACCTACTCCAACGGTGTGATTGAGAAGATCGTCGCCATGGCCACGCGCGAGGTCCCGCATGTGTTGGGCATGAAGGGCAACCTCATGCACCTCGTCCAGGAGACTTTCGGCGCGGAGAACCTTTCCAAGGGCGTTACCATCGAGGTGACCGACGACAACCGCGTGGTGGTCAACATTTCCGTCATCATCGAGTACGGGTGCTATGCCCCCGCCATCTTCGAGGACGTCAAGGAGCGCGTGACCGAGCGCCTCACTGCCATGACCGGCCTTGAGGTCGCGGGCATCAACCTGCGCATTGAGGACGTTGTCACGCGCGAGGAGTACGAGGCGAGCCGTCGCCGTCACGCCGAGGACGCCGAGTAGGGACTGCCGCGTCTCATGGGGCCCGCGCCCTCGCCGTTTCGAGGTAAGGGGCGGACTCGGGCAGATGCGTTGCTTTCGATTAAAGGGGCCCTTCGGGGTCCCTTTTGTTACATGGTAGTTTCCCAGCTTGCCCGATATAAGGTACCCTGTTACTCTCATCCCCATGATTACGTTTGTTGGACATAGCGCGAACATGATGATGGTCATGGAGATGCCCTCGCCCGGGCACTTTGTCATGCCGCGCGATTTCCGCGTGCTGATAGAGACCGGCGCCTCCACTAGGTTGTCTCCGGCGGGAGATGGCCACAGGTCCCATTCCATCTTCAAGCGGAGTTTTCCTCGTGATCAGCATCAAGCATGTGTACAAAACGTATGACGGGGGCGCCGAGGCGCTCTCTGACATCAATCTCGAGATCGCCGACGGCGACGTCTTCGGCATCATCGGTATGAGCGGTGCCGGCAAGTCGACGCTCGTTCGCACCATCAACCTGCTCGAGCGCCCCACGTCGGGCGTCATCGAGGTCGATGGCCGTGACGTCACCGCGCTTTCTGGCGAGGAGCTTCGCGCGTATCGCCGTCGCGTGGCGATGATCTTCCAGAACTTTGGCCTGCTGGCGCAAAAGACCGTGCTGGACAACGTCTGCTTCCCGTTCCTCGCCGCCACCGGCAAGGTGACGGAGGCAAACCGCGCCCGTGCTCTCGAGCTGCTCGACCGCGTTGGTCTTGCGGAGAAGGCGCAGAGCTATCCCAGCCAGCTCTCCGGCGGGCAGAAGCAGCGCGTTGCCATCGCCCGCGCGCTCGCCTGCGAGCCCGAGGTGATCCTCTGCGACGAGGCGACCTCCGCGCTCGATCCCAGCAGCACGAACACCATCCTCAAGCTGCTGCGCGACATCAACCGCGAGACCGGCGTGACCCTGGTGGTAATCACCCACTCCATGGACGTGGTCGAGAAGATCTGCAACAACGTCGCGGTGCTCGAGCGCGGCCGCGTGGTGGAGCAGGGGAGCGTGGCGGAGGTCTTCGCCGCGCCTCGTGCCGAGGCCACGCGCGTATTGCTTGGAAAGGTGGATTGGGATGCTTAACAATTTCCTCGCGGAGTTCGCTCCGCTGCTCATTCAGGGCACCGTCGACACGCTTGTCATGGTGTTCGCATCCACGGCGGTGGCCTATGTCATCGGCACCGTCCTCGGCGTGATCTTGCACCTCACGGCCCCCGGCGGTCTGCGCCCCGTTCCCGCGCTCAACGCGGTTTTGGGCTGGGTGGTCAACATCGGACGCTCTCTACCGTTCATCATTTTGCTCATCGCCCTCATGCCCGCCACGCAGGCACTCGTGGGCACCTCCACCGGCGTAGTGGGCGTCATTCCGCCCCTGGTGGTCGCTACCGCCCCGTTCGTGGCGCGCATGGTCGAGCAGTCGCTCGCCGAGGTGAGCCGCGACGCCGTTGAGGCCGCTGAGGCCTGCGGCGCGTCCGTCCCGCGTATCGTGTTCTCCGCGCTTCTGCCCGAGGCACTGCCGAGCATCGTGCGCGGCGTCGCCGTGACGCTCATCGCCGTACTGGGCTACACCGCCATCGCCGGTGCCGTGGGTGCGGGCGGTCTGGGCGACATTGCCATCCGTTACGGTTACTACCGCTATGAGGATGAGGCCATGATCGTCACGGTCGTCCTGCTCGTTGTCCTCGTCCAGCTCATCCAGTCCGTCTGCAACGCCATTGCTCGCAAAGTGGACCACCGCTAGAGGTTGGTTTGCTGCTAAGGGCTTTGGCTCGTCGATTTCGAGGCGTTGCCCTCGTGTATCTGGCACCGCCTGCCCGCGCCCTCTACGATGTGGGCACGAGGTTGGGTCCTCGTGCCGGCGCGCATGGGTCTCGTGCCGCCGCGTATTGCTCGGCACAAGACGCGAAAGTGCACTCTCGCGGCGCTTTCGAGTCGTTTTGGCCCCAGTCCTTCCGCGAGAGTTAACTCTCGCGTCAGTTTAGGGGCGTTTCATCCGCAAATCCTCCGCGAAAGGTATCTTTCGCGGAAGGTGAGGGATGGGGGGTGAACCAACGGCCCTCGATTCCCTCCCGCCAACTGTGTTTTCCATCTGAAAGGATTCCATCATGAAGAACTTCAACACCTCCATTTCCCGCCGCTCCCTTGTCGCTTCCGCTTTCGCGGGCCTTGGCGTTGTCGCTTTGGGCGGTCTGACTGCCTGCGGCGGGTCTGGCACCGCTGCCGAGGGCTCCGCTGCCGCCGGCTCGACCACGCTCACCGTGGCTGCAAGCCCCGCTCCCCATGCCGAGATCCTCAACGACTTCGCCGCGCCGCTGCTTGCCAAGGAGGGTATCGAGCTTAAGGTGAAGGAGTACACCGATTACATCCAGCCCAACAAGGACACCACGTCGGGCGCGGTGGACGCCAACTACTTCCAGCACATCACCTACCTGGAGAACTACAACGCCGAGAACGGTACCGACCTCGTCTCCGCGGGGCTGATTCACTACGAGCCCTTCGCCGTGTACGCCGGCACCTCCAACGACCTCGACGCCATCGCCGACGGTGCCACCATCGCCGTCCCCAACGACCCGACCAACGAGGGCCGTGCGCTGCTCCTGCTGCAGGACCTGGGCCTCATTGCCCTCAGCGATCCCGAGAACCTCGAGGCCACGCCGAAGGACATTAAGGACAACCCGCACAACCTCAAGTTCCAGGAACTCGAGGCCGCTGCGCTTCCGCGCGCCCTCTCTTCGGTGGATTTTGCGGTCATCAACGGCAACTACGCCATTGAGGCGGGCTACCACGTGGCCGACGCTCTGGCTCACGAGTCCTCCGATTCCCTTGCCGTCGAGAAGTACGCCAATATCATCTGCGTTGCGAAGAACAACGAGGATTCCAAGGCCGTCAAGGCGCTCGTCAAGGTCCTGACCTCGGATGACTTTAAGGCGTATCTTGAGGAGAACTACGGCGAGGATGTTCTTCCGGCGTTCTAAAGCTTGCTCGACCGCCCAGTTGCGCATCCGCGCAAGACGGGCTCTCGTGTACTTCTTCGGGCTGTTCCGCGCGCACGGGACGGCCCGTTTTCTTGAGTGTGCTTGGTTTCCGCTTGCGTCGTCGCGCCGGCGCGTTACCATCAGGGCGCTATGGTTTCGGCGGACGATGGAGCGCGCGGTGGAAGAGCACGATAGCGGCAGGCAGGGCGCCTTCACGGCGGAGGGAACGGACGGTTGCCTCGCCACAGGGCATACGCCGCCTGTGGAGCCTTTGGAGCACTTGGTTTCCGAGGAGGATATCCGTCGCGGTGAGCGGGCTGGCGCCAAGCGTAGCAAGGACCCGGGCTTCTTCATTTCTTCGCCGTCCTCAACGGCGGCCTCATCTTAACGGCACTCGCCATCGTCTTGTTTAAGACGCCCAATCACTTTGCCTTTGGCGGTACGTCTGGCGTGTCGGTTATCCTATCCACGCTGTTCCCGTCGCTGCCCGTTGGTGCGTTCATGTGGATCATCAACATCGCGCTCGTGGTGCTCGGTTTCATATTCCTTGAGCGCAAGGCAATCCTCTGGAGCGTGTTTGCGTCCTTTGCGCTTTCGGGGTATGTCTCGTTGTTCGAAATGCTGTTCCCGGGAGCCTCGACTACATCAATCACGGGCGATATGTGGCTCGATTTGTGCTTTGCCGTGATCTTGCCGGCGATTGGCAGTGCATGGTGTTCGACATCGGTGCTTCAACGGGCGGCACGGACATCCTTGCCATGATTTTCAAGCGTCACAGTACGCTTGAGATCGGTCGTGCGCTGCTGCTGGTGGACATCGGAATCGTGTGTATCGCCGCGGTTCTGTACGGTCCGCGCGTGGGTCTTTACTGCGTGCTTGGCCTGTTTGCCAAGACGCTCGTGGTCGATAAGGCAATCGAGAGCATTCACCTGCGCAAAGTATGCACCATCATCTGCAAGGAGCCTCTCAAGGTCGAGACCTATATCGTTAAGGAGCTCAACCGCACCGCTACGATCAGCCGTGGGTACGGTGCTTTCTCCGGCCAGCTCGTCACCGTGATCATGTGTGTGCTCAGTCGTCGCGAGGCGGTGAAGCTGCGTCGCTATGCGCGCGAGGTCGATCCGGGCTGTTTTATCACAATTGTGGACAGCTCTGAGATTGTTGGCAAGGGCTTTAGAGGTGTTAATTAATAAGACGTGCGGGGTTTATTGAAGATACCCGCGTAGATGGCCTTGCCAATGGTGCGCGAGCCGTCGTTTTGCATGTGAAAAAAGATGGCTACTCGATGGCGCTAGGCTTCGTTGAGGGCGTCCGAATCCGCGGCCTCATCGTTTTCGTTGTCGAGGCAGAAATCGACGATGGCTTGCTTGAGGCGATCGATGCCCAAGCCAGATTCACTGCTTGTGACGATGAGCCGATCGGCGGGGATGCCGAGCTGCTTGCGGATGGAGGCCGCTTGCTTGCCCTGCTGCGACTTGGAGAGTTTGTCCGCCTTGGTGAGGCAGACAATGAAGTTGAAGCCGTTCTCACGCAGGAAGTTGATCATCTCAAAGTCGAGCTTGCTCGGGTCGTGGCGGATGTCAACGAGGGAGACAACCAGATTGAAGCTGCGTTCGGAGTCGAAGAAGTCGCCGATGAGACGTGCCCAGCGGTCGCGCTCGGCCTTGCTTCGCTGTGCGAAGCCGTAGCCGGGTAGGTCGACGAAGTGCACGCCATCGGCTTCGAAGAAGTTGACATTGGCCGTCTTGCCGGGGGTGGAGGAAACCTTTACCAGGCTTCGACGGTTGAACAGCTTGTTCATGATTGAGGACTTGCCCACGTTGGAACGGCCCACAAAGCTGACTTCGGGGCAGGTTGACGGTGGAATCTGCGACGCCTTGCCATAACTGGCGACGAAGCGGACTTTGTTGTAGTTGATAGCTTCGGCCATAGGGCAGCCTTTCGTGCTAGTCGCGGGGCTCGACACCCAGCTTAACCGCTAGGCGACGGACGATGGACAGGACGAGGGAACTTGCGCTTGCGGCATATTCCTCGAGGTCGAACTCGCGGGAGGACAAGGCATCGTAGCTCTCATCGCAGTTGTCTGAAATCGCGCGTAGCACCAGGCAGTCAATCCCGTTCTTGGCTGCGATGTGTGCGATGGCGGCGCCCTCCATCTCGACGCAGTCGCCTTGCGTGGCGGCGATGGCGGCGGCCTTTGCTTCGCATCCGCTCACGAAGCGGTCGCCCGTGGCGATGGTGCCGCGCAAGTACTGCTGCGGCTCGGTGCCTGCGTTGTTGCGACGGAACAGCGTGGCATCGGCATCGGCTCGCGCGGCGGCAAGAGTCTCGGGGTCGGCGGCCGCATTGCCAGTGAGGGAGGCGTCGATGTAGCCGTGGGCGCGCAGCGTTTCCTCGGCGAGGTCGATGAGGAAATCGGTGCTGGTAAATTCCTCGAGTTCGGGAGCGGATTCGGCGATGAGGGCCGTGTCGGTGTCGAGGTAACGCAGGTGCTCACCGATGACGACGTCGCCGATATGCAGCTGGGGGTTGAGGCCGCCGGCGATACCGGAAAAGATGATGGCATTGGCATGGTACGTGCTGATCAGGTGCTGAGCCGCTGCGGCGGCGTTGACCGTACCCATGCCGGCGGTGGTGGCAACCACTGTGAAGCCGTGATACTCGCCGCCCACGATATGCAGACCAGCTTCGTCGACGACGGTGCCCTTCTCTACGGCGGCATAAATCTGGCGCACTTCCTTTTCCAGCGCGCCGATGATGGCGATGGTGGGTGTCATGCGTCTCCAATCGGGTAAGCGAGTGTGTATCGCGGCCTATTCTAGCAGCGCAAAGGTGAACGCCAGCGATTTTGCGGCAAACGAACAGACCCCGAACGGTCGCCCGGGGTCTGCAGAACGCGAACGAGCTGGACGGCTACTTCAGATTTTGCAGGTGGTCGTATACAAAACTTGCGATAGCGGCAGAGTCGTTGATGTCGAGGAAAGGCGGCAGCGTGACGTCGGATTCGTTGAAGCGCGCCCTCCTCCCCGGCGGCGGTGCGGGCGGCCTTTGCTGCTCGTGTGCGGAAGTCGCGTGCCACCACATCGTTGCAGGCCACGGCAAGCGTGTTCTCGTCGATGAGCTCAAACGAGTCGCGTCCACGCATGCGGTCGATGCCGCTGCGCGCCACGGCTATGCTCGGCAACCCCGCCGTCTTGTAGCCCTCTACGATCACGATGTCCACATCGGTGTAGTGCGCAATCAGGTCGCGCACGGGGACCTCGCCGTCGATCCGCGCGTATTCAGCGTAAGCACCGGGCGAGACGAGACCCACATGGCGGCTGCCCGCCTGGGCGTGACGCCACGAATCCTTGCCGGGCTGGTCGATATCAAAGCCCTTGTGGCCGTGGTGTTTGATGGATCCCACGCGCAGGCCGCGTTGGGTGAGTCGGCTAATGACCTTCTCGACGAGCGTCGTCTTTCCGGCGTTCTGGTAGCCCACAAAGGCAATGGCCGGCGCCGCCGCTCCTGTGCGCGGGCCGCCGGGCAGCGGCGAGGGATCGAGGTCCTCGGGTGCGGGGGAGATGGGGGAGGGGCCGCGTTTGCGGCATTGGCGGAGTCGGCGCTGGCCGTAGCGTCATCGGTGCCTGCCATGCCTTCCGCACCGCCGCGTTCCCACAGGCCGGAACGTCCGCCCTCTTTGTGGAGCAGGCGAACATCGACGATCTCCATGCCGCGGTCGACGGCCTTGCACATGTCGTAGATGGTGAGGCATGCGGCCGAAGCTGCGGTAAGTGCTTCCATCTCGATGCCCGTCACGCCCGTCACGCCGCAGGTCGCGCGCACACGAAAGCCCACGCGGCCGTCCTCGCGCTCTGGTGCCCAGCCGCTCGCGAGCTTTGTCCCCGGCGCGGTGATGGGCGCTATCTCGACCTTCGCCTTGGTGAGGTTGAGCGGGTGACACATGGGGATGATGTCGCTCGTGCGCTTGCTCGCCATGATGCCGGCGACGCGCGCGCAGGCGAGGACGTCGCCCTTTTTGGCGCGATCCTCGAGGATCATCGCCTGCGTCTCGGGGTGCATGAGGATGGAGCCTTCTGCGATGGCGAGGCGCTGGGTGACCGCCTTCTCGCCCACATCGACCATGCGCACATCCCCGTGCTCATCCACGTGCGTGAGCTCATCGCGGTAGGCATCGCGCGGCTCAACCACGGCGGCGGGGTACTTCTCGTGTACGGCTCTGCCCAAGGTCTTTGGGCGCTCGGGCTTATCGGGGGTTCGGGCGGTCACGGAGATCAGCCTCCAATCTGCGACATGAAGCGCTGGGTTCCATCAATGTGGTCATGTTGCTGGGGTTTATGGGCAATCGCGGTGCGATACAGGGCAACAACCGCTTCGTCGTCGCCGGTGCGTAGGGCGTCACGTACGTTGTACTCGGCGTCGGAGAAGAGGCAGGGCCTTAGCTGACCGTCGGCGGTGAGACGCAAGCGGTTGCAGGCGCTGCAGAAGTGGTTGGACATGGCGGAGATGAAGCCCACGGTGCCCACTGCCCCGGGGAAGGCCCAGTAGCGCGCGGGGCCGGCTCCGTAGGGAGCGGCCCCCTCCACGGGTGCGAGGGTGCCGATCCCCTCGGCGACGGCCTGCGAGGAGATGAGCTCGCGCAGTTCATCGGAGGGGATGACGTCGCTTGCGTCCCAGAGCTCCGGGTTGAGTGGGTGGGCGGAGCCACCCGACGTGCCCGCCCCGCAATGGGGGGAGGCGGGATGGTCGGGTGCGTCCGCGCCCCCGATAGGCATGTACTCGATGAAGCGCACGTGCACGGGGCGCTCGAGCGACAGCTTGGCGAGCTCGAGCACATCCTGGTCCATACGCCTGACCACGACGGTGTTGACCTTGACCGGCTCGAAGCCGTATTCGAGGGCGGCATCGATGCCGGCGAGCGCCTGTTCGACGCGGCCCAGGCGCGTGATCTGGGTGAAGCGGTCAGCGTTCAGGGTGTCGAGCGAGATGTTCACACGGTCGAGCCCGGCTTCGCGAAGTGCCGGCGCAAGACGGGGGAGCAGGGTGCCGTTGGTGGTGAGGGAGATGTCCTCGATACCATCGATGGCGCGAATTTCCTCGATGAGGGGAACGATGCGGTGCGAGACGAGCGGTTCGCCCCCGGTGAGCCGCACGCGCGTGATGCCCTCGGGAGCGACGAGCCGCACGAAATGAGCGATCTCCTCGGCGGAGAGCAGCTCATCGTGCGCGCGCATCGCGACGCCCTCCTCGGGCATGCAGTACACGCAGCGGAAGTTGCACTTGTCCGTGACGGAGATGCGCAGGTAGTTGATGCCTCGGCCGAAGCCGTCGTGAAGTTCGCGGGGCACGCGGGCGCTTTCGGGATGGTCCGGCGGCATGCCGGTGAAGGGTAGATGATTTCATGGTACCCCACGTCACCGAGGGGAACCACGATGGTTCGCATGCGTTTCGGGAGGGGGCCGGTAAGCCGGTTGGGGTACTTTGCTACACTGGAGTGCTAAAGCACGGGAGATGGGAAGATATGGGAAAGGGACATTTCTCCGGCCTTTGCGACCGGTTTACCTATTCAACGCCGGAGCTCACGCAGCAGGTTCGCCGGTTCATCTGGGCGCGTCTGTTGCTCTATCTCGGCGCGATGTCGAGCTATTTCATCGGCGTGATGGGAACCCTCACGTTCGCTATGGGTGCGGGCGTGGGGGACAACGCCATCGCGGTCGGCTTGCTCAACTTATGCATCGTGTTCGGCCAGATTCGCGGAGGTGGTTTGTTGGACCGCATGGGACCGCACTTCTACCTGCGCATCGCCGTGGCAGGACTCGTCGCGAGCGGCCTGCTCTACCAAGTGGTGGGTACGAGCGTCGTGGGCGTCTACATCGGGGCCGCTGTGTTCGGGTTCGCATGGGGCATGGCCGAGACCATCCCGCGCTCGTACCCCGCCTATCTCACGGATGACCTGGATGAGCTCAAGCGCATCAACGCGCTCGTGACCCTTACGGGCAACATCGCCATCGTGGTGGGGCCGCTTGTGGGTGGGGCGATCTCGCTCGTGGCTCCCACGCAGGCGGTATTTTTGTTCATGGTGGCCTGCTCGGCGCTTGCGCTCATCCCCGGATGGGGGATCGAGGCTTTGAGACAGCCTGGTGAGCTCGATGGGGGCGCCGACGACATGGGGGAGGCGGCCTTCTCGTCGACGGAGGGGCGCCAGCGGGTGATTCCGCTCCCCGGGGGAATATCTCCGCGGGCTTCTCCGTCATCTTTGGCAGCAGCGTACTCACCTTGCTGTTCTGGGCAACGCTTCTTCCTTCATGGGATACGGAGCATTCGACCCGCTCGAGTCCCTGTTTTACCGTGATGTGCTCAACGTGGGTGCCGAGTGGA
>ENA-OQBG01000038-OQBG01000038.1-human-gut-metagenome-genome-assembly--contig:-NODE-38-length-50968-cov-10.462992_pt1 | contig 50968 bp, 56 predicted proteins | sample MGYA00242746_ERZ504551 | MGnify/ENA primary metagenome ERZ504551 (study PRJEB26092, sample SAMD00036289) | human gut metagenome | host: Homo sapiens | study: EMG produced TPA metagenomics assembly of... | reverse complement strand
CGTCGCCCTGACCGGCACCCTGGGACGCCGCCGCCCTGACCCGGACGGTTGTGGCCCCACTGGCCGGGACGCGGACCGCCCTGACCACCTTGGCCCGGACGACCGCCACGGAAGCCGCGGCCCTGCCCCTGGCCTTGGCCGGGACGGCCCGGACGACCGCCACGACCGTTATCAGCAGTCGGACGAGCCATCGGATGCGGACGCGGAATATCACCCGGCGTCGGGGTGTGCATACCCTGCTTGCGGGAGAACGGGTTGTTGCCCGGGCGCGGGCCCTGAGCGTGCGGGCGCGGAATCGCATTTGAAGCGGCATTGCCGCCATTGGCACCGGCGCCGCCCTGAGCGTGCGGGCGCGGAGCCGAAGCATTGCCGCGGTTGTTCTGATGCTGAACCGGCTGGCTATTGTTCGGACGGCCCTGGTTGTTACGACGATCGTTGTTACGGCGATCGTTCGGGCGACTCTGACGACCGTTCTCACGGCCTTCGCGATTATCGCGACCATTCTCACGGTTGTCGTTCTGACCGTGGCGGCCGGGGGTCGGCATGCCGGGGCGTGCGCCGCCCTGCGGACGCGGTGTCGGTGCACCCGGAGTCGGAGCCTGCTGATGTGCCGAGGCAGGCGATGCCTGACGTGCGGGAGCGGCCGGAGTCGGTGCGGAAGATGAAGCGGAAGCCGGGGCCGAAGGTGCGGCCGGGCGGCGCTGCTGCACGGGCTTGGAATCGCCCTTGGCGTTGTCCTTGGCGAACTCTGCCTTCAGACGCCGGGCTACCGGCGGTTCAATCGTAGAAGAAGCGGACTTGACGAATTCTCCCATGTCCTTAAGCTTCTCAAGCACGGTTTTGCTATCGACATTCAAAACCTTAGCCAGTTCGTATACGCGTGGTTTCGCCACTAATTACTCCTATTCTGTGACCACGCGCGTGCATGGGCGTGGTCAGTTGGTGATGACGGCAAGCCTACCCTGTCTCATCGTGCGACCATGATCGTGTTACCTCGTCTCTGGTGTGGGCGATTTCGCGCACACTGCGCCAGCCCACATACGCCAATCAAGCATACTCATAGCGCTGGATAGCGTAGACGCAGCGAGCCGCGCCATTGCTGACGCGGCTCGTATCAGGAAATAATGCGCCCTGAAGATCATTCGCCTTCGAGCCCGGCGGCCTATTCGGCTTCCGGAGCAGCGGCCTCGGCCGCAGCCTGGGCGGCCTTTTCGGCGGCGACTTTCTTGGCATGGGCCTCGGCGGATTCGATGCCGATCTTCCAGCCGGTCAGCTTGGCTGCCAGTCGTGCGTTCTGGCCTTCCTTGCCGATGGCCAAGGACAGCTGGTCGTCGTGGATGAAGGCGATGGCGGTCTTGTTCTTCTCGCTGATCACCTGCACGCCGGTGGCCACAGCCGGGGACAGCGCGGCTGCCACGAACTTGGCCGGATCGTCGGAGTAGTCGACGATGTCGATCTTCTCCGGGCCAAGGTTCTCCATAACGGCACGCACGCGAGCGCCGCCGGGGCCGATCAGCGCGCCCTTCGGGTTCACGCCATCGGTGTTGGCCTTGACCGCGATCTTGGTGCGGCGCCGGCCTCACGAGCGATGGCCATGATGGACACGGCACCGGAGACCAGTTCCGGCACTTCGCGCTCGAACAGCTTGCGGACCAGCTCCGGGTGGGAGCGGGACACCACGATTTCCGGGCCTTTGATGCCACGGGCCACGTTCACCACGTACACGCGGATGCGTTCGCCGTGGCGGTAACGTTCGCCGGGCACCTGCTCACGGCGAGGCAGAATGGCTTCGACATCGCCCATCGCGACATGCACGTTGGAGGGGTCGGAAGCATCCTGCTGGATGATGCCGGTGATGAGCTTGCCCTTCTGGCCGGAGAACGCACCGAATACCTTCTCATCTTCGGCGCGGCGGAACAGCTGGGTGATGACCTGGCGTGCGGTGGCTGCGGCGAGACGGCCGAAGTCACGCGGGGTGTCATCGTATTCCTCGCCCAGCTTGGGAACGGGGTAAGGGTTGTCTTCGGTGGGTTCGACCGGAATTTCGTCGGCGGCCACACGGTGAAGTTGCCGGAACGTTCGTCAAGCTCCACGCGCGCGTGCTTGGCGGCGTGCGGGGTCTGAGGTAGGCGAGGCGCAGGGCCTCTGCCAGCGCATCATCCAGGGTTTCGGGGTCGATTCCTTGCTCGGCGGCGAGCTTGTGTATTCCTGTCAGGTCCAGTTCCATCGATCCGTACCTCCTATGAAGTTATGTGGCGCATGGCCTATGAGTAGTCACAGTTAGTTATTAGTGTATGTTTCCATGCAGACACGCTTCTCTTCAGGACGGTTTACCCGGCGCTTGGCATCCGTACTATGCGCGAGCGCGATGCTGTGTTCGCTTTCGGCGTGTTCGATGCCGCGACTGGCCGGACGGGCCGAGGCAGAAGCTCAAATGACCCCTTGCGAGAAAGCGATGACGTTGGCGGCTACGCCACCCATCCGGCTGAAGGCACGCCGTTATTAGAGCAGTATGCCACCGGTCTGGCCGCTCCCCTGGCTTGGATTGACGTTGCCGGGTATTGTTCGGGTCGTTTTGCCGAGGGAACGTTACGTGACGCGCAGACCAAGCAATGGCTGGCTTTTCTGGCCGATAAATTCGGGCAGTCCGCGCCTGAGGTGACGCCGGCGCGTCTTGATGGCGTCACGTCCGCCAACGTTGACCGATCGGTATTGGATGCGATGGCCGTGGCCGAGGATCGCGCCGGATTCGCTATCGAGGTCTTGGCCGCACGAGGACAGACCGCTGGGGCTACGTTGGCGTTGAGCGATATGCATAAGACCGCCGGGCAGCAGTTGGTTGCGCTGGCGAACGGCAATTTTGATGATTCCGGCGCACAATCCAGTTCTTCCGGCCAAAGCGACCCCCGCCAAAAGGTCTATGCCATCGACCAACTACTGGCCAACCCCACCACCATCGCCGACAAGGCAAGCGGCCAAACCGTACCGACCGCCGCCGCCATCGAAATGGACTGCGCCCGCGCGCAGATCAAGGCCGTGACCGAATCGAAATCTTCCACCGAGAGCGATACGCTGCTCATCCTCGCCGCACTGGCCGCCAAGCACGCCTACACCGCGTTCCAACTTGGCTACCCAGCGACTGACGCCGCATTGTTCGAGTAGACACACACTCCTCACGAAGCCGATGCGAACTTGTTGGATGCTAGTGGGCAAGTCGAGTTGAGGCACGTTCCACCAATGTGAAATCGGTGGTGTACGTACGGGCCGGGCCTGAGTATCCTTCGATGCGGTCGATAAGCATGTCAACGGCATGCTTGGCATAATCATCGATATGAGGATCGATGGTGGTCAGCGCCGGCACCGAGTACTCGGCTTCCGGCACGTTATCGAAGCCGACCACTTGTACATCGTCAGGTACATGCAAACCACATCGTTGCAATTCATGAATTGCGCCTAAAGCAATGGCATCATTGAGACACACTACAACATCCGGGCATGGGAGCTTGTCTAGCATAGCTTTTGTCACGCGCATACCTTCACGCTGATTCATGCTTTCTGCCGGAATCACATACCGCCAATTCACCGATAATCCGCGCTCTTCAAATGCCTTCACATATCCTTGGGCGCGTAACGCCTGGGTCCCTTCCGTCTGACGACGCAGCACTGCCTCATCCACCAGTTCAGGAAGAACACCCATCAGAGCAACCGTTTGGGCACCTTCATCCAAAAATCTTCCTACAACCGTGGAGATGGATTCAATGTTGGGCATGGTGATCCAATCGCTTTTCCCGTAGGCCAGATGGTCTCCGGTCGTTACAATCGGATATGGCTGCTCCAGAACGGCCCCTTCATCCGCAAGCGGCGACATTACGAACAGAATCCATCCTTCCGCCCCTAAACGATAGGACTCGTCAACGCTGGCAACCAACCCTTCACCGTCGGAACCATATGTGTTGATGACTACACCGTAATGGCGTTCTTTTGCGTATTCAATGACCTTGTCAGTGAAAAAAGGAACGAACGGCTGCGAGAAATCGAAGATGTTGAGTCCAATAAGCTTTGTGCCGCCAGATCGCATTGCACGCGCCGAAATATTGACGGTATATCCAAGCTTACGCATCACCTCTTCCACACGGCGACGTGTATCCGGTCTCATACTGCCAGTGTCATTCAGCACATTGGAAACCGTCTTGATGGAGACGTTCGCCTCACGCGCCACGTCCTTGATAGTTACGCGGTTTCCCATTGTTCGAATCCATTTCTGCTTATTACATGACACACCTTCAACAGCGTCATTATGTTCTTATTATGGTAAGTCACAGTCGGGTCGAGCATCTCCTCCTCATATCGGAATCATCTACCCCTCAACCTCAGAATTCAGCCAAGGAGCTTTCCTCCGTTGGACCCCATGCACCATTAGGCAAATATCCTTCTGACAATACTGCAGGACGATCGAACGTAGAGGTTAAACTTTCTGGTTGAAGAAACGCACGCACGCCATCCGAACAAGGGACTTTCTGACCGCCGGCTTTCAACCTAGCTTTTTACATACCCGTCTTTTCTCCTTATTCCTTTGTTGGGTATCGAATTGTTCCAGTCGATGTGAATGACGGCATTGTCTTCCTTTGACTGGTATGCCACATTACATTAGTGGCGAATCCGAACCTCTCTTTCTGCAATCCGGGCATGTTGATGATTGTTTGGGTATTGCTTGGTGGTTGTACAGGGCACAGCAACCATAAGAGACTGCGCCCTGTCATGCGCCACCGTCACTCGAATCACTTCACGTGCACGGCGGTCCAGGAGACCGGCGGCAAGGTCACACGCACAGTGCCGGTATCGGCGTCGGACGTGATGGTGGTGTTGGGGTGCAGAACGACTCGGTTCTGGTCTTCCAGCGTGTTTTTTGCCAGCAGATCATCCTCGTGCAGGGTTTGCGCCTCGACCGCGGAAAGTGCGAATCCTTCCGGCAGCTTGATGGCAAAGTCATTGGCCGCTTCCATGGAGCGATTGACCACAAACACGCTGATCGTACCGTCCTCACCACGCACGGCTACGGAATTGATCGTCGGCACTTCACCGTATTTGTCGGTTTCATACGTTCCGGAAGCCAGTTTCGGTTCAAGCACCGTGCCGCCCTTGGCGAGCTTTGCGGTCAGCGAGAACGGATAGAACGTGGTCTGACGCCACGCCGGGCCGCCCGGTTCGGTCATAATCGGCGCAATTACGTTGACCAACTGGGCTAGGCTGGCGGCGTGCACGCGGTCGGCGTTCTTGAGCAGGGTAATCATCAAATCACCGAACACCACGGCGTCGGCGGCGCTGTACACATCCTCGAGCAGGCGCGGGGCAACCGGCCAATTGCCGATGCCTTCCGGATTCTTGCTCGGCTCTTCGTTGAGATACCAGACATTCCATTCATCGAACGAGATGAACACGTCGTGCTTGCTCTTCAGCCGGGCCTTGGTTGCATCGATGGCGGCGGCGACATCGTTGATGAAACCGTCCATATCGCGCCCGAGGCAAGGAAGCTCTTCATGTCACGGGTGCCATCAGGCTGAAGTTCCGGATGGTAGTACGCATGGCAGGAGACGAAGTTGACGTTGTCAAACGTCTTCTCAAGTACGGTTTCTTCCCACTTGCCGAAGGTGTCCATCACGTGGCTGGATGAACCACAGACCACCAGTTCAACGTTCGGATCGATGGCGCGCATACCTGCCGCCACCGAGGCCGCCAAGGTGCCGTAATCCTCGGCGGACTTGTGACCGGTCTGCCACGGGCCATCCATCTCATTGCCCAAGCACCACATCTTGATGCCGAACGGCTGATCGGCACCATTGGCGCGACGCTCCTCGGAGAGCTTGGTGCCGCCGGGAATATTCGCGTATTCCAACAGGTCGAGGGCCTCTTCAAGACCACGGGTACCCAGATTTACGGCTTCCATCAGCTCGTTGCCGCCGGTTTTTTCCAGCCATTTCGCCATTTCGTGCAGACCAAACTGATTGGTCTCGGTGGAATGCCATGCCAAGTCCAGGCGACGCGGCCGCTCATCACGAGGACCAACGCCATCCTCCCAGCGATAGCCGGAAACGAAATTGCCGCCAGGATAGCGAATCGTGGTAGCGCCGAGTTCCTTGACCAGTTCGATGACGTCCTTGCGGAAACCGTCTTCATCGGCTTCGGGGTGGCCCGGCTCATAGATGCCGTCGTATACGCAGCGACCCAGATGCTCCACGAACGACCCGAACAGTCTGTCGTTGACCGGAGCTACTTCAAAGTCATTATCGACGACGAGTCGAGATTCCTCCAGCTCCCCCGGTTTATTGTCGTGCGAATGCTCGGACATGTGCTCTCCTTTAATCGTTGTCTTCAATACCGCAAGACAACGTTGTGCTAAATACCAAAAGCAATCGGCCCATCTTCTTGGTTCACCTGTTTTGCGGCATCGCCAATCAGCGGTGAATGTGCGTTCTGGATATTTAATACAACCTTGTACTTCTGTTGATATCGATAATACGATGGTTGTACTTAGTACGCAAGTCCCGCTGAGTACAACGTTATCCTTTTCGCTATTTTCCACCCGACACGCCGTATACGATACAGCACAGGAGCGAATACGGACGTTCGTATCAAAAACAAAAAGGGTTCCGGGACAAACCCGGAACCCTAAAGGCGGATAAGGCGAGATTCGAACTCGCGGAGGCTTTCACCTCACACGCTTTCGAGGCGTGCTCCTTAGACCGCTCGGACACTTATCCATGCTGCCAAAATGGCAACTTGTTCATTATGCCACATTCTGCCGACCTGGCAAATCGGAGTTTCGCTGAGCTCGATTCGGCGTGGGATAATGCGATTTTGTGTGAGATTGCGATGGGTCAGACGATGAGCCGATTAACAGTCCGAATTGGTCAACTGCGAAAATCCGAATTCTTCAACTACCAAAATCCGAATATTGGTGGTGGTAGAAGCGGTGACGGGGCCACTCTGCATTGAGTGGTCTCTCCCTCGGTCAGCCTTACGGCTGACAGCTCGAACGCAATTAAGGACAGCTTTCCAGCTGCCATTTTATTTGCTCACTGTCGTTCGCCTTCGCCTAAAAAACGCCTCCGGCGTTTTTCTTCACGGCTCAGCTCATCAGAGGGGGCTTGGAATTTATTTATGCCACCTGTTCGTGGACGGAGGCGTTGACCCATTGGGACTGCTGGACGTTGTATCCAGAGAAGATGCCGATGTCGAGCATGCAGTCGCGGTAATCGCGGCCGTGGGCGATGGTGATGTAGCTGTCGTCCACCAATCGGTTATGCGTGGGATCCAGTCCGACCCATCGGCCATCCTGATACACCTCGACCCAAGCATGGGTCGCGCCCTCTCCCCCAAGCAAACCGGCAATGTAGCGCGCGGTCAATCCCACATGCCGGCACACGGACAGCATCACGTGCGCATAATCCTGGCATACGCCCTTGCGCTGAGCCAAGGCCTGTTCGGCGGTGGTGCGAATCGTGGTGGAACCGGGCGTATACACAAACGCCTTGTAGACCTCATCCATCACTTCGGCGGCCTGCTGCACCGGAGTGGCGTCGGAAGGCAGCGCCGCCAAGCGTTCGCGGCATACGGCAATCATCGCCTCCACGTTCGGGCCGGGAATGGTGAGCGCTGAATTGAATCGGTACAGCGGTTTATAGGCTTCCTTATGGATATGCGCATTGTCCACGAAGGCGATGCCGGTCACCGAGTAGCTGAATATGTCGTGCGGCTCAGGGATGAATCCGGTCATCACCACGGAGTCAAAGGAGTCGATGGTGGTTTCGAGTTCGGTTTCGGGCTGAATCTTCACTTCCACGTCAATCACCTGTTGGCGAGGGCCAGTGGAGGGAATACAGCGAAGCTGGAACCTGTGATCGGTGACCGGTGCGCTGAAGGACAGCCTCATCTCATAGTCGAACACGAGTTTTTCACAACGTCTCCTGCACTTGCACACGAGCCGGCAACCGGCATATTCTCGGGATAACGACACTACAGCCATGGCTGAGGTATGGTCCGTGCGCTCACAGCCCACGCATATATTCCGGCAATCTGCTGATATGCACAGGCCGGCACTCGGGCGCACGGTTTTTTCGCCATACCACCATAGCATTTGAACCCGTCAGGGTGTCAGGTCGGGATCAGGGACGCTTGGCGTCCATGTTCATGGAGCTCAGTGAGCCCATGTCTTTGATGGCCAGCGCGCTGACACGGCCGGAGTAGTCGTCAAGGTACTTCTTCAGCAGGTCGGCGACTTCCTGATATCCGCGAGACGGCAGCTGACCGACCAGCCAGCTCAGTCCGTCGGCGAAGCAGCTGGGCAGCGGCATGCCGTCCAAGGTCATCGAATAGGCGGCGAGCTTCTTGAGCGGCGCTTCCAGCTCCTCCATCGTCAGGCCGAAGCGCGTGTACAGGTCGATGCGTTCCAGATATTTGCCGATGAAGATGAACGCCTTCAGCGTGGGGTCGACCGGCGAATTCTCGATGCCGCCCCAGAAGGCGAGCATGTCATCGGTAATATCGCGCTGCTTGTAGATGTCCTCGGCATCGGCCGTGTATTTGGCGGCATCGGTGATATTGGTCATCGCCAACTCCACGTACTGCAGCAGACGCGAGCTCAATTCCGGGCGCAGAATCACGGCGTTGTTGAATGCGGAGGTTACGGCCGACCGCACCGAATCAGGATTGGACCCGTCATACAGGAAGCTGTTCACGAACCCGTCGAAGTCCTCGAAATCTTCGGGCAGGTCGAGTGCGTGAGCGAACGGACGGAAGGCGTCCACATCAGTGTCCATCACACGATCGTAGAACGGGAAGAACTGGTTCAGCGTGGTGAAGGCGCGCTCGGTGTACCGGCCCAGCCAATACAGGTTGTCTGCCTTGGAAGCGGTGACCAGAGACAACGAGTGGCGGCGGGACTGGTTCAGCAGGTTCACCACCTGCGTTTCGGCACCGTATTCATGCTCCACGCCGGATTCGGGTGCCAACACCCACGTATCCTTGAATCCGCCACCCTGCGACGAGTTGACAATCATCTGGCCAGGCACCGACGAGTATCGAGTCAAGCCCGAATACCACACGTGCGTATTCTTGCCGGTGACCACGAAGGCACGCAAATCGCACTTGCGCGGCGACATCTCGCCGGTCTTCGGGTCCACCACATCGATATCACGGAACTGAATCACCTCTTGGGCAATGAATCGACGCGGCTCCTCCTTGATCCGGTTGGCGAGCTCCTCACGTGCGGCGGCATCCAGCGACGAACCAAACACCACGCCGTAACCGCCGGCTTCGGCCACATCCTTGATGACCAGCTCGCCCATCCGATTCAGGACTTCCTTGCGGTCGGCCTCGAACATCGGCATGTACGTGGGCGCGTTGTTGAGAATCGGTTCCTCGCCGAGATAGTACTTGATCATCTGCGGCACGAAGTAGTAGATGGCCTTGTCATCGGCCGCGCCGTTGCCCGGCGCGTTGACGATGGCCACGTTGCCCGCGCGGTAGGCGGACAGGATACCGGGCACACCGATCACCGAATCAGGATTGAAGGCGAACGGGTCGAGGAATTCGTCGGACAGGCGGCGGTAGACCACGCCCACACGGTGGCGTTTGCCGGCGTAGTCGAGGAAGTAGACCTTGTTGTCCACCACTTCGAGGTCCTCGGGGAAGGCCAACGCCGCACCGGTTTTCTCCGCCAGATAGGCGTGCTCGAAGAACGCGGAATTGTAGCGGCCGGGAGTCAGTACCACGGCGATGCCCTCGGTGGAGACAAAGTCCATGGCTTTGCGCAACAGGCGCGGGTATTCGCGATTATCGCGAATACGAACGTCGCGGAACAGGCGCGGGGAGATGCGGCGCTCGATGTCGCGCACGAACAGCGGGTAGCTGGCACCCGAGGGGATGCGCAGGTTGTCTTCCAGCACCCACCAGCGGCCGTCCTCGCCTTGGACCAGGTCCTCGCCGGCGATATGCGCGAAAATGCCGCCGGGAGGGGTCACACCGTTGACCTGCGGGAAGTAGCCGGCCGAGGTGTATACGTATTCTTCCGGCACGACGCCATCATGAATAATGCGCTTATCGGAATAAATGTCCTTCAGATAGGCGTTCAGGGCGTTGACGCGCTGCTTCAGGCCCTTCTCCAATTCGTCGTATTCGTCGGATTCGATAATGCGCGGCACAGGGTCGTACGGGAACAGCCGGTCATGGTATTCGCCGTTCTTGTAGATGCCGAAACGCACACCGTTGCGGGACAGCTCTCGATTGATCGCTTCGCGGCGGTTTACCAGTTCATGGGCCAGTCTGCGTGCTGCGGATTCGATCATCGTGCCTGCTCCTTGCTGTGGCGGCTTCTGTGGCTTCAAGCGGTTAGGCGTGTTGAGCGCACGCTGACGCCGCAAGCCGTAACCGGGTTTGATGGTTTCAACCTAAGGCGGGCCCGTTTCAACAAACGCGCGAGAATGTTACAGGCAGGTCACTTCGCCGGCCGCGTGCATCTTGACGACCGCACTCGTCTCGCCGACCGCACTCGTTACAATGAATGGCTATGACACGACTGCGCATTGACTTGGCCTACGACGGCGGCGGATTCTATGGCTGGGCCAAACAGCCCAATCTTCGTACAGTGCAAGGCACCATTGAAGATGCGCTGCACAAGGTGCTGCGGGTGCCGACCGATGACGCGGCCGAACCGTTACGCTTGACAGTGGCTGGACGCACCGACACCGGTGTACATGCCTCCCACCAAGTGGCGCATCTGGATGTATCCGATGAGGTACTGAATCGCTGCGTAGGTCACATGACCATTCCGGTCACCGAGGCGCTGACTCGCAGACTCAAGGCTGTGCTGCCTTCGGACATCGTCATTCATGGCATTGCCGTAGCTCCGGTCGGCTTCGATGCCAGGTTCTCCGCATTGGAGCGCACTTATGTGTATCGGGTCGCCGATCGTTCGTCTGAGGTCGACCCGCGCCTGCGTGGATGCGTACTTACCGTGGATGAAGCGCTGGATCTGGAGCTTATGAACCGCGCAGCCTCATTGACCATCGGCCTGCACGATTTTGGTTCCTTCGCCACTCCGAATCCGGGAGGCACTACGATCCGTGAAGTCAAGACCGCCTATTGGCGGCGGGTGCCGATCACTCCCCTAGTACCGGATGAGATGGCATCGCATGAAGCATATCGGACTCCGTCGCTGGAGTCCGGCCTGGTAGTGTTCACGATTGTGGCGGACGCCTTTGCCCGCAATATGGTGCGCTCCCTGGTCGGCTCATGCATCAAAGTTGGTTCGGGACGCAAATCACTGGAGTGGTTTGCCGGCAAAATGGCCGAGCCAGTACGTGAAGGCTCAAGCGGGCCGATTGCGCCGCAGGGCCTGACTTTGGAGCATATCGCATATCCCGCCGATGATCAGCTGGCCGCAAGAGCCGAGGCCATTCGGGCCGTACGTACGTTGTAGATTCTATGAAAACAACGCAAAAGGGCTGGAACCCAAACGGATTCCAGCCCTTTCAGCTAGCTTAGCGAAACGCTATTCAGCTCACTCGGCCTTCTCGGCGTCAGCGGCTTCCTCAGCGGGAGCCTCAGCCTCAGCGGCGGCGGTCTCCTCGACCGGAGCCTCAACAGCCTCAGCAGCCTCAGTGGCCTCAGCCTCAACGGCCGGAGCTTCTTCTTCGGCAACCTTGGCGGCGGCTTCAGCTTCCTTCACAACAGCCTTCTTGGCAACCGGCTCGGTGACGAGCTCGATCACAGCGGCCGGAGCGGCATCGCCAACGCGCGGAGCGATCTTGACGATACGGGTGTAGCCACCTTCACGCTGCTCCATCTGCTCGGCAATCTGGGTGAACAGGATGTGCACCACGGACTTGTTGCGGATGACGCGCATCACGCGACGGCGGGAGTGCAGATCACCACGCTTGGCGAAGGTGATCAGGCGCTCTGCCAGCGGACGAAGGCGCTTGGCCTTCGGCAGCGTGGTGGTGATGCGGCCATTCTGGAACAGGCTGGTCGCCATGTTTGCCAGCATGAGGCGCTCGTGTGCGGGGCTGGAAGCCAGACGCGGGCCCTTCTTAGGTGTAGGCATTGGGTTTACTCCTTATATGTCCGTTCTTCAGGCAAGCAGGTGGGCATATGCCCGAACATCTGCTTGCCTAGTGAACGAACGATTGGTCAAAGAGGCAGATCACTCGTCTTCCGGCGAGAAGAACGTGCCACCTTCGAGATTATTGGTATCGAAGGCCATCGGCGAGGACTTGAGGCTCAGGCCCAAGGTCTGCAGCTTCTCCTTGACCTCATCGATTGACTTCATACCGAAATTGCGGATGTCGAGCAGGTCCTGCTCGGTGTGGGAGACAAGCTCACCGATGGTGTGGATGCCCTCGCGCTTGAGGCAGTTGTAAGAACGCTGCGTCAGGTTGAGGTCCTCAATCGGAACGGCCATCTCGGGGTTGGTCTCCTCGGCCACCGGGGCCGGACCGACCTCGACGCCTTCAGCCTGGGCGTTGAGCTCACGGCACAGGCCGAAGAGCTCCACCAAGGTGGAACCGGCGGAAGCCACCGCGTCACGCGGGGAGATGGCGGGCTTGGTCTCCACGTCCAGGATGAGCTTGTCGAAGTCCGTGCGCTGTTCCACACGGGTGGCCTCGACCTTGTAGCTCACCTTGAGTACCGGGGAGTAGATGGAATCAACCGGAATACGGCCGATCTCATCGTTGTCCTGCTTGTTCATCTGGGCAGGAACATAGCCACGGCCACGCTCGACAGTGAACTCGATCTCGAGTTCGCCATCGTCGGCGAGGGTAGCGATGTGCTGCTCCGGGTTGGCAATGGTGACGCCGGCCGGCGGGGTGATGTCCCCAGCCACGGCTTCGCCCTTGCCGCTCTTGCGCAGATACATGACCACAGGCTCGTCGTATTCGCTGGTGAGCACGATGCCCTTGATGTTCAGCAGGATCTCGGTGACGTCTTCCTGGACACCTGGCAGAGTGGTGAACTCATGCAGGGCACCGGAAATACGCACGGAGGTCACGGCAGCACCCGGGATGGAGCTCAGCAGCGTGCGACGCAGCGAGTTGCCGAGCGTGTAGCCGAAGCCAGGCTCGAGCGGCTCGATGGTGAAGCGGGAGCGCTGCGGATTCAGAGATTCCTCGGTAAGAGTCGGACGCTGTGCAATAAGCACTGTGGTTATCCTTTCAGCTTGAACTCGGTGGTGCACTCACCGGTCAGGCGGTTTTGGATGGATTTGGTATTGCTGAGTGCTCAGACGCGACGACGCTTCGGAGGACGAACGCCGTTGTGGGCTTGCGGGGTGACGTCGGTGATGGAACCAACCTCGAGGCCCGCAGACTGCAGGGAACGGATGGCGGTTTCACGACCGGAACCCGGGCCCTTGACGAACACGTCGACCTTCTTGACGCCGTGTTCCATCGCCTTGCGGGCGGCGGACTCGGCAGCCATACCAGCGGCGTACGGCGTGGACTTACGGGAGCCCTTGAAGCCGACATCGCCACCGGACGCCCAGGACACCACGGCGCCGGACGGATCGGTGATCGAAATGATCGTGTTGTTGAAAGTGGACTTGATGTGAGCCTGGCCGACCGGGACCGACTTGCGGTCGCGACGACGGGGCTTACGAGCGGCTTGCTTAGGCGCTGCCATTGACCCTCGTTTCCTAGTAACGAACTTTGTTGTTGACGTTCGGGCGATGGGATGAAAATCATCCCGTGGCCCGAATCATGCCACCGACTACTTGGTGGCCTTCTTCTTTCCGGCGACCGTGCGCTTCGGGCCTTGCGGGTACGAGCATTGGTCTTGGTGCGCTGGCCGCGCACAGGAAGTCCCTTACGGTGACGCTGGCCTTGGTAGCAGTTGATCTGAATCTTGCGACGAATATCTGCATCGACTTCACGACGCAGGTCACCCTCGATCTTGTAGTTGGCTTCGAGGTAGTCACGCAGCGTAATCAGCTGCTCGTCGGTGAGATCCTTGACGCGGATGTCCGGGCTAATACCGGTCGCGGCAAGCGTTTCCTTGGCACGAGTGCGACCCACACCGAAAATGTAGGTGAGGGCGATCTCGATGCGCTTCTCATTGGGGATGTCGACTCCGGCAAGACGTGCCATTGCGATTCCTTCTTGTTGCCGTAGGTCTTGCACCCGCTCGCCCGGTTACCCGGCACGGGCCTACGTACCCGTGGTTCAGTGTCGTTCCCTTGCGGGAAGCACTGTGAGAGAGTGCCTTATTTACTTAGTGCCGCTGGAGAATCTGCTCTCAGCCCTGACGCTGCTTGTGGCGCGGGTTGACGCAGATCACCATGACGCGGCCGTGACGGCGGATCACGCGGCAGTTTTCGCAGATCCTCTTCACGCTAGGGCTGACCTTCATGGTTATCCTTTTCTTGTGTACCTTTACTTGTAACGGTACGTAATGCGTCCGCGGTTCAGGTCGTAAGGGCTCATTTCGAGCACGACACGATCCTGCGGCAGAATACGAATGTAGTTCTTACGCATTTTGCCGGAAATCGTGGCGAGCACGATGTGCTTGTTTTCGAGTTCAACGCGGAACATCGCGTTAGGCAGTGCTTCCACGACCTGTCCTTCGACTTCAATCACACCGTCTTTTGCCATGTGCCTCTAGTCCTATTCCGTTGGATGATTACTATGGCATATCCGAAGACACACCAACTGTCAACTATATACGCACATACCCCTGTACGAACACTCGGCGTGTCGCACAGGGGTATGGAAACGTTGATGTGGTATTTCGGCATCACTCCGGCTTGTTGCCCGGGCTGCCGAACCTACTACTCGAGGTGGCTGATGATACGGCCGCTGATCTCGTCGATGTCGCCGACGCCGTTGACCACGACGAGCAGGCCACGGGCCTCGTAGATGTCGAGCAGCGGAGCGGTTTCCTTCTCATAGGTCTCCAGGCGCTTGGCGATGGCCTCCGGAGTGTCGTCAGCGCGGCCCTGCTCGGCGGCGCGCTTCTTCATACGCTCCAGCAGCACGTCGCGAGCGGCTTCGAGGGCCACCACGTGGTCGAGCGGAGTGTCGAGGTCGGCGAGCATCTCGTCGAGAGCGGTGACCTGGGCGGCGTTACGCGGGTAGCCGTCGAGGATCCAGCCGTTCTTGCAGTCTTCCTTGGCCAGACGATCCTTGACGATCTTGTTGGTCAGGGAGTCCGGAACCAGCTCGCCCTTGTCGGTGTAGCTCATCGCCTCAAGGCCGAGTTCGGTCTTGTTCTTGATGTTGTAGCGGAAGATGTCGCCGGTGGAGATGGTGGGGATGTTGAAGTGTTCGGCGAGCAGAGCAGCCTGGGTGCCCTTGCCCACGCCCTGGGGGCCCATGATGAGCAGACGCATGGTGGTCTCCTTTTATGTCGGTTATTAATACGGTTTTGGCTCCCTTGGTTAAGGGAGCCATTGAGTTATATGCGGAAGAAAGATTGCTCCGTCGTGGAACAGTCCACTGGACTGTTCCACTCCTCGCGCGGCCGCCTGCCCATTGCGGGCGACCGCTGCCAAGCGGGCGTCAGCCCTCTTTGTGGTCCACGTTTTCGAACAGGAAGCCGGTGTACTGGAACTGTTCGGTCTGGGCCTTGGCCTGGCGCAGGGTGTCGAGGCCCACGCCCGCGATAATCAGGATCGTGGTGCCACCGAACGGCAGCTTGGCGTTGAGGCCGAGGGCCATGATCAGCACGGTCGGGATCAGGGCCACGAACAGCAGGTAGACGGCGCCGACGGTGTTGAGTCGGTTCATCACGTAGGTCAGGTAGCGGCTGGTGGCGTTGCCGGCGCGGATGCCGGGGATGAAGCCGCCGTACTGCTTCATGTTGTCCGCGGTCTCGTCCGGGTTGAACGTGATCGAGGTGTAGAAGAAGCAGAAGAACACGATCATCAGCGCGTACAGGGCGATGTACCACACGGATGTGGTGTTCGCCAGGTTGGCGTTGATCCACTTGACCCACGACTGGTCGGACTTGCCGAACTGGGCGATCAGGGTCGGGATGGCGAGGATCGAGGAGGCGAAGATCGGCGGGATGACGCCGGACATGTTGATCTTCAGCGGCAAGTAGGTGGAGGAGCCGCCGTACATCTTACGGCCGATCATGCGGCGCGTGTACTGGACCGGCACGCGGCGCTGGCACAGTTCGACGAAGTCGACGAAGATGAGGATGACCACGAGCACGCCCACGACGATGCCGAACTTCAGCCAGTCGCCATCGGTGCCGTCGGTGCCGTAGCCGATCTCCCACAGCTGCGGCAGGAAGCCGGAGCAGATGGACATGAAGATCAAGATGGACATGCCCTGGCCGATGCCCTTGTCGGTCACGAGCTCGGCCATCCACATGATCAGGCCGGTGCCGCCGGTCATGATGAGGACCATGACCACGAGGTTGAACACGGAACCGTCCGGGATGACCTGGTCGCACTGGTAATTGAACAGGGCGCCGGAGCGGGCGGTGACCAGGATGGTGGTGGACTGGAGCACGGCCAGGCCGATGGTCAGGTAACGGGTGTACTGGGTGAGCTTGGCCTCGCCGGACTGGCCCTCCTTGTGCAGGGCCTCGAAGCGGGGGATGACCACGCGCAGCAGCTGCACCACGATGGACGCGGTGATGTACGGCATGACGCCCAGCGCGAAGATAGACAGCTGGAGCATGGCGCCACCCGAGAAGAGGTTCACCAGTCCGATGAAGTTCTCCTGGGAGGCGCTGCCGATGGTGGCCATGCACTTGTTCACCACGTTGTAGTCCACGCCAGGGGTCGGAATGAACGAACCGATGCGGTAGACGATGATGATGAACAGGACGAAGAGAATCTTCTTCCTCAACTCTTTGGTTTTCAGGGCCTGGATTAGTGTCCTCACCTAGATTTCCTCCCAATAGCGCGCCAATCGCGCGAAATACACAAACTAACGAACGAGCATAGTCTAAAGTGCCTACTTCGGCCACTTCATGTCTCGCGAATGTTACCTGAATTATGCTCCGTCGTACTGAACGGGGGGAAGCATACTCAAAACGATCATTGTGTTGAGACTGCTTCTCTGCACTCAGAACAACAATTTTTTAGAAAAGGGACCCCCGTCCACCTATTGGCGGGCGGGGGGTTGTACAGCCTATTGCGCTCCCCGTAGGACTAATCAGTCCTCGGAAACGGAACCGCCGGCGGCCTCGATCTTGGACTTGGCGGAAGCCGAAGCCTTAACACCCTTGAGGGTGAAAGCCACGGTGGTCTCGCCGTCGCCCAGAACCTTCACCGGAGCGTTGTCACGAACAGCGCCCTTGGCGATCAGGTCGGCCACAGCAACCTCGCCGCCCTCGGGGAAGAGCTCCACGAGACGAGCGATGTTGATGACCTGGAACTCGACCTTGAACGGGTTCTTGAAGCCACGGAGCTTCGGCAGGCGCATGTACAGCGGCAGCTGGCCGCCTTCAAAGCCCGGACGCACGTGGTTGCGCTTCGTCTGGCCCTTGGCGCCACGACCGGCGGTCTTACCCTTGGAGCCTTCACCGCGGCCCACACGGGTGCGGTCCTTCTTGGCACCCGGGGCGGGCTTCAGGTCGTGCATCTGCAGGATTTCGTTATCTGCCATAATCAGTCAACCTCCTCAACGGTGACCAGGTGACGCACGGCGTTCACCAGACCACGGTTGGCCGGGGTGTCCTCGCGGACAACGGTCTTACCGATCTTGTTGAGGCCGAGGGTCTTGACGGTGGCGCGCTGAGCCGGGGTACGGTTCACGATGCCGTGGTGCAGGGTAATCTTCAGGTTCTTAGCCATGAGTATCACTCACCATCCTTCTCTTCGGCGGCCTTAGCGGCAGCAGCCTCTTCGCGAGCCTTGCGAGCTCGGCAATGCCGGCGGCGCGGGCGCGCAGCAGAGCATCGGGAGCGACCTCGTCGAGCGCCAGGCCACGACGGGCGGCGATCTCCTCGGGCTCTTCGAGCTGCTTGAGGGCGTCGACGGTAGCGCGCACCACGTTAACGGCGGTGGCGGAGCCCATCGACTTGGTCAGGACGTCGGTGATGCCTGCGCATTCCATGACGGCGCGCACGGAGCCACCGGCGATTACACCGGTACCCGGGGCGGCCGGACGCAGCAGGACGGTGCCAGCAGCGTCGTGACCCTGAACCGGGTGGGTGATGGTGCCGCGGACGCGAGGCACAGAGAACATGTGCTTCTTGGCGTCCAGCTGGCCCTTGGCGATGGCGGCCGGGACTTCACGGGACTTGCCGTAGCCGACACCCACGGTGCCGTTGCCGTCGCCGACCACAACCAGTGCGGCGAAGCTGAAGGTACGGCCACCCTTGTGGGTCTTGGACACACGGTTGATGGTCACCACGCGATCGAGCAGCTCGTCGCCGTGGTTTTCTTCACGACGGTTACGACGCTCGCCACGACGGCCTTCACCGCGCTGGCCACGACGACCCTTGCGGTCCTCGTTGTTGGATTCGGTCGCCACAGTGTTCTGAGTTTCTTCAGCCACTTGGGTTTCCTTCGTTTCGTTGTCGCTCACAGTGCAAGACCTCCCTCGCGGGCGCCATCAGCAACGGCTGCGACGCGACCGGTGTACTTGTTGCCACCGCGGTCGAACACGACTGCGGTGATGCCGGCAGCCTTGGCCTTCTCGGCGATCAGCTCGCCGACCTTCTTGGCGGCCTCAGTCTTGGTGCCTTCGAAGCCGGCGAAGTCGGCCTGAAGAGTGGAGGCAGACACCAGGGTAATGCCCTTGGTATCGTCGACCACCTGAGCAACCATGTGACGGTTGGAGCGGGTGACCACCAGGCGCGGACGCTCGGGGGTACCGGAGATGCGCTTGCGGATACGCGCGTGACGGCGCTTGAGAGCTACCTTCTTGCCTTTTCCGAGAATAGACAACGCTCATATCACTTACCAGCCTTTCCAGCCTTGCGCAGGATGCGTTCATCGGAGTACTTGATGCCCTTGCCCTTGTAGGGTTCCGGAGCGCGCAGCTTGCGGATGTTGGCGGCAACCTGGCCCACGACCTGCTTGTCGGTGCCTTCGACAACCACGTGGTTGGCGTCGGTCACCTTCAGGGTGATGCCTTCGGGCGGGTTGACGGTGATGGTGTGGGAGTAGCCGAGGAAGAACTCGATGCCCTGGCCCTTGGCGACGGCGCGGTAACCGGTGCCGACGATCTCAAGAGTCTTGGAGTAGCCATCGTGAACACCCTTGACCATGCCGGCCATGATGGAACGAGCCAAACCGTGCTTGGCACGGGTCGGACGCAGGTCATCAGCGGCGGTCAGGACAATCTCGTTGCCTTCAACGGCAGCGGTGATGCCTTCCGGAACCACGTAGGAGTCAGAACCCTTAGCGCCCTTGGCGGAGAAGTTCTGGCCTTCAATCTTGACTTCAACGCCAGCAGGGATGGCGATGGGGAGCTTACCAATATGCGATGCCATGTTTCAGCTCTCCTTTCTCACCACACGAAGGCGACAATTTCGCCGCCAATGCCTCGGTCGAGGCATTCCTTCTGAGTCAGCAGTCCCGAAGAAGTCGAGATGATGGCGATACCCAGGCCACCGAGCGGCATCGGCAGGGAGTCGGACTTCGCGTAACGACGAAGGCCCGGCTTGGAGATGCGCTTGATACCCTGAATGGAACGCTCACCGTTCGGACCGTACTTGAGGGTGACCTCAAGAGTCTGGCCGACCTTGGCTTCCTTAGCGGTGAAGTCCTTGATGTAGCCTTCACGCTTCAGGATCTCGGCGATGTTCGCCTTGAACTTGGAGTACGGCATATCCACGGTTTCGTGCTTGGCCGCGCTCGCATTACGCAGACGCGTAAGCATGTCTGCGATCGGATCTGTCATTGTCATTTGGGCTTGTTGCCCTTTCTCGCTATGGTTTCCGCCGCCCTCACGCTTCTTCTAGAAGCGTTCGGGCCGCGGACCTTCAGCGTCGATGTTTACCAACTGGACTTCGTAACGCCGGGCAGTTCACCGCGGTGAGCCTTCTCACGAAGGCAGATGCGGCACAGGCCGAACTTGCGGTAGACGGAGTGGGGACGACCGCAGACCTGGCAGCGCGTGTAAGCGCGGACCTTGAACTTCGGCTTGCCGGCCGCCTTGTTCTTAAGAGCGGTTTTTGCCATATCAGTTCTCCTTGAAGGGGAAGCCGAGGTGCTTCAGCAGCGCGTAAGCTTCCTTGTCGTCCTTGGTGGAGGTCACCACAGTGATGTCCATACCGCGCACGTGATCGATCGAATCAGGATCGATCTCGTGGAACATGGACTGCTCGGTGAGACCAAAGTTGTAGTTGCCCTGGCCATCGAACTGGTGGCCGTTGATGCCGCGGAAGTCGCGGATACGGGGCAGCGCGAGGGTCAGCAGACGGTCCAGGAACTCCCACATGCGGTCGCCACGCAGGGTGACGTACGCACCGATGGCCTGGCCTTCACGCAGGTGGAACTGCGCGACGGACTTCTTGGCCTTGGTGATCTTCGGCTTCTGGCCGGTGATCAGGGTGAGGTCCTTGACGGCACCTTCGATGAGCTTGGAGTCGCGGGCAGCGGCACCAACACCCATGGAGACGACGACCTTCTGGACACGGGCAACCTGCATCGGGTTGGAGTACTTGAACTCCTTCTCGAGCTCAGGAATGATCTGCTCGTTGTACTTGACCTTCAAGCGCGGGGTGGCCGGCGCTTCGACAGTAGTATCGGTCATGCCAGCTCCTTTCCGGACTTCTTGGCGACGCGCACGCGCACGGTCTTCACCTTGCCGTCACGCGCCTCTTCCTTAACGGTGATGCCAACGCGGGTCGGCTGCTTGGTCTCCGGGTCGATGACCATCACGTTGGAGCGATGGATCGGAGCCTCAGTGGAGACGATGCCAGCCTGCTGGCCCTGCTGCGTTGCACGCACGTGCTTCTTGACGATCTGCACGCCTTCGACGATTAGTCGATCGTTGGAGAGCACCTGCTTGACGGTGCCTTCCTTGCCGCGGTCCTTGCCGCGGATGACCTTGACCAGGTCGCCGCTCTTGATCTTGGCTGCCATGTCAGATCACCTCCGGGGCGAGGGACACGATCTTCATGAACTTGTGCTCGCGCAGTTCACGACCGACCGGTCCGAAGATACGAGTGCCCTTCGGTTCACGGCCGGAGCCGAGAATGACGGCGGCGTTCTCGTCGAACTTGATGTAGGAACCATCCGCACGGCGGGATTCCTTGACGGTACGGACGACAACGGCCTTAACCACGTCGCCCTTCTTGACCGACCCGCCAGGAATGGCGTCCTTGACGGAGGCGACGATCACGTCGCCGATGCCGGCATAGCGTCGCTTCGATCCGCCGAGCACGCGGATGGCGAGGAGTTCCTTCGCACCCGTGTTGTCGGCGACATGAAGCCGCGTTTCCTGCTGAATCATTGATTCTCCTTAGCCGAGCTGGTTCTCCCCATTTACCGGGGCATCGTGGTTGCCCATAATGCCCCGGTAAATGGCGAGCCTTGCCGAACTTTACTTACTTGGCGCGCTCGATAATGGATTCGAGACGCCAGCGCTTGGTCTTGCTCAGAGGCCGAGTTTCCATAATACTCACGAGGTCGCCAATGTGGGCGTCGTTGTGTTCATCATGGGCCTTGACCTTGCTGGTGGAACGAACGACCTTGCCGTACAGCGGGTGGGTCGAACGCTGCTCGAGCTCGACGGTAATCGTCTTGTCCATCTTGTCGGACACGACGTAGCCGCGGCGAACCTTACGGAAGTTACGCTCTTCAGCCATAATCACTTCTCCTTGGATTCGGTAGCGGCCGGCTCCTGGCTGATGCCAAGCTCACGCTCGCGAAGCACGGTGTACATGCGGGCGATGTCGCTCTTGACAGCCTTGAGACGGGCGGTGTTCTCGAGCTGACCGGTGGCGTGCTGGAAGCGCAGGTTGAACAGCTCTTCCTTGGACTTCTTCAAGAAGCCTTCGATTTCCGCGTTGGTCTTCTCGTTGAGATTCTTGATGGAGTAATCAGCGGTACCGACTGCCATCAGATATCACCACCTTCACGTGCGATAATGCGGCACTTCATCGGGAGCTTGTCGATAGCGCGGCGGAGGGCTTCCTTAGCGATGTCCTCGGACACACCACCGATTTCGAACATCACGCGACCAGGGCGCACGTTCGCAATCCAGAACTCCGGGGCACCCTTACCGGAACCCATTCGGGCACCGAGCGGGTGCTTGGTCAGCGGACGATCCGGGAAGATCGTGATCCACACGCGGCCACCACGCTTGATGTAGCGGGTCATGGCGATACGCGCGGCTTCGATCTGACGGTTGGTCACGTAGGCCGGGGCGAGGGACTGGATGGCGAAATCACCGAAGTTGATCTCGTTGCCGCCCTTGGACATGCCAGAACGCACAGGGCGGTGCTGCTTGCGGTACTTAGTCCTCTTGGGGATAAGCATTCTTGCTCACTCCTTCGTTTCTGCAGCCGGAGCGGCCTCGGCGGGAGCTCAGCCTTGGGGGCTTCGGCGGCCTGCGGGGCGGCGGAACGGTTGCCACGGCGCGGGCGGCGATCGCCACCACGACGGCCCGGACGGTTGTTCTGCTGAGCCTGCTGCTCTTCGAACTCGGATTCGGTCATGTCGCCCTTGTAGATCCAGACCTTGACGCCGATACGGCCATACGTGGTCTTGGCCTCGAAGAAGCCGTAATCGATGAGGGCGCGGAGGGTCTGCAGCGGAACGCGGCCCTCACGGTAGAACTCGGAACGGCTCATTTCCGCACCGCCGAGGCGGCCGGAGAGCTTGATGCGGATACCCTTGGCACCGGCGCGCATGGCGTCCTGCTGGGCCTTACGCATGGCACGACGGAAGGTGACGCGGTTGGTCAGCTGCTCAGCGATGCCCTGAGCGACGAGCTGGGCGTCCAGCGCGGCGTTCTTGACTTCGAAGATGTTGAGCTGGACCTGCTTGCCGGTCAGCTTCTCGAGCTTGGCGCGGACGCGCTCAGCCTCGGCGCCACGACGACCGATCACGATGCCCGGACGGGCGGTGTGAATGTCGACGCGAACGCGGTCGCGGGTGCGCTCGATGACGATGCGGGACACGCCAGCGCGCTCGAGGTCCTTGCTCATCTCCTTGCGGATCTGATCATCCTCAAGCACGAAGTCGCGGTAGCGTTCGCCGGCCTTGTTGGAGTCGGAGAACCACTTGGAGCGGTGGTTCTCAGTGATGCCCAGACGGTAGCCAAACGGATTGATCTTCTGACCCATCTTTAGCGGGCTCCTTCCTTGTTAGCCACGACGACCGTGATGTGGGAGGTGCGCTTGTTGATGCGAGCAGCGCGGCCCTGGGCACGAGCGCGGAAGCGCTTGAGGGTCACACCTTCGTCAACGTAGGTCTCCTTGATGTACAGGTCGTTCTCGCGGAACGGCTCGCCGGCCTTGTCGGCCTTCACACGAGCGTTGGCGATGGCGCTCTCCAGGGTCTTGCGGACCGGCAGGGCCGCAGCCTGAGGGGCGAACTTCAAAATGGTGACGGCTTCGGTCGCCTTCTTGCCGCGGATGAGGTCGACCATGCGGCGAGCCTTGCGCGGCGTCACGCGGACGTGACGAGCGATTGCTTTAGCTTCCATGTTCTATTCCTTATCCTTAGCGACGGGCCTTCTTGTCGTCCTTCACGTGACCCTTGAAGGTCTTCGTGGGGGCGAACTCACCCAGCTTGTGACCAACCATGGCCTCGGTGACGAACACCGGGACATGCTTGCGACCATCATGAACGGCGAAGGTGTGTCCGATGAAATCAGGGGTGATCATCGAACGACGGGACCACGTCTTGATGACGTTCTTGGTGCCCTTCTCGTTCTGCTCGTCGACTTTCTTCTGCAAGTGGGCGTCGACGAAGGGGCCCTTCTTGATGCTACGAGTCATCTTCTCGATACTCCCTTACTTGCGGTTCTTGCCGGACGGACGGCGACGAACAATCATCTTGTTCGAAGCCTTCTTCGGACGACGAGTACGAACCTCGCCCTTGCCCCACGGGGAGACCGGCGGCTTACCACCGCGGGTACGACCGCCGTGCGGGTGGTCGACCGGGTTCATGGACTCACCACGGGTGATCGGACGGCGGCCGATCCAGCGGGCGCGGCCAGCCTTGCCGAGCTGAATGTTGGCGTGGTCCTCGTTGCCGACCTCGCCGACGGTAGCACGGCAGCGCGCGTCGACGTTGCGGATTTCGCCGGACGGCATACGCAGCTGAGCGTAGGCGCCATCCTTGGCGACGAGCTGAACGGCAGCACCAGCGGAACGAGCGATCTTAGCGCCGCCCAGCGGGCGGAGCTCGATGGCATGAACCACGGTACCGGTCGGGATGTTCTTCAGCGGCAGGTTGTTGCCCGGCTTGATATCAGCCTGAGCACCGGTCTCGATGGCGTCGCCTGCTTGATGCCCTTCGGCGCGATGATGTAGCGCTTCTCGCCATCTGCGAAGTGCAGGAGGGCGATACGGGCGGAGCGGTTCGGATCGTACTCGATCTCGGCAACCTTGGCGGGCACGCCGTCCTTGTCCCAACGCTTGAAATCGATGAGACGGTACTGACGCTTGTGGCCGCCGCCGCGATGACGGGAGGTGATACGGCCGTAAGAGTTACGACCGCCGGTCTTGGACTTCTTGCGAACCAGCGACTTCTCAGGCGTAGAACGAGTCAGCTCGGAGAAATCCGAGACGGACGCGTTGCGGCGGCCTGCGGTCGTCGGCTTATAAACGCGGATAGCCATAATGTAGTTCTTCCTTTAACTTTTCTCGGCTAACCTTCAGTTACCAAAGATGTCGATCGTCTGGCCCTCGGCGACGGTCACGATCGCACGCTTCTGGGAAGCGCGCTGGCCGAAACCGGTGCGAGTGCGCTGCTTCTTGCCAGCGCGGTTGAGGGTGTTGACGTTCGTCACCTTGACCTTGAAGATCTCTTCGATTGCCTGCTTGATCTGCACCTTGTTCGCATCCGGAGCCACCACGAAGGTGTACTGGCCACGGTCGGAAGCGGCGTAGCTCTTCTCGGAGACGACGGGCTTAAGAATCACGTCGTGAGCGGGCTTGTGAATAGCGACCATCTAAATCAGGCCTCCTTCGGCTCGGTCTTGGCAGCCACGAAAGCCTCGAAGGCTTCCTTGGTGAAGACCACGTACTGCGAGGTAATCACGTCGTACGTGTTGAGCTGATCGACGAAAATCGGGTGAACGGTCGGGATGTTGCGCACGGAGAGCCACTCGTTGATGTTGTCGCGAGTGAAGACGACCGTGGTGAACTTGTCCGCGGTAATCGGGGCCAGAGCGGCGACAGCGCCTTGGTGGACGGCTCGGTGATACCGAACTCCACCACGGCAACGCGACCGGCGTTGGCGCGATCGGACAGGGCGTAGCGCAGAGCTGCGGCCTTCATCTTCTTGGGGGTGCGCTGAGAGTAGTCACGCGGCTGCGGGCCGAACACGGTGCCGCCGTGGTACCACTGCGGTGCACGGATGGAGCCCTGACGAGCACGACCGGTGCCCTTCTGCTTCCACGGCTTCTTGCCGCCGCCGGAAACCATGCCACGAGTCTTGGTGGCGTGGGTGCCCTGACGAGCAGCAGCGAGCTGAGCGGTGACAACCTGGTGGATCAGCGAGATGTGAGCCTGGACATCCTCGGCGGAAACGCCGAAGAGAGCCTCAGGAGCTTCAACGGTGCCGGTGGCCTGGCCCTTGGCGTCGGTGACGTTCAGAGTAACGTTTGCCATGGTTTATCAGGCTCCCTTCACAGCCGAGCGGACGAGAACGATGCCGCCCTTGGGGCCAGGAATGGCGCCCTTGATGGCGAGGATGCCGTTCTCGACATCAGCGGAGACGACGGTCAGGTTCTGGGTAGTGGCGGTCACATGACCCATGCGGCCGGCCATACGCTTGCCCTTGAGAATACGGCTCGGAGTGGCGCATGCGCCCACAGAACCGGGACGGCGCTCGTTCTTGTGAGAACCGTGAGTACGGCGGTAGGACTTGAAGCCCCAACGCTTGATGGTACCGGCGAAGCCCTTACCCTTGGTGGTGCCGGTCACGTCGACCTCAGCACCCTCTTCGAACAGGTCAGCGGCCAGTTCCTGGCCGGCCTCGAACTGATCGACGTCGTCGGTGCGCACCTCGACGAGGTGGCGACGCGGGGTGACACCGGCCTTGGCAAAGTGGCCAGCCAGCGGCTTGGTCACCTTGGTGGGATCGATGGCGCCGTAGCCGAGCTGGACAGCCTTGTAGCCGTCAGATTCCTCGGTCTTCACGGCGGTCACCACGTTGGTGGACACGTCGACAAGAGTGACGGGCACGAAGAAGCCGTTCTCGTCCCACACCTGGGACATGCCGAGCTTCTTGCCCAGCAGAGCCTTGCGATTAGACATAATGCTTCCTCCTCCCTTACAGCTTGATTTCGATGTTGATGTCCGCAGGCAGATCGATGTGCATCAGGGAGTCCACGGCCTTGGGGGTCGGGTCCACGATGTCGATGAGGCGCTTGTGAGTGCGCATCTCGAAGTGCTCGCGAGAATCCTTGTACTTGTGAGGAGAACGGATAACACAGAAGACGTTCTTCTCGGTCGGCAGCGGAACGGGGCCAACAACAGTTGCGCCCGCGTTCGTCACCGTTTCGACGATCTTCTTCGCCGATTGGTCGATGACCTCGTGGTCATAGGACTTAAGCCTGATGCGGATTTTCTGTCCCGCCATTGCCGTCCGCCCTTTCTAGCGATGTTCGTTGTACTGTTTACCAACCTGCTTCTAGGGCACCGGCGCGCATGGCCTCCCTTGGACATACGTCCTCTGGCGGTCATCCGACATCAGTGCGCGGTTTCCGGCTGTCACTTCACTTGAAGTGGCTCCCGGCCCGCGCTCGCTTTTTTAATTCCAATTTGCGAGCCCAAATCAGGCAACTTGTTTATTCAAGCATTGAGGTGGGACAGTGGAGTTCGCGCGTGTCGCGCTCATGCCGTTCGTATTACCTCGCGGCATAGCCGCTCGGCGTCTGTTCGATTGTCGCAATGCAGGTCTCACATCTTTCTTATTGAGAACCATTCGCTGCGATATCATGACAGATATGACTTCCCGCCGCAAGACTCTTAAACGCGATTGGTTCGACAACCAACCTGGCGCATGGGTAATGGTTATGCTGCCCGCTGTGGCTGGCTTCTTTATCGGCGGGCCTAATCTTGATACGCTTTGGCTATTGGCGACGTGGTCCGTGTGCTATTGCGTGCAGTTCAGCGCCGCGCACTGGTTCAAAGCACACTTTTCACGCCGTTATCTGCCGCCGATGCTCACTTATGCCGTAGCGCTCATCGTCATCGGCTTGCCATTCCTGATTACGCATACCGGCATACTGCGTTGGGCTCCCTTATATATAGTGCTGGTTGCGCTGTCGATGCTGTCCTCGTGGCTGAGGAAGGAGCGCTCGCTGTGGGGCAATGCCGTGTCGGTGATTGCCGCGTCGGCCATGGCCACGGTGATCGCGTCGTTTGGCAGCACTGTTGAGACGGCATGTGTTATGCCCATCAACGCAGCACATGCCTCGTGCGCAGCCGCTGATGTCACCGCCGCACGCGCCGCGATTCGGAATATGCCAGATTTGAGCCAGATATTCGACCTTCACGCCTGGTGGCCCGCGGGTTCATTGCCCGTGAGCGGGCTGATTGCCACCGTGCTGTTTGCGCTGACGCAGTATGGGTCGGTTTTGGTGGTCAAAACCATGATCCGGGAACGCGGGAAGTGTTCGTACGTGGCGGCTTCGTGGGTATGGCATGTGGCGCTATTGCTGCTAGCCGCCGTGCCGTCTGGACGCAGTCCGTATCTGATTGCGATGACTGTGCTGCTGTTGGCCCGCGCCGTTGCGTTGCCGGTGGTTACACGGCGCACAACCTTGAAGCCCGTGGTGACCGGCATTACCGAGGCGTTTGCCAGCTTTATTGCTTTTGGCTGCATCATTGCGGCGATTTAGCGACGCTTCAGCGATTCCATGGGGCGGTACCTGCTGGCTGAGGGAGCGCCACATATGCAAAGGAGCCCGGCCCCTGTAATGGGGTCGGGCTCCTTGTGTCGCGCTATGCAGCCACTAAGCTGCAACACCGCGGTTGGTGGCTACTGATGGTGCCACCAACCACAAACCGCCTGCAATCAACGCTCGGAGGCTTCCTCAGTGGCGGCCTCACCCTCGCGCTCGATGCGCAGCTTGTGGCCTTCCGCCTGGGAGACACCGTAGTAAGCACCGACGGCGATGTCCTTCATGTCGTTGATCAGCGGGATGCGCGGGTTGGCCGGGGTACACTGGTCCTCGTAGGCGCGCATGCCGATCTGATCGAGCACGGACCAGAAGTAGTCCTCGTCCACACCGCAATCCTGGAAGCTCTTGTTCATGCCGAGCTTGTTGTCACGGTAGTCCTCGACGGCCTTCGCCAGGTTCTCCACGGCTTCGGCCGGGGTCTTGCCGGTGTCGATGCCGAGGTTGCGGGCGATGTCCTGGTAGCGCTCCGGGGCGATGTACTTGTTGTACTTCGGCCAAGAGGTGGGCTCCTCAGGAATCTGGCCGTTGTAACGAATCACGTACGGCAGCAGGATGGAGTTGGTACGGCCGTGGGCGATGTGGCACAGGGCACCGATGGTGTGGGCCATGCCGTGGCACATGCCGAGGAACGCGGAGCCGAATGCCATGCCGGCCATGGTGGCGGCGTTGTGCATCTTCTCCTGAGCGTTGGTCTTGGCCAGGCCGGGCTCGCCATTGACGGACTCAGCCAGGTTGTCCCAGATGAGCTTGGCCGCGTGCAGGGCCATGCCGTCGGTGAAGTCGTTCGCGTACACGGACACGTAGGCTTCCATCGAGTGGGTCAGGGCGTCGAAGCCGGCGTCGGAGGCCAGCTTGCGCGGCTGGGTGCGAGCCAGCACCGGGTCCACGATGGCCACGGACGGGGTCAGCGCGTAGTCGGTGATCGGGTACTTGTAGCCGGTCTTGTGATCGGTGATCACGGCGAACGGGGTGACCTCGGAACCGGTGCCGGAGGAGGTCGGGATGCACACCAGCTTGGCCTTCTTGCCCAGCGGCGGGATCTTGAAGGCACGCTTACGGATATCGAAGAACTTCTCGCGCACGTCGGAGAAGGCGATTTCCGGGTGCTCGTAGAGCAGCCACATAATCTTGGAGGCATCCATCGGGGAGCCGCCGCCAACCGCGATGATCGTGTCCGGCTCGAACTCCTCGCGCATCATCTCAGCGCCCTTTTCGACGGTCTCGACGGAGGGCTCCGGCTCGACGTAGTCGATGATGCGGAAGGTCACACGGTTAGAGCGGGCGCGCAGCTGGTCGATGATCTTGTCAACAATGCCGAGCTGCTCCATGACCTTATCGCACACGATGACGGCCTTCTCGATGCCGTACATGTCGCGCAGGTACTTGATGGCGTTCGGCTCGAAGTAGGTCTTGGCCGGGATCTTGAACCACTGCATGTTGTTGTTCCTCCGAGCAATGCGCTTGATGTTAACGAGATTCACGGCCTGCACGTTGCCGGACACCGAGTTGCCGCCGTAGGAGCCGCAGCCCAGGGTCAGCGACGGGGCGATGGCGTTGTAGATGTCGCCGATGCCGCCAAGGGAGGAAGGCTGGTTCCAGATGATGCGGCAGGCGTGCATACGGACGCCGTACTCACGCACGAGCTCCTGGTTGTTGGTGTGGATGGCGGCGGTGTGGCCGGCACCCAGCTTGAGCATCTTCTCGCACATCTCGAAGGCCTGCTCCTTGTTGTCGGCCTTGAGCACGGCCTGCACCGGAGCGAGCTTCTCGTGGGTCAGAGGCTCGTCGTCGGAGACTTCCTTGCACTCGGCGGCCAGAATGGTGGCGTCGGACGGAATCTCGAAGCCAGCAGCCTTGGCGATGAACTGCGGGGACTTGCCTGGCACCGCGGAGTTCAGCACGGGCTTGACGCCGGAACCGGCAGTGCAGCCGAACATGTACTGTTCCAGCTTGGCCTTCTCTTCGGCGTTGACGAAGTAGGCCTTACGGACCTTGAGCTCCTTGATGAGCTGGTCGTAGACGTCCTTGTGGGCGATGATGGCCTGCTCGGTGGCGCAGATCATGCCGTAATCGAAGTGCTTGGAGAGCACCAGATCGTTGGCGGCGCGCACGATGTCAACATCGGTGTCAACGTAGGCCGGGGCGTTGCCGGCACCCACGCCGAGGGCGGGCTTGCCGGAGGAGTAAGCGGCCTTGACCATGCCCGGACCACCGGTGGCGAGGATCGTGGCCACGCCCGGATGCTTCATCAGGGCGCTGTGGCCTGGATGGACGGGTGCTCGATCCACTGGATACAGTTCTCGGGAGCACCGGCTTCGATGGCGGCGTCGCGCACAATCTTGGCGGCCTCGACGGAGCACTTCTGCGCGCCGGGGTGGAAGCCGAAGACGATCGGGCAACGGGTCTTCAGGGCGATGAGGGACTTGAAGATGGCGGTGGAGGTCGGGTTGGTAACCGGGGTGACACCGGCGACCACGCCGACGGGCTCGGCGACCTCATCGATGCCCATCACATCGTCTTCGCGGATGATGCCCACGGTCTTCTGGCCGGCCAGATAGTTGGTGACGTGCTCGCAGGCGAAGATGTTCTTGGTGGCCTTGTCTTCCACGAGACCACGGCCGGTCTCGTCGACAGCCATCTTGGCGAGAACGAGGTGCTTGTTCAGAGCGGCGATGGAGGCCTTGGCGACGATACGATCAACTTGCTTCTGGTCGAGGTTCTCGAATTCGACGAGAGCCTTCTTGGCGCGGGCAACCAGCGCGTCAACTTCGGCCTCAGCTGCGGCCTGCTTCTCTTCTGGAGTCGGCTTGGTAGCTTCGACCTTCTTCTTTGCTTCTGCCACTTGGGGTCCTCCTCGATCTTCTTGGGGTATATGGCAAAGTTCTGGGCCATCGCCTCGTCACCTCAGTTGCACCAGCGGGATACCGCCTCAGTAACCGAAAATGACCGGTGATGCGTTGTCACATTGCATATGTGACCTGAGGCACAATATACTGAACGGTCCGGCGCGACGCATACGCACAAAATCGACGGCGTTTCACGTGCGATATTGAACAGTTTTTGTTACGAGTTGTGCGAAATATCGAACAAATCCTCACTCTATCCGGCGATTTGGTACTTTTTGTTCACTTTTTACCGAAAATCACATGCCTGCAAACAACACAATCCGAGAACTTTTTTAAAGTAAGTTTTCAAAAGCAATCATTTTCTCCACATTTCTAGAAAGTTGGTTTAAAAAAGTACCCAAAATCACCTACAAATATACGATTGTTGCCTCATAACCTCCGCGTCGAGGCACATGAAAGCCACTTTCATAAAGTAAACTTGCATATATCTCATCGCACAAAGGGGTAAACATGAGGCAATGCCATCGACCGCAGTGAAAGCGCACAACCGCAGTGCCATGACCCAGTATCTGTATGGCCATAGCCATGTCACCAAGCAGGAACTGGAACGCGAACTCGGCCTCAGCCTGCCCACCATCACCCAAAATCTGCGCGCACTAGAAGATGACGGACTCATCCGCAAAGGCAAACTGCAGGATTCCACCGGCGGGCGCAAGGCGCAAAATTATGAGTTCAATCCCGATCATCGCACTGCCATCGGGGTAGTGATGCGGTCCAACGAACTGCGCCTGTGCGCGATTAACCTGTACGGCAACGTCATCGAAAAACGCAACGATGCCCTGCCTTACCGCAACACCAACGTTTACTACCAGCGTATCGGCGGCATCATCAACAACTTCGCCGCCGACGTCGAAAAGAAGCACGGCAAGGTGCTCGGCGTCTCGTTCGCCATCCAAGGCATCCTCTCCCCCGACGCCACCACCATCATCTTCGGCACCATTATGGGCAACACTGGGCTCACGCTCGAAACCATCAGCCAATCGGTCCATTACCCGTGCATGATGATCCACGATTCCGATGCCTCAGCCATGGCCGAACTCTGGTTCGACTCCACGCTCACCGATGCGGTGTGCGTCTATCTGGAGCGACGCCCGGGCGGCGCGGTGATCGCGGGGGGCAAACTGTATCAAGGCCCGAACCAGTGCAACGGCGCCATCGAACACATGACGCTGGTGCCGGGCGGCCGCGAATGCTACTGCGGCCAGCGCGGTTGCATGGACACCTACTGCTCGCCGGAGACCTTGCCCGAGGATTACGAAAGCATTCCCGGCTTCTTCAGCGTGCTTGAGCAGGGCGAACGGCATCATCGCGAGCGCATGGATGAGTGGCTGGATTACGTGGCGCAGGCCATCGTCAACGCGCGATCCATCATCGCGGGCGACGTGATTGTCGGCGGTGAAGCAGCCCAGCATCTTGAAGACAGCGACATCGAGGATCTGAAGACGCGCGTCATCGCACGCAGCCCGTTCGGCACCGACCATTTCAATCTGCGCAAGAGCTACTGCGCCGAAGATCAGAACATCATCGGTGCCGCGTTGCGGTTCGCCGAGAATTATCTCGACGGCATCTGCGGTGCTGCGGAACGCGGCAGGAAATCAAAGGCTTCCACCAAAAGTGACAACACGTCTACAATGGAGGTATGAAAAACCCACCGTTGCATCGTTACGCCACTCGCCCAGGGCTGTACTTCACTGACGACGGTGGGGCTGACGTCGTTGTTCGTTCCGAAACTGCCGATCAGGTTTGGCTATGCGTACTGGAGCCCATTGATGAGCCCAGCGCTTTCTTCCAAGACGCCATCCGCCTGTTCGAGGACCCGAATATCTCCTTTATCCAGCAGATTCATGAGTTCCCGGTATGCACACGCATTATCGAACATTTGTATCTGCGCGAGACCTTGTTCCGCATGACCGGGCCGAACTACGGCCTGTGGTACGTGCACCTGCCCAAAGCATGGGACGGCATGCGTTATGGCTACCGCGTGGACGGCGCATGGGACCCGAAACACGGCGTGCGCTTCAATCCATACAAATTCCTGCTTGACCCGTATGGCAAGGGCATCGACGGCTCCATGGAGCTCACCCCCGCCGCCTTCTCCTATGAATGCGATGTCGTGGACCGCAAGGTAATCGGCTCGGCATACGGTGCCATGAGCACCGTAGACTCGCTCGGCCATATGCCGGTGTCCGTGGCCATCGACGATCGCGATACCCATAAGCATGAGGGCGACCCGCAGCACCCGCATGTGCCGTGGCGCAAAACCGTCATCTATGAGATGCACGTCAAAGGCTTCACCGCCAACGCACCGTGGCTGCCCGAATCATTGCGCGGCACGTACGCCGGACTCGCACACCCCACCACGCTCGCCTATCTGCAGGGTCTAGGCATCACATCCATCGAACTGCTGCCGATTATGGCCAAGCAGGACGAGCTCTTCCTGCAAGAACACGGCCGCAAGAACTACTGGGGCTACTCCACCCTCAGCTACTTCGCCCCCGAACCCTCCTACGCCACTAAAGCCGCCCAGGAGAAGGGCGCGGCCGCCGTGCGCCAAGAAGTCATAGACATGGTGCGCGCACTGCACGAGGCCGGCTTCGAAGTCATCATGGACGTGGTCTACAACCACACATGCGAAGGCGGCGTCGAAGGCCCGACGGTCTGCTGGCGCGGCCTCGACGATCTGGCCTACTATCGCCATCAAAAATCCAATACCGGTCGACTCGAAGACACCACCGGCTGCGGCAATACGCTGGACTTCACCAACACGCATGTGGTCACCTTTGCCATCGACTCATTACGATACTGGGCCAAGCGTATCGGCATAGACGGTTTCCGCTTCGACCTTGGCGTCACGCTGGCCCGTCTGGAAGGCGAATTCACCCATCATCACCCGTTCCTCTACGCCCTGCGTTCCGATCTGCTGCTGGGCAACCTGAAGCTCATTATGGAGCCGTGGGATCTGGGCAACCTCGGCTGGCGCACCGGCCAATTCTCCGTGCCGTTCGCCGAATGGAATGACCGCTTCCGCGACACGGCCCGCACCTTCTGGCTTGAGGATGTGGACGGCGGCTCCGATTTCGGGCGTATCAGTTTGCAGGAGATGTCCACGCGACTCTGCGGCTCGGCCGATCTGTTCGCCACCGAACCAGGGCGTGGCGCTCCGGCCTCCATCAATTTCGTGTCCTGCCACGACGGTTTCACGCTGACGGACCTCACCAGATACCGCTCCAAGCACAATGAAGCCAACGGCGAAAACAATAATGATGGCTCGTCGGTGAACCATTCCGCCAATTTCGGCGTCGAAGGCGTCACCGATGATCCAGACGTCATTGCGGCACGCGAACAGGCGGCCATGAACATGATCGGCATGCTGCTGCTCTCGCTGGGTACGCCGATGATGCTCGCCGGCGACGAATTCCGCAACACGCAGGACGGCAACAACAACGCCTACTGCCAAGACAACGACATCACGTGGCTGAAGTGGGATTGGATGTATTCCACCAACAAGACGCGCGAAATGCGCCGCTTGGAAACCGTGTCTCGACTGGTGGCGCTACGTAAATCACTGGACCTGTATCACCACGAGGACTTCTTCACCCGACTGACCCAGCTCGGCCTACTCAAGCCCTCAAGCCGCGTGCAGTGGTTCCTGCCCGACGGCACCACGCCGATGGAGCGTGACTGGTTCGATCTGGGCGTACGTAGCTTCACCATGCGATTGCTGTCCAACAGTGAGGTGGACGTGTGCATTGTGGTCAACGGCACCGCTGACGACCGCACATTCCGCCTGCCGCCAGACACCCACTGGACGCCTAAATGGTGCTCGGCCGAAATCAACGGCCGCCGAGCCGGGCATGGCACTCAGGTCGAGGAATGCGATTTGAACGGTGACACCACCGTCTGGACGCAGCATGTACCGGACGCCAGCGAGACAGTACTCAAGATGGTCGAAGAAGTGGCCATGCAGCGTACGGAATCCTCGACTGAGAATGAAGCGGATACCATCAAATTCGCGATGCCAGTAACAGATCACGCCGCAAACGGCACCTCGTCCGCGCCTCGGGATGAGGTATCAGCTGATATGCCCGATGCCCCTGTGGATGATACACCGGACACTCCCGTCGACGACAATGTCTGGACCATGCCGGCGCTGAGCATCACGCTGATGAAGCAGGTGTGAGTCACACTCAAGACAGCGCGACACAAACACAAAGGCTCTCCGCGGAATTCCGCGGAGAGCCTTTGTATGCTCGGTACAGGACAAGCGAAATTAACGCTTGGAGAACTGCGGGGCGCGACGTGCCTTGTGCAGACCAGCCTTCTTGCGCTCCACGACGCGAGCGTCGCGGGGTCAGGAAGCCAGCCTTCTTCAGGGCGGCGCGGTTGGCATCACGATCGATGGCGTTCAGAGCGCGGGCAACGCCGAGGCGGATGGCGCCGGCCTGGCCGGTGGTGCCGCCGCCGTCAACGAGGACGATAGCGTCGAACTTGCCTTCGAGCTTGAGCAGAACGATCGGGGAGTTGACCTCACGCTGCAGCAGCTTGGAGGGGAAGTACTCCTCCAGAGTGCGGCCGTTGATGGTCCACTTGCCGTCACCCGGAACCAGACGGACACGGGCGACAGCCTCCTTGCGGCGACCGGTGCCGTAGCCCGGCTCAATCGCGGAGGTGCCGGTGCCAGCGCCAGCGTTGGTCTCGGTGGTGTAGTTGGTGAGCTCCTCTTCGGTCTCGACAACCTGGGAGTCGTTGGTGTTTTCAGCCATGATTCTTATCTCCTCTCAGGTTTCACTTGGCCTGCTGCGAGACCTGGGCGATCTCGAAGACCTGGGGCTTCTGCGGGGTGTGCGGGTGCTCGGCGCCACGGAAGATACGCAGGCGGTCGAGCTGCACCTTGGCCAGACGATTCTTCGGCAGCATGCCCTTGACAGCGTTCTTGATGATGCGCTCGGGGTTCTTCTCGAGCAGCTCGGCGTAGGAGTCACGACGCAGACCACCAGGACGGCCGGAGTGCGAGTAGAGTTCCTTGCCCATCTTGTTGCCAGTCAGAGCAATCTTGTCGGCATTGATGATGATCACGTGGTTGCCGGAATCGGCGTGCGGAGCGTAGGTCGGCTTGTTCTTGCCGCGCAGCAGGATTGCAGCCTGGGTGGCGAGACGGCCGAGCACCACGTCGGTGGCGTCGATGACGTACCAGTCATGAGTCAGATCAGCTGGCTTCGGAGTGAAAGTTTTCACTGGATTACCTTTTCTATATTGTGTTCCGGGTCTCAGCTGCTTGGTGTGGCTTGGTCAGGGCCGCATCCAAGAGGCGTCGAACCTCATTATCCGTGGGCTCCCTGAAAGTCCTCGATGGCGAGTGGGATAGCGCTTTGAAGGACCCCTTAGGGAAACACAACAATCCACTAGTATATCGCCGGGCTTGACATAGGGCAACTGGGGACACTCCATTGGGTTTATGGCTTCTCTTCCCCTATTTATGGTTTCTCTCCCACCCACTTCGGCTAACCGACTCACCTACGGTGAGGCAATTCCCTGCCTTCTCTCAGCTATCGCTTCTTTCAGGCCTCGTCTACGGACAGTCCACTGGACTGTCCGCTTAACGACTCGGCTCGTCAGAGGGAGGTAAAGCGGGTCAGGAATTGAAGATTTGGGCGAAGCGTTGGGCACCGGGGGTGTCGAAGAGGGTTTCGAGCGGTACCACGTTGCCTTGCGTCGGCCAGTGGGATGCGCCAGTTCGGGTATTCGTTGTTGGTGCCCGGCTGGTTCTGCGCACGCTTCTCCCCCACCGCGTCGGTGATCGAGGCGGCGAGCAGCTTGCACGGCGAACCCTTCAGTGCGTGGTACAGCGCGTCGACGATATCCGCCTCGTGATCCTCACGATGTTCGGCAAAGTCGGCATCAAGATAACCCTGCTCGACCAGCATGGCCAGCATCGCATCCTGCTCGGCCTTGGCGGAGGCTTCGAATTCCTCGGCCGGGCCGGTCAGCAAGCCCAGACGCTCACGAATCTTGACGTGCTCGTATTCCAGGTAACCGGCGGCCGGCGGCAAATCATGCGTATTCACGGAGGCCAATGCATACGGACGCCACTGGGAGGGGGCGCGGAACACGCCGTCGCACTGCTCGAACCATTCAACGGCGCAACCGAGAATACCGTGGCTCGACAGGGAATCGGCCACATGGTCCGGCACCACGCCGAGGTCCTCACCTACGACCACGCCGCCGGCGCGAGAGGCCTCGATGGCCAGAACGCCCAGCATGATGTCTGAGTCGTAGTACACGTAAGCGCCATCCATAGCCGAACGGTTCTCGGGAATCCACCACAGGCGGAACAGACCAAGGATGTGATCGATGCGCACCGCACCGGCACGGGCGAACATGCCATGCACCATATTGCGGTAGGCCTCGTAGCCGGTGGTCTCCAGATTGATCGGGCTCAGCGGCGGCTGGCTCCAGTTCTGGCCTTGCTGGTTGAACATGTCCGGCGGTGCGCCGACCGTGGCTCCCTTGGCGAAGCGCTCGGGATTCCACCACACGTCAGCGCCGGAGGGGTGCACGCCGACGGCCATATCGGACATGATGCCGATATGCATGCCGGCGTCCTTGGCTGCCTGTTGGGCGGAGGACAGCTGCTCGGCGGCAATCCATTCCAGCCAGCGGTAGAAGTCCAAAGTGTCCGGGTACTGCTTGCGCAGATTGGCGATTTCCGGGGAGTTGCGATTGAACTTGCGCTCCCAGTTGCTCTCCTCGCCGTTGGGTGCTCCCCACTTGTCGTAGCACAGGCACCACGTGGCATACGCCTCCAAGTCGGAACCACAGTCCGCCTTGAATTGGTCGAATACGCTTTGGCGTTCGGCGGTACGGCCGGCCTTAAAGATAATCCACAGGGCGTGCATCTTGCTGCGCCACATGGCGTCACGGTCGATGAGCTGGGAATCACCGTTCAGCGGTTCGGTGTCGGCATGCAGTCCGTCGACGGCATTCTTGTCGCCCTCGCTGAGCGTGGCATATTCGGCGATCGCCTCAGGACGGATGTACGTGAAGTTGATCAGGCGACGGCTTACCGGCAGATACGGCGACGGGGTGAGCGGGGACACCGGCTCGGCGGCATGCACCGGATTAATGAGCACGAAGTCGGCACCGGTCTTCTGCTTGGCGTCCACCAGCATGGTCTTCAGATCCTCGTAATCGCCCACGCCCCAGGAGTTGGAGGAGCGAATCGAGTACAGCTGGGCCATCCAGCCCCACAGACTGCCGCCCTTCATCGGGTCAAGCAGATCGACGCGATCAGGTGCACTGATCAAAGTGGCGTCTTGCACACGGTCGGCGACCTTGACGTGCAGCGTATGGTAACCAATCGGCAGATCGGCGGGAATGACCACAGCCGCATTCGAAATGAACGTACCATCCAAGTCGTAGGCCTGGGATCCATCTCCAGGACCAACTTCAATGGTGCCTTGATATGGCTCGCCATTCTCCAGCGTGATGCTCGCCGAAGGCACGTCCAGAATACCGGTGTTCACCAGCACCCGGTCCTCGCTACCGGCGATATGCAGCACGGTGGGTGCCACCAATCGGGCGTAACGCTCGTTCAGAATGCGTCGGATGGCGATGAGTTGGGCGCTCTCGCTGGAGGCGTCGATGCCCAGCGCTGCCAGCACCTCGATCAGGACGTCATCGTCTATCTCGTGGTAGTCATGGCTCATGCCCAAATAACTCGTGCCGACACCGACCAACTTGGCCAGTCGAATCAACGGACGGGCCAGACGCTCTTCACTCTCGGTAATCTCACTCATAGCCCCAGTCTAACGCCGTTTGATTGCGCCACACCGTAAGAAAAATGCCATGATTCCGCCAAATTATGTACTTTTTACCCTCACATAGTGAGATGTGAGCGCTCACAATGGTGGACAGGGGGTGATTGCCGGCCAAATTTGCGCGGCAAAACACAGCAATAGTGTGCTTAGCGGCGGCTTTCCACGGCGTGCCGCACCTCGGCCGAGGGGTCGTTGGCCAATTTGGCAAGCATCGCTTCGGACGTATTGGGGTTCAGTGCCACGGCACGGCGGACCATCGAAGAAAGCACCGCCGGTGCTCCCTCTTCGGATTCGGTGCCAAGTACGCCCAAGAAATCCAATGTCTCCGCATCCGCAGTGGGGTCCTGCGCACCCTCAAGCCGCATCTTCCAGCTGGTGCGCTTGTTTTTCAACGCCGTATCCCGGACCGCAGGCACCGGGTCCTTGGTCAGACGGCCGACCAGCCAATTCTTGTCGTCCCCGTTGGCGGCCACGGCTTGACGCACGGACGGTTCGGGGTCTTCGGAGAGTTTGACCAATACGTTCGGGAACGGCATGGTGTCGGCGAGGAACACGCGATCGGCCACCGGGGTGTGCGGGTTGCCGGCCACAGCCTCCAAAAGTGCGGTGGCGCGGGAGAACGCCGCCTGATCGGCACGGTCAGGCAACGGCCGACGGGCGAATTCGGACAGTTCGGCCGGGTCTGTGGAATGGCGCAGACGCTCGTATGTAGCGGTCAGCGGTTCGAAATCCACCGGAGCGGCGGACTCGGCTGCGGACTGCGCGCCTTGGTCCTGCTGCTGGGCGTCCGTGTCGGTTGCAGTCTCGGCCGCGGCCTCGGTTGCGGCCTCGGTGGGCTGGGTCTGCTGGCTGGTGGTGTTCTCGTCGGTCATGATGCCCAGCTTAGTCATACAGGCGTCACGCGAGCGGAACCGGAATGTTGACCATGTCAATCGGAGCCGGCACCACAGCGGCATTGAACGCTTCCCGCACACGCTCCTCGAATCGCGCGCAATCATCCTGCGGCACCACCGCGGTCAACTCGACGTTCACCGCATACGATTCATCCTCCTGACTGCCACCAAGCTGCGCCAAGATCTGCTGGAATCGGGCCAACTGCGGGTATTCGAGGCGAACCCGGTATCGCTTGGCGGTCATGATGCGGGCGGCGCGGGCGGCTTTCATCGCCAATGATGCGGCGGATGAGTACGCGCGGACCAGCCCACCGGAGCCCAGCAGAATACCACCGAAATATCTGGTGACGGCAACCACGCAATCGGTGGTGCCCGACTGCTTGAGTACGTCGAGAATCGGCTTGCCGGCGGTACCGGACGGCTCGCCGTCATCGCTCATGCGTTCGGACAGTCGCCCATCCGCGCCTCCGCACACGGCGGCATACGCCACGTGTCGGGCTTTCGGATGCTGCTCACGGATCGCAGCCACGAACGCGAGCGCCTCGTCGAGCGTATCGACATGGGCGGCGTCGCCGATAAATTCGGACTTTTTTTTCGACGAGCGAATCGTGGGCAGGATCGTCGGGCGTGTTGAGAATCGTCTGCATGAGCGTGTTCCGGTGGTCGACTGGCTGGGTGTTCGATTGAGCGCGAGGCTAGGCAGGGCTATCAGCGTTCGGAGACGACGACGTTATAGTCTTCGCCGGCGAAGTAGGCGGTCAGGCAGGCGATCATCTGGCGGGTGAGCTCCTTGAACGCGCCGTCGGCACGCCAGCCGACGTGCGGGGTCAGGACGATGCCGGGCACATGGCAGATGGCGTCGTCGGCGGTCAGCGGCTCATGGTCGAACACGTCGAGTGCGGCGGGAACATCGCCCTTTTGCAGTCGGGCAAGCAGCGCACCGGATTCGATGACTTCGGAGCGGGCGGTGTTGATGAACAGGGTGCCGGGCTTCACATGCGCAAGGTTCTCGGCGGTGACGATGCCGCGCGTGGCGTTGTTCAGCGGCAGATGGACGGAGATGACGTCGCTGGTTTCGATGAGCTTGTTGAGATCGTCGACCGGAGTGGCACCGGAGCGTTCGAAATGCTCGGGCGGCACATGCGAATTCCATGCGGCGACCTCCATGCCGAGGGCGCGGGCGATGCCGGCCACGGTGGAGCCGATGCCGCCCAGTCCGATGATGCCCATGCGACGGCCGGCGAGTTGCAGTCCATCGCCGCTGGCCCACGCCCAGTTGCCGGCCTTGACGTCCTTATCGAGTTGGCCAACGCGGCGGATGAGCTCGAACAGAAGGGCGAAGGTGTGCTCGGCCACGGCGTGATCGCCATAATGTTCGGCGTTGCAGACGCGGATCTTCAGCTCGCGCGCCTTATCGAGATTGAGGTAGCTGGCGACGCCGGTACCGCAGAACACGATGCACTTGACGTGCCCCTGCCCGCTGATGGTGCGCAGCAGATCGTCCGAAATGTGGTAGCCGCCCACCAGCAGGGCGTCGGCATCCTTCAGACGCTCGGCTATGGTCGCCTCGTCGGACGTGAATTCCTCGAACATACGCACGCGGGCAACGTCGTGGAGCGCGGGGAACTGGGCCTTGATGGGCTCGATCATCGAGTCAAGCACGGACGGCATCACGACGAGGGGCAGATCGGTGCGTTCGCTTTGGGTTTCGTAAATCTCGGTCATGGGCTCCACATTAGGAGGCCGGCGGGAAAAGCGTCACCTTGCGGCTTCCCCTCCTTGAGACCAAGCCGAGCAACTATTGCTTTGCCGCCTGCTCCTGCGTGATGTTCCATTCCTTGACGACGTTCTGGTCCGCGCCCATCGAATAGATGACATCCCAGATGCGTTGGCGTATCTGAGCGTCGTAGGCTTCGTCCCAACATGTGCCTATGGGATGGTCGCTGGATATCGGGCACCATTGGTAGTTGCCTTGATGCACGTTGGCGGTGGGCACCCAATCGATGCGGTTGACGCGCCACGACCCCTTGACGCCCTTCTTGCCGGCGAACTGGATGCGTGCGGTCACACCCTGATTGTTGACCAAGGTTTCCGGCGTGTTCGCCGACTCGGTGACGGCGTTGCCCAGACCGTAGATAATCCACGTGCCGTTATAGTTCTCGATGGGCTGCGCACAATGGCAACCGGCACCGTAAATAACGTCGAAGGCACCAGTGTCGGCAAGCTCATGGGCTTCCGAAATCTGCCAGGAATCGGCGTAATCAAGGTATTCCTGCACCGAGTGCATGGCGATGGCCACCACATCGGCACCTTGCTCGCGGGCCTTGTTGGCCTTGTCTACCGCGCGCTGGATGTCGCTGTCGTGATTCGGGTCGCCGTCTTCGCGCAGACGATCCACCTGCCAGTCCTCGTCGGCGGTCATGCCGTTGAGGGAGACCGTGCCGGTGACCAGACCCAGCTTGCCGCCGCCGGTCGGGGAATCGATGACCAACGGTTTGGTGGAGTCGGCTTCGGTTTTGTACGAGCCGGTCTGGGCGATGCCATTGGCCTCAAGCGTGCCCCACAGACGGGCGATGCCATCCGCCCCCTGATCCCAGGAATGGTTGGTGGCGTGTGTGCAGGCGTTGTATCCCACGTTGCGGGCGGCATCCGCCACTTCCGGCGGAATGTTGAAGATCGGGTACGCGGCATATGGGCCGCCGCGCTGGGCGATCGGGGTTTCGAATTCGCACACGGCGATGTCCGAAGCCTGAATGTACTGCTTCATCGGCGCGAACAGCGGGTCGAAGTTGAAGGCGGTGCCATCCGTGGCGTTGGGGTTCGGGCCTTGGAAATGGCTCCACAATCCCTCATGGAACAACAAATCGCCGTTGACCAGCATGGCGATGCAGTCCGTATCCGGGCAATCCGGTGAATTGCCGTGATGTTCGGTCACCGGTTTGGGCGTGTTCTTCGCTTTATTCAACGCGACGTCCGACACTCCGGCGTGTGCGGGGCCATTGCCGTCCGTGCGATGGGTTGCGAACCATGCGCCGATGCCCAGCGCAACGGCGAGCACGATCACGAACACGATAATCAGCGCCGCACGGTTGGTTCGTGTCGAGTTGGAGCGATGTTGCCCCTGCCCAGCGATATGGCTCATCTTTGCCCGCCCTTCGGAACTCTTCTTCTCTCTCTAGGGTACCGCCCATCTCGGTCAAGTACTGCGGGGAGGGAGGCGATGAGCAAGCGATTGGACAAGCAATATATAAACCGGTTAATCTTCAATCACCATTCACGAACACCACGCAAAAGTCTCACTTAGTGGACATTTTTCTTTCGTCGCTCGGACTTTCCCGACGTGCCGCACTCGTTCGCCCACTAAAATGGCGGTTTGGAGGCGGACGGGCAATGGCGTACCTCCGACTCCGCTTACCACAAGCGGAGACCGCCCGTCCTCGGTTATTTCAGGAGTTACTTAACCCGGAGTTTCCGGAAACAAAAAAGTTCCGAGCTTTCACCCGGAACCTTAATCGGCGGAGTCAGAGGGATTCGAACCCTCGAGCCGTTTACACGACTAACACCTTAGCAGGGTGCCCCTATCGGCCACTCAGGCATGACTCCACGTTACGCAATAATGCGCAACAGCAAATTACTGTACCACGTCCTGCGGATACGGCGTGCCGAACGACACATTATTGACGTCCGCGGGTGCGGCGTCGCCGGAGAACGTAACGATAACCGCGCAAATCACCAACGCCACACCGACGATTTCACCAACGCGGGGAATCTCGCCGAACGCCAGTCCCACGGCCACCGCCATGGCGGGATTGATGGATTGCATTACCGAAAATGCGCCGGATGTGGTGCGTCGCAGCGTGATCTGCTCCACCACATAGGGAATGAACGAGGCCATCAGGGAAATCACAAACAGCAGAGCCAGCAGCTTCAGCGAGCCGCCGGGCTCAAGCGCCCACGTGGCATCGGCCTTGGGGTGAACCACATGAGCCACAGCCGGCACGCCAAGGAACAGGGACTGGACCAGCCAGCCGATGGTCACGGCGATGCACAGATTATCCAGCGAATTGCCGCCAGCCGCCACGCGCCGGCCGGTGATGATATACATGCCCCACATCGACCCGCCGATCAAAATCGCAATCAGACCATACAAAAACGTGCCATTGCCGGACGGATTGGCCAATGATATGCCAGCTAACAGCACCACACCGACCGCCGCGATACCGATACCGACCCGCTCGCGCCAGCTTTTGCCGGTAATCACCGCCACCGAAAGCGGTCCCAAAAATTCGATAGACACGGCAATGCCCATATCCATATTGCTGATGGCCACATAAAACAGGGTATTCATCAGCACCAGCGAGCAGCCGAGCAGTACGACCAGCCCCCAGCTGCGGGCGTCGCGGTGAAACAGTTGCGCTCGCTTCGCCTTGTTCCAGGGCCTGCGCCACAGCAGCAACAGCACCGCCATGAATCCCACGCGATACCACACCGAGTACAGCGGATCGAGCTGGGTGAACGCAAGTTTGGCGACGGCCGTAGCCAAATAAATCACCAGTGCCTCACCAATCACGATAAGAACCACGGGAACACGGTTGAGGATACCGACCACTGCCTTCTTCATGAGGTTTACGCTACTCGGAGAGCCGGGACAGCGCGCATTGACTTGGAAGGCGTTACGGACAGTGACGCAATGTGGACGATTCCGTGGAATCGCACCCACCATGCGAAACAGCCGCACAGTGCGTAAACCCTTGGAATTCCGGCGATATTCGGCATTATGACAATGAGCGCCGCATCATGCGCGCCACATAGTGAGCATGACCTCGTTCGGCATTCCTACAATGGTGGCATGAGCACCGCACCGAGACTTGAGGCCGCCAAACGCGATTGGGGCCACGACGAGACCGGATGCACCGTGCTGCATATCGACATGGATGCCTTCTATGCCTCATTGGAGGTGGCGCGCAACCCCGGGCTCAAAGGCAAGCCGGTAATCATCGGCACCGGGCCGCGCGCGGTGGTGTCCGCCGCGAGCTACGAAGCCCGGAAATACGGCATCAATTCGGCGATGCCGGCCGCGCGCGCCCATCGGTTGTGCCCGAACGGCATTTTTCTGCCAGTGGATATGGCGTATTACCGCATGATGTCGCACCGAATCATGCATGAGGTGTTTTTGACCGTCACCGACCGGTTCGAGCAGGTTTCGGTGGACGAGGGCTATATGGATGTGTCCGCCGCACTGCTGGAGTGGGGGCGGCCGAGCGCGATCGCGCGTGGATTCGCGCTCAGGTGGCCGAGCGCTTCCACGTGACGTGTTCAGTGGGTATCGCCTGTAACAAACTGGTGTCCAAAATGGCCTCGACCAATGCCAAGCCGGACGGCATGCTGCTGATTCCCGCGGCCCGCTCGGCCGAATTCGTGCAGATGATGCCATTGCGTGGTATTCCGGGAATCGGGCCGTCTTTGGAGAAGCGGCTTAATGCTTGGGGCGTGCATTCGGTGGCTGAATTGGCTCAGCTGGATGAGGCTGCATTGACTCGTGCCACTGGCTCCCCGGCTGCGGCACGTGGATTATGGGCGGCCTCGCACGGGTTGGATTCCCGCGAAATTACCACGGTACGCGAGGAGAAATCCATTGGGTCCGAGGAAACCTTGGCCGAGGATACACGCGATATGCGCGTGGTGTGTGGGCTACTGCGTTCGGCCTGCGACGAAGTAACCAGCACGCTGCGGCGCAAGGGGCTGGTGGCGCGCACGCTGACGGTGAAGTTGCGGTTCGCCGACCTGAGCTATCAGACCCGGTCTTTTACGATGGAGCGGCCGACCGATACGGCCGGCGTGCTGTACCCGGAATGCGTGCGGCAGCTGAAAGTCATGCTGGGGCTACCGGCCTCGGCGGAGTCTGCCACTCCCCTGCCCAAAACTATTCGCTTGGCCGGTATGAGCACGTCTTCGCTCAGTAAGGCGGCGGCTACGGCCGTGCAGCCTTCACTGGATGACATGCTCGAAGAGGCCGACAATGCCCGCGGCCAGACCTCACAGGCGCGTTTGCATGATGCCGAGGCCGCACTGGACGCTGTGCGCCGCAAATTCGGCAACAAGGCCGCCCAGTTTGGGGCGTGAACGGCTCAACGCCACTTACGATCTCATTACGCCGTGAGACGTTCGCAGGCGGAACGGATGGCCTCGTCGGTGGCGGTGGCGGAGAAACGCAGGTAGGCGGGAGCGCCGTAGAATTCGCCGGGGCTGGGGATGATGCCGATTTTGGCAAGCTCGGCCATATCGGCCCAGCAGTCGCCGGACTTGGCCTTGACCCATACGTACAGCGCGCCGGAGGGCATTTGTGCCGAATAGCCATATGCCTTCAGTGCGTCAACCAGCGCGGATAGGCGGCGACGGTAACGCCTCCATTGCTCGTGCACAGCGGCTGTGTCCTTCAGGCCTGCGGCCATGGCGGCCTGCACTGGGCCAGGGATAATCTGGCCGATCTGCTTGCGGTATTCGGCCATTTCCTTGACCAGCCGGTAATCGCCGGCAATTAGAGCCGTACGGTAGCCGGCCATGTTGGACTGCTTGGACAGCGAGTAGAGCACCAGGATGCCAGCTGCCGAACCTTCACACACATGTGGATTCAGGGCACATGGCGTGGCGGAGAGACTGAATGCGGTATCGGAGGCGGGCTCGTTGGATTCGGCCACCGGTGCGGCAGGCACAGACGCAGCAGATGCAGACGCGGCAGGCGCAGAGGACGCGGCTGTATTGCGGCGCACCGAACGCCAGTCCATTAACGCATAGCATTCGTCGGAGAGCACCACGGCACCGATGCGACGGGCAGCAGCCACGATGTCGGTCAGCCAGTCAGCGGAGATGACCTCGCCGGAGGGATTACACGGCGAGTTGATCCAGATGGCCTTGACGTTCGGAATATTCACCCAGGAATCGACGTCGGTCACATCATCGACTTTGACCACGGTGGCGCCGGCAAGTTGGGTACCGATTTCGTAAGTCGGGTAGGAGACAGCCGGTTGGACGACCACATCGCCTTCGCCAAGGTGCAGCAGGCTGGCCATCAGCGCCACGGCCTCCTTGGAACCCACGGTGGGTACGGCGGCAGCGTTGATGGATTTCAGATCCACCCCGCGCAGTTCGCGGAACCATGTATCGATAGCGGCCTTAAGGTCGGCGGTGCCGGCGGTGACCGGGTATCCATGGGCGTTGGGGGCGTCTGCGCCGGCAACCAGCGCCTGCTGGACACTGCTCGGCACCGGGTCCACAGGCGAGCCTACGGACAGGTCGATCATGCCACCCGGCACGGTTTTGGCGGTGGCTTTGAAGCCGGCGATACGAGACCAGTCGTATGGCGACGAATATGCGTGGAAGCCCATGAGAACCCCTTTCTTGGACGGTATGTTCCTAAGATACGACGAACCCTCGGCCGTGATAGACCGAGGGTTCAATCCGAACTATGCGCTGTGTGCAGCGCTTATCCGCAAATCAGCTTACTGGTTCTGCGGCGGCAGCGCGGCGACCTGTTCCGGGTCTTTGCCGATTGGACCATTGGCGGAAGCGCCGCCCAAATCGCCGACTTCAGCGAAGAAGTTGACAGCGGCATCCTTGTACCAAGCCCACTCGTCCGGCAGATCATCCTCATAGAAGATGGCCTCGGTGGGACACACCGGTTCGCATGCACCGCAGTCGACGCACTCGTTGGGGTTGATGTACAGCGAGCGGGAACCCTCGTAAATGCAGTCGACGGGGCACTCGTCCACGCAAGCCTTGTCCTTGACATCCACGCAAGGCTGAGCGATTACATATGGCATGGAATCCTCCTTAACAAATACTGATACAAGGGTACGCGCCTGTTGGGACGCTCCTCGCTCTCAGCCGTTAACGGCCTTATCGGTTTCGGCGGACAGCGTTTCGGTCAGGTCGCCCTTGCCGAGGCGCGCATGCCAGTAGCCGTAGCCGAAGTAGATGGCGAAGCCGACCACGAGCCACACCACGAAACGAATCCAGGTGAGCACGGACAGGTTGAGCATCAACCAGAAGTTGGCCACGGCGATGAGGATCGGAATCCACGGGCTGCCGGGCATCTTGAAGGCGCGCGGCAGGTCGGGGCGCTTCTTGCGCATAATCGGGATGGAGATGGCCACCAGCGTGAAGGCGGACAGGGTGCCGATGTTGACCATGTCGGAGAGCACGCCGATGTCGAAGAAGGCGGCCACGAGCGCCACCACCGCGCCGACGACGATCTGCAGAGCGGCCGGGGTGCCATGCTTGCCGGTCTGGACAGGCCGCGCGGCAGCAGACCATCGCGGCTCATGGCGAAGACGATACGGGTCAGGCCGAGCAACAGCACCATAACCACGGTGGCCAGGCCCAGCACGATGCCGAAGCTGATGATCTTGGCGGCCCAGTCGGCGCCCACCAGTTCGAAGGCGGTGGCCAGCGAGGGGCTGTCTTGCTTGGCGAGATCGGCATAGGAGACCATGCCGGTGGTCACCACGGCCACGAGCATGTACATGACAATGATGAGCAGCATGCCCACGCCGATGCCGAGCGGCACGTTCTTGTGCGGGTTCTTGGTCTCCTCAGAGGCGGTGGCCACCACGTCGAATCCGATGAACGCGAAGAACACGAGCGCCGCGCCCGAGAGGATGCCAGGAACGCCGTACACGGATGGGGTCATGCCGGTGGCGAACTGCCACAACGGCTGGGTCATCACGCCGGTGACGGCGGAGGAGCCTTCCACGGTGGAGGCCGGCTGGCTCGGCGGAATGAACGGGGTGAAGTTGGAGGCCTTGACGTAGAAGAAGCCGACGATCACCACAAAGAACACGATGGCGATCTTGAGCACGGTCATAGCACCGTCCACGCGGGCGCCGATCTTGGTGCCGAATACGAGCAGCGTGGTAAAGAACGCCACGATGATAATCGGGGCGATATCGATGTGGAAGGAGCCGAACGTCAGGTTGGTGTTGGCGTTCCAGCCCATCAGGCGCATGAAATCGTTGAGGTATACGCCCCAATATTTGGAAATCACGGAGCCGGCCATCAGCATTTCCAGGATCAGATCCCAGCCGATGATCCAGGCCATGATCTCGCCGACCGTGGTGTAGGTGAAGGTGTAGGCGGAGCCGGCCACCGGAATCATCGAAGCGAATTCGGCGTAGCACATCACGGCTGCGCCGCACACGATGCCGGCGATCAGGAAGCTGATGATCACGGCCGGGCCGGCGTGGAAGGCGGCGGCCTGCGCGCCCACCGAGAAGATGCCGGCGCCCACGGCTACGGCCACACCCATGATTGACAGATCCCACCAAGTCAGGTTGCGCTTGAGCTTGCGGCCCTCTTCACCGGTTTCGGCAATGGTCTGTTCGACGGATTTTGTACGGAACAGTTGCATAGTGCTCTTCTTTTTTCTCTGTTGTTTGCGCACCGAATGCGCACAATACCGACAATCGAGTATAGAAGAGCCCGCGTGTCTTGTCTATTAATAAGACTCAGAGTCCGCAATATATGGGATTAATAACCCACTCCATCAATCAATAGCGCGATTACAGCACACCGACGCAGACCGGTTCGGGCACCAAGTCCACTCCGAACGCGCTCTTGACTGCCTGCTGAACCGCACGCGCCAAAGCTGCGATATCGGCCGCGCTCGCTCCCCCACGATTGGTCAAGGCCAGCGTGTGCTGCGTGGATAGACTGGCCGGCGCGTCCGCATCGACCTTATATCCCTTATGGCAGCCGGCATGGTCGATGAGCCAGGCGGCGGACGTCTTGGTGCCGGGAGTGCCGTCAGGCAGAGTCGCGTCGAACTTCGGCGCATCTTCGGGCAGGGCCGCCGCTTGGTCGGCGGTCAGAATCGGATTCATAAAGAACGAGCCGCAGCTGTGGCGATTGTAGTCGGGAGCAGGCAGACCGTCATCGCCAACGGGAATGCCGGCGGCCTCATTGAGGGAGGCCAGACGCTCCAGATCGGTCAGGATATTGGCCTCGCGCTTGGCGGTGGCCATGTCAGGCAAGGCGTAGCGAGTAGGGTCCTCGAGCATGCCCTTGGCGGCACGTACTGCGAGCACGGCTTTGCGGATGTCGGCGGTGGCCATACGGTCGCCCACTTCGACGCCAAGCGCTTTGGCAAGCTGTCCGTAACCTACCGTGCCTTCGGCCGAGTGGGTCAGGGCAAAGGTGACGGAAAGCACCACGTAACGTGGCGTCGGGAAGAATCGGCCGGCCGGCCGGCCGGGGCCGGCGTACATGCTGGTCTTCAGTGCGGAGTATCGATAGCCGAATCGAAGATCGGCGGGTGTGAGGTCGCGCGTTGTTTTGGTGTCTCGATCCCAGACTTCCACCGATTCGACCGAAGTGGCGACTTCCTGCCCGTAGGCACCGATGTTCTGCACCACGGAAGCGCCGACTGTGCCGGGAATGCCGGACAGTCCCTCGACGCCCTCGAGCCCGAGCTCTACGGTGAAGGCCACGAAATCATCCCAATTGGCACCGGCCTCGGCATTGACATGCACGGTGCGATCCTCGCCCTCTACCGGTGCAGCCTCGTCCGGCACAGTGATGAGGCGTCGGGCGTCTCGAACCACCACGCCGTCAAAAGGCTTATCGGAAACAAGCAGGTTGGAGCCGCCACCGACGACGACCAAGGGCAGGCCTTTGGAATCGGCTTCCTCCACGGCTTCGATGAGTCCCACGCGCGTGGTCGGCTCGATGAAATGGGCGATGGGGCCGCCCACGCCCATGGTGGTGATGTCTGCAAAGCTTGTCATGGCTTACTATCTTAGTGGCGCAGGTGCGATATCGAGGCAATCATCGGCTGAAACGGCAGAACGCCCGCGTCTGAACGAAGGTGGCGCGGGATTTCTGCCGTTTGGCGGCCGAAACGACAGAACGCCGCGAGGGTTCGTTCAGACGCGGGATTTCTGCCGTTTCTCACGCGATGCGGATACTGATTCCGCACCCTGCCACTCGCCTCCGGAGGCAATACGCAAAACCCGGCCGAATGGGCCGGGTTTTGTAAAGCTGTGATACTTGCGATCAACGAGTCTCGCGGTGCACGGTCTGCTTGCCGCAGCGTGGGCAGAACTTCTTGAGCTCAAGACGGTCGGGCGTGTTACGACGGTTCTTAGTCGTAATGTAGTTACGCTCCTTGCACTCGGTGCAGGCCAGCGTGATGCCCGGACGGATGTCGGCGCTCTTAGCCATTGTCATTCACCTCTGTGTTCTTAGGTATAGTGCGCGCCCACCGGTTAGCGGGCGCGATTTGTAGCGAGGAAGAGGCTCGAACTCTTGAC
>ENA-OQBG01000037-OQBG01000037.1-human-gut-metagenome-genome-assembly--contig:-NODE-37-length-52034-cov-7.751845_pt1 | contig 52034 bp, 36 predicted proteins | sample MGYA00242746_ERZ504551 | MGnify/ENA primary metagenome ERZ504551 (study PRJEB26092, sample SAMD00036289) | human gut metagenome | host: Homo sapiens | study: EMG produced TPA metagenomics assembly of... | reverse complement strand
TGGCAAGATGCCGAACTCGCCGACAGTCGTGGGAACGGCCACGTAGCAACCGGGCCCTCGAACACGCACTCCTCGGGGCAGACGATGCGCAACTGCATGGCCATGTCCTACGCCCCCATCTTGGCGGCGCGCTCGCGCACGTCGTCGATGGTGCCGGCGAACGGAACGCCTGCTCGGGCAGATCGTCGCACTCGCCGTCGATGATGGCGGCAAAGGAGCGAACCGTGTCCTCGACGCGCACGTAGACGCCCGGGTTGCCGGTGAACTTCTCGGCGACGTGGAAGGACTGGGACAGGAACTGCTGGATCTTACGAGCGCGGTTCACAGTAAGGCGCTGCTCATCGGAGAGCTCGTCCATACCGAGAATGGCGATGATGTCCTGAAGGTCGGAGTACTCCTGCAAGATCTCCTGGACGCGCACGGCCACGCGGTAGTGCTCCTCGCCGACGATCGCGGGATCGAGCGCGTCGGAAGTGGAGGCCAGCGGATCGATTGCCGGGAACAGGCCCAGCGAGGAGATGGAGCGGGAGAGAACCGTCGTGGCGTCCAAGTGGGTGAACGTCGTGGCGGGCGCGGGGTCGGTCAGGTCGTCGGCGGGAACGTAAACGGCCTGAACCGAGGTGATGGAACCGGTCTTAGTGGAGGTGATGCGCTCCTGCAGGTCGCCCATCTCGGTAGCCAGGGTGGGCTGGTAACCGACGGCGGAGGGCATACGGCCAAGAAGCGCCGAGACCTCGGAACCGGCCTGGGAGAAACGGAAGATGTTGTCGATGAACAGCAGCACATCCTGACCGCGATCGCGGAAGTACTCAGCCTCGGTAAGGCCGGCCAGGCCGATGCGCAGACGGGCTCCCGGAGGCTCGTTCATCTGACCGTAGACCAGGCAGGTCTTGTCGATACGCCCGACTCGCTCATCTCGAGGTACAGGTCGGTACCCTCGCGGGTACGCTCGCCAACGCCGGTGAACACCGAAGTGCCGCCATGCTCTTGGGCGAGGTTGTTGATGAGCTCCTGAATAAGCACCGTCTTGCCAACGCCGGCGCCACCGAACAGACCCGTCTTGCCGCCACGGATGTAGGGCTCGAGCAGGTCAACGGCCTTGATGCCGGTCTCGAAGATCTCGGTCTGCGTGGTGAGCTGGTCGAACGAAGGGGCCGGGTGATGGATCGGGTAGTACGCGTCCACCTCGGGCATCTCCTTGCCGTCGACGGGCTCGCCCATGACGTTCCAGATGCGACCGAGCGTGCCCTTGCCCACCGGCATCTGCATAGGGGCACCCGTGTCGACGACCTCGAGGCCGCGCTGCAAACCGTCGGTGGAAGTCATGGCGACGCAGCGCACGACATCGCCAGGCAGCTGGCTCTCGACCTCGAGGATGGTGTTGATGTGGCCGACGGGCGTGTCCACGTCGACGGTGAGGGCGTTGTAGATGTTCGGCACGCCGCCCTTGAACTTAACGTCCACGACGGCGCCAATGATGCGCGTGATGCGCCCGACGCCCGCGGTGGGCGTGGAGTCCACAGCGATGGTATCTGCCATTAGTTCTCCTCCAATGCAGCGGCTCCGCCCACGATCTCGTTGATCTCAGTGGTGATGGAAGCCTGGCGTACACGGTTATAGGTGCGCGAGAGGTCGGCGATGATGGCGGTGGCGTTCTCCGTCGCGGAGTGCATGGACTTGCGGCGGGCTCCCTGCTCGGCTGCCGCCGAGTCGATCATCGCCTGATGGACGATGGTGAGTACGTAGCTCGGAATGAGCTTGCTCAGCACATGGTCAGCGGAAGGCACGAACTCGAAGGGCGACGACAGACCCGTAGGCGCCTCGTTCTCGTTCGCACGCGGGCCACGGGCGGTCTGCAGCACCAGCTGGTCGAGCGGCAGAATGCGCTCGAGACGAAGCACCTGCTCCACGCGGTTCTTGGCATGGAAGTAGACGATGTCCACCCGCCCAAGGTGCCCCCGGGAATACGCATCGATCACGTAATTCGCGACGATGCGAGCATTCTCGATTGTGGGATCGTCGGACTCACCAACGATTGCCATCACCTTGTTGGGGTATTTGCGGAAGAACTCCGTCGCCTTGCGTCCACAGGTGATGAGCTCGACCTCTTTCGCACCGTGGCGATAGAAGTGCTTGATGCGCTGCTCGGCGGCGCGCTCCACCTGTACGTTGTAGCCGCCGGCCAAGCCGCGGTCGGAGCTGATCACAATCACCAGCGCTCGCTCGTAAACCTCGGGGTCGACGAGCAGTGGGTTGGAGACATCGACCGACGAATCCTGCGCAACGGTCAGCATGACGTCCGTGATGGCGGCGGCATACGGCTCGGAATCCTTCTCGCGCTGGAGCGCGCGAGCGATCTTAGCCGTAGCCACCATTTCCATCGTGCGCGTGATCTGCTGGGTCGTGGAGACCGAGTTGATGCGCTTTTTTATGTCGCGGAGGTTAGCCATGGGGCCTAGTTCTCTCCTGCTTCGCCGTCGAGCGCGGAGGCACTCGACGCCTGGGACTCACGGGAGGCCAGGAACTGACTCTTATAATCACGGATCGCCGTCTCGAGCTGGGATGCCATCGCATCGTCCATCTTGACGGTGCGGAAGCTCTCGAGCAGCTTGCGGTGGGCGCCCTCGAGGTAATCCACGAGGCCGTCACGGAACGGCACGACGTCGGCGAGGTCCATATCGTCCAGGTAGCCCTTGTTACCGGCGTACAGAACGGCGACCTGCTCCGTAACGTCCAATGCCTTATAGCGACCCTGCTTGAGGAGCTCGGTCATACGAGCACCATGCGTGAGCTGCTTTTGGGTGGTGGCGTCGAGGTCGGAGCCGAACTGCATGAAGCCGGCGAGCTCACGATACGACGCGAGATCGAGACGCAAGTTGCCCGCCTGCTGCTTCATGGCCTTGGTCTGAGCCGAACCACCAACGCGGGACACGGAGATGCCCACGTCGACTGCGGGGCGCTGACCCTGGTGGAACAGTTCGGACTGCAGGTAGATCTGACCATCGGTAATCGAGATGACGTTGGTCGGAATGTACGCGGAGACGTCGCCATCCTGCGTCTCGATGATCGGCAGAGCCGTGAGGGAGCCACCGCCGTTCTCCTCGGAGAGCTTGCAGGCGCGCTCGAGCAGACGAGAGTGCAGGTAGAAGATGTCGCCGGGGTACGCCTCGCGTCCCGGGGGACGACGCAGCGTAAGCGACATCTGACGGTAGGCGACGGCCTGCTTGGACAGGTCGTCGTACACGACCAGGACGTGACCGCCGGGGTTGGTGGCGCTGGCGGGACGGCCGTCCTCGCCGTTGTACATGAAGTACTCGCCAATGGCGGCGCCTGCCATAGGCGCGATGTACTGCAACGGGGCCGAATCGGCAGCGGTGGCGGACACGATGACCGTGTACTCGAGCGCACCGTGTGCGGCGAGCATCTCGCGAATCGCGGCGACCGTCGAGGCCTTCTGGCCAATAGCGACGTACACGCAGATCACGCCCTTGCCGCGCTGGTTGATGATGGCGTCGACGGCGATGGCGGTCTTGCCCGTCTTACGATCGCCGATGATGAGCTCGCGCTGGCCACGGCCAATCGGGATCATCGCGTCGACGGCAAGCAGGCCCGTCTGCATGGGCTCGCATACCGGGGTACGCTCGATAACGCCGGGAGCCTTGAACTCAATGGGTCGACGCGACGTCTGGCCGATGCTGCCCTTGCCATCGATGGGCTGGCCGAGCGGATTAACCACGCGGCCGAGCATGCCACGGCCCACAGGGATGTCCATGACGCGGCCGGTCGTGCGGCACTGGTCGCCTTCTTTAATGGAATCGACCTCGCCGAACAGGACCGCGCCGACCTCATCGCGATCGAGGTTCTGAGCCAGGCCGTACACCGTACGGCCCGTGATGGAGCTCGTGAACTCAAGGAGCTCACCTGCCATCGCGCTCTTGAGACCGAAGACGTGGGCGATACCATCGCCCACCTCGGCTACGTGGGATACTTCTTGGGTATCGACGGTAGCCGACAGGTCGAACAGGCGCTGCTGTAGGACTTGCTCGATGTTCTCGGCAGTAATTGCCTCGGACATTGGCTATACCTCCGAATTCTTAACTGACTGAGTCATGACCTTTCGGGCCTGCTCAAGCTGGTGACGCACCGACGCGTCACGACGACGCCCCTGCGCGGAGATGATCAAGCCACCGATGATGGACGGGTCGACGCGCTCGATCAAAAACACGTTGCAGCCCAGGTCAAGCTCGCACTTCTGCGTGATCAGCGCGCGCAACTCGTTGTCGAGCGGCACCGCCGTGGTGACGGTCACGCCGACCGTCTGCTGGTCGCCATCGGCCATCTCACTGTAGAGATCGAGGACGTCGGCCAACTTGTCCAAGTCGCCATTGACGGCCATCTGAGACAGGACGGAAAGGACCTCGGGGCTCGCATCTGCCTCGGCCTTGAGGGGGGCGAGGTTCTCGTAGACTCGATCCTCGTTCTTAGCCGCCTCGAGCAGCGTGCGGGCGTACGTCTCGAGCTTGCGCTTTTCGAAACGCTCGCTGATATCCTTATCGACCATTGATGGTACCCACTTCCGCAAGGTACTTCTTGATGAGCTCACGCTGCTTGGCTTCATCGCTGGCGAGTGTGTCGCCCACGATCTTGCCTGCCACGGCGACAGAGACCTTGGCGATGGTGTCGGTGGCGGACGCAAGGGAGCGCTTCATCTCGTCATCAGCGCGATCGTGCGCCTTGGCGATGATGTCCTCGGCCTCCGCGTGAGCGGCGGCGACGATGCGAGCGCGCTCCTTCTCTGCGTCACCGCGGGCCTCAAGGACGATCTCGGACGCTTGCGGCGCGCCTCGGCGACAATGGCGTCCGCCTCGTCGCGAATCTCGGCAGCCTCAGCCTTGGTGGCGTCGGCTTCCTCGATGCTGTCCTCGATCTTGTGCTCGCGGGCATCGAGAACGGAGATGACCTTGGGCCACACGAACTTGGCCAAGAGGAACCAGATGATCAGGAAGATGAGGAGCGCGGGAACGAACTCCGCCATCTTGGGGATCAGGATATCCGCGCCACCGGACTCGGTTCCCTCGGCAAAAGCCAAGGTGGGCGTGAGAAGCACCGAGGCGAAGGCCCCAAGCGCGACACCTGCGCGTTCAACGTTTTTCATGACTTCCCCCTCGGGACGTATCGCCCGGTACTCTTGCGAGGACCCGGCCTATTTGACAACCAGTGCGACGACGAAGCCGATCAGGGCCAGAGCCTCGGCGAAAGCCGAGCCCATGATGAAGACGGTGAACACGCGGTCCTGAACCTCAGGCTGACGCGCCATGCGCTCGCAACGCCATATGCAGCGAGGCCGATAGCGAGGCCTGCACCGATAACACCAAGACCGTAACCGATAACTCCCACAATTCCTCCTTGAGATCGCGCGCCTTCGTGGCGCACCTTGATCACGATACCTATCTCAAGCGCACGGCTCGAACCGCACGCAGGGTACCCCTACACGTATGGCTAGTGCCCTTCGGCCTCTGCGCCCTGGATGTACACGGCGGTGAGAACGGTGAACACGTATGCCTGAATCACGCCGACGAAGATCTCGATGGCGTAAATCACAAATAGGATTGCCGCGAACGCAAGGGACGGCAGAGCGCCAAGGGCGTTGGCGGCGCTGAACTCGGCAATGAGCGGCTCCGCGAACAGCGAAACCATAAGCGCAAAGGAGCCCAGAACGATATGGCCTGCGAACATATTGCAGAACAGACGAACCGCCAGCGTGATGGGTCGCAGCAGCGTGGAGATGACCTCGATCACCCAAATAAGTATGTTGAGCGGGAACATGACCCCCTTGGGCGCGAGGCTTTTGATGTAGCCCCACACGCCGTGGTTCTTCATGCCCACCCAAACGAAGTACACGAACGCGACGAGTGCGAGGGCCGCGGTGGTGGAAATCGTGCCCGTACCCGGCTTCATACCGGGAATGATGCCGATGATGTTGTTGACCACGATGAACATGAACAACGTTCCCAAGAACGGCAGGTGACGACGCCAGGACTCCTTGCCCAAGATGCCGATTCCCACGTCGTTCTCAAGGTACTCGATCACAAATTCGATCGCGTTGGCAAACCTGCCGTGCGGAACTACGGCGACGCGCTTGGCGAACGCGAACATAATGACAAGTAAGACGATCGAAGACACGATGAGCCAGAATGAATACTGGGTCACGCCGTGCATCAAGTCGCCCACGACGGGTATCGAGCTGAAGCTCGACACGAGGTGGTTGATCTCGCCCGGCAGCTTCTCAAACGCTTCCATGCGCTAACCCTCCTAGAGTCAGTGACTCATCGTTTTGGCGGCAAGTACCGCCCACATGACCAGGAACCCCATGAGGAACCCGACCGCGACCACCGGCAAGTCCTGCGGAACGGACATCCAAACCAAGGCAAATGCCGCCATGGCAAAAGCAAAGGAGACACCCAGTGCGGCCATCCCCCTGCCTACCGTTGGTTTAAGGCGCCCCGACCGCGCCAAAAGCACGACCGCGAATAAGGGGGCGAACGTTGCGACCCCTAAGCCCATCCCAACTGCAAGCATCGGCTACCCTTCCGCTGCGGGACATTCACGTGGAATGCGCGTGCCACAAGTTCCAAACCTGCACATACATGCAGTTTGATGCGGCAACGCACGACCTTGCGAATACCAGTGCTTCGCAGTATATCGCTCAATAATCCCCGCGCAAGTAAAATCGTACAACCGGATGATGTTTATGGACATTTGTTCACAATACGACATTCGTTCATTAAATTTGAGAACATATTGGGGCGTTTTGTTGTTTATTTTAACCCAAACAAAAACGCGGTGCGCCGTCAAAACGCACCGCGTTTACCGCACCGAAACGTGCCCCAATGGCACGCGCGAGACCCTACAGAGTGCCGAAGATGCGGTCTCCGGCATCGCCGAGACCGGGAACGATGTATGCCGCGTCGTTAAGGCCCTCGTCGATGGAACACGTGTACAGGCGAACATCGGGATCGTGGTCGAGCACCGTCTTGATACCCTCGGGAGCGGCAACCAACACGAGCAGACGCACGTCCTTCACGCCTTGACCACGCAGGTAGTCAATCGCCGCCGTGGCGGAGCCGCCCGTGGCGAGCATGGGATCGACCACCAAGCACGTACGCTGCTCGGCGTCGGCGGGAAGCTTAGCGTAGTACTCGTGCGGCTCGTGCGTCACTTCGTCGCGGTACATGCCCACATGACCAACGCGGGCAGCGGGGATGAGCTCAAGTAGGCCGTCCACCATGCCCAATCCGGCACGCAGGATCGGAACAATGGCAACCTTGCGCCCAGCGATCTGCTTGCCCGTGGTGGCGCAAATCGGCGTCTTTACGGGAGCATCTTCAAGCGGGAAATCTCTCGTGGCCTCATAGCCCTCAAACAGGGCGAGCTCCTTAACGAGCTCGCGGAACTGTTTCGAACCGGTGCGCTCGTCGCGCATGATTGTCAGCTTGTGCTGGACGAGCGGATGGTCAACCAGCGTGACGCGGCTGCTGTCAAATGATACGGACATATCGTCCTCCTATCTAGTCAAGCGCCATGACTTTGGCCACGCGGGCCTCATGGCGACCGCCTTCAAACTCCGTCTCGAGGAACGTCTTGACGATTTCCTTGTTGACGTCGATGTCAACAAAACGGCCCGACAGGCACACGACGTTACCGTTATTGTGCTGGCGGAACAGCTCGGCGAATGGAACCGACGTGATGGACGAGGCGCGAACGCCGGCTACTTTATCGGCGGCAAGCGCCATGCCGATGCCGGTGCCACACACCAGCACGCCGCGATCCGCCTCGCCGGCCGAGACCGCCTGCGCGACCTTCACGGCATAGTCGGGATAATCGACGGAAGCATCGGAGTCGGGGCCCATATCGGCGACCTCGCAACCCAGCTCCTCGGTCAAGTAGCTCGCCAGGGCTTCTTTTTGCTCAAATCCACCATGATCGGAGGCAATGGCGACACGCATCGTGCACGTCCTTTCAACTGTTGAATGCAACGGTTTCACTCTAGCAGGTTCGCAGGGAACGTGCGTCCTTAACGTGAACGGGCACGCGCGACCGCATCGTGCCATCCAGAGAGGCTGCGCGCCACGACCTCCTCAGATGCACTGGGGTCGAACCTCTTGCCGGGCACGCGGTTTTGCTCCAGGTCATCGAGATCCTCCCAATATCCAACCGCAAGACCGGCGAGATATGCCGCGCCAAGCGCCGTAGTCTCCACATTTTCCGTCTGAACCACTGGAATGCCCAGAAGGTCGGCCTGGAATTGCATGATAAAGTCGTTGCGCGAAGCTCCCCCGTCCACCGAAAGTGTCTCTATCTTCACGCCCGCATCGCGCTCCATGGAGCGCAGTACGTCAAAGCTCTGGTATGCCATCGACTCGCACGCGGCACGCACGAGCGTGGCGCGATCGCTCGCACCCGTCAAACCGCAAATCAGGCCTCGGGCATCAGGATCCCACCATGGAGCTCCCAGGCCGCTGAATGCCGGAACCAGATAACAACCGCCGTTGTCGTCAAGATGACGGCACAGATCGGACGCCTCCTTGGTGCTGGAAATCAAGCCGAGTTTATCGCGCAGCCATTGCACCGTCGCGCCGGCGTGGAAAATAGATCCTTCGAGGGCGTAGGAGATCTTGCCGGCATGGGCGATGCCGATGGTCGAGACCAAACCATGTTCGGAGGCAACACACGCCTCGCCGGTGTTCATGAGCATGAAACATCCGGTGCCGTAGGTGTTCTTGGTGCAACCGGGCTCAAAACAGCAATGGCCGAACAGCGACGCCTGCTGGTCGCCCGCCACGCCCGTGATCGATGGCCCGTAGGTCATAATCTCGTTCGACACACTCCCGTAACCATCTGAACTCCAGCGCACCTCGGGAAGCATAGAGCGCGGAACGTCCAGTATCTTGAGGAGTTCATCGTCCCATTCGAGCGTGTGGATGTTGAACAGCATGGTGCGGCTGGCGTTGGTGTAGTCGGTGGCGTGAACCGCGCCTCCCGTGAGGTTGTAGATGAGCCACGTGTCGATGGTGCCGAACATCAGCTCTCCCGCATCGGCGGCGGCGCGGGCACATCGACGTTGTCGAGGATCCACTTGATCTTGGTGCCCGAGAAGTACGGATCGGGCATGAGTCCCGTCTTGCTCCGAATGGTGTCCGACACACCCTCGGCGATGAGGCGTCGGTGATGCCGGCGGTACGGCGGCATTGCCACACGATGGCGTTGTGGATAGGTTGACCAGAGTCGCGATCCCACACCACCGTGGTCTCCCGCTGGTTGGTAATACCGATTGCCGCAATGCGATCCGAGTGGATGCCGCTTTTGAACTGCACCTCCATCATGACGGCAATCTGAGAGGCGAGGATCTCCATAGGGTCTTGCTCGACCCATCCAGAGCGCGGATACATGGTCTTGATGTGGCGCGACGCCTGGGCAACCACGCAGTCGTACTCGTCGACGATGATCGCGCGCACCGATGTGGTCCCCGAGTCGAGCGCCATGATGTAACGGCCGCCCAAGGGCGTGTACGTGCGGTCAATCTTCCCGAGGTCTTTGAGCGAGAGCGCCATTGGAGGGCCTTTCTATGAGAGTGCCCGGCGCCCCTGATTGGAGCACCGGGCACAATACATGCCATTAGCATTGTTTCACGGGCACGGGGTCGCCACCGTGGCGCCTGCGGCCCATCCGATAGACGGGGCAATCAGTCGGTCAATGCACACATTTGGTGGGTGAAAGGCGTGGACCTACTTCCCTCCTCTGCGGCGAACAACCATCGCGATACCGGCGATGACCACGATGGCGCCAAGGGCTCCCAGCGCGATGACGGGGATCAGCGAGGAATCGCCCGTAGCCGGCAGACCGCCATTCGGCTTGGTCTGGGGAGAACCGGTGCCGGTATCGGCACCGTTGCCAGCGCCGCTGCCGCCGTTGTTTCCGCCGCCACTGCCACCGTTTCCGGATTCGCCCTTGAGTTTCAGTCCATCGCGAGCCGCCTTAAGGGCGCTCACCAGCTGCTCAGCCTCGGCCTGGGAAAGATTGTCTCCCTTCTCAAGTCCAACCTTGGCTGCCGCGAGAGCCTCGCCATATGCCTGCCAGGTCTCATCCGTGTACCGAGAGCCATCCGTGATCGCTCCGTTCACCAGCTCGGAGAGCTCCGTGCCCGTGTACTTGAGGACCGGACTGTTCAGCGCGGTCTCGATAGCGGCCTTGATGTCTTCAACTTGGTCGGCAGTCAGGCTCTCGGGGTGCGCAATCGCATCCTTCGCCTGCTCCACGGCGGCGTTCAGCGCATTGATGGAGTCAGTGGTCCAGGCGCTCGTGTCCTGCTGGCCCGCGGCATCGACCGTCTCCTGTAGCTCGGCGATGAGATCGGAATCCATACCGGAGAGCGCGCCCAGCAGGTAGATCTCGGAAATCTGGGGCGTCGTGCCCTCAGCCCACTCGAACACGAGGTCCTTCACCGCAGTGTACTCCGCGAGCGCGCGACCGTCGTTCTTGAGCTTTCCGAAGCTGAACTCCTTCAGCACCTTGTTGTCGACACCCAGCTCGACCGTCGTGGTCGTGCTGTACGTATCGTCGGTGTAGAGGACCGCCTTCACCGTCACATTGCTCGGCTTGCCATGGGAGACGATGCGGACGCCTTGGAGCGGCGTGCCATCGGCCTTGAGCGGAGCGGAAACGTGGTAGGTGAGCGAACCAGCCTCGGATCCCTGCGGTGTCCACGCGGTAAGCAGGTTCTTGTCGATTAGGTTCTGCGGAGTCTTGCCCTGCTGCTCCATCACCGTGGACTCAAAGTCGCCACCAGCATAGGTGGAAACGTATCCCCCCTTGTTGATGCGCAGCTCACCGATCTCGACCCAGCGATTCGGATATGCCTCGGTAAAGCGGATGCGCAGGTAACGACCGCTCAGGTCGAGGTCCTTCGCTTCGATGAACATGTTTCCGGGGGTCTCGCTGGAGTGCGTGAGCCAGCCGGCTTCCTTGGCCGTCGACTGTGTTCCGGGGTCGGCGATCTTTCCATCGCTGTTGATGTCGAGGACGAGCTTCCAATCCGCGTCCGCGGCGTCGGGCGCATCGGCGACCTCAACGACCGCATTGCGGATGAAATCGAGGCTGGCCTCGGACACGAAGTACTCGAACGAGTTAATCGTACGGGTCTGACCCAAATCGAACACGACGGTGCTGCCCTTGGCAGGAGCGCCGGAGGACTTGGTGGCCGTGGTCACATCGCCGTCGAAGATCTTGGAGGCATCCAGCGTTTGATTGCCGGGAAGATCGCTCTTTACCAACGTGGGGGTGAGGGAGTTGAGATAGGAACCCTCAAGACCCTTGATGGTCACGGTCGCATTGTCGCCCGTGGCGCGGAAGCCCACATAGCGGGCGCGCTCCACGTTGGAGCCCTCGACAGGAATCCACTCAAGACCGTTCTGGGAATACACAGCCTCGGCGCTGGAGAGCGTCTGCTGGTCCAGGTTGGCAACCTTGATGTCGCGGCGGATGGAACCGAGGTCGAGCGCGAACACATCGCCCTTCGTGGGGAGGGTCACCGCGCCGTCGGTCGTCTTGAACGTGCCGTCACCCACACGAGCGGTGAGCTGGACATCTGCAAGGTCGAACGAGGCGTAGAAGTTGTCCTTGGTGTAGGAGAACTTTTCGAACGCCTGGAGCTCAAAGAGCTGGAACCAATTCGCCGTAGCCGCGGTGGCAACGACCTTGATGCCGGTGGCCTCAACGCGGTTGAAGGTGGCTGTCTGGTCGGCCGCGCTGCCGAGCGTGGCGATCTCGGTCCAATTGCCGCCCTGCTTGGGCTGCTCATCAGTGGTGTAGTAAAGCTTGGAGGACGTGAAGCAATCCTTGGTGCCCTGGAGCATGCGGACCGAGTCGATGAACCTGCGCTCGCCGAAGTTCAGCATCACCCAGTCATTTACAGCCGTGGCGCGGCTGCTCCAGAACTGCGTCGAATCATTACCGTCGATGGCACGATCGATGCTATTTGTGGAATACACGGGCATGTTGGTGGAAATGGCCTGCGTAGCCGCGGACATGCCACAGGTCGCGTGCAGTTCGGCCACGCGCCACCAGATCTTCTTGTCCTTGTTGTTGACGACCTTGATGGCCTTGGCCTCAACCGGGGCACTCAGCTTGACGATCTGATTCGTCTCGCTCGTGATGGCACCGGCCGGCTGCCAGGTACCATTGGTGTCCTGATAGTACGCCGCGCCCTCGTCGATGACATCGCCCGCCTGGCTCGCGCCCTGCTGGAACACGATGGCATCGATGGTCTTGGGCGTATCGAACGTAACGATGACGGCCGCGTCCTTGACGGTACTGTCGTCCTTGTTCGGCTCGGCGGCCTTGTGCGTGAGCCACGCCTCGGTGTCCTTGCCGTCGGAGGCGTTCTGCAACGGCTTGGAGGTATCCGCCGTTTCTTGTTTAGCGAGCGTTACCGTACCGGTGAACATGCCGCTCGTCTCGACCTTCTGGTTGACCATGATCTCGTTGATGGTGGGCCAAGCGTCGAGCTTATTATCGCGAACGGCAACCAGGCGTACGCCGTCGACCTGCTTGAGGCCAAGATCGGTCACCGTGACGGTGCTCGTGGTGTATTCCTGAGCATTCGGTACGTCGCGCCACTCACCATCCTTGAGATACTGGACCTTGCTGCAGTCGAAGAAGTTCTTGCCGGTGCCCTGAACAAACGTCACGGTATCGAGGTCGAACGGCTTGGTCTGCGTCATGCCAAAGTAATCGTCCTTGGATACCTTGTTCGGAGAACGATACTCGGCACCCGTGGCGGGATCACCGTCAAAGACGGCATCTTTGCTGCCCTCGGGCGTGTCGGTTCTGTTGGTCACCAGCTTGGTTACCACCGCGTCCGGGTCGGCGGCGAGCGTCGCCTTCTCGGCCACATAATCATTCAGTGCGTTGACCGTGGGCGTGATGTACGCCTTGCCCACACGAGCCTTCTCGTAGTGGTCGATGTACCACAGCTGATTGTTGTTCGCAGCTTCAAGCGCTGAGGTGCCCTCGGCGAACAGCGTGATGAGCTCGTTGGCGCTACCGCCGATGGAAGCCTTGACGGCATTCAGCTCGGTGATGGCGGCACGGGTGATGCCGTCGAATGTGTCGATCCAAGGCATCATCTGCTCCAGCATCGCCGAAGTGCCCGCCTGCTCGCGGAACGTCTTGGCATCCTTTTGGATCTCCTCGAAGACGGCGATCATCTTGTCGCAATCCTCGACAGCCACCGTGTCGGCGGCAAGCTTGGCAACGAAGTCGTTGAGCTCGTCCTTGATATCCGCGGACTCGCCGTTCTCCCACGTGGCGCCACCACCGTACATGCGCTTCATATGCACAGAGAGGTCATGCAGCGCGTTAGATCCCTCGGTGGGAATCGGCGAATTGTGATCGATGTAGCTAAAGGAATTCTCCCAGGTATCATCGGCATGGGCCTCGGACTCCCAGAGGTTCCAGGTGAAGTCCGCGTTCATGAAAATGCCCTGCTTGGAAGGCTCGGACTGCTGCATGGGGTTGATGACAACGCCCTTGACCTGGCCCGGCTTAAGGTCGGAACCCAGGAAGTTGTTGTGGCCACCCATATGCAGGGCGTCCTTGTCGTTATCGGAGCAGGGCCAGTTGATCCACATGAAGGGAGCCACGCCGGAGTTCTTCTGGAACGTCGAGGCGAAGCTGTTGTCGATCTTGCCCCACACACGTCCACCGGTATTGATGACCTGGACGTTCTCGGGAAGCTGGCTGTACCAATCCTCGCCATTACCCATGTAGTTCACCGGGCAGAAGATGAGCGTGTCCTTAAGGCCGGGATACTTGACCGCACCGTCCGTATTCTTGGCCTTCTGCTGCTCATGCAGCCAGTCGGTCATCTCTTTGCAGAGTTTGATGTACAGATCCTTGCCCTGGTTGCCCGCATCGTCCGCCAGAATGGCGATCTGGCGAACCCCGTGATCCATAACCTGGGTGAATTTCTGCTTGAGAATCTTCACGGACTCGTCGTAGTTCGCAGGCGTGATCGGGTTGCTCATGAACGGATGCAGCGCGAAGACAAAGCGACACTTGGACTCGTTGCCCGCCTTGGCAAGGGGCTCGATCTTGTCGCGCAGCTCGTCTTCGGTGTACAGTTCGCGCCACTTGGCGTTGTGCTTGGGATCGTCCTTGGGCGCGTAGAAGTAGGCATTGAGCTTATAGTAGCCACCCCACTCCATCAGGTTCACGCGATCCTCGGTGCTCCACGGGTTTCCGTAGTAGCCCTCGATAAAGCCGCGTGTGGTCACGTCCGCGTAATCCGAAGCAGTAAAGGCGCGAAGCGTCTTGCCTTCTACCTGCTGGAGGATTTGATACAGCGTCGTAAGGCCATAGTATGCGGCGTCCGTATCCTTGCCCAGCACGATGATCTGGTTGGAACCCGTGCTGCTTGCCGGCAGCGATGCCAGCATGTAGCTATCGGTCTTGTCGAACAGGCCGTCCGTATAGGAGAGCTTACCCTCCTTTACGAGCTTCTCAACATGACTGTCAACCGCACCCTTGGAGCCCTTAATACCCACAAGCAGCGATGTTTCACTTTCGCTTGTGGGAACCGAAGCGCCCTGAGCGGCCTTGAGCCCTTTGAGGTCGAGCGTCTCGTTCATGCGCGTTACGGTGTCCGCATCGATACCATCCTCGACAACCGTGGTGATGGTGTCGCTGAGTGGAACCTCGCCGTTCGCATATGTCACCGTGTGCGGCGTCGGGTAGATCTGGTAATCCCCTTCAGCTGCATGGGCGATTGCGGGCGATACGCTCAGGCCCACGACTGCACACGCGCAGGCGATAGCCTTCGCAATCTTCCATCGTATTCCTCTCGCCATCCATTTCCCCATCTCGTTCAACGGGCACTCCGCTCGCTCGAGACAGAGCCATCCCTTTGTACATAACGCATCAATCTTCCCGTAGGAGGCTGCTCCCCCCGTTCGCGATTTGGCGAGCGGCACCTTATCGAGCGTTGAACGGTTCAGCCTATCTCTTTTATGTGGATTATTGTTTCCGCTGGTATTTACTATTGAGTACCAACCTAGTGGGATAATCCACGTTCACCCGCGAGGGGGTTCGTCGCGCCGCTTGACGCCGGCAATCGCCGTTGCCAACCCAAGACCACCGAGGACGACAATCGACAGCATCGATGCATCGCCGGTTCCCGGCAGCGTCGTGCCCGGCTTGTTCGCGCCAGAGTCACCCGCGCCAGAACCGGTATTGCCACCACCGGGGCTCACCGGCGGGTTGGGATCCGTATCGGGATCGACCGGGGGCACGGGATCGGGATCGGGGCCGTGATCGGGCTGGGAAGCCTTGTTCACCGTGACGGACAGGACGGCGTCGCGCTCGCCATAGGTGACCTTGATGTCGACCGTGCCCTCCTCATCGAAGACGGTCCCGAGCGCGGGATCAAAGGTGAAGTCGGCCTTGGTGTCCTCGCCGTATGCGACGTGTTCAATGTCACCGTTGCTGTAAGAAAGCTCAAGCTCCATGCCGGCCGGGTCGAACGCCTCACCCACGGTGTAGATACGCTTGGCGGGCTGCGTCTCCACCGCAATGCCCGTAAGCGTACGGCCGTTGAGTTCGATGGTGAAGTCATGCTCAATTGTGCCGGAGTAGTCACCAATGCCCTCGATAAGCACCTTGGCGGTGCCAACAGCAGTGTTGTTTTGGAACGTGAGTAGGTAGTCCACACCATAGACGAGCACCCGCTCGCCATCGACGATACGCTCATCAAACTGGTCGGCGAGCACCGGATGATCCGCGTCAACGCGATTGACCTTAACGACGCTCGGAAGGTCGGTCTGCAGCGTGTTGAGATCAACCGTCTCGGCGGTCTTGCGCAGACGAATCTCAGCGGCGGACATGAAGGTCGTGCTTTTATCGGCTTTGTCGGTCAGGGACTTCTCGGCCTTGAAGCGGAACTGGCTGGCCGTTACCGGTTCGTCGAACTGGGCGATCTGCCACGAGCGATCGTTCGTATCCCACGTTCCCTCGGCGCACTTAACCCACTCTTCATCAGCACCGTTGCGATACCAGATGGAGTACTCCTCGATGAGACCATTGGGTCCCTGCTGACGGGGCAGATACCTCAGGGCTTCAATACTCGTCGGCTCCTCGAGCGTCATGTCAACATAGAGCTCATCTTGCGGAGTGCCGCTCCACAAAGAATGGTAGATGGAGTCGTGATCGCCATCAAAGGCGAACTTGACCGGGCCTTCCTTGCCGCTTTGCCCCTGCTCGTTCGATGCCGCGGGCGTCATATCCCCAACGGGGTAGTCGCGCGCATCATCATCGGCCCCAAGGTCCGGCGAGACCGTGTCGGAGCCAAGGTTGATGACAAACTCACCGGTCTTGGCGTGGTCCTCGGACTCGAGCAGGATCTTGATTTGGTTCTCATAGGCGGGAAGGATGGTGACCGCGGCATTGTCTTTGCCAGCAGCGGCGACTTCGGCCACAATGGCGCGCGTGTCATAGCTGCCCGAGGCAAGAGCACTCGCCGACAGATCTTTACCATTCACGTTGAGGCTCTTGAGCGCAGCTTCGGCTCCCACCGGGTAGGAAGTGGTCGCCTTGATAAGTTCGACCTCGGTAATCATAGTGCAGGGCTTGTTGCTGCCCGTGTCGGTTGCGGTCGAGTTCACAATGTTCATGCGAACGAACACGGCCGTGACCGGTTCAAAGTCATAGGTGTAGAGCCTGACATTGGTGCTTGCGTCGGTCTCGGCAATCGTCTCGCGAGCCTCGACCTTCTTCCACGATCCCTCGCTACCGTCCTCGGACACCTCGAACGTGACGGTATTCGCATCGGGATACCTGCCGGAGCCCCCATCCCTGCCAAAGTACACCTTGATCTGACCGAGCGGCTGCTGAGTTGCATAGTTAAAGGTCAGCTTCGATTCCCGGTGACCGTCCTGAGCCCACTGCCAATTCGACCAGCAGCTCTGGTTCCTGCCACCGCCCGTGTTGGCGTCCATGGTGGTCGACCCGTTGCGAATCGCCTCAAGGGTGTCGGACGTCTTATCCTCGGGAATATCCTGGGTGAGCGTCATCGCGTCGGGGGCGATGTTGGTGCCCAGGGTGATGTTGCCCTTCTGAACGCGGACGGTCGCAGTGACCGGCATGTCCTTGCCGAACACGCTCGCGTGACCTTCGATTACGACCTCACCGGGCTCTGCGAAACGCCCAGCCTCCGGCTCATCCCATGTGACAGGGAAGCTTGCGTTCATGATCGTACCGTCGGGCATGATGGCCGGACGGGAGGCAGGAAGCACGGGCTCGCCCTTAACCGGAATGGTGGTCGAGTAATTGCGCAGTGCAACGACCTCGTCGACGATCGTGACGATGGCGCTGATCTCGGTGTTGGCAACGGTGCCCTTAACGGTGAACGAACCAGGCTGAGTAAGCTTCTCCTCGTCGATCGCGTTCCAGCTGACCTCTTCCTGCGAACTTGAGCCATCCGTGTAACGAACCTCGACCTGGGAGGGAAGCGTAACGGACGCACCCATCTTCACATAGTGGTACCGGGAATAGACCAGGGCATCGACTTGCTTCTGCTCGGACGGCTGGTCGGCAACCTTTTCAACCGGAATCTCGACCGTTGCAGGCGTGAGACCATCGGCGCTCACCGTCACCGTAACCGTGCCCGCATTCTTTGCAGCGCGCACGATGCCGACGAGCTGACCGGCATGGGCAGCGCGATTGTCGTCGCGGAACGACTGGTGATCGGCCTGGACGCCGTTGTCAATGCCGGCGAGCACGCCCGCACCCTCAACCGTGAAGGTAACCTTGTTCTTGGCCGTGGGAACGATGACGCCATTCTCATCCTCAACGTTCACGGTGAGATACGCGAGGTCGGTGCCGTTGGCCTTCATGGCGGTACGGTCCACGTCAACCGTCAATTTGGCAGCCGCGCCGGCCGTCTTCACGCTCTTGCGCCCGACCCAATTCTCGGTGGAAACCTCCTGACCCTCGTCGTTGTACGCCTTAGCGGAAATGGCGCCATCGGCATAGGGAACGTTCCAGGTGAGGTAGAGGTCCTCATGAGTCGGGGTCTCGGTGCCGTCCTCGCCCTTATAGACGCGGTAGGTGTACTTTCCACCCTCGGACGTGACCTTGCTCAGTTTCTTCTTACCAAGGCTGCGCGCCTCACCACCATCCGCCGGCGTGAAGAACAGCTCGACTTCGGCCGCATCGGTGTAGACGACGACCTCGACCTGCTTGTCATTGCCCGTCGTCATGACCGCGTTCTCATTCCACGCGGGCAGGATGTGGAGGGTGTTGACGTTGTCGTTCCACTGGCTCTGATAGAAGTAATACGAATCTTTGGGCAGGCCGGCGGTATCGATGATGCCAAAGTAGGAGCTCTTCGGCGAGGGCCATGCGCCTGCGCGCCGGGGACGGTGCCGTTTGAGGGCGTGGGTTCTCCCAGATAATCAAAACCGGTCCACACATATTCGCCAGCCATAAAGTCGTTGGTGATGATGTCGAACCACGCCTTGGAGGCGGTGTGACCCCACGACACCGCGGACTTGTCGTACGACGTCAGCAACTTGTCGGCGTTGAGCCTGTTGCTGTCCTTGGTGGTGTACACGCCACGGCTGTTGGTGGCAGAAGCGGTCTCGGATCCGTAGAGCTTCCACGTGGGGTGCTTTTGGTGAACATCCTTGTACCGGTTACCGTCCATATAGTTGAAGCCCACGATGCCGCCAGCATCGGCGATGCCGGCCGGGTTGAGCTCGGTCGCCTGCTCGCCGCCTTTGAACTTGTTATCGCCCGTGGTGATGGGACGTGTGGTGTCAACTGCCTGCGCCCACGTAATGAGGTTCTTCTGCACCTGCTGAAAATTCGCAATGCCGCCCGTTCCCTCGGTCATCTCGTTGCCAAGGGACCACATGATGACGGACGGGGCGTTGATATCGCGCTTCATGGATTGCTCGAGATCAAACTGGGCCCACGTTTTTGAGGCCTCGCCGTCGATGAGCTCGCTTTCGCCCATCGCCTGATTGAAGAAGCGGGAATAGTCGTTGCGGTTATCGTTCTTCGCGGAAGTCCAGCCGTCGAACATCTCGAGGACCAGCAGCATGCCCTGCTCATTGCAGATCTCGGTGAGCTCGCGAGAATGCGGGTTATGGGTGGCGCGGATGGAGTTGCACCCCATGTTCTTGAGGAGTTTGACCTGGCGCTCGAGGGCGTCGTGTGTGTCCACGGAGCCGAGTGAGCCCTGGTCATGGTGCATGCAAACGCCCTTGAGCTTCATGCCCTCACCATTGAGGGAAAACCCCGTATTGGCGTCGAAGTTGAAGAAACGGTACCCGAAGTCAACGTCATACGAGTCGACGACACGATCTTCCTGCTTGATCTCGGTGCGAACGGTATACAGGTTAGGATTATCCAGGGTCCAGAGCTCGGGGGCAGCCGTGGTGATGGCATCCTGCTCGACCGTTGCGCTTGCGCCCGCAGCGATGTTGGTGGCAGCGCTCTCAACGCGGGCAATTGCCTGCTCAGGAGTGCCACCACGGGGGATCACCGTCTGCACGACCTTGACGGAGGCGTCTTTGTTCCCCTTGTTGGTGACGACGGTCTTGAGATGAGTCTTCACCTGGGTTTTGTTGGAGTCGGAAAGCTCTGGAGTGGTCACGACTACGCCATCGCGATCGACGTGCACGGGATCGGTGATCACGAGATCGACATCGCGACCGATACCCGATCCGGAATACCAACGGCTCGACGGCGTCTGATGGTTCGCCTTTACGGTGATCGTGTTGGATTCACCGAACTTAAGGTGCTCGGTGATGTCGTACGAGAACGGCGAGTAGCCATAGGGGTGGTTGCCAAGCTGGTGACCGTTGACCCACACCGTAGAGTCCATGTACACGCCATCGAAATCGATACGGACCGTCTTGCCCTTGAGGGCTTCGCCCACCGTGAAGCTCTTGCGGTACCAGCCGATACCACCCAGCTTGTAGCCACTCTCGGCCTCACCGGCGGTGGTGTATTCCTGATCGATGCTGTAATCATGCGGAAGGTCGACGTTCTTCCATGCGGAGTCATCGAATTGCTCGCCCTCGGCGCCACTTGCATCGCCAAGGTAGAACTTCCAATTCTCATTGAAGTTCTGCGTGCGCACGGACGAATCGCTCACGGTGTTGATGTAGACGAGCTCGGGCTCCGAACTCATCTGCGTCGACGACTGCGACCGAACGTCGGGTGCGATTTCGGCCCAAGCTTGTGCGAGCGGTGCAGTTGCGATAAGGGCACCTGCGGCGAGCGCGCAGACAAACTGGCTCCTCGTTCGTCCATGAGTCAGACGTGCCTTCATTCATATCCCCCTTCGCCTAAGGGGCTCCGCCTCGCGGCAGGACCCACCTACAGATAGCGACATTCAAGGAAGGATTTTCACATGGCTCACATCGGACTCGCCATTCAACTCACATGAACGGTGAGTTATTGGGGGCTGAATGGTATTTCCCCTGCTCAAACGGTATACATTGGTCTCTTTTCTTAACTACCACTTGAGTGGGTTGTCAACCATCGGCCGCAACGGAAGCTACGCCAGAGCCTCGTATATGTCTTTTGCGGCAAGCGCCCCCTGGCGAAGGATCGTCACCTCTCCGCCCTGTACGGCTACGATGGTCGACGCATCCCTGCACGGGGTCTCCCCCGCATCGACGGCAACATCCACCCCGCTCAAGATGCGTGCTCTACTTCGACGAACGAAGTTGGTGCGGGTTTGCCATGCGTGTTGGCAGATGTCATGGCGAGCGGAGAGTCACAGAGACGGATCAGCTCCTGTACCACCGACGACGCCGATGCGCGCAATGCAACCGTGCCGTCAGATGCGCGCATGAAGGCTGGGACTCGTGGTCCCGCAGGCACAACAAGGGTGAGGGCGCCGGGCCAGAATGCCGCGGCAAGGTCGCGAATCGCCTGCGGCACATCAACTCCGTACTCATCAAGCGCCTCTGCCCCCGACACGAGCCAGGGAACCGTCTGGGCGGTATCGCGGTGCTTAAGCGTAAAGATGCGTCCGTACCCCGTGGCAGACGGCGGCATTTCCCCACACGCGGCGTAAGCCCGAACCGCAACGCCAACGCCATACACCGTCTCGGTGGGCACCAACGCGAGGCGCCCGAACTCATTGCCTCGGCGGCGACCCCGAGTAGCTCTCCATCGGGCGCGGGCACGCCTTCGCGCGCTCCCCCTGCTGTAACGCGGTACACCTCGACCATCATCGCCCTCTCTCGCTGGTTCTACCTCTTCGCAACGAACACGTACTCTTTCAGTCTGCCGAGCGCTTCTCTCAAACGCTCAGTGGGCAGCGCCAAGTTCAACCTGATCGCTTAGGGTCTTGCTAAAACCCACGTATCGCCGCCTGCGCGTCATACGCGATGGCGTCCTTGCCTGTCCTGTCGATTGTCTCGGTAAAGTTGAACATACATCCCTCCAGCTGCTACTTCTTTTGCTGCGTCTATTAGCCTATTGCCACCTGATCCAACGGCTGAATGTCCTGCAGGTCAGCCCTCTCCACGTGTCACCGCGAGATGCCGGCCTACACGCGAGCGAGGATGATGCGGGGGCGATTGGTAAGATCGTTGACGACACGGACCTCACGCATGCCGGCGGCGCGGCACAGGGAGGCTGCCTGGTCGAGGTGTCCCTCATAGAGCTCGCATGCAAGAAGTCCACCGGGCTTGAGCATGTGGGGGGCGGCATTCACCAGACGCCTGAAGATGTCCAGACCATCTTCCCCGCCATCGAGAGCCAGAGCCGGCTCATAATCCGCCACCTCGTGCGGAAGGTTACCCATCACCGATGTTGGAATGTAGGGGGGATTCGACACCAACACATCGAACGTCCCCCACTCAGTCTCACGATTGAGGGGCGAGACGAGGTTGCCCAAGCGCACATCCACAACATCGGGCGCAATACCCAACGCGTCACGGTTGCGGATGGAAAGGTCGACAGCGCGCGGCTCTATGTCAATCGCAACACAGCACGTATGCTCCGGGCGCTCGGCGGCGATGGAAAGCGAGATGCACCCGGTTCCGCAGCCGACTTCCAGCACACGAGCCACCTGCGATGCAGAATCATCGTCATCCGACGTGTTCACACCGTTTGCGCTCGTGGCGCCCAATGCGCCCTCCCCATCCCGAGGAACGGCGGTTTGCAGGCCCACCTCATCGCCAGAATCACCAGAATCTCCGGCCTCAAGCTCGGCATCCTCTTCAAGCGCCGCGATGTCCTCCTCCGTGAGCTCGCGTTCGACAAGGCGATCCTCGCTCTGGGCTGCCGCCGTTGCCAACTCCGCTTCGCGCGCCGCCTGAATCTCGGCGTTCCATGGCAGCTCAACACGGCTGCGCGGCCTGCATGCAGCAGCACCCAAAACGTCGGCATCGATGTACTTGAGGGTTTCCTCAACCAAAAGCTCCGTTTCGGGACGCGGAATGAGGACGCCGGGGGCACACGCAACGGTGATGGTTCGAAAATCCGTCTCCCCAATGATGTACTGCAGCGGTTCACCCTTGGCCCTGCGTACCACGGCGCTATGCATGCGAGCAAGCTCCTCAGGCGACATGGGCTTGTCGAAGCTCATGTAGATCTCTGTCCGTGAGAGCCCCGTAACCCCGGAGAGAAGCCACTCGGCAGACAGGCGCGGACGCTCGTCGCCCTTATCTCTCAGGTAGTCGCGCGTCCAATCCAGACACCGCTTGATGGTCCAAGTCTCGTTTGGCATCTCGGCCCCCGTCCTCATGTATTGCTCATCCGCGATTCTACGGCACGGCCGTCGCCCACCTTTCGGAAATGGCAAATTACAGCATATCCCGGCCAAAGTCGTTCGTAAGGCAGAGAACTTCCGGCAAGACCATGCACACATCAAACAAGGGCGGCTTGCAAACAAACCGCCCTCACACACGCTATATGGTTGTGACGCGATGGCTTATACGGCCTCGGCCAACTTTGCTGCACGGTCGGCGGCGGCGAGCGCGTCGATGACGCCCGCGAGCTGGTCGCCCAGCAATACACCGTTGTACGTGGAGTTATAGCCGATACGATGGTCGGTCACACGGTCCTGCGGCAAGTTGTACGTGCGGATCTCTCCGAACGGTTGCCGTGGCCGATCTGCGCGGAGCGCTCGGCACCAAGCTCAGCTGCTGCTCTCTGAGCTCCATCTCGTACAGACGAGCGCGGAGCATCTGCATGCAGACCTCGCGGTTCTGGATTTGAGAGCGCTGCTCCTGGGACTGGACCACGGTGTTCGTGGGCAGGTGGGTGATGCGAACCGCCGAATAGGTGGTGTTGACGCACTGGCCGCCAGGACCGGAGGCACAGTACGTGTCGATGCGCAGGTCGGACTGGTTGATCTGGATGTCAATCTCATCGGCCTCGGGCAACACGGCAACGGTCGCGGTGGACGTCTGGATACGGCCCTGCGACTCCGTCTTGGGAACACGCTGGACGCGGTGCACGCCCGACTCATACTTCATGACGGAGTAGACCTTGTCACCCTCGACCTTGAACTCGATGGACTTGAAGCCACCCGCCTCGGATGGGCTGGAGTCGAGGACCGTCATCTTCCACTTTTTGGACTCGATGAAGCGCTGGTACATCTTAAAGAGGTCGCCCGCAAAGATGGCAGCCTCGTCGCCGCCCGCAGCGGAGCGAATCTCGACAATGGTGTCCTTCTCGTCCATCGGATCACCCGGAATGAGCATGATCTTGATGTCTTCCTCGAGCTGGGGGAGCTTGGCCTCGTTCTCGGAGATCTCCATCTGGAGCATCTCCTTCTCGTCGGCATCGCTGGCATCGTGCAGCATCTCCTTGGCCACCTCGATGTCATCGAGGGCACCAAGGTACTCGCGAGCTGCCTTCACCAAGTCAGTCTGGTGCGCATATTCCTTGTTGAGGCGCGTGAATTCCTTAATGTCGCTGGCAACGGCCGGGTCGGAGAGCTTCTTCTCGAGCTCTTCGAAGGCGATGATGATTTTCTCAAGCTTGTCGCGCATGATGGCTCCTTGTATACGCGTAGGAATAACGGGGGCGCCGATGGTTTGATCGACGTGCGGGATGAGTTATGCCGGACAACGTCCAAGCAAAAATGCAGGCGTAGCTAGAGCTTATCGAGCGCGATGTGCATGGTTCCTCCTATAGTCTGCTGGATATGATACCCAAAACGCGCGGCGGCGGATAGCAGAAACGGGCCGCTGCCATAGGACAGCGACCCGTCTGAAGCACGTGTGTCTCGTGCGGTCTATGGGTTACTCGGACTTACGACGCTTGGCGACGATGACACCCGCAACAACGGCGGCGGCACCAGCGACGCCCAGGGCGACCATGCCGATGGCGCTCGTATCGCCCGTCTGGGGAAGCCCGTTTTGGGGCTTTTGCGCGTTGGTGGTGGAGCTGGCCTTCACCCAGCCTCCGTAAAGCGTCATATCTGCCGTTACGACATCCTTGTCAAAGTTCCACTCGCCAGACACGGACCCGTCGGAAGCCTTGACCTTAAACCAGCCAACGAACTTCCACCCTTTGTACGTGGGGTCGGCAGGACGGGTAAGCTTGGAGCCCGGCTCAACCTCTTGCGTAAAAGAGGAACCCGCACCGGTCTCGAAGGTGACCGTGACTTTGTCAACGGGCTCGGGAGCGACACCCGAATCAACCAGCTTAACCTTGAGCGTGAAGGGCGCGACCCCAGAGGAGGCCTGTGATGCATCCGCCTCTTTTTCAGCACTGAACTCAAAGGAGAATTCTGCCGAAGTGTCGGCTGCCGCGATGGCCTTATTCAGGGCCGCGAGGTTAGCGGTGTCCACCTTGATGGCGTAGCCACTCTTCTCGACATCCACGTTCATGCCCATCAAAGCTAGAAGGTCGGCTTCGGTGATTTCCTTACCAGATGCCACATCGTAGACATACACGCCGTCGACGACCTTGTCGGCGTTCGGAACCAGCTGCGCACTCACGGCAACTAAGTTGCCATCCTTATCAAGCTGCAGTCCGGAGCCGGAGACGATGAACCCGGCAGCGGGAGGCTCGCCCACAAATGTGCCGCCGGAGATGGCAATATCGCGGCCGACCGTAGTGCTTTCGCCTTCCTTGACGAAGTACAAGACGGTCGCGCCCTTTTCGCTCTCGAAGGTGCCGCCCTGGATATCCAGAGAGATGTCGCGATCGTTATAGCCGCTTTCCACGTAGATGGCTGCACCGGTCGAAATCAGATTGCCAGAGGGACTGCCGTCGTAGTAGTCCTCGGGGTTTTTCTTCTCGCCGGTAGCCTTAATATGGGTATCGCCCTCCGCGACAACCGAGCCACCCTTAATGGTGACGCCGCTCTTGGCCTCAATGGAGGTGTCCTCGATAGTCAGCGTGCCGGACTTCGGCGGCCAGTACACTGCGGTGGTCTCGCACGTGATATTGCAGTTCTTGAGCGTCACGTTCTGGTTGGAATTGAGTCCCTGAACGCCAATGGCCTGGTCAACCGTTTGAAGCGTAAGGTCTTCCAGCGTCACGGTGATGTTGTCATTGGTGGCGTAGGTATACAGGCCGTAGCTGTCCTTGTTGGTGTTGACGATTGTGCCGTTTTTTACCGCAAGAGTCACATTGGACGCAGACACCGATATGGTATCAGCGCTGTCGAGCGTGATGGTATGACCCGCCAAGTCGATGGTCGCCTTGGTACCGGCCTCGGTGATGTTGATGTACTTGTCTTTGCCAGCAGAGACCTGATCAGCGCCCAAATCGCTCAGAAGGGTGACCGTGCCGCCATTTTTGGCAGCCGCGATGCCCTCTTCAAGCGTGGCGAACTTCTGACCGTTCACCTCAACAGCGTAGACCTTGATGTCCTCGGTCGCACCAGGGTTGGCGTTTTCCGCAGCGGCAGGCGTTGTGTAGTAGACCTTCTTGCCGTCCTTCTCGACGAACGCACCCGCGCCTGCGACGGCGTCGGCCTCGCTCACTACAGAAACGGATCCCTCTTCGTTCACCAGCATGGCGCTGTCGTCGGCCAAAACAGCACCGGGAAGCTCGGTGTTGGACGTACCGCCCTTTACGAATCCAGTGCAGTCTTCGCTATAAATCGCCTGCGATGCATCGGGTGCGTTGGTCTCGAGTGCGCCACCCGTGACGGCAATCTTGACCTGCTCGATCGCTTCGGGATCGTTCTTTTGCGGATTGCTCTCATGCAAAGCGTAGGTTCCGGAAATCTTCGCGTTGCCTGAGATCGTAACGTTGATGGGTTGCTTCGTGGCGTGCTGAGCAATCGCGATACCCGCTCCGGACGACGTGCTGCCGCTACCGTTGGGGCTGGACTCCAGCGGGCCGATGCCTGAAATCTGGGCGTTTCCCGACACGGTAAGCTCGCCCGCACGAATTTCGATACCCGTACCTCCGGTAATGGTGCCGCCGGTAATGGTGGCCGTGCTATAGAAGGCAGGCAGGTAGAGCGCGGGGGCATCCTCTGCGGTGGACGTGATGGTACCGCCCGTCATGACGAAATCAACGCCACCGATACCTTCGGAGCCGTTGGTGCTAAATCCGAATAATCCCGCCTGGATTTCTCCGCCGGAGATCTCGACCTTCGCGCTGTGCTCGGTTCCGTTTCCAAGAGCGCAGATGCCGTAGTCCGCCTTGATGGTGCCGCCCTGTAGAAAGACGTACGCATCCGTATCGTCCTTGGTGGTGTAGATGCCGTACTCGGGAACCTCGAGCGTGCCGCCCTTCATGACCACCGAGCCTTTGGACCCGGTCACAATACCCAGCGAAAGCGTGCTGCCGACCTTGTTGACCTTGAGCAGACCGCCGCCTACGGTGTCATCGAGCGTGAGCCTGCCGCCGGAGATTACATTGAACGCGCGGTTGTCCACCTGGACGGTGCATCCGTTCAGGTCCAGCGTGACGGAGACGCCGTCCACGCGACCCGTGGTCATGGTCGTGTTTGCCAGCACCCTGACCGTTTGGCCGTCTTTAGCAGCCGCAAGTGCCTCGTTGAGCGTCGGGTACTCGACGCCGTCAATGCTCGCAACCACCCCTCCGGCGCGCTCGGAAACATCCTCATCGAGAGAGAGTATGGTTGCCTGCTGCTCGGTCGTCCGAACTGTAGGGACGGGCTCCTCATGCGCATACGCCACGGACGGCAAAAAAGTAGCCGTAGATAGCGCCGTGGCCAACACGAGGATAGCGGTTGTACATTTCTTTGTTCCGATACTCATACCCACCTCGTTTCTCTTGGGGTCCGACTTCTCGTTCGTCAACGACGCCATCGGGGCGATCGCGTCGCCGGGTGCTTTCATTGTACAGTTCCAGCACTTGAGCATGGGGCAAAACATTGCCCGTATGACAAAGGGTGCCACCGGCTGTTTCACGCCGGTGGCACCCCTAATTCCCTCGTCTGTATGCAAAACGAGCCATTCCCTTACACACTAGAAGCTCAGCTGCTCCAGACGCGTAAAGACCGTGTCAATGCGGGTGAGGAAGTCCCACGGATCGAAAATCTCGTCAAGCTTTTCGGCAGGCACCGTGCACTCCGGATCGGCCTCGAGGCGCTCACGCAGCGTCGGGCCATCGACGGCCGCGTGAACATCGTCCCACACGGCCATGGAATTGCGCTGGACGATCTTGTAGGCGTCCTCACGCGTAATGCCCGTGTCCACCAAGGCGAGCAGCACCTTGGAAGAGAAGATGAGGCCGCACGTAAGGTCGAGGTTCGCCTGCATGCGTGCCGGATACAGAATCAGGCCGTCGACGATGCGAATGAGGCAGGTGAGCATGTGGTCGAGCGCGATGAAGCTGTCGGCCTGCGCCACGCGCTCGGCAGAGGAATGCGAGATGTCGCGCTCGTGCCACAGGGCCACATTGTCAAACGCAACCTGGGCATTCGCCTTCACCACGCGCGACAGGCCGCACACCTTCTCGAGGGTGATGGGATTGCGCTTGTGGGGCATCGCGGAACTGCCCTTCTGACCCTTGCGGAAGGGCTCCTCGGCCTCGAGGGTGTCGGTCTTCTGCAAATTGCGAATCTCGGTGGCAATGCGGTCGCAGGTCGCGGCGGTCGTGGCCAACACGCCGGCGAGATATGCATGATGGTCGCGCGAAATAACCTGCGTAGACAGCGGATCATGGGCGAGACCGAGGTGCTCGCACACGTACTCCTCGACAAACGGGTCAATGGAGCTGTACGTGCCCACCGCGCCGGAAATCGCGCCGAACGCGACGTTCTTACTCGCGTCGATGAGGCGGTCGAGGTCGCGCTTGAGCTCCCAGGCCCAGCTGCCGAACTTCATGCCGAACGTCATGGGCTCGGCATGGATGCCATGGGTGCGACCCACGCACAGGGTATTGCGCTCCTCGAACGCACGGCGGCGACAGATCTCGCCGAGCTTGCGTACGTCCTCAATGATGATGTCCGTGGCCTGAACAAGCTGATAGCACAGGGCAGTGTCTCCCAGGTCTGAGCTGGTCATGCCGTAGTGCACCCAGCGGCTGGGCTTGGGATCGCCCTCGGGCACATCGGCGTCGATATAGGAGCCCATGTTGGTAAGGAACGCGATGACGTCATGATTGGTGACGGCCTCGATTTCGTCCACCTCAGCCTTGTTAAAAGCGGCGTGCTCGCGAATCCAAGCGGCCTCCTCCTTGGTAATACCGCATTTGCCGAGTTCGGCCTGCGCCTCGCAGGCAAGGACCTCAATCTCCTGCCAAATAGCGTACTTATTCTCAAGCGAGAAGATGTGGCCCATCTCGGGACGGGTATAGCGGTCGATCATGGCGGCTCCTTTTTGAGTATTGGCACGCAACGTACACGCCTTATTGTACGTGCACGGACTTACACATGCACGCGCTGCAAGAAGCGAACAAAACCACTCGCACGAGACCCCCGCGCTTCCCGCGCACCATGGAAGTGGGGGTGTGTGCCAGGAATCGGGCGAAAAGGTAACGAGTTTTCGAAGAGGCCGAGTAGAGCGTCAGTTGAGGCGGCAAACCCCCAGCTCGCAAGCTGTCAAAATCCACGTCTACCCGGCGTATCGAATTCTTCGTTACATTTTCGCCCGATTCCCGGCATCGCCTGATGAAGCTGAGGTCATCAAAAGCGCAAAAGGGTAGCACAACTCGACAAAACTCCGGCTATTTTACGAAGTTTTGTCGAGTTGTGCTACCAATTGAGGGCTCGGACCTCGGCGGGTGCCCGTACGCAAAGAGCCCGGTGCCGCCATGGCACCGGGCTCTCTAGCTCTCAATGGAGCGGGTAACGGGACTCGAACCCGCGAATGTCAGCTTGGGAAGCTGATGCCTTACCACTTGGCGATACCCGCATGAGCGGTATCATACCACGCCAGCGTCTCTCTGGGCAATCTTTCCCATGTTTACGGAACCGAGCCTTGCGCGTCCTTGCAGGAAGGACCCAGCGGAGCCATTGCTGTACTCCACCGGGCCCTTTACCGCTGTGGGCCCGACCAGCGTCTCCCCAACCGCCGCAAGCGACTACTGATCGCGACGACGGCGGTGGAAGAACGCGCCGAGCGCAGCGGTCACGGAGCCGATGATGCCCGTGCCGGCCACGGCCACCACGGCCGGATCGCCCGTCTGGGGCAGGCCGGATCCCGGCTTGTTAGTGTTGCCGGGATTGCTGCCGTCCTGACCACCGTTTCCATCCGGGTTCTCCGGCTTGGGATCCTCCGGATCGGGGTTCGGGCTGGGATTCTCCGCCTTGGTCAAGCCAGCGTCGGCCTTGACGAGAGCGTCGAGCGCGGTGTCGACCTCGGAGTGGGTGGCGTCGGCCTTGTCGAGGACCGCCTTGGCGCCCTCGAGAGCCTTCTGGAAGGCGTTCCAGGAGTCCTCGGTGTAGCCGTCGTTGGCCTTGCCCTTGAGCTCGTCGTACTTGGCCTGGAGATCGGCCTTGTTCACCTCAGGCACCTCAGGCTTCTGATCGCCCTCGACGTAGCGGAAGTTGATCTCGCGCAGGGTGAGCATGCGGTTCTTGGCGTCCTCGCCCTGATAGCCGGTCGCGGTGCCGTCAGAGGTGAGCGGCGTGATATCGACGCTCTTGACCTTCTTGGTGTTGTCGGCGGTCAGGGTGTAGACCTCCTGCTTCTTGGCGAAGTCACCGTCCTTGAACTCTGTGGTGGAACCGTCGGTGTAGGTGATCACGGCCTCGAGGGAGTTGACGGAACCGTTGGAGTTCTTGCGGTTCAGGATCTGAACATCGCGCAGAACCATCGGGTCCTTGAGCTCGAAGTGCATCGTGGTCGGAAGCTTCACGTAATCGGGCAGCTTGCCGTTCACGTAATTGTAGCCGAGGTCCCACTTGAACTCGAAGTCGTTATCCGTGTCACCCTCCTTGCCGTTGAAGAGGCCATCGTACTTCTTGCTCTCGACGAGCTTCTCAACGTTGGTGCCATCGTCAGTCGTGAGGATATCGTTCGTCATCGTGATGCCGAACTGCTCCTGAGAGACCTCCTTCAGCTCCTCGGGCTTGGGATCCTCCTCGGTGTAGTTGAAGTTGATCTCGCAGATGGTGAGCATCTGGGTGCCGTTGGCCTCCTGAGGAGAAACGTCAACGCTCTTGACCTTCTTGCCCTTGTTCTCAGCGGCGATCTGAACAGTGTAGGTGTCCTCCTCGCCGGCGCTGAAGGTCTGCTTGGTGCCATCCTCGAAGAACACGGTAACGTTGAGCTTTTTAACGCGACCATTGCCGCTCTCGCGGTTGCAAACCTCGATATCACTGAGCGCACGAGGCTCCTTGAGCTCGAAGTGAATGTCAACCGGAAGCTTCACGTACTCGGGGAACTTGCCGTCGACATAGTTGGGCTCCCAGTTCCACAGGAACTCGAATACCTTACCGTCAACGTAGGTCTCGGTGCCGTTGAACAGGTTGTCATAGCTCTTCTGCTGAATGAGCTTCTCAACATTGGTCCCATCGTCCGTGGGGAAGTGCTCGTTGGTAATCGTGATGTTGAAGTCGTCACGACCAAGCTCCTTCACCTCAGGAAGAACTTCAGATCCGGTTGAGGTGATGAAGTCCTGCGTGGGGCCGATGAGCCAGGCCTCGCTCTCGAGGTTGACCTCGCAGTCCTTCTTTGCGGTGAGCTGGAAGGTCGCCACATCCTCAGAACCGTTCCACAGATCCTTGTCGCCCCTGTTGGCAAGCGCGATATTCACGGAATTGCTCGGCTCGTTGAAGGTATACATACCGGAGTGGCTCTCCATACCCTTCGTGCTATCCGCGACCTTGAGGCTGTCCTTAACGAAGTCGAAGTCTGCAACGGGGTACTTAACCAGGGCGCCCATAGCATTGACGTTCTTGCCGTCCTTGACCTTGACGGCAACCGTGATGGTCTCGCCCGCCTTGACGGAAGTCTTCTCGGGGACAACCGAGATGGCACCGGCAACCTTGCCGTCCTTCTTGGTGCCGCCGTTAAGCTTGGACATGGTGAAAGACATGTCGTACACGTCGTAGGCGTTGTTCAGGTTGTAGTCAGCGTTGGATTGGACGATGTGAGAGGTCCAATCATTCGTACCAGTACCGCGATTCTCGCGACCATAGCAGTTCGGGAGATGGTTCGCGTCTTCCTCGCCAACCGTGCCGGGAGCCTTGAGGGAGCCGGTCTCGGCAGCCTCGGTCTTGTCGGCCTTGTAAAGCGCGAGCTCGGTAGCGGAGAAGAAGCCGCCCGTGGACTCCTCAACGGTGAGACGCAGGTAGCGAGCTGACTTACCGTTAAGGTCAACGGTCTTGGGCTGCATCTTGCCCTCGCCCTTGTTATCCCACGTCTGAACACCCAGATCGGTCCAGTTTGCGCCGTCGAGGCTGATCTCGACCTTCATCTTGGACACGTTGCCGTTGCCGCCGTTGTCCTGGCGCGGCGTGTAGACGAACTTATCCAGGCTGTAGGTCTTGCCGTAGTCGATAGTCATCGGCATGCCGATAACGCTGTCGGTAGAGTGGAAGCTGCTGCCGCTCTTGTCGTCGTGGTCGAACGCAAGGTCCAGCTTGCCCCACTTCTCGCCGCCTTCCCAATCAACGTGGACAGGCTTGGGGGCATTGCGCCACGGGTCTTCAAGGGTCTTGACCTTGAGGGGCGCGCTCCACTCGGAGTAGCCGGTAGCGGTGCGAGTGCGAATCTTGAACTCGTGTTCCGTGTTGTACGGCAGGTCCGTCACGTTGAACTCGACGGTATCGCCACTCGGGATGTTGTTGACCATGCCATCGATCTCGATGTCGTACGCAGTAGCACCCTCGACCTTATCCCACGTGAGCTTAATGCTCGTGGGGGTCAGGCCATCCTCGGGAGCAGCAAGGTTCGCGGGAGCCTTGAGGTTCTTGTCGAGCGTGTTGCCCGGCAGCTCGCCCTTATTCTCAAAACCCTTCACCTCGAGCGTCTGCTCACTGCTGTTCACATCGGTCTTGGCAAACTTGACGTGCAGCTTGGGCGTGGTGTTAATCGGCTGCTTGGAGAAGTCCTCGTTGCGTACCTGCTCGCTCTCGGCGGTGGCGCCGTAGTTGAGGTTCGGGGTCTGCTCGTAGAAGTAGACGGCCTTGCCCTCAGCAGGCTCCGCCTTCTTGAAGGCGTCGAAGGAGTCGACCTTCTCGACAGTGAGCTCCTTATCGCCGTTCTTGGCGACAACGGACTCGGGCTCCTTGGACACGTTCACCGTAAAGACGGTGGTGCGGTTGGAATCGTAACCATCGTAGGCACCCTCGGACTTGCCCGCTTTGAAGGTAGCGGTGCCGGACTTGGCATCGGCCTCGGACGTGAACGTGGTCTTCACGCTCTTGCCGTAGTCGATGTTGTCCTCCTTGCCGTACGCCTCGTTGGAGGAGTCCGACTTGTTCTCGATGTAGGTACCGGTGTCCTCGAACAGGGTGTACTCGCCCTTGCCGGACGTAGCGAAGAACTCCACCTCGCGCTTGGTGCGGTCGATGTCCTCGGGGTTGTCGTTGGGCTCGTACATCGGGACGATAGCGTTAGCCTTCACGAACAACGGGAGCTTCCACAGCGGGGCATTGAAGTTGTTGAGCACCTGGCCGCCGCGATACTGGTCGCCCGTGAAGTAGTCGATCCAGATGGTCGGCTCCTCCTCGGTACCATAGTTGGGCAGGTAGATGCCGTTGCGGAGATCGTTGCCGTCACCAATACCACCATTGGCGGCATCGCCGTCGGTGTTCTGGTACACAGGAGCGACCAAGAAGGAGCCACCGAAGGTGTACTCGTACTGCGTCTTGGTGCTCTGAGCGTAGGCAGAATCATCGTTCAGCAGGATGGCGCGGATCATCGGCAGACCGGTGTCACCGTTGCCCGTGTTGATATTCGCCGCGGATGCTGCAGAGGTGTAGATGTACGGCAGGAGCTGGGACTTCAGCTTGAGGTACATACGGGAAATGCCGGTGTAGGGGTCGCCGTGCGTCTGCGGAGACTTGACGTGGGAGCCCCAGCCGTCCATGTCGAGCATGAGCGGAGTGAAGGTCTTCCACTGATAGTCGCGCGTGGCAATGACAGGCTGGCCACCGAAGATGCCGTCCATATCGGAGCCGATGTTAGGGTTACCGGAGAGGGACTGACCAATGTAGGTGGGAATGTGGAAGCGGATGTACTCCCAGTTGCCGCCGGTCTGGTCGCCGGTCCAGATGCCCGCGAAGCGCTGGGTACCCGCCCAACCGTCGAGGGAGATGATGTTCGGACGGAAATTGACGTCCTCGGTGATGATGTCGTAGGCCGTCTTGACGCCGTCGAGCGCCATGGAATAGCCGTTACCGACCCATGCAACGTCGGTCTTGAGGGTGGTCACGCCGCCGGTGTTGACCTCGGCCTTGAAGTCGCGGAGCAGCTGCCACTGCGTGTCGGGATTGGAATCCGGGGAGAGCTGGGACTGCGTCCACAGACCGGTCGCAACACCCTTTCCGTTGGCGTAATCAGTGAACTCCTTGAGGTTCTGCACGTTAGCGGCGACCGCGGCGAGGCGCTCGGCGGAGCTGGTGCCGTCATCATTGACGCCGCCGGTCTTGCCAAAGCCATTCACGCCGTAGCCCGCGCCATAGCCGTCGTTGGGTAGGAAATAGCCCAGCGGCATATCGTTCTCGAGGTAGTTGTCCAAACGGGACTGAGCGGAGAACTCCTTGGGGAAGTCAGTGCCCTCGGGGATATTTTCGCCCTGCTCAGTGGCACCGTGGCCGTTCAGAGACTCCACGTGAGAGCCGGGCTGCATGGAAGTACCGGTGCCGCCCTTCTCATACTGAACCTTACCCGTGCCGGCCCCTGCGGGCTCGCTGCCCTTAATCTGCCATTTGCCGTATCCGTCCTTGGCCTCGGAGGACCACATGTCGCGGTTCCAAGCATTCAAGTGACCAACATAGAAAGCGTACTCGGGCAGGAGCACCGGATTGCCGGTGACCTGGAAGTAGTCCTGGAGCAGATCCTGGGCGATCGGCGCGGTGGCCTTGCCCTCCTTAGCATCGGCAACGAAGTAATAGGCGTCGAGCTCGTTCTCGTTGTGACGGGCAGTCGTAACACCGGCATCGGTCGCGCCAAAATCATACGAGCCGTCGGCAAACGTGTTGCGCATGACGCCGTAGCCGTTATCGGACCAATAGAACGGGTTCGGCGAAGCCACGCCACCGTCAACCCAGTTGCTCTCATTGGCGATATTGATGGTGTTGCCCGTGTGGATGAAGCGGCCGTTCTGGGTGCCGCCGCCAAAGAAGTCTTCGCCGTCGTGCTTCTTGAGCGTCTGGACGGTGCCGGCCTTATCTACGTCGAGCGGGGAGGTCTCTTCCATGACGACCTTACCGCCGCGCTTGACGGTCATGAGGGCGCTATCCTTGGCGAACTCGATGGTGGTATCACCAGAAGTGATGACGAACCTATCGCCCTCCGCCTTTACCTGAGCATCGGGGTGATTGTACTTGCTCGAAGAATCCGGCTGTGCCTGAATCCTGGCCTTATGGGCATCGCTCTTCGGCTTCGCATACTCGCTAAACTCACCCGAGGGATCAACGTTGTAACGGAAGATGTCGTCCTCAAGGAACGTAATCCTACCAGTAACCTCGTTATCACCCTGCTGGAATGTAACGGTAACGACGTTCTTGTCGGCCTTGGCATCCTTCACACCCGTAAGAGGTGCCGCGCTCGCAGGCACTGCAAGGGCAAGCGAAAGCGCCGCAGTTGCAATAACCGCCGAACCACGCACCCAATTGCGTTTCAAGATTGAGCTGTGATGCACGTGAGTCCCCTTCCCATTAGGTTTCTACGCTGTACACAGGGCAACTGGTATGTACCAGCAGACCTATTAACACTACGTAATGAATTGTGAGGGGACTTTCGTATGTACTTGATTATCCTTGGGTTGTCAGCGGCGAATGGTAGGATACCCTCCCCAAACGGTTTTTTGGAACTCAGACTGGTATTAGTTCAAACAGGCCATTTGACTCAAAACCCATAGCTTCTCTACAAGTGTTCGATTGAACAAGGAGGCCCTTCGGCCGGTTTCGGCCCAAAACGACGAACCAAAAGGATCCATTTCCAACAACTGGAACCGTGAGAACGTAGGGTGTCACCGAACCAAGGTCAAAGCAAATCAATCCGCCTCGCTGCGAGGAATTGCTAACCAGAGGATACCGAGACGGCCACTAGAAATCGGCGAATGGTTTTCCATTTCCTCGAGCTTGCCCGTCATGGGACATGAAGAATCATTGTATGGTATTCAGTGGGCAACAAAAAACCGGGGTCGACACCATTGACAGGTGCCGTCCCCGGCTAAAACACTCATGAAAGCTTGGCTCCCACCCGCGCCTTACAGATCCTGCAGCGCGATGACCTCCATGCCGTCGCCGAACTGACGGGCCTCAAGGGCGGCAATATAAGCATTCGCCGCCGTGAGGGCTGTCACGCAGGTCACCCCGCGACGGACCGCCTCGGTGCGCAGGCGGTACCCGTCGCACGGGATCCAGGACCATACGGTGTGTTGATGATGAACGCGATCTCGCCATCCGCGATCATATCGAGGATTCCGCGCTCGGCTTCCTCACCAACAACGAGTTCGGCGCCATCAGGGGCACCGATCTTGCCAATGACCTCGCATGGCACATTGCCGCCGCGCAACACGCGCGCCGTGCCGGCCGTTGAGACGATATCGAATCCCAGGTGGCGTAAGATGCGCGCAAGGCTCAGGATATGGCGCTTGTCGCGGTCGCACACCGAGATGAACACGCGCCCATCCTCAGGCGTGGGCAGCTGGTAGTCGATCGCGAGCTGCGTCTTAGCGTAGGCCTCCGGATAGCTCTTCGCAATACCCATGACCTCACCCGTCGACTTCATCTCAGGGCCAAGGATGACCTCGGCGCCGGGGAAGCGGCCCCAGGGCATCACGGCCTCCTTCATGCAGAAGTACTCGGGCTCGCGATACTCGCCCGTCAAGCCAAGCGACTCAAGGCTCTCCCCAGCCATGATACGGGCGGCATAGCGCGCCAGCGGCACACCCGTTGCCTTGGAGATGAACGGCACGGTGCGGCTCGCGCGCGGGTTCGCCTCGATCACGTAGACCGTCTCACCCTTGATGGCGAACTGCACGTTCACCAGACCACGCACGCCCAGGGCCAGCGCGATGCGGCGCGTAGTCTCGCGGAGCTTCGCCTTGAGGCCCTCGGAGAACGAGAACGGCGGGATGCACGTTGCAGAGTCACCCGAGTGGATGCCCGCCTCCTCGATATGCTCGAGGATGCCGCCAATATAGACGTTCTCACCGTCGCACAACGCGTCGACATCGCTCTCGTACGCGCCCTCGAGGAATCGGTCGAGGTAGATAGGGTGATCGGGACTCACGCGCGCAGCCTCGGCCATGTACTCGCGCAGGTGCTCGGCGTCGTAGGCAATCATCATGCCGCGACCGCCCAAAACATAGCTGGGGCGGACGAGCAACGGGTAGCCGATGTGGGCGGCGACGGACTCGGCCTCTGCAAACGAGGTTGCCATACCTGCCGGCGGATACATGACGCCCAAGCGGTCCAGCAACGCCGAGAAACGCTCGCGGTCCTCGGCGAAATCGATCGCATCGGGCTGGGTGCCCATGATGGCAACGCCGCTCTCGGCCAGCTTGCGCGTGAGGTTCACCGGCGTCTGCCCGCCGAGCGTCGTGATGACGCCGACGGGGCGCTCGACGTCGACGATATCCATGACGTCCTCGTAGGTGACCGGCTCGAAGTACAGGCGGTCGGAGGTGTCGTAGTCGGTCGAGACCGTCTCGGGGTTGCAGTTGACCATGATGGTCTCATAACCACGTTCGGCCAGCTCGTAACAAGCGTGTACGCAGCAGTAGTCGAACTCGATGCCCTGCCCAATACGATTGGGACCGGCGCCAAGATCATGACCTTGGGCTTGTCGCAGGGACGTACTTCGTCTACCGCCACACTGCGGTGAGCGACGGGAGAGACACGCATGAGGTTCTCGTAGGTCTTGTAGTGGTACTCAGTGGCGCTCTCGAACTCCGCGGCGCAGGTGTCGACCGTCTTCATGCTCGGCACCACACCCAGCCTTTGCGGTACGCACGCACAAAGCGCTCGTCGCTGCCGGTAAGGTGCGCGATTTGGGCATCCGAGGTGCCGTATTGCTTAAGCAGGCGCATCGCGTCGGCGTCGATGTCCTCAACACGCAGGCCGCGAACCGCCGTCTGAACCGCGATCATGTCGTGCATGCGCGAGAGGAACCACGGGTCGATGCGCGTGAGGTCATGCAAACGCTCGACCGACCATCCACGACGCAGGGCCTCCGCCAGGTAGAAAATGCGCTGCTCCGTAGCGCGGGCGACATGCTCGGTAAGCTCTTCGTCAGACAGTTGCTCAAGCGCGGACGCCTTGGCATCGGCCCCCAGGCCGCGGTGGCCGTCCTCAAGTGAGCGCATGGCCTTGCCGAGCGCCTCCTCGAAGGTACGTCCGATGGCCATGACCTCACCCACAGCCTTCATACGCGTGGTGAGCGTGGTGTCGGTGCCCTTGAACTTCTCGAATGCGAACCTCGGCACCTTGACCACGCAATAGTCAATGGAAGGCTCAAAGCACGCCGGCGTGGCACGGGTAATGTCGTTGGTGATCTCGTCGAGCGTGTAGCCCACGGCCAAGCGCGCGGCCGCTTGGCGATGGGGAAGCCCGTCGCCTTGGAGGCAAGCGCGGAGGAACGGCTCACGCGCGGGTTCATCTCGATGACGATAAGGCGCCCGTTCTTGGGGTTGACGGCGAACTGCACGTTGGAGCCGCCGGTCTCGACTCCGATCTTCTCGAGGATGGCGAGCGACGCGACGCGCATGCGCTGGTACTCGAGGTCCGAGAGCGTTTGAGCGGGGGCGACGGTAATCGAGTCGCCGGTATGAACGCCCATGGGATCGAGGTTCTCGATGGAGCACACGATGATGCCGTTGCCGGCGCGGTCGCGCATGACCTCCATCTCATACTCTTTCCAGCCTTCAATGGATTCCTCGACCAGGACCTCACCTGCCGGGGACAGCTCAAGGCCCTGCGTCACGATTTGAATGAGCTCTTCCTCGTCGTGCGCGATGCCGCCGCCGGCGCCGCCCATGGTGAAGCTCGGACGCAATACGCAGGGATAGCCGGTGGTTTTGACAATCGAGAGGGCGTCCTTAACGGAGTACGCATAACCCGAGCGCGCCACTTCGAGACCCAGGTCGGCCATGGCTTCGTTGAACAGCTTGCGGTCCTCGCCGCGCTCGATGGCATCAAGGTCGCATCCGATCATCTCGACGCCGTAGCGCTCGAGTACACCGGACTTCGCCAGCTCGACGGCGGCATTGAGGCCCGTCTGGCCACCCAGGGTGGGCAGCAGGGCATCGGGGTGCTCGCGCTCGATGACCTTCTCAATGAACTCCGCCGTGATGGGCTCCACGTAGGTGCGGTCGGCGAGGCCCGGGTCCGTCATGATGGTCGCGGGATTCGAGTTGACCAACACGACCTCGTATCCGTCTTCTTTGAGTACCTTACAGGCCTGAGCACCCGAGTAGTCGAACTCGCATGCCTGGCCAATCACGATCGGTCCGGATCCAATAACCAAAATCCGCTTAATATCGGTACGCTTGGGCATGCTAGTTCTCCTCCGTTGCAAAATTCCAGCCGTGCAACCGGTCGGCCGTGATGTCGATGCCCAGGTAATCCGGGTCGCCGTCCATGAGTCGCGTGAAAGCGGTGAACAGGTAATGAGCGTCGGTGGGGCCAGGAGAGGCCTCGGGATGGTACTGCACGCTAAAGCAGGGGACGTCGAGCAGCTGGATGCCCTCGGCGGTGCCATCGTTAAGGTTCACGTGGGTGAGGCGGATGCGGCCAAAGCGTTCGTTTCGCACAACGGGTGCCACTCCGCGCTCGACCCAAAAGCGCAGGTCGCTCTGGGCCGGATGCTCGCTCACGCCACCAGAGAGCTCGGGTACCAAGTTTCCCAAGCTGGGGAACACCAAACCAAAGCCGTGGTTTTGCGCCGTGATTTCAACACGACGCGTGAGCAGATTCATAACAGGCTGGTTGCCGCCGCGATGTCCGAACTTGAGCTTCTCGATCTGCGCACCCGCCGCAAGGCTGATCATCTGGTGGCCCAAGCAGATGCCGAACACCGGCACCTTGCCAATAAGCTGTTGGACTTGCATGTATGTCTCGGGTACGGCATCGGGATCGCCGGGACCGTTGGAGAGGAACACGCCGTCTGGGTTCTGGGCAAGAACATCCTCTGCGGGGGTATCCCACGGCACAACGGTGAGGTCGCAGCCGGCGCGAACTAGACCTTCCAGAATACCCCGCTTGACGCCGCAGTCATATGCGACCACACGATACGGAGCGCGACGGGTCGCTGTGGCGGCAAGGGCAAATTCATGGGAAACCGGCAGATCAGAGGAGTCGTACGTATGAGACTGGGGGCAGCTCACCGTTTTGACCAGGTTCTCGCCAACGAGCTGCGGAGCGGCCGCCAAACGATCGGCAAGGACATCGAGGTTGAATTCCTCGGTGGAAACAATGCCCATCTGCGAGCCATGGTCGCGAAGATGCTGAACGAGGGAGCGAGTATCAACGCCCTCAATCGCGACGACGCCCTGCTGGGTCAGGTAGTCCGGAACGCTCAGCGAGCTGCGCCAATTGGACGGCGTGCGGCACATATCGTGCACCACTATGCCGCGCAACGCGGGAGCAGATGCGGGACGGTCGGCGTCTCCGGGATACGCGCTCTGAACATCGGCAAGGTCGATACCGTAATTGCCGATCTGTGGATACGTCATGGTTACGATTTGTCCCGCATAGCTGGGATCGGTGAGAACTTCGAAGTAGCCCTCAAGCGAGGTGTTGAAGCACACCTCTCCCGTCGCCGTTCCACATGCTCCGCACGCGCGACCGTAAAACACGGTGCCATCTGCCAGCAGCAGAACAGCGGGGAGCGTATTGCCTTTTGTGGTTGAATCCATGATGCGTTGAGCCAGGGGGCTCATAGCCGTGCGCGGCAGGGCGGATGCGCAAGCACCCATAGGGTGATTTGAACCCATCTCGTCTCCTTTTCGGTCTCTCGGTACCGGCTTAAAGGCCGTATGGTTTCACAGTATTGTACGCGCTTATCCATCTATGTTGCTTAAAAAGTTCTAATATGCAATTAATGTTACATAATGGCCTGTTCTATTCACTGTCACTGGATTGCCAATTCTCTTCCGCGTGCATCCCTTACCGTTTACAACAAAAAACGCGAGGGGCATCGCTGCTCCTCGCGCCTTCTCATATGGTGGGTCATCAGGGTTCGAACCCTGGGCCTTGGGATTAAAAGTCCCCTGCTCTGCCAACTGAGCTAATGACCCGCGTGCCGTATTGTAGCAGAATTTGCCACTAAGCGATTCACTGCAGCAAAGGAGCGGCGACGCAGACGAACCCGTCCGTTACGAATCACCCGCAACCGACTGCGGCGTCTGCCTGAACTGGCTTGCCTGAGATCCCATTCCCCAGCCTGCAGTAAAAGTTGAGGTTTTTCGTATCAATCTTGGAGAATCCGAAGTAGCCAATAAAATGCAAAGTCACGTACCTGCGGTTTTAATCCGCCCATATGAGGGTGTACTCGACATATTGGAAAATCAATACGAAAAACCTCGAGAAGTTCCGTTCAGTTGCCGCGCCCGCGCATCAATCCGAAGGTTTCCGAAATCGAGGACGTAACGCGCTGGCGTACGTAAACCCTCGATTTCGTGGTGGACCCGGACATTTCGGGAAGCCGTCTACTCCCAGGTCCACTGGCCATTTACGAACACCGGAATCTCCTCGCCGTCGGCGGTGACGCCCATGATGTCCAGATCGTCTGCTCCTATCATGAAGTCACGTGAGTACCGCTCTTGTTCAGGCCAAGGTCGCGCAGGTCATCCTGCGTCATGGCGTAACCGCCCTCGTAGCACTCGGGGAAACCAGAACCCAGCGCCAAATGGCAGCTCGCGTTTTCATCGTACAGCGTGTCGTAGAACAGGGTCTCCGTCTCGCGGATCGGCGTGTTCTTGGAAATCAACGCGACTTCACCCAAGCGGCGGGCACCTTCGTCGGTGTCGAGAATGCTCGCCAGGGTGTCGCGACCCACCTCGGCGTCAAAATCAACAACCAGACCGTTCTCAAAGCGCAACCAGAAGCGGTCGATCTTGTTGCCATGTCGTACCAACGGCAATGCGGAGTACACTACACCGTCCACGCGCTCGCAATGCGGTGAAGTGAAAACCTCCTCCGTAGGGATGTTGGGGAAAAAGACATGGCCATCGGGGGTGCTGCTCGAGCCTCCCTCCCACACGTGTTTATCGGTCATGCCCACCCACAAGTCGGTGCCATTCGCGGAGGTATAGTGCAGTCGATCGAAGTGGCGCTCGTTGAGCAGACGCAAGTTCTTTTCGAACGTCGCATTGTGCAACTCCCAGGCGGCCTCGGGATCGTCCCCGTCAGCGCGGGCAACGGAGAGGATCGCGCACCACAGACGGTACGTCGCAACCTCGTCCTCGACACCCGGATACACCTGTCGCGCCCATGCCGCAACCGGGGCACCGGCAATGCACCACGGGTTGATATTGAAATCCATACCATGTCGGTACTTCACGCATTGGGTGTTACGTGCCTTGGAGGCGGCAGCGGGTTTGGCGGGGTCAATGCCCTTGAGCGCCTCGGGATCCGCCCCTTCGACGAAGATGAAGCACGCGCCGGCCTCGGCAAGGGAATCGAGCTGCTCGCGCTGCCAGGCGGGGACCGTCTCAAACCATGAGGCATCGACGTTCTCGTACGTCAGGCGCGTCACCGCATCATCGTTCCAAATCACCGTGACATGTCCGGCACCGACAGCGTAGGCGCGGGCGACAAGCAGCCGCACGAACGCTGCCACGTCAACGGGAGCCTGCACCACGACCTCCTGGCCAGGCTTGACATTCACCCCTTGCGAACAATCAGTCGGCATATCGCTCGAGCTTGGGTTTGAGGTTCGCCATCCCGGAACGAGCTTCCTCAACGGTTAATTCGGCCCTAAACATGCTGTTCCCTTCTTTTGCTGAACGCCAGAGACGCAGTGCTGCAATTGGGGTACGCCCCCAATTGCACCGCTTTGCAAAAGGCGCACCCACGCCTTCGCGACATGAGTGCGCCTTGAGGCAAATCTCGCAAACGGCGCTTATTTCTTGGACTTCTTATCCTGCACCGATCGGGCAATCACCTCATTAAGCTTGGACTCGCTCATACCCGAAGCGGCAGTACGGCAGGCGTTACGGATGGGACGAATCTTCATGAAGTCAAAGATGAACGCGATGATGATGGCAGCGTAGGCGACGATGATCAGCCCCATCTGCACCGTCTGGGCAAGCTGGGTATCGGCCCCATCCTTGCCAAAGACGGCGAGCGCCACCCATGTACCAACCAGCGCCGCAATGCCGATGCCGAGGAGCACCCACCAGATACGGCGAAAACGAACATAGTCCTCGTTCTCGTTGAGCAGGGCGTTCGATGCCGTATACACCCGGTCCTCTTGACGGCGAAGCTCAGCCTTGCGTGCCTTCTTCTCCTCTTTGGACAAGCCGGAAAGATCCTCGCCGCGCTCCGCTGCGGCGCGCTTGGCCTTGGACGACGACGGTACTACGCGCACGGAGCTTCCGGCGGCGCGAGCGGGCTTGGCGGACGAAGCGGATTTGCGCGCCATTCCCTGACGGTTTTCGCCCTGCAGCTTTTCCTGGGTACGCTTGTTTTGGGCGCTACGGGTGCTCACTTACTCGTTCTCCTTAGATACTTACTTGGACTTCATAGGGACGAACTTCTCGCCCGTGATGATTTCATACGCCTCACGATACCGCGCGGACGTGCCCTCAATCACCTCGGCGGGCAGCTGCGGCGCGTCACCGGAGAAGTCCCAATTGACCTTGAGCCAATCGCGCACGTACTGCTTGTCATAGCTGGGCTGGACCTTGCCCTCCTCGTAGGAATCGGCGGGCCAGAAGCGGCTTGAGTCGGGCGTGAGGCATTCGTCGATGAGGGTGACCTTGCCGTCAATCACGCCAAACTCGAACTTGGTGTCGGCGATGATGATGCCGCGCGTGGCCGCGTACTCCGCCGCTGCCTTATAGATGGTGAGGGAGAGGTCGCGGATCTGAGATGCGATGTCCTCGCCCACAAGCTCCACGCAGCGCTCGTAGGAGATGTTCTCATCATGGTCGCCGATGGCCGCCTTCGTGGACGGCGTGAACAGCGGCTCGGGGAGCTTGGATGCCTCGGTGAGGCCGGCGGGCAGGGAGATGCCACATACGGTTCCGTCGGCATCGTAGGTCTTCTTGCCGGAACCGGTGAGATACCCACGAACGATGCACTCGATCATGATGGGCTCGGCCTTCTTGACCAACATGGTGCGGCCGGACAGATAGTCGCCGTAATCGGCGAAGTCAGCCGGGAAATCGGTCGTGTCGATGGACACCATATGGTTGGGCACGAGGTCGGCGAACTTATCGAACCAGAACGCGGAGATGCGATTGAGCACCTCGCCCTTGTAGGGAATCTCGTCGGGCAAGATGTAATCAAATGCGGAGATACGGTCGGAGGCAACCATGAGCAGGTTGTCGCCGGCGTCGTAAATGTCACGGACCTTGCCCCGGGAATCGGGACGGCGCTCCATCGTGGTCATGTGCGTCAACTCCTTACGCGAATGTCATCGCCGCTGTTGAGAAATCTTCCCTCACAACGGCCTGTTCCTGGCGGAGCGGCAGCGGCGTTGTCCCGCTCCTTTACCGCCATAGCACAGCTAATATTTCATTGTAGTGGATGACGCCTCCTCTTCCAGCTCACGGGGAAGATGAATCGTAAAAGTCGTACCCTTTTCAAGTTCGCTCTCCACCGCGATGAAGCCATGATGGCGCTCTACGATCTGCTTGGTCACGGCCAAGCCAACGCCCAGACCGCCTGCCTCACGAGCGCGGCTGGCATCTGCGCGCCAAAAACGACCGAATATCCTCGCAAGATCATCTTTTGCGATGCCAATACCCGTATCTGATACCGTCACCATCACATGTTTGCGGTCGCCATGGATCGAAACAACCACCCATCCATCTTCGGGCGTATAGCGCATGGCGTTGCTCATAAGGTTGATAATGCATTGCGTGATCATGTCCGCGTCGCACGTGATGACCGCCGAACGACCTTGCATCTCATTAACGAACCGCAGATGAAGCCCCTTGTTGTGGAAGAGTTGATGCTGATTGTTCACGATGTTTTGCGCCAGCTGCACAATGTCGACCTTGTCGAGCCTGAGGGGCGCGGTGTGATTCTCCAATCGGGAGAGGTCGAGGGTCTGCTGCACGAGACGTGCCAAGCGGCGAGTCTCCGCGGCGACCGTCTCAAGATGCTCGGCGTCTGTGGGATACACTCCGTCTTGCATGGCTTCCACGGTCGCCTGCATGGCCATGAGCGGCGTGCGCAGCTCATGAGCCACGTCGGACGTGAGACGACGTTCGCGCTTGAGGTCGCGCTCCAAGCTGGCGGCCATCTCGTCGAATGTCTCGCCCAGCTGATCGATTTCATCCTCTCCCCGCATGTTCGTCCGTGCCGAAAGATCACCCTCGCGTATCCGGCGGGCGGTGTCGGTGATGGTGCGGACGGGATTGGTAAACATGCGCGAAACAAGGAAGCCAATCACCACCGCCATAAGGACCGCGATAAAAGCAGCGAGTCCCATGGCGTTGAACGTCCGCTCGCGAAACGCCGTGTCTGCCTTGGTGAGCAGTGCATCACTACCCAACACCCAAAGACGGAGAGAGCCGATCTCGCCCCCATTGCTATCCACGATGGGGGCGACCACGGCGGACTCGGGATCGGTTGGGGCTTTAGAAACGGGGCTGCGGGTGCCCAGCCCTCCATCTGACTTGTCGGCAGTACTCGCCATTGCGGCGGCAGGCCACGTGTCGTCATACATGATAGCGCCACCGGCATCTTTGACCTGCATACCGATGTCGTCTGACAGGGTGCTTGACTCCGCCACGGTCTTAATGGCATCGACGCTCCACTCGCCGGCATCCTCGTATCGCTCGGCGAGCTTCTCGGCGGCAACTTGGGCAATCTCCTCGACATTGGCACGTGTGTAATCCGAAAACGCGCCACCCCAAACCACCGTGACCACGAGTGCCAAGATAACGACCGTTACAAGCGATGTCATGGCGAACGAGAGCGCCATGCGCCCGCCATAGCTCATGCCCGACCGCGGCATGGGATGAGGCGTATTCCAACTCGCTCGCGGCGACGGCTGCTCCGCCTCGGCTCCGTGTTTTCCAATGACCAGGCGCTCCATGAATCCCCCTACCGCACCACATAAAATGGGCGCCACGTGATGCGGCGCCCGGCGTGAGTCGTGTTACTTGTCCGCCTTGTCAGGCTGCGCGGGTGCCTCAAAACGATATCCGACACCGTGCACGGTATAGAGCCACTTGGGCTTTTTGGGATCATCCCCCAGCTTGGCGCGCAGGTTCTTCACGTGACTATCGATGGTGCGCTCATAGCCCTCAAAGTCGTAACCGAGAACCTTCTCCACGAGCTCCATACGGTTGTACACGCGGCCGGGATGGCGAGCGAGCGTGGTGAGGAGCTTAAACTCGGATGCGGTGAGGTCAACTTCCTTGCCCTCAACCAGAATCTTGTGCCCAGAGATATCGATGACCAGATCGCCAAAGTCGAGGACCTCGACCTGCGGCTCGTCGGCAAGGTGAGTGCGGCGGAACAAGGCGCGCACGCGCGCCACGAGCTCACGCGGGGAGAAGGGTTTGATGAGGTAGTCGTCCGCACCGAGCTCGAGGCCGATGACACGATCCTCAACCTCTCCCTTAGCGGTAAGCATGATAATCGGCACATCAGAGGTGTCACGGATGGCACGGCACACACGCTCACCGGAAAGCTTAGGGAGCATAAGGTCGAGCACGATCAGGTCAAACTGGTGCTTCTCGAACTCCTCAACGGCGGATTGACCGTCGCCAACACCCACGACCCAATAACCTTCACGCTCAAGATAGGCTGCCACCGCGTCGCGGATGGCCTTTTCATCCTCAACCAACAAAATCTTACGTGCATCTGAAGCCATGGGCGGCCTCCTCGTCTCGCAAACAAACGTCGTTTTATTCTAGCGCACACAAATGGCGCACACCTTTAACGAAGTATGCCCAATCTGCGGAGTGCTCAATCATTGGCGCGGGCGGCATTGGATAGCAGGCGCGCTTTACAGGGCGAACACCCGCAGACGCACCAACGCCGGTAAGCCGTCGTCACCTCGCACGGTGGCATACGTCACCAGACGATCCGTCGTTCCCTCGCTTGCCGGATAGTCGCCAAAATCAAGCGCCTTATCTGGGGCCGTGAGGATTGCATAGGTCTGGGCACTTGTGTCGACCACAAAATGCGAGGACTGGGCTTTGATGACGTACAGACTCCCCTTGCCCGTGACGCAGGCGAGCGGCTCGCGGCTCAAATATACGAACGGACCACCCGAGTTGCCGATGAACGTGCCCATGTTCCCCAGGCTGCCGCCGTATCCGTAGTTTGCCTCGACCGAAAAGGCAAAACTTTCGCCCATGAACACAGCTTCGAAGGGACTGACCGTTTCGGGCATGACCAGCTGGGCGGCAACCTTATTGTTATTCTGCAGGTCAAGCGCGGTGAGCCCGTAATATGTACCATCATCGGAATTGACGCGGGGGGCGATGGTGAGGTAACCGTCGCTCACACGCGGCCACGTCGTAAATCGACCGGGACTCTCGTACAGGTCCTCACCCTTTTCGTCTCCCACGTTCCACAGGTAGCAATGGGAGAACTCCGAGCTCTTGGCTCCCGTCGCAAAGGGCATTTTCTGCCAGATGACCGAAGATCCCGTTGCGGTAAAACGCGCCGGCTCCCAATCGGCGTCGCCTTTGTCGAGCTCAACGGGATCTCCAACAAGCACCCCGTTCTCGAGTGCCTGGGCAATGAGTACCCAAGCTCCCGCCGCATAATCCATTTCAACCCACGCGTACACCTGCTCCGAGCAGCGAACATCGTGGAACGCATGAGTCTTTCCCGCTACCGGTTCCGACACCAGAGTCGACGTGTTTCCGCTGGCGAGAGAAATGATGCCGAGCGTGTTGATCGTGCGGGCGCTCGCCGGGGCCTCCAGCAGTGCCGCCCACGACCCCTCGCAGTGGAACGGGACAGTGCCCAAGGGAAGGTCCCATTCGTATTGGGCGGTCAGGGTGTTGTCCACCCCCTCGAAGTCATCGGTGACGTTGGTGATCTTCGAGTCGTCAGTGATGACCTGCGGCTCACCGCTCACATTCGCAGCGCCGCCATCTGATCCACAACCCACAAGGGATATTGCCGTGAGCGCTGCTCCGGCGGCCGCAGTTCCCTTGAACAGCGTTCGGCGGCTCACGCTGCGAGAAGCAGTGGCACGGCGATCGGTCCGCGAATCGAAATGGTACTCCCTAGTTTTCATGGCAGCTACGCCCGAACCTTGGCCTGTGCTTCGCGCAAGGCAAGCGTGAGTTGATCGGCACAAGAGGTCTTACGCGGCCCGCAGGTGTTTCCCTGCAAAAGCTCGACGATGGAATCGACCGGTTGGCCGGCGACAAGCCTACCGATGGCCTTGAGGTTACCGTTGCAGCCTCCGTCGAACGCCACATTTTCGATAGCCGAGCCATCATCCGAGAGTTCCACGTGAATCATACGGGCGCACACGCCGCGCGGTTTGAAATCAAGATCGATCACAAAGGTGCCTTTCCCTAACATTTTTCACTGCTGCCAGTATGCCACACAGCATGTATCGGCAACATGACTCCATCTTGTCATCGTTATGGAAAGGGCGGACCCTAAAGGCCCGCCCTTTTCGGTCGTTCTTGTTGAGTGCCCTATTCGGAAGCCTCGAACAGGAATGGAGTGGTCCAGCCATCCGGCACGGCACCCTGCTGGCCGTCGCCCAGGTCAACCTTGCTCCAGCCCTCGGGAATGCCACCTTCGCCCTCCCAGGCACCAACCTGGTGGCAACCGGCACACGTGAAGACGCTCTGGTCGTGCATGCGGTGGCAGGAATTGCACTGCTGTACGCCGTGGTAATCGCTATGCGGATCAAACGAGAGGTCCTTCGTGGAAGACTCGCTCGCGCCGGGCATGATGCCGGCACCAGCGTGGCAACCGCTCTGCAGGCAGAACTCATTGGTGTAGGTCACCTTGGCGAGCGGCGTATCGTGATCGCCGGTCAGCTGGGACTGCACCATGCGGGCAGAGGTGCCCAGGGTGTTCTCATGGCAGTCAAGGCACTTTCCATTCACAACGGCCTTGTGGGCATACGCCAAAGAATCGGTCTGATTCTCGAACGTGTCGTAATACTTGCCCATGGTGCTGTGGCACAGAGCGTCGCAGTAACCGGGGGTAGCACGCCAGGCCCAGCCGGCAACGCCGAGAACGGTCGCCGCCACCACGACGGCAATCACGATGGGCAGGCGCTTGCCCTTCCAATCGCGCTTCTTCTTGGGAGTCTCGGGCGTGGCCTCGGCCGCGCTCGTCTCCTTGATCTCATCAGCCATACTTGCTCCTCTAGATCAGACGGTCTACGCAGACAGCGCCGGGTTGTCGCCGCAGTACTTCTCAAGAATATGGTCGTACGTGCGCGTGCGCTTGTCGTACGAGGTGCCACCCTCGGTCAACAGACCGCGCGACTCAAGATCCTCGGCGATATCGCTCATGCCAAGGTCGTTCAGGCACTCCTTGGTGGGGCAGCCGAGCTTTTCGTCCCAGCCAAAGCGCTTATAGAGCATGGTAAGGGCTTTCTTCCAGTCCTTGCGCTCCATCTTGTCGGTGCCGGGGGTGAAGGGCTCGATATCCGGATCCTTCTCGAAGACCCACTCGGTAATGACATCATGGACATTGCGCATGTCGTTGCAGCCCACGTTGCCGTCCTTGTCCTTCATGCCGCGCACGGTGTTGGCGCGCTGGAGCGTCATGATACGCTCACCAGCCTTGTACAGGTCGTCAATGGTGACTTTCTGGCCGGTGACCGCGGTGTAGAACTGGGCTTCGAGGTCCAGGTCGCCGCGATAGCTGCGCTCCTTGGCGGGGGCCATGGCCATCGGCCATACCCAGTTGCACAGGACGAGGGAGTCGTGCAGAACGTCGGTGACGATGCTCCACCAGGCGAACTCGGCTTTAGCCTCGTTCATGGGGGTGTAATCCTTGGTGGCGTCGATAGCGCCCTCGCCCCACATCTCGGCAGCCATCTCCTCCTTGAGCTCCTGCGGCAGACCGCAGCCCTGGAAGTTGACGGCGGAGTGGATCATGTCATCGCGGTTGAACATCATGTTGTACAGACCGCCAGTCTGGCCGAAGCACTCGATGGAGTGGTGGACCGGCCAACCGCGGTAGTTGATGAGCGCGGACTTGGCGTTGTCGAACCAATCCTCGCAGCCCCACTCCTTGGTCCACACGATGGGACCGTGGCCGAGCCAGGAGATCGGCTTGTTCTCCGTATCGTTGGAAGCGATGTCCAGCAGGATCTTCACAAAGCTGGAGGGATCGCCGCCATGGAGAATCGCGTCGAAGTTGTACTCGGCCATCTGCTCGGCGGGAACGTGCTTCTCGAGGATGCCCGCGGAGTAGGTGTAGGCCAAGTCGCGGTAGAGCTGGGCATAGTTGCACCACAGGCCAAGGTCATCGACCGTGGCGGAGATAAGCATGTTGTAGTTCACGGAGAGGTCGGTCAGGGTCTTGCCATCCTCTTCGTAGATCCCCTCGGCCTTGAGGAAGGACTGCATATAGGCCGTGAAGGGGAAGTTGGGCACGCAGGTGTTGCCCTGGGACTCGTAACCGGTCTTCTCCTGGACGAACGGCACGTGCACCTGTGCGTAGCAACGAACGGGGCAGCCGTGGCAGCCGGCCATCTTGACCGTGTACTTCTCGGCGGCGGGGCCCATGTCCTTGGTGGACTTCATGCAGCGGTATCCCATGGTGTTGGGCTCAAACGGCTTGGGCTCGCCAGTCTCGATGGGACCACCTTCGGCGGCAGCCCAATAAAGGCCCTTCTTGGCGGTCCAACGGGAACCGGCGTCGTAGTACTCAGCCCAAGACTGCTGGGTGCTCGGGACGACGTGGTTGTTGTTGGAGCCGATGACCTGGGCGATCATGTAGTCGGAAAGGTCGGCGACCATCTGCGGGTCGGCCACGTGCACCGCCTTGGTGCCGCGGATAACGACGGCCTTGAGATTCTTGACGCCAAAGACGGCTCCCAGGCCGGCACCGGCGGAGTGGGAACGGGTATTCATCACACAGGCGTAAGGCAGCAGGTTCTCGCCGGCGGGGCCGATAGCTGCGACGCAGCACTCGGCACCATGCTTCTTGCACAGGGCCTCAGTAGTCTCGCGCGTGCCCTTGCCCCACAGGGCGGAGGCGTCCTCAATCGAGATCTTGTCGTCGTCAATGAAAATGTAAACGGGCTTGTCGGACTTGCCCTCGATAATCAGGCCGTCGTGGCCCGAGTACTTGAGCATGGCACCGAGCTGACCGCCACAGTGCATGTCGACCACGAGATGGTCAGTCGTGAACGTGGACAGGGACGCCCAGGTGGAGCGGCCCGCCAACGGCACACCGGAACCGGTCAAGGGACCGACGGCGAGAACGGCCTTGTTCTCCTCGTCCATCCAATCGACCTCGGGGCCGACCTCGTCGTACATGATCTTGTTCGCGAAGCCCATACCGCCGATGTAGTCCTTCTGCATCTCGACATCGGACTCTTCGGTGATATCTCCGCTCGTAAGGTTGACGCGGGCGATCCAGCCAGCCCAACCGTAAGAGGTTTCAGCCATTGCGCTTCTCCTTTACTGGGCGATCTTGCCGCCGCCGACGAAGTCCTGGACCTCGCTGACGTAGGGCCACTTGATCTCGGAACGGGTGGGACCGGAGGAGTGGTTCACGTTCTCCCACTTGATGAGCTCGAGAGCGCCGTTGGGGCACTGGTCGGCGCAACGGCCGCAGGCGATGCACTTGGTGGACTTGTGGGTCTCGGTGTTCACCACGGGCATGTGCCACGGGCAGGCGGCGACGCAGGTACCGCAGCCCACACACTTGTCGGGGTCGACGGTGCGCGTGCCGTTCTCCATGGTGATGATGGCCCCATGCGGGCACGACGTCTGGCAAAGAGCGGTTGTGCACATGTGGCAGGCGCGGATCTGCCACTCGCAGGAATAGTAAATGCCGTCGAAGGACTCCCAGTCGGAGCCGAAGTTGAAGCCGTCGTGCACGTGGATGCGGGCGGCGGCGGGCTGAGATGCACCATCGTTTGCAGGGTGCACATCATCTCGCAGCGCTGGCAACCGGTGCAGCGAGCACGGTTGACCTTGAGCACGTGGGCCGGGGTCGCGTACGTAATCGACCTCGCCCTTTGAGCTCGTGGGGGCCGCGGCGGCGGAATCCGGGAGCAACCCCAGCGCCACCATGCCAGCCACGAACGCGCCCGACA